>Ga0315285_10000477_pt1 | contig 41396 bp, 41 predicted proteins | sample YL17G09_36_MG_FD_203698 | JGI IMG/M metagenome (GOLD analysis project Ga0315285, IMG submission 203698) | Sediment microbial communities from Yellowstone Lake, YNP, Wyoming, USA - YL17G09_36 | ecosystem: Environmental > Aquatic > Freshwater > Lake > Sediment | place: USA: Wyoming | collected...
CGTTGACATTTTCACGGGTCCTGGGTAGGGTCTTGACGAACGCGCGTTCAGGACGCCACGAAGGGGGAAGCCCATGCAGACCGTGTACTTCAACAAGCAGTTCGTCCCGCTGTCCGAGGCCAAGGTCAGCATCCGGACGAACGCCTTGCACTATGGGAGCGGGGTGTTCGAGGGGATCCGCGCCTACTGGAACCCAGCCGAGCAGCAGCTCTTCGTCTTCAAGCTCCCCGAGCACTACGAGCGCATGGTCGGAAACTGCAAGGTCCTCAAGCTCAAACTGGACCACGACGTCAAGGAACTCTGCGCCATCACCGTGGACCTGCTCCGCAGGAACCAGCCCAAGGAGGATACCTACATCCGGCCCATCGCCTACATCAGTTCCGAGGGCCTGGGCCCGAAACTGCTCGGGTACGAGACCGGGTTCGCCATCTACACCATCCCGCTGGGAGAGTACATTGACACCTCGGTGGGGATCAAGGCCGGCTTCTCCTCCTGGCGGCGGATCAGCGACAATACCATCCCGGCCCGCTGCAAGGTGACCGGCGGCTACGTGAACTCGGCGCTGGCCCGGACAGAGGCGATGGAACAGGGCTACGACGAGGCGATCTTTCTCACCCAGGGCGGCTTCATCTCCGAGGGCTCGGCCGAGAACATCTTCCTGGTCCGGAACGGCACCCTGTTCACCCCGGACCGGTCCCAGGACATCCTGGAGGGGATCACCCGCGACGTCCTGCTCACCCTGTGCCGGGAGGAGTTGGGCCTGACCGTCGTCGAGCGCCAGGTGGGTCGGACGGAGGTCTACGTGGCCGACGAGGTATTCCTCTGCGGGACCGGCGCTCAGGTCTCCCCCGTGATCGAGGTGGATCGCCGCCCCGTGGGCAGCGGGAAGATGGGCCCCGTCACGGCCCGCATCCAGCAACTGTACTTCCAGGTCGTCAAGGGCAACCATCCCAAGTACCGCCACTGGTGCACGCCGGTGTACTGACCCCCTCACCTACCCCTCTCCCCCGTGGGGGAGAGGGAACGGGTGAGGGTGGGCTTCGGCCCAAAAACAACGCGGCCCGGAGGATGTCTCCGGGCCGCGTTGATCTTTCCAGGGCGAGGGCCGCCCGACCAGAAATCTACCAGATCTTCGACTCGACGTTCCCTCGGCCCTTCACCAGGATGTCCACGATCGCCTGGTTGAAGTAGTCCGTCTGCGCGGCCACCGCCGGGTCCACGTTCTTGTCGTAGTACTTCCGGCCCTCCGCCAGCTCCTCCTCCAACATCTGGAACAGGGTATCGTTCTTGATCCCTTCGACGATCTTCTCCTGGTTGTACAGAACGATGTCGCCAACGATCAACCGGGCGAGGCGCTTGGCGCGTTCCTGCGGGTCCTTTCGATCGACAGCCATCGGTCGTTCCCTTCCTGCAGGCGCCGGCTGGGCCGCCGGCACCGGCTAGGGTTCGAACAGGCGGAGCTGGGCGAGATCCTCCATCGGGAACGCCACAGGATATTGCATGCTGAAGCAGGCGTGGCAGAAGCCGTCATCCTTTCCGACGGCTGCCAGCAGGGCCTGCATGCTGAGATACCCCAGGCTGTCCGCCCGGATGTAGCGGCGGATTTCCCCCACCGAATGGCTGGAGGCGATGAGTTCCTTTCGAGTGGGGGTGTCAATCCCATAGTAGCACGGGGAGATCGTGGGGGGCGAGCTGATGCGCATGTGGACCTCGCGTGCGCCGGCCGACCGGACCATGCTCACGATCTTCCGGCTGGTGGTCCCGCGCACGATGGAGTCGTCCACCACCACCACCCGCTTGCCCTCCAGAATCTCGCGCACCGGGTTCAGCTTGATCTTCACCCCGAAGTGGCGGATGTTCTGCTTGGGCTCGATGAAAGTGCGGCCCACGTAGTGATTGCGGATCAGGCCGTGATCGAAGGGCAACCCGGACTCCTGCGCGTAGCCCAGGGAGGCCGGCACCCCCGAGTCGGGAACCGGGATCACCAGATCCGCATCGGCCGGTGCCTCGCGCGCCAGTTGCCGGCCCAACGCCTTGCGGACGGTGGCCACGTTCTGCCCGTAGAGCAGGCTGTCGGGGCGGGCGAAATAGATATATTCGAAGATGCACTGGGCTGGCCGGCCGGTCGGCAGTGGGCGATAGGATTTCATCCCGTGGGGCGTGATGTGGAGGAACTCACCCGGCTCCAAGTCCCGGACGAAGGTGGCGTCGATCAGGTCGAAGGCGCAGGACTCCGACGCCAGGACCCAGGCGTCCCCCAGGCGACCCAGGGACAGAGGCCGGAATCCATGAGGATCCCGGATTCCCAAAAGCTCGGTCTCGTTCATGACCACGAGGGAATAGGCGCCCGAGACCCGGCTCAGAGCCTCAGCCGTGGCCTCCACCAGGTCGTCGCTGCCGGAACGGGCGATCAGGTGGACGATAACCTCGCTGTCGGTGGTGGAACTGAAAATGGACCCACGGCTCTCCAGCTCGGCCTTCAGCAGGTGGGCGTTCACCAGGTTCCCGTTGTGGGCTAACGCCACCCCGCCGTGCCGGTACGTGGCGACGATGGGCTGGGCATTCTTGAGATGGGAGCTACCCGTCGTGGAATACCGGACGTGGCCGATGGCCAGGGAGCCTTTGAGCCGTCGGAGGCGTGCTTCATTGAAGACGTCCGCCACCAGGCCCATGGTCTTTTCCAGGTGCAGTGTGCGGCCATCCGAGGCGACGATGCCGGCGCTCTCCTGTCCTCGATGCTGGAGGGCGTACAGCCCGAGGTAGGTGAGATTGGCCGCCTCCGCGCGGCCCAGGATTCCGAAGATCCCGCAGGCCTCCCGAAACCTATCGAACATTAGCCTTCCGTTTTGCATTTTGCATTGGCGGATCTCACAAGATCCGCTTTATGCCTTGGATCGCCTGGCGCGTCCGGTGCTCGTTTTCCACCAGGGCGAAGCGTACGTATTCGTCCCCGTACTGCCCGAAACCGATGCCCGGAGACACCGCCACCTTGGCCCGCTCGAGGAGAAACTTGCTGAACTCCAGGGAGCCCATCATGCGGAGCTGGTCCGGGATCTTGGCCCAGACGAACATGGTCCCCTGCGGTTTGTCGATCTTCCAGCCCACGCGCGTCAATCCCTCGCACAGGACGTCCCGGCGGGAGGCGTAGGTCTGCACGATGTCCCCCACGCAGTCCTGGGGCCCATTCAGGGCGATGATGGAGGCGATCTGAATGGGCTGGAACATCCCGTAATCCAGGTAGCTCTTGATCCGGGTGAGCGCAGCGATGATCCGCGGGTTGCCCACCGCGAAGCCGACGCGCCAGCCGGGCATGTTGTAGCTCTTGGAGAGCGTGAAGAACTCCACGCCCACCTCCTTGGCCCCCGGCGCCTGGAGGAAGCTGGGCGCCTGGTACCCGTCGAAGGTGAGATCGGCGTAGGCGAAATCGTGGATCACGATCAGGTCGTGGTCCTGGGCGAAGGCCACGGTCTTCTTGAAGAACTCCAGGTCCACCACCGCCGTCGTGGGGTTGTGGGGGAAACTCAGGATCAGGAGCTTAGGCTGGGGCCACGACTCGCGGAAGGCCGCCATCAGATTCGCGAAGAAATCCTCCCCTGGGGTGAGGCGCACGTGGCGCACATCCCCGCCGGCAATCACGACGGAATAAGCGTGGATCGGGTAGGTCGGATTGGGAACCAGGGCCACGTCCCCGGGCTCCACGATGGCCAGGGCCAGGTGGGACAGCCCCTCCTTTGCCCCGATGGTGGCGATGGCCTCGGTGTCGGGGTCCAGCTCCACGCGGTGGCGATGGCGGTACCAGTCGCAGATCGCATGACGAAGCTTGGTGATCCCTCGCGAGGCCGAATACCGATGGTTGCGGGGGTTGCGCGCCGCCTCGCACAGCTTGTCCACGATGTGGGCGGGCGTGGGCAGGTCCGGGTTGCCCATACCGAAGTCGATGATGTCCTCGCCCCGCGCCCGCGCCTTGACCTTCAAGTCGTTCACGATGGCGAAGACGTAGGGCGGCAGCCGCTTGATCCGTTTGAACTCTTCCATTCCCCCCTCAACTCTCAACAGCGTTCGGCTGTTTCCGCCTCGGGCGGATTCGACCGTTCGACCCCCCTCTCCCACCCCTCTCCCCACCGAGAGGCAGAGGTGAGGGGGTCAGGCCGCGACCTCCTCAACCTTGCGCGCCGTCAACTCCGCGTGGTAACTGCTGCGGACCAACGGTCCCGAATAGACCGCCTTGAACCCCAGGGCGTATCCCGCCTCTTCCAGCGCCTTGAACCGATCGGGATGCACGAACTGCGCGACCGGCAGGTGTTGCTTCGTCGGCTGCAGGTACTGGCCGATGGTGAGGATGTCACACCCCACCCCGCGGACATCCCGCATCAGCGCCAGGACTTCCTCCTCGGCCTCGCCTAGGCCCAGCATGATCCCGGTCTTGGTGATGGGTTGCCCCAGCTCCTTGGCGATCCGCAGGACCTCGAGGGAGCGAACGTAGCGAGCCTGGACCCGGACCTGCTTGGACAGCCGCTCCACCGTCTCCAGGTTGTGGTTGAAGACGGTCGGCTGGCTCTCGACCACGGTGCGGATGCTCTCTCGGCTCGCCTTGAAGTCCGGGACCAGCACCTCCACCTGGGCCGCGGGATTCAATTCGTGAATGGCGCGGACCGTAGCGGCAAAGTGCGCGGCCCCGCCGTCCTTGAGGTCGTCCCGGGCCACCGAGGTCACGACCACGAACCTGAGGCCGAGCCGCCGGCTCACCTCGGCCACGCGCCGGGGCTCCTCCGGGTCGGGCGGTGCGGGCCGTCCGGTGGTGACGGCGCAGAAGCCGCAGCTGCGCGTGCAGGTCTCCCCCAGCAGCATGAAGGTGGCCGTCCCGCGCGTCCAGCACTCGCCCTGGTTGGGGCAGCGGGCCTCCTCGCACACCGTGTGCAGGCGGGACCCACCGAGCAGCACCCGCATGTCGTGCACCCGCTCCCAGTGGCCCGACTTGGCGCGTAGCCACGGCGGGAGCCGCCTCACCGGCGGCGGCGCCGGTGGCGCCAGCGGCACCATTCCCTCAATCTGCAAAAGCTCCATCGTCATCGGCTTTCTGTGCTGACCGGCTGTCGCCGACCGATCTACGAGGCCCGCAGGCGCGCTTTGTGGATCGCCTGCCCGTGGACATCATGCATGGCCTCGCCCACCGCCTCAGGCAGCGTGGGGTGGGAATGGATCGCCTCCGCCACCTGCCGCGCGGTGAGGCCATGGCGGACGGCCAGCACCGCCTCCGCGATGATATCGGTGGCGTGTGGGCCCACGATCCCAACGCCCAGGACCTTGTCGGTCTGCGCGTCGGCCATCACCTTCACCATGCCTGCCGTCTCCCCGATGCACATGGCCTTGCCCAGGGCGGCGAAGTTGAAGCGGCCCACCTTCACGGCGCGTCCCTGCTCCTTCGCCTTGGGCTCGGATAGGCCCACGCTGGCAATCTCCGGGTCGGTGTAGACACAATTGGGGATCGCGAAGTAATCCATCGCTTCGTAGTCGCCTATCGCATTCGCCGCCGCCACCAGCCCCTGCATCGAGGCCACGTGCGCCAGCAGCGAGATGCCGGTGACATCCCCGATGGCATAGATCCCGGGGATGGAGGTCTCCATGCGATCGTTCACCAGGATGGCTCCCCGCTCGGTCTTCACCCCCACCCTCTCCAGGCCAATCCCCTGGCTGTTGAGGCGTCGCCCCGTGGCGATGAGGACACGCTTCGCCTCCAGGCTGGTGCCGCCACTGATCTGGACGCGGATACCGGAGGGCATGCGCTCCACCTTCTCCACCTTCGCGCCCACGTGGAAGCTGACACCCTGTTTCTGCAGCGCTCCCTGGAGGACGCGGACGAGCATCGGATCCTCCATGGGGAGCACCTGCGGCAGCATCTCCACCACCGCCACCTGGGTACCCAGGCTGCTCAGCATGGAGGCAAACTCCATTCCGATGGCGCCACCGCCCACGATGAGGAAGGTGCTGGGCAACTCGGGCAGCCGGAGGGCCTCGGTGCTGGTCAGCACCCGCTCGCCATCCATCTGCACGCCAGGGATACCCGCCGGCTCAGAGCCTGTGGCAATGATGATGGCTTTCCCCGTGACGCTCTCCGCGGCGCCATTGGTGGAAACCTTGACAGTCCGGGCATCCACCAGGCTGCCCACGCCTTGCTTGACCTCGACCTTGGCCGCTTGCAGCAGCGTGTGGACGCCCTTCACCTGGGTGCTGACGATGTCGTTCTTCCGGCTCTGGGCCTTGCCCCAATCAAAGTTCCATTGGCTTGCGGTGACGCCGAAGGCCCCCCCCTCCTTTGCCCGCTTCCACAGGGCGGCCGAGTGGATCAGAGCCTTGGAGGGGATGCACCCGCGGTTCAGACACGTGCCGCCGACTACGTCCTTTTCGACGAGACAGACCTTCGCCCCGAGCTGGGCGGCGCGCAGGGCAGCCACATAGCCGCCCGGACCGGCACCCAGGATCACTACATCATACGCGCTCATTCCACTCAGGCTCCCCGATTGGTTAGATTCCCCTACTCTCGGCTCACGGCTCTCGGGTCTAGGCTCTCGGCCACCCAGGGGGTACCCGGCTCTCAGCTCCTAGAATAACGAAGCCCCCGACCGGGGGCTTGACCGAAACGATGCCGGAGTTCAGCGGACCAAAAAGTCAGCAGGAATTCCGCCCCCTCCACTGCATCAAATCCTTTCGTCTCGCGACCTTTCATTGGCGAGGCTACCAAACGAACCCAGGAGTGTCAACGTGTTTTTCCTCGAGGATTTTTCCGGAGAATTCCGAACCGGACTAGCCTTCGGCTGCGTTAGGATCGAGCAGTTGCAGGATCGCCGCGTGGAGCGCGGGGGTGGATGCGGCCACGATACTCTGGCCCTGCGTCATGGAACGGATGGGAGCCAGAGGTTTTCCGAAGCGATCCGAGACCGTTCCGCCCGCCTCCGTGACGATGAGATATGCGGCCATGTAGTTCTCGGGGCTGAGGGTTTCGCGGACGTCCACGTAGGCATCAGCGCCCCCAGACGCCACGACGACAAACTCGAAGGCCGCGCTGCCGAAGTCGCGTGCGCCCTTGATGGTCCGCAGCAGCGGATACAGGCGCGAGACAGCCGGGCTTCCTCCAAAGTTGAAATCAATGCTGACCAGGGCATCCGACAGCTTGCTCATCGTGGAAGGACGGATGAGTTGCCCGTTCCGCCATGCTCCCGATCCCTTCTCTGCCTCGTAGATCGTCCCGCCGAAGACCCCGCCCACCAGTGCGACGGCAACCGCCTCGGGCCTGGGGAGATCCTCGCCTGGGAGTAGGGCCAGGGAGACACAGGACAGCTCATTTCCTCGAGCGAAGTTCTCAGATCCATCTACCGGATCCACGATGAGCGTCCAGCGCGCGGCTCCTGACCGGGTCCGGACCTCGCCGCGCTCCTCGGTCAGGATGCGGACCGGCTCGGCGATCTCGCGGGCACAAGAGTTGATGATCCGTTCTTCGGCCAGATAGTCGAACTCCTTGGTCACATCGCCTCGGGCGTTGGTCTGGACCGTCGCCAGCTTCCGCAAGCCTTCCCCGAGCAGGAACTGCCGCACCTCCGTGAACATCGTCCGCAGGTGTCTCCGCATGTCGGTCATGAGCACTCCGTTCCAGGTTTCACCGACCTCGACCTATCCGCAGATTACCCTTCGGCGGGCTCAGGGCCCCGAGTGCAACCGAGGGGCGCAGATTTCGCAGATTCACACACAGGGCGCGCGCAGAAAAGGTCGGGGCTTGTTCTGGTCGATCACCCACTTGACTACTTGACCAATCGACCAGTTGACAGTTCTCCCTCACATCCGCTCGGGCGCCGATACCCCGAGCAGGGTAAGCCCGTTGGCGACCACCTGTCGCACCGCCGCGACCATCGCCAGCCGCGCGCGGCTGAGGTCGCGGTGGCCGGAGATCACCCGCTCTTCGGTGTCTTTGTACTTCGTGAAGTAGCCGTGGAAAGCGGCCGCCAGCTCTTGCAGATATGTGGTCACCCGGTGCGGCTCATAGGCCAGCGCCGCATTCAACACCATCTCGGGATAACCCGCCAGGCGCTTCAGGATTCCCAGCTCCTCCGGCAGGGTCAGCCGGCCGAGGTCGGCATCCGTGTAGGGCCCCGGCAGGCCCGCCTCGGCCGCCTTGCGCGCCATGCTGCAGGCGCGGGCGTGGGCGTACTGGACGTAGAAGACCGGGTTGTCCATCGTCTGTCGCTTTGCCACCTCGATGTCGAAGTCGAGTTGGGCCTCGGACCGGCGGGTGAGGAAGAGGAAGCGGGCCGCATCCTTTCCTACCTCGCTCACGACCTCGCGCAGCTCTACAAACTCCCCGGTCCGTTTCGACATCGGGACCGGAGCGCCGCCGCGCAGGACCTTCACCATCTGGAGCAGGATCACCCGGAGGAGTTCCGGGTCGTGGCCCAAAGCCTGAATCGCTGCCTTCACCCGCGGGATGTAGCCGCCGTGATCAGCCCCCCAGATATTGACGAGCCGGGCAAAGCCGCGCTGAATCTTGTTGGCGTGGTAGGCGATGTCCGAAGTAAAGTACGTGGGCTCCCCATTGCTCCGGATCAGGATGCGATCCTTCTCGTCCCCGAAGTCGCTGGCGCGGAAACCGACGGCCTTCCCGTCCTCGTAGAGGTATCCCCCGGCGCGGAGAGTCGCCAGGACGGCTTCCACCTCGCCGGAATCGTACAGGCTCCGTTCCGAGACCCACGAGTCAAAGACCACGCCGAAGGCGCGGAGGTCCGCCTCGATCTCCCCCACGAGGATGCGGGACGCCCGCTTGGTGCAGGTGGAAATCGCCTGGTCCGTCTCGAGGTCGGCCAGGCCGGGGACGGTCGCGGCCACCTGCTCCGCCAATTCCCGGATGTAGTCCCCATGGTAGCCGTTCTCGGGGAACTGGACCGCTCTCCCGCACGCCTCCAGGTGCCGCGCCCAGACCGATTCCCCCAGAAGGCGCATCTGGCTCCCGGCGTCGTTGATGTAGTACTCGCGCTCGACGCGGTAGCCCACCGCTTCGAGCAGACTCGCGATGGCATCGCCCAGGGCGGCGCCGCGTCCATGCCCCACATGGAGCGGCCCTGTCGGGTTCGCGCTCACGAACTCCACCTGGGCCCGCCGTCCCTGTCCGACGGTGGTACACCCATAGGCAGCTCCATCCGCCAGGACCTTCCGGATCACCCCGTGCCACCAGCCATTCGCCACGAAGATATTGAGGTATCCCGGTCCCGCAACCTCGACCTTCGCGACCAACACGGGGTCCGGATTCACCGCTCGCTGGATCGCCGTGGCGACATCTCGGGGAGACCGTCGGACCTGTTTTGACAGGGCGAAGCTCACGGTAGTGGACAGGTCGCCGAATGTCGGCTCCGGGGGATACTCCCAGGTGATCTCTGGCATGGTCACGGGTGGCCAGCCCTGCTCTGCGCCTGCGCGAGCGACGGCGTCCGCCAGGGCGGCACCCAGCCTTCTCTTGAGTTCTTCCACGCGCAACCCTCAGTTCTCTGATACGCAAGGCGGGAACTGCTTCATTCGGAGCTTCCGCATCGTCCACCCTCACGTTTCACGCTTCACGTGTCCCGCCTTCTGTCTCCTGCCTTCTGCCGCCTGCCGCCTGCGTTCTGGCCGAGGCGCTCTCTGGGAACTCGAACGCCTGGATCTCCATCTGGCCCAGGCCCATCTGGACTAGCTTCTCGATGTCGAGGTTGGACTCGACTGCCCTCACTTCTTCCAGGCTGGAGATGGTTGCCGGATGCCGGGGCACGAACAACCGGCAGCAGTCCTGGTCTGGGATGATCGAGATTTCGTAGGTCCCCAGCCCCCGCGCCTGCTGGACGATCTCTTCCTTGTCGCTGCCGATCAGGGGGCGTAGGACGGGCACCCCGACCGCCTCCTCGATCACAGCCAGGTTGTCCAGCGTCTGGGACGCGACCTGCCCGAGGCTTTCGCCCGTGACCAGGGCCTTGGCGTGCTCCCGACGAGCGATCTGTTCCGCAATTCGGCCCATCAGCCGCCGGTACAGCACGACCCGCAGGGGCGCTGGCGCGCCCACCACGACCTCCCGCTGGATTTCCCCGAAGGGCACAAGGTACAGGTGGGACTGGTACTGAAAGCGCGTCAGGGCCCGCGTCAGCTCCACGGCCTTCGTCCGGGAGGTGCCGTCTAGGAAGGGAACGCCGTGGAAATGGACGAAGATCACCTGGCACCCGCGCTTCATCAGACGGTGGGCAGCCACCGGGGAGTCAATGCCTCCCGACAGCAGGGACACCACCCGCCCGCTCACGCCGACCGGGAGCCCACCGGGCCCCGGGTCACGGCCGCAGGAGAAGTAGATGTCGCGCGGCAAGACCTCGACGTGGATCGTGAGGTCGGGTTGCTCCAGATCCACTGCGGCGTGCGTCTCAGCCTGAACGAACGCGCCCAGCTCGCGATTGACATCCTCGGAGTTCAGGGGAAACTGTTTGAAGGCGCGCCTGGTCGCGACTTTGAAGGAGCGAAATGACCGGCCCTCCAGTACCTTCCCCACCGCCGCCTTCAGGGCCGCCATGTCGGGTTCCACGCGCTCCGCCAGGGCGAAGTTGGCGATGCCGAAGACCGAGCGGAGCCGGTCGCGGATCACCTGCCAGTCTGCCTCACGGGTGAGGATGAGCACCATGCGACCCGACCGCTCCTCGACCCGGCGCACGCCGGCCCCCGCCGTCGCCCGGAGCAGATTCGCCTCGAGTCGCCGGAGGAACATGGGCTGGTTCTTCCCCTTGAGCCCGATCTCATTGTAGTGAATCATCACGCAGCGCATGGGTTCCCCTTCGGGCGTTACGTTACCATCCTCCGGCGATGAACCCAAGGGGAAAGTCGGTTGGATCAGAGAAGATCCGAGGGGGCGGTGACCCTCACGCGGACGGCATCGCCTGTGTCGGGTTTGTTCGGTCTCGCCTCCACTGAGCCCCGAGTGGAAGCGTCAGCTCAAGGCCGAAGATGTCCGTAGAGATAGCCTCCGGATGCAAGGCCACCACCCGATCCAAGGGCGCAAAGAAAGTGAGCACATGCACAGGGCTCCTCACTTCTGCGGTCGGTCGTATGGGGAGCGGACATCAAGCCCAGGGATCACCCGAAAATGCGCGGTGTTGAACGTGTACAATGGTGCCCCTACCCGCACCGCGATGGCGGCAATGAGGCAATCCAGGATTCCGATCTTATGGCTGAGCCAGTGGGCAACAAACCAGGCAGACGCCACCCGGGAGTCACCACTTTCGAGATGGACGATCGAATGGGCAGCAAACCGCGTGATGATCTTCTCCCGTTCCGATTGGTCGCGAGCGCCTTGGTTCAGCTCCATCCAGACAATAACAGGTATCCCGGCCGTCGAGGATGATCGCGACTCTAACCAGGCAACCGCTTCTGGCCGAGCCCGAAGCACCTCTACGAGGACATCCGTGTCCAGGAGAAGCTCAATCGTTGGCACGCCTCCGCCCCTCCGCCTCCTTTCGAAGCATCCTGGCAAATTCCACGCTGTCGGTGATGTCGGCTCGATCTTTCCACATTCCGACAAGTCCCGACACCAAGAGGTCGGCGAGCGTCCACGGTCGCTCCGCCTCAACGGATGACATCGCTGTCACCACAACTTCTGCCGGCCCCGGAGGCATGTCCGGCGGAACATGGATCACCAGGCGATGATCCTCGGGAATCGTCGTCTTAATCGCCACGGTCTTCATCGCGCTCCCCTCCTTGTTCCCTTGGAAGAGCGGTCGAGCATCAGACTGACCTACCTCCCAAGCTTCGAGGTGAGTTAAATTTCGACAGCCGGTTTGGAGAGCAGCCCCTCCTCCGCAACCGTCTCCGCATCGTGACCGAGCCGTCGCAAGATGGCCTTCAGGTGGCGCGAAAGGTTCTCGTCCAGCTTGAGCTTCACGGCTCCGTCGTCACTTTCCACACGTTCTCTCGGGAGAGTTCTGCCGCGTAGGCCAGCACCGCGCGCCGTGTCTTGCCGAACAGAGCGGATGATAGCTTCTGATGTTCCGTGCGTGTGCTCATTCCGAGTACGACTGTACCCTTTCTGGGTTCATCGGTCAATGCTACGTCTTGCGGGAAATGACCTCGCCTTCCGAGCGCGAGACCATGGGGGTAGAACGATGGTCCACACACAGCCCGGCAGACACCTGGAACCAACTGGAGCCGATCGAGATCGAAGTCTCGCCAAAGGCCCGTCGCGTCACCGTGCGGCGGAGTCGGAAGAAGCCGGTGACCCTCCGTCTCGAGGAGCGGCCGATCGCTCCTACCAAGAAGCTGGCCCGCACCAAGAGCTTGAGCTACCAGGCCTTGATGCGGAACTGGATCAACGAAGGGATCGCCCGGGAGGAACAACTGCGGAGAAGAGCCTGAAGCGCGGCTGCAAAAGCAAATTACAAAAGCCTGACCCCGATTTCGGGTTGCTCCAGATCCACTGCGGCGTGCGTCTCAGCCTGAACGAACGCGCCCAGCTCGCGATTGACATCCTCGGAGTTCAGGGGAAACTGTTTGAAGGCGCGCCTGGTCGCGACTTTGAAGGAGCGAAATGACCGGCCCTCCAGTACCTTCCCCACCGCCGCCTTCAGGGCCGCCATGTCGGGTTCCACGCGCTCCGCCAGGGCGAAGTTGGCGATGCCGAAGACCGAGCGGAGCCGGTCGCGGATCACCTGCCAGTCTGCCTCACGGGTGAGGATGAGCACCATGCGACCCGACCGCTCCTCGACCCGGCGCACGCCGGCCCCCGCCGTCGCCCGGAGCAGATTCGCCTCGAGTCGCCGGAGGAACATGGGCTGGTTCTTCCCCTTGAGCCCGATCTCGCTGTAATGGATCACCACGCAGCGCATGGCCTCTCCTGAGGGGCAATAAAGTACCATTCTCCCGCGACGAACCCAAGGAGAAAGTCGCTGACGTCAGGCAGAAGCGGTTGACATCCGAAAGGAAAGAGGGTGCGGGAACGAAGGGCGTGCAGACCGCCGGCCCGGGCGTCGGAGAATCCAGCTCAGATCACGGTCTCGGTACTCCGCCAGAGATACCAGCAAGCCACACTGCAGTGGGGGTGCCACTTCGCCCCCAACTTCTCCACTCTGGCCGGGGTGGGCAGTTTCCAGAGCCGATAGGCCCTCCGAATCGCCGACCGGATTCCCAGATCCCCTGTTGCCAGGATGTCGGGTCGGCGAAGAGCGAAGATGAGAAACATCTGCGCGGTCCAAACCCCGACGCCCTTGACGGTCGTCAAGCGTTGGATCACCTCGTCATCGGACAGCCTGGCCAGCCGAGAGAACTCGATGAGCTCGGCCTCGGTTCTCTCCGCGAGATCGCGGATATACTTCACCTTTTGCCGGGAGAGACCAAGCCCTTGCATCTGTGCGGAGGTCAGGGCCAGGACCTCCCGCGGGGTCATCCGCGACCCATTTCCGAGGGCTTCCTTGAATCGAGCGAAGATGGCCCGCGCGGCCTTGCCGTTGAGTTGCTGGAAGACAATGCTCCGGACCAGCGTCTCGAAGTCGGGTTCGGCGTACTGAATCTTGCAGGGCCCCACCCGTTCGATGATCTCACCGAGAACAGGATCTGCCTGCTTGAGATACACGCTTGCACGTCGCATGGATCCATACCGTCTAATCAGGGGGTGCCTTCGCTGCTCTTTAAGGGCAATTTGCAGTGTAGACACCAAGGCGTCCAAGGGTTAGACCCCACCCGGCGCATGTGGAAAAGCCTCCCGCATCGCGGACAGCGAGAGAGACTGACCCGAAGGCTAGCGAGTGCAAAGAGGACCATCCAGAAGAACGCGAAATACATCGCGAGCGTATCGGATCGGCTGAGGACCGCGAATGTACCAACGACCGGTAAGCTCAGGAAGATTATCCATACGTCGGGGCGGCGACGACAAATCCTAGAAAGACCGACTTGAATGACCTCTTGGGAGAGTGGCTGATTATCCTTCAAGGATTCCGTTGCGTATTCGCTTTCCGAAAGGGCACGGAGCGCTCCCGAATCAACTGCCCCGAGCAACTCACGGGCCCGTGATTGGTACTCGGCAGAAACTAGGAGCTGTGTGCCTGGGGAGAAACCGAGGACAGGCGCGGCACCCATGGGATCGTTTCTCGCGAGCGTACATTGGATCCCTTCAGACTCAAGAAAAGCGGCAGCAGCGCGGGCTTCAGATTCTGTGAGGAAGGGTCGAGTAGCGACCTTGTAGGGGGTGCCCATGGCCAGCTCGATTCTTCGAACGCGGACGCTAGAACAGCTCCTCCAGGCCCTCGTAGGTGCGCTCTGTGCGCAGGGCGACCTTGCCAATGAGGATAGCCTCTTCCTTCTCGAGGATCTTGTAGATGACGCGGTAGCGCCCGATCCGCAGTCGGTAAACGTCTCGAGCGAGAGTCTTTATCCCTTTGGCCCTGGGTTGTTCCGCCAGATTCCGGATGCGGGTAACCACAAAGTCCCGGTCGTCCTGAGGCACGGCGGCCAACGGCTTCTCTACCGATCGGCTCGCCACCCTGATGGTGTAGGGCATCTCAGCGGCGACCTTTGAGCTTCTTCACCACATCTTCAAAGTCCTTCCCACCAGTACGCCGATATTCCTGCTCAGCTTGCAGCATGTCCCGCAGGTCCTCGAGGTCCTGGAGAAGTTCCTCATACTCCCTGATGGGCAGCAGTGCAGCCATGGGAACCCCATGTTTGCCGATAAGCGTGCGCCTCTGCTCCAGGAACGCCTCTTGGACGAGGCTGGTTAGGCGAGCCCGGGCCGCCGTGATGTTCAAGACTTTGGCCATTGTGTCTCCTCCGCCATAGGGATGCCGTCAATATGACAAATCTGTACAGACTTGTAAAGGTCTTCGTTGGCCGCAGCGTGCCGAACGATCATCTCACGGTTCCACGTCTCCGAGTTCGAACGCCCCGCGAGGTGGGGGTAGTTAGGAAGTACGTTCCAATTCAGGCGGATTCGGTTGTAGTGCGCTGATCAAGGGCCGCGGACACCAAGCCGCGGGCCGTGGCCTCGACTCTCAGGACCGGGCGACCAAAATGGGATCCGAGGCCCTCGAGGGAGAGATCATCCAGCAGGATGTCCTCGCCCTCCCTCAGCGTCAGCAAGGGGGTCAGAATGGCGTCCCCCAGGCGATCTCGCTGCTGATCGAGGGTCTTGACGATGTCCGTACCGGTTACGCAGGGTTCACCACATGGAGCTTCTCGCCTCTCAGGAACGCTTCGAGCGTGGCGATGGCAATCCGCAGCATGTTCAGCCCTGCTTCCCGCGTGTTATAGCCGATGTGCGGCGTGATCAGCACGTTGGGCAGCGACCTGAACAGGTAGTCCTTGGGGAATGGCTCTTCCTCATGCACATCCAGGGCGGCGCCTGCAATCTTCCCCTCTTTGAGCAGCGCCGCCAGCGCCTGGACATCGACGATCTTCGCCCGAGCGGTGTTGATGAAATATGCCGAAGGCTTCATCCTGCTGAGCAGCGAGCGGGAAACCAACCGTTCCGTTTGCGCGTTGTAGGCGAGGTGGATGGCGATCACGTCCGCGCTGGAGAACAGCTCCTCCAAGGAGACCAGCCTGAGCCCATGCTTGGCTCGCTCCGGCCTGGCGTTCCTCGTCCAGCCCACGACCTTCATGCCGATTCCCGCTCCAAGCCGTGCCACCTCGGTGCCGATCGCTCCCAGTCCGACGACCCCCAGGATCTTCCCGTGCAGCTCCCGACCCTGAAATCGGATGGTTTCCCATTCCCCCTTTTGCAGGCTGTGATACGAGAAGGCGATGTGCCGGATGAGCGACAGGATCATCCCGAGGGTGAACTCGGCGACGGAGGTCGCCCCGTAATCGGGCGTATAGGTGACGGTCACTCTCTTCCTTGTTGCGGCCTCGACATCAATGCAGTTCGAGTAGCCAATGCCCAGGAAGCAAATGAACTTCAACTTCTCGCATCGCTGGATGACCTCGGCATCCATGACGGAATAGTCCAGGAACACCACCTCGGCATCCTTGAGCCTTGCGATAAGATCCGCCTTGTCCTTGGGAGGGGTCTTGTAGAAGTCCACGCTGCCGATCTTTTCCAGCGGCAACAGGTCCTCGGGGGTTTGAACACAGCCGGTACCCTCTGGAAACACGATGCGCATGATACCTCCCTCCTTGTGAGCACCAAAAAAGGATTCGTCTCCCTTCGGTGAGCGCGCAGGGACGTAGCCCCCGCGCCGGAGGCTATGCCGGGCCAAACCCGTTGTCAATAGGCGGCGCCGGAAAAGCATCCCGAACCCCACGAATATCCCGCGGGGTTTCCTGCTAGCGAAGGGCATGGCGGATCCGGCTGGGGAACGCGCACAGGCCGCAAACCGGTGTGGAGGGATTAGGCGCGATGTGACACGTCCTGTGACGCGAGAGCCGCCGAGACCAGGCCGCGGGCGGTGGCCTCGACTTTGAGGGCCGGGATGCCGAAATGGGACCCAAGGTTATAAAGGGAGAGATCATCCAGGAAAATGTCCTCGTCGTCCTTGAGGGCCACCGAGGGGATGAGGATGACATCGCCCAGGCGGTCCTGTTGCCGATCGAGGGTCTTGACAATGTCCGTGCCGGTGAGGAGGCCGGCACAGGTCACCGACCCGCCGAAGAATTCGTTCACAACGGAGACGAGGTCGACAGCCAGGCCATCGATATGATTCAGCCGGTCTATCGCGCCTCGCAGGACAGGAGTTGCCAGCGCACCCGTGGCAACGCTGAAACGGCGAACCGGGGAAACGGAGAGGGGGAACCGGCGCTGTAGGCGGCGAAACTCGCCGAGGAACTTCCGACTTCCCCCGACCCCGTTGCCGAGCTGCGGATACCCCTCGTACGTGCGACCGGCCGGAAACGGCCGACCCGCCAAGAGATAGAATTCGTCCGAGGGGAAAGCGAACCGCGTCCCAAACTTATTGAGGAACCGGCGCCGCCAAGGCTCCGCCCAGTCCAGCAAAGTTCGAGCGTACTCCGGGTCAGGGGACCTCAACACCGGCAGTTTCTCGCGGTACTGCGTGAGCCCCACCGGAACGAGGGCCACGGTCACGACGAACGGGTGAAACCCTGCCAGATCTTCCAGGCTCTTGGCCAGATGTTTCCCATCATTGATGCCCGGGCAGAGGACCACCTGGGTGTGCATATGGATGCGAGCGGCGGCGAAAGCGGCGATCTGCTCCAGGACGTTTGGGGCCTTCGGGTTGCCCAGGATCCGGTTGCGCAGCGCCCAGTCGGTAGCGTGCACCGAGATGTAGAGCGGGTGGAGGCGCTGCTCCACGATGCGATCCATGTCCGCCCGGCTGAGATTGGTCAAGGTAGCGAAGTTGCCGTTCAGGAACGAGAACCGATAGTCGTCGTCCTTGAAGTAGAGCGCGCGGCGCATCCCCCGGGCGTTCTGGTGGGCGAAACAGAAGGTGCACTTGTTGTTGCAGGCCCGCATCTTGAGCGGATCCACCTCGAGGCCCAGGGGAAGATCCTCCGGCTTCTCGAGGCGGGCGCGGTGCTCTTCCCCATTCCCATCGCGCCAGACGAGTTCCACCCGCCTGGCCGTCTCCGTGAAACGAAGATCCAGGGGGTCCTGCACCGGATGCCCGTTCACGCTCACGAGGAGAGAGCCCCGCGCCACCCCGGCCTGCGCCGCGGGGCTGCCGGGCTCGACCCCATGAATCGTGAGGAGCTTCGTCGTCACGCTCGCGCCCATGCTTGCTGAAGAAGCGTCCGAAGTTGCGGGATGGGAACTCGAAAGACCGCCGTCGGGGGACACGCCCTCCCAACTCCCCTGCAGGTTCGGTCTGGCTTCACTGATCGTTCAGGAGCCGCGCTCCCCGATAGATGTAGTCCAGGCCCGAGGCAATCGTGAGGGTCAGCGTGACCACGGCCAGTGGAAGGATGGCGCCCTTGAGGTCCGGGAAGAAATTGTCCAGCATGGCGCACAGGACCGTGACAAGTTGGAAGCCGGTCGTGAACTTTCCAAGCCACGACGGGGGCGTGCCGATCTTCCCGATGAACATGTACAGGATGACGGAACCGCCGATCAGAAGAACGTCCCGGCTCACGACGATGATGGTGAACCAGCGCGGCAGCTCCTTGAGGATCGTGAGCGTCACGACGGTGGAAGTCAGCAGCAGCTTGTCCGCCACCGGGTCCAGGACCATGCCCAGCGTCGTCTTCTGCTTCTGCCAGCGGGCCACGAGGCCGTCCAGGCCGTCGGTGATCGCGGCGAGCAGAAACAGCGCCAGCGCGGCCCCTATCTGTCGGTACAGGAGCAGCACCGTGATGACCGGCGTCATCAAGATGCGGAGTATCGTCAGGCGGTTTGCCAGGGTCAGCATGCTGCCTCGCCTGCCCTCATGCCGTGGCCTCGGCCGCCTCGCGGGCGATCTGTTCTCCCATGGCAGCACTGCCGTTCAGGCAGTACACGATCTCCTGGCGCAGCTCGTCTAACCCGGCCCCCGTCTTGGCCGAGATGGCGACGCGACCGCTGCCCGGGCGCCACGGAAACGGGGTGTGCCCGAGGCGGTCGGTCTTGTTGAACACCAGGATGGTGGGTCGATCCGCCAGCCCCAGATCTCCCAGCACCGACTCCACGGCCGACTGCTGAGCCTGGGCGTGGGGATGGCTGACGTCCACCACATGGAGGAGGACGTTCGCCTCCTGGATCTCTTCCAGCGTAGCCTGGAACGCTGCCACGAGTTGGTGCGGCAGCTTGCGGATGAAACCCACCGTGTCCGAGAGGAGCGCCACCCGGTCGCCCGGCAGCGTGAGACGCCGAAGCGTCGGATCCAGCGTGGCGAACAACTGGTCCTGCACCACCACGCTGGCGTGGGTCAGCGCGTTCAAGAGCGAGGACTTGCCCCCGTTCGTGTAGCCCACCAGGGCGAGGATGGGAAACGGCACCTTCCGTCGCGGCCGCCGCAGGAGCGCGCGGTGGCGTCGCACCTGCTCCAGGTCCCGGCGGATCTTGGCCATGCGCGTCCTGATCCGCCGCCGGTCCGACTCGAGCTGCGTCTCCCCCGGTCCCCGGGTGCCGATGCCGCCCCCCAACCGCTCTAGGTGGCTCCAGGCTCCAGCCAGGCGTGGGAGGAGGTAATCCAGCTGCGCCAGCTCCACCTGGAGCTTGCCCTCCCGGCTCTGGGCCCGCTGGGCAAAGATGTCCAGGATGAGCCCCGTGCGGTCCACCACCCGCCTGCCCAGCAACTGCTCCAGATTGCGCTGCTGCGACCCGGAGAGTTCCTCGTCCAGGATGACGAGGTCCACGCCTCCGCAACGCTGGCGAATCTCCAGCGCCTTTCCCTTCCCGATGAGGTAGCGAGGGTCGAGCCGATCGCGCTCCTGCAGGACGGCGTCCGCGACGCGCGCCCCGGCCGACCGGGCGAGCTGTTCGAGTTCGGCCAGTGAGTCCTCAGCCTCCCAGCGCGCCTGCGGGTGCCGGCAGACACCTACCAGGAGGGCCACCTCGGGGTCACGACGAATTACAGAGTCATGGGCGATGGGTGATCTCCTCCCGGGCCACTCGGGCCCGCGCCAGGCGGGCGATCAAAGCGTCGCCGTTTCCGTCCCGGATGGCGACCTCCAGCCCCGCCAGCGCCTCGCGGTATGCGGCCAGGACCCGAAGGATCGGGTCGCGGTTCATGAGGAAGATGTCCCGCCACATCGTCGGATGACTGGCGGCCACCCGCGTGAAATCGCGGAGGCCACCGGCCGCGAACTTCAGCCGCTCTTCGCCCCGGGCCATCCCGAGGACGGCATCCATGAGGGCATAGGCCACGAGATGCGGCAGGTGGCTCACGGCGGCGAAGACCTCGTCATGCCAGCCGGCGTCCATCGTCACGACCGTCGCGCCCACCCCGCGCCAGAGCGCGGCGACCCGATCCACGGCGCTCGCGGTCGTCAGGGGACTCGGGGTCACGATCCAGTTCGCCCCCTCGAAGAGATCCGAGCGGGCTGCAGCCGGACCGGACCGCTCCCGTCCCGCGATGGGATGGCCGGCCACGAACCGGCCGTCGGGAAAGGCGGCGTCCCCAGCGGTCAGGATAGGACCCTTCACGCTCCCGACATCGGTGATCAGGCAACCATCCTTCGTGTGACGTGCTACCTCAGGCAGCAGGGCCACGATCTCGGCCACCGGCACCGCCAGGACCACCAGATCGGCGCGGGCCAGATCCGCGGTCAGTTCTCCCGTGGCACGATCCACCATCCCGGTGGCGAGGGCCACCTCTCGGTGGGCGGGATCCGCATCCACCCCCACCACCGTTTCGACCAGACCCGCCTTTCGGACGGCCAGGGCCAGGCTGCCGCCGATGAGGCCCACGCCCACGACGACCATCTCGCGGAACAACCGCGTCGCGGAATGCGGAATGCGGAATGCGGAATGCGGAATGCTCATGTCGCCAGGAACCATCGAACACCCGAACCCCGCCAGGGGCGGGGCCGAACGTTCTGGTTATAGCGTGCGGCCAACTGCCTCTGCCACTTTCTTGAGATCGGCCATCATCCGCTGAAATCGCGACGGCAGAAGTGCCTGGGGGCCATCGGAGAGCGCTTCGTCCGGCCGGGGGTGCACCTCCACCATCACGCCATCCGCCCCGGCCGCCACGGCCGCCAGTGCCATGGGCGCCACCAGGTCCCATTTCCCCGTGCCGTGGCTCGGATCCACCAGGACGGGCAGGTGCGTCAACTGCTTCAGGACCGGGATCGCGGACAGGTCCAGCGTGTTCCGCGTCGCATCCTCGAAGGTGCGGATGCCCCGCTCGCACAGGATCACGTTGTAGTTGCCTTCCGACATGATGTACTCGGCCGACATGAGCAGCTCGCGGATGGTCGAACTCATCCCCCGCTTCAGGAGCACCGGGGTCTTCTGCATCCCCAGCTCCTTCAGGAGGCGGAAGTTCTGCATGTTGCGGGCCCCCACCTGGATCACGTCAGCATACTGCAAGACCAACGGCGCCTCCCGCGGATCCATCAGTTCAGTCACCACGGGCATGCCCGTCTCCCGCCTCGCTTCAGCGAGGTAGCGCAGGGCCTCTTCCCCCAGCCCCTGGAAAGCGTACGGGGAGGTTCGCGGCTTGAAGGCCCCCCCGCGCAGGAGGTGGGCCCCGGCAGCCTTTACCTCCTTGGCAACGCTGAGGAGCATCTCCCGGCTCTCCACCGAGCAGGGGCCGGCCACCACCGCTAGGCGCCGGTCGCCGACCCGCACCTCGCTGACCGTCACCACGGTATTGTCCGAGTGGAAGTCGCGGCTGGCCAGCTTGTAGGGCTTCAGGATGGGGAGGACTTTCTCCACCATCGGGAGGGCCTCGATCGCCTTATCCAAAAGGATGCGCTCGTCCCCGATGGCGCCGATGATCGTCCGCTCCACCCCTCGCGACAGGTGTGGGGTGAGACCGAGGGCCTCGATCCGCCGGCACACCTGGGCGATCTCCTCCTCGGTACTGTGGGCCCGCAACACGATGATCATCGCACGGTCCTATGATCGAGTTCCGACAGCGATATCCGACAGCGAACCGCTGCCCCTGTCCCTCTTCCTGTCCTTCTTCCTATCCCTGTCGCCATCGCTGTCCCTGTCGCTGTCGCCTCTCGGCTCTCCGCTCTCGGCTCTCGGCTCTCATTTCCCCAGGACGGCCTTCAGCGCAGCGATGCAGCGCTCGTTCTCAGGCGGCGTGCCGATGCTGATCCTGAGGTGCGTGAGGAAGCCATAGCCGGCCATGGGGCGGACAATGACCCCGTGCCGGAGGAGCGCATCCGCCGTCGCCGGGCCCGGCCGGCCCACGTCCACCAGGAGGAAGTTGGCCGCGCTCGGCACCACGGAAAGACCGAGGGCCCGGCACTGCTCCGCCAGGTACCTCAGGCCCGCCTCGGTGATCCGCCGGGTGCTGGCCACGTGCTGCTCGTCGCGCAGTGCGGCCGTCGCCGCCGCCTGGGCCAGGCTGTTGGTATTGAAGGGCTGGCGGGCCCGGTTGAGCAGAGCGATGAGCGGCGCGGGGCCGATCCCGTACCCGATGCGCAGGCCCGCCAGACCGTAGATCTTGGAGAACGTCCGGAGCAGCAGGACCAGCCGTCCCGTCCGCACGAATCGCAAGGTATCTGGCACGAGATCGGGCGGCAGGTACTCGTAGTAGGCCTCGTCCACGATTACCAGGACGTCCGGCGGCACCGCCGCCAGGAAATCCTCCAGGGCGCGGGGCGGCACGGCCGTGCCCGTCGGGTTGTTGGGGTTCGCGACGAAGACCAGCTTCGTCCGGGGAGAGATGGCGGCGCGCATGGCCTCGAGGTCATGGGTGAAGTTCTTCAGGGGCACGGCCACCTTGGTGGCCCCCGTCACCTGGGCCACCATGTCGTACACGATGAAGGCCTGCTTCGCGTACACCGCCTCCTCACCCGGCATCAGGAAGCAGCGGCCGGCGAGTTCCAGCAGCTCATTGGAGCCGTTCCCCAGGATCACCATGTCCGAGGAGACGTCCCAGTGCTTGGCCAGCGCTTGGGACAGCCGGTACCCGCTGCCATCGGGGTAGCGATGGATGTCCGCCAGGGCATCCCGCAGCGCGGCCAGCGCCAGCGGTGAGGGGCCCAGGGGATTCTCGTTAGACGCGAGCTTCACCGAATCGCGAATCCCGAGTTCACGTTCCACTTCTTGGATTGGCTTGCCTGGGGAGTACGGAATGAGGCCACGCAGATACGGGGAGGCAAGATCCTCCAGCGGACGGGTCAACGTAACACCTCCATGTCGACAGCGGAACAGGCCATCCTCAGATCTCCTTGGGCGCGCGAGTCCTCGGGTAGGAGCCCAGGACCTTCAGGAAGATGCACCCCTCTCGAATCGCGTCCAACGCGCGCTGCACGCGCGGCTCGCTGGCGTGGCCCTCGAGGTCCACGTAGAAGACATACTCCCAGACCTGTTTCTTCGACGGTCGAGACTCGATCTTGGTCAGGTTGACCTGGTTCTCCGCGAACGGCTGGAGCATGCGGTACAGGGCCCCCACCCGGTCCTTGATGGAGAAGAGGATGGACGTCTTGTCTGCGGTCGAGGGGGGCGAGGCCTTGCGCCCGATGACCAGGAATCGGGTCAGGTTGTTGGGGAAATCCTCGATGCGCCGTTGCAGGACGTTCAGGCCGTACAGATTGGCCGCAAGCTCCGACGCGATGGCCGCCGCCCCCGGCTCCGAGGCGGCGATCTCGGCGGCGGCCGCGGTGCTGCTCGTCTCCACCACCCGGATGTGCTGGGAGTTCGTCTCCAGCCACTGCCGCGCCGCCGCGATGGCATGCGGGTGGGAATAGATCTGCCGAACCTCGGCGAGGCCGGACGCCTTGCCCAGGAGGTGGAGCGCAGCCTCCACGACCACCTCGCCGCTGATCAGCAGGCTCGAGTCCAGGAACAGGTCCAGCGTGTGGCTCACCACGCCCTCGGTGGAGTTCTCCACCGGGACCACGCCGTAATCCGCGTTCCCTTTTTCCACCTCGGCGAAGACCTCGGCGATGCTCCGCATGGCCAGAAACTGTGCGGAGAGCCCGAACTGCTTCATGGCGGCCAGATGGGAGAAGGTGGCCCGGGGTCCCAGGTACGCCACGCGGAGCGGATGCTCCAGGGAGAGGCAGGCGGAAACCACCTCGCGAAAGACCGACCGCACCGCCTCAGAAGGGAACGGCCCCGTATTCTCCGCCGCCAGGCGGGTGTAGATCTCCTCCTCGCGTTGGGGGACGTGAAAGTCCAGGTTCTGCTCCGCCTTCAGGCGGCCCACCTCGAGCACCAGCTCCGCCCGGCGGTTCAGCAGCCGCAGGATCTGGGAATCAATCTCGTCAATCGCCTTGCGCAGCTCGGAGATCCGCAACGGTCACCTCTTCCTGTCCATCCTGGCAGCATGATAGCCGGGCGATCCAGGTCGATCAAGGTCTTTCTGGGTCTTGGCCGGGCGACAGGGAGGTCCGACAGGGACAGCGTGAAACGGTCCGGTCCGCTGTCGCCCATCCCTGTCGCTGTCGGCCCTAGAGCGCCGCCGAGGGCACGAGCGCATACAGACTGCGAAGCTCGGCCGGCGAGAGCGGGCGCCACTGCCCCCGGGGAAGCGACCCCAGGGTGAGCGGTCCCAGGGCCACCCGGATGAGCTTCAGGACGGGGTGCCCGATGCCCTCGCACATCCGCCGGACCTGGCGGTAGCGCCCCTGCTCGAGGCTGATGGCGACCCAGGTATTCTGTCGGGTCGGATGGAGCACCTCCACAGCCAGAGCCCTGAGCGGCTCGCCGTCGCACACGACCCCTCGGGTGAAAAGCGCCAAAGCCTCTGTTGTGGGATGCCCCTTGAGCTTGGCGCGATAAACCTTTCGCACGGCGTAGCGGGGATGGGTTAAGGCATTCGCCAGCACGCCGTCGTTCGTGAGGAGGAGCAGACCCTCCGTATCCCAGTCCAGGCGCCCGACGGGGAACAGTCGCGGCAGGCCCGCCTGCGGGAGGAGCGAGGTGACGACCGGACGGCCCTGGGGATCGGATCGGGAGGTGATGTAGCCGGCCGGCTTGTGCAGGAGGATGGTGACCGGGGCTTCGGCGCGGACGGTTTCCCCGTCCACCCGGATAAAATCCCGGCCGGGTCGCACCCGCGTGCCGAGCGTCCGCACCACCTGTCCGTTCACCTGGACGCGCCCCGCCTCGATGAGCGCCTCGCACTGCCGCCGGGACGCGATGCCTGCCCGGGCAAGGAACTTCTGCAGCCGTTCCCCCCGTTGAGGTTCCGCAGGCGGCGGCGCCACCCGGCCCCTGTTGACACGAGAGGCATTCCGGTCCGCGCGCCCGCCTGGGGAGGGACGCTCGCGATCTCGGAAACGGTCAGGATGATTCGCGGGCTTCCGCCGGATCGCCGGTCCCATTCCCCGGAGGGGAGGGGACGGTCGGCGAAGGCTCGGCCGCGGCACCGCCGTTCGCACTCGGGGATTCCGTCCCCGAGGGGCCGATGAGCTCATCAATCTCCTTGAGGCTGGGCAAATCCCCCAGGTCCTTGAAACCGAAATGCTCCAGGAAGGCGGCGCTCGTCCCGTAGAGGATGGGCCGGCCGGCCTCGGCCTTCCGCCCCAGCATCCGGGTGAGGCCGCGCTCCAGGAGCGTCCGCATCACGCCCTCCACTGCGACCCCTCGGATCGCCTCGATCTCCGCCCGCGTCATGGGTTGCTTGTAGGCGATGATCGCGAGGGTCTCCAGCGCCGCCCGGCTGAGCTTTGCAGGCTTGACCTGCTGCAACCGCTGGATCCACGGATGCGCCTCGGGCCGCGTGGTGAGGCGGAATCCTCCGGCCACCTCCTGCACCATGAGCCCGCGTCCCTCCTCCTCCAACCGCTGCGCCAGGTTGCGAACCGTGGCCTCGGTCGCCGCTGGATCCTCGTCCGCCAGGACTTCCTGCAGCCTGGCCAGGGGGAGAGGTTCCTCTGCCACGAAGAGGAGTGCCTCCACGACACCTCGCCGATCCAGTTCCTCGCTCACGCCACCGCCCTCCGCTTTCGGCAGGCCAGGAGGCCGGGAAGCTAGGAGGCTTCCGGCTTCCCAGCTTCCAAGCTTCCCAGCTTCCTTGCTTCCTGGCCTTCAAGCCCCCCAGCCGGTTGTTCGTACACGCGTTCGACGCCCCGGTAGATCATGATGGGCCCCGTGGGCTCTGCCTGGCGCGCCGTGGCCAGACGGCGGCGCAGGAGCTCCAGGAGCGCCAGGAAGGTCACGATGATCTCCGCCCGCCGGGTGCTACCGGCAAAAAGGGTCGTGAACTCCAGGGGGCTCTCGGCCGCCAGGCGATCCAACAGGATCACGATGCGCTGGCCCACGTTCAGTTCTTCGGGAGTGATCTCCAGCGGCGCCGGCACATCCGCCCGCCGAAGGACATCCCGGAACGCCCGCATCAGCTCGAACAACGAGACGGAGAGCGGCCCCTCCACCTCAAGCTCGATGGCCGGCGCTCCCCGCCGGCAAAGCAGGGCCTGCTCCGCCTCCAGCACGCCCAGCGTCTGGGCGGCCTCTTTGAACTTCTTGTATTCCAGGAGCCGATCCACCAGCTCTGCCCGGGGATCCTCTTCCTCGACCCCCTCCCCCTCGGCCACCTCCTCTGGCGGCAGCAGCATCTTGGACTTGATGTGGATCAGGGTCGCCGCCATGAGCAGGAACTCCCCTGCCACGTCCAGGTCCAGCTCCTGCATCAGCGCGAGGTACCGGAGATATTCCTCGGTAATCTTGGCGATGGGGATGTCCAGGACATTGAGCTGGTGCTCCCGGATGAGATGCAGGAGCAGATCCAGCGGCCCTTCGAACATCTCCAGCTTGACCTGGTAGGTCATGGCTCCTCCGCCAGCCGGACGAGCGGTCGGATCCGTTCCCATCGCTTTGGCCCGATGCCAGGCACCCGGAGCAGATCCTCCGGCGTCCGGAACGGCCCGTGGGCCTCACGATCCGCCACGATCCGGTCCGCCAGGAGCGGCCCGATGCCAGGCAGCGCCTGCAGGGCCTCCGCATTCGCCGTGTTGATGTTGAGTGGCGTGGGGACACGGGGCTTTACCTGGGCGGACTTGGTTGCGCCCTCGTGGCTTGCCATCCGGGTAGGCACAGGGGTCCCCGCCTCGCCGGCAGAGGGGGTAGCCACCCGGGCAATGGCTGGCTGGGGGAAAGCCGTGCCGCCCGTCTCCAACTGGGGAAGCGCCGTGCCCGCGGCCAGAAGGATCGCCACCAGCAGAACCGCCAGTCCGTGGGCATCCCCCGGGCCGCTCGCCCGGCCTTGCCACGCGGGGCCGGAATCTCGGATCATCTCGCCTCTTCCGTCACGGCCTGCTCGCCCAGGCCGAAGGCCTCGTGCAGCACGCGTACGGCCAGCTCCGCGTACTTGGCCTCAATCACGCAGGAGACCTTGATCTCCGACGTGCTGATCATCATGATGTTGATCTTTTCCTTCCCCAGGCTCTCGAACATCCGGGCGGCCACGCCCGAGTGGGTCCGCATCCCCACGCCCACGATGGAGACCTTGGCGATCTTGTCGTCGCCGATCACCCTGTCCGCCCCGATCTCCTTGGCCACGGCCTTCACGATGTCCATGGTCTTGGCGTAGTCCGCTTTGGGGACGGTGAAGGAGATGTCAGTGGATCCGTCCTGGCTGATGTTCTGGACGATCATGTCCACCACGATGTTGGCCTCGGCCACGCGCCCGAACAGCGCGGCCGCGATCCCGGGACGGTCCGCCACCCGGGTCACGGTGATCTTGGCCTCCTGCTTGTTATAGGCGACGCCCGAGACCACCACTTTTTCCATGGCCGCATCCTCCCTCACCACCATCGTCCCGGGATTGGTATTGAAGCTGGAGCGCACGTGGATCGGCACCCCATAGTTCTTGGCATACTCCACGGACCGCGTCTGGAGCACCTTGGCGCCCAGGCTGGCCATCTCCAGCATCTCGTCGTAGGAGATGCGAGTGAGCTTCCGGGCCTCGGGCACGATGTTGGGGTCCGTGGTGTACACGCCATCCACGTCGGTGTAGATCTCGCACACATCGGCCGATACGGCCGCGGCCACGGCCACGGCCGTGAGGTCCGAGCCGCCCCGGCCCAAGGTCGTGATCTCATCCTCGGCGCTCACCCCCTGGAAGCCGGCAACGATGGCGATCTCGCCCTCCGCCAGGGCCTGGCGGACCCGCTCGGCGCCAATGCTCACGATCCGCGCCTTGGTGTGGGCATCGTCTGTCTGGATCCGCACCTGGCCGCCAGTGAAGCTCCGGGCGCGAAATCCCAGTTCCTGGATGGCCAGAGACAGCAGGCCGATGCTGACCTGCTCGCCGGTGGCCAGGATCATATCCAGCTCGCGCTCGTTGGGGCGCTCGGCGATCTTCTGGGCCAGGCCGATCAGCCGGTCCGTCTCGCCGGCCATGGCCGAGACCACGACGATCACGTCGTGCCCGGCCGCGCGAGCCTCCGTGACCCGAAGCGCCACGTTCTTGATGCGATCCACGTCGCCGACCGACGTGCCCCCGTACTTTTGGACGACCAGAGCCATCTCGCCCCCTCGGTCAATTTGTCAATTCGTCGAGTGGTCAATTGGTCAAGACATCGAGCCGTCACGGGTCCCCGAATTGACCAATCGACTATTTGACGATTTGACCATTCGACGTTTTCACCCGCTGGCCGACCTTCCCCTCCGTGCCCTGCCGCAGGCGGATGATGTTCTCCCGATGCCGCACCAACACGATGAGGAGGAGGGCAACGCTCAACCCCACCATGGGAGGCCGCCCATCTAGCAACCATGCCAGAATCGGGAGCGCCGCCGAGGCCACCAGGGCGGCCAGGGAAGAGTACCGCCAGATGGCCGCCACGGCCAGCCAGATCAGGAGGAGCAGGCCCCCCACCGCCGGCATGGTTGCCAGGATCACGCCCAGCGTGGTCGCCACCCCCTTGCCGCCGCGAAAACCGGCGAAGACCGGCAGCAGGTGTCCGACCACGGCGGCCAGGGCAATCATCGCCAGCACTGTGGGGGAGACGCTGAACCAGCGGCCGAGCCCGACGGCGGCTGCACCCTTGCCGATGTCCCCCAGCAGGGTCAGGGCCGCAGCGCCCTTCCCCACGGCACGCAGCACGTTGGTGGCGCCGATATTCCCGCTCCCCACCCGGCGCAGGTCCACGCCGCCCCGCGCCCGCGCGACCAGCACCCCGAACGGGACCGAACCCAGCAGGTATGCGACGACGAGCAAGAGGACATCGCGCATTCCGGCGTCCCTCGTCCGCTCGACCGGTCCTGGTCCCCCCCTGCACCATCCGGCGTCCGGCTATTTGGCCAAGTCGATGCAGCGCCAGAACTTGTGGAAGTAGATCGCCCCCGAGGCCAGAGACAGGAGGATGGCGACCATCAGAACCGCCTGCCCCAGGGGGACCGAGACGGCGGGCCAGTTCACGATCAGCAGGGCTACGGCGATCACCTCGGCAATCATGGTCGCCTTGCCGAAGTCGCTGGCCTGGATGATCACGTTCTGGGAGGCCGCAATCCCCCGCAGGCCCGTGATCGCCAGGTCGCGGCACACGATCAGCACCACCATCCACGCCGGGACCCGGCCCACCTGCACCAGGGAGATCAGGCTGGCGGAGATCAGCAGCTTGTCCGCCACCGGGTCCAGCAGCTTCCCCAGGGTCGTGACCTGGCGCGTGCTCCGCGCGATGCGGCCATCGAGCCAGTCGGTGAAGACCGCCGCCAGAAACACCGCCGCGGCCGTCAGGTTGTACGGCCGCGGCACCACGATGAGGAACACCACCAGGACCGGAACCAGGAAGATCCGGACCAGGCTCAGGGCATTCGGGAGATTCACGCCATCCTCGCGACCCGCTTACGCTCCCAGGCCCAGGTCCCGCGCCACGTCCTTGACCAGCTGCACGTCGATCTTCTCTCGTTTGAGCAGATAGCCCTCCAGCAGGACATTATCGCCGATGGTGTTGATGAGGCGGGGGATGCCCTGGGATTCGATGGCGATCTGGTTCAGGACCTCATCCGAGAAGATCTCGCGCGTGGCGCCGGCCACTTTGAGGCGATGGCGGATGTAGGCCTTGGTCGCCTCGGGCTTGAGAGAGGTCAGGCGACACTTCACCGCGACCCGCTGGACTAGAGGCGCGTCCAGCGCCAGGTTGGTCTCCAGATTCGGCAGGCCGAACAAGATGAAGGTGATGAGCTTGCTTCCGGGCACCTCGAGGTTCAGGAAGCCTCGCAGCTCCTCCATCAGATCCTGCTGCTGCAGCATGTTGGCTTCATCGATCAGGACGATCGCCTTCCTGCCAGCCTGCTGCAGCTCCACCAGGCGCTGGTAGATCTGGGACAGGATGTTGACCTTGTCCTCGGCCACCTCCTCCACGCCGATCTGGGACGCGATCTTGCGCAGGAGCCACTCAGCCGTGATGGCCGTGTGGATGATCACCAGGAGCGCCGACTCGTACTGCTGCTCGTCCAGCTGGTCCAGCATGTGTCGGGCCAGCGTCGTCTTCCCGGTGCCCACGTCCCCGATCACCACCGCCAGCCCCTTCATGGTGTTGACCGCGTGCATGAGCCTGGCCAGCACCTCGGCGTGCTGGTCCACCTCGAAGAAGAAGCGGGGATCCGGCGTGTTGGAGAAGGGCTGCTCACGGAGGTGGTAAAATTGCTCGTAACTCATCCTCGACCCAGTCCTGATGACGGCACGGCATCAATCAAATGAACGAGATCTTCTTATCCTTAGCACGCTTGGCGGGCTCGCCCCTCTGGACTGGCGAGGCGGGGACGGACACCACCTGCGGCCGCTGGAGACGCTCGCGGAGATCCTGCACCCGGGCCGAAACGTCCCGGAACCGTTCGTCATCGGCCTGCAAGTCCTCGAACGATTCCAGCGCGCGCCCCAGATCCCCGTGCGTCTCGTACGCCACTCCCAGATCATACCGCAGGCCGTAGTAGGACTCCCGCGGATGCCCCCGGACCTCCAGGCCGGCGCGGAACTCCCGGATGGCCGCGGCCGGATCCCCTTTCGCCAGGTAGCACAGCCCCAGGAGGTCGGCGCACGCCAGGGCCCGCCCCGGATCGTGAGCCGCCAGGCGGAATTCCTGGATCGCCTCGTCGTGCAGCTCCATCTCTTTGTACGCGATGCCCAGGTTGTAGTGCGTCTCGAAGTCCTTCTCGTCGAGGTGCTCTCGCACCCCCTTTTGAAATTCCCGGAGCAGGTCCTCCACCAGCGGCGCGCCGGCCCCGGCCGACGCGGCCTGGTCCTCGGCCGCCAGCTCCTCTTCCAGCTCGGCGCCCAGGTTGACGAAGCCGCCGGCGCCGGCCTCCCCACCCCCCTGCATCACGGAGAACTTCGGCGTGACCAGGTCGGGGGTGGGCGCCTGTGCGGGAGGGGTCAGGGGACCGCCCGGCGGCTGCGCGGCCTTCTCCTGGATCGTCCTTGCCGCCGCGCGGGCATCCGCCCCGCGCGGTTCCACCGGCGGGACGATTTCGGGCAGCGTCTCCGGGAGGAAGTCCAGGACATCGGGGGATATCTCCGCCTGCGGGCCCGCTGCCGCTTCTTCCAATACCCCGGCGAATGATGCCGCCTCCTCCGGTTCGGGCTCGGCGGGTTCGGGCGCCTCGACGGCCGCCGAGGGTTCGAGCTGTGTCCCCAGCCGCGCCACGGTCGGGTGCATCGCATCCCGCGCGCGCATGCGCTGGTGGACGGCCCGAGCCTCCTCCACCATGCCCTGGGAGACGTAAAACTCCGCCTCGGCCAGATCGTCCGCCATCGCCTGGTCTACGTCCGCTTCGCCCGCCTCGACGACCAGGGCAGGCTCTTCACCTGGCTCTTCTAAGAGCGCCCGAAGTTCGGCGGGCAGCTCCTCCTCCTGGACCGGTGTCGGCTCCCCACCCAGATCCGGCAGCTCGAAGACCGGTGCCATCTCCGCTGGCGCGGCGTCGGCAACTTCGGCCTGCCCCGCCGCGACAGGGCCCACCTGGAAATCCTGGGCGAGTTCGCCCTGAGGTTCGAGGCTCTCGGGGATCTCGAAGGCCTCCGGGATCTCGAAGCTCGGCGCCTCGGGCGTCTTGGCGGGAGCCGCCTCCGCCACAGCGGCGCCCTCGGCCACGGGCCGGACGGTGCCGGAAAGCTCGGCCAGCAGCCCGTGCAGTGCCGCATCTTCGGGGGCGAGCCTCAGCCCTTCCTGCACTTCCCGCTGCGCCGCCTCCGGCTGGCCGCGTGCCTGCAGGATCCCGGCGATGGCCAGGATCTCTCCGCAGGCCTCCTCGACCTGGGGCCGCTCGAGATAGAGCGCCTTGAGCCGTCGGTGGGCCACGAGGTTGTCCGGCGCGAGCTGTACCGCCTCAAGAAGCCGTTCGCGCGCTTTCTCGGTCAGCCCATACTTCAGGTAGACCTCGGCTTCGGCGAGCAGCTCGGCCACCTCGCCCGACGTTTCCTCCTCTTCTCCGAGGGCCTCCAGGCCCGCGACATCCTCGGCCGGACTCTCCCCAGGCAGTTCGATCCCGGGACCCTCCAACCCCGCCACGCCCTCCAGGGCGGCGCCATGCGGCTCCTGGTAGGGATAGCGGATCCCCGCCAACTCTCCGGACTCGTCCAGCTCAAAGACCTGAGCGGGGCGCGCCTCCGGCCCGAGCCCTTCCCCCAAGTCGAGCGCCGTCGCCTCCCCGAGCGTCAGGGCGTCATCCAGCGACAAGTCCAGGGCCAGCGGCTCTTCCGGCGCTTGCTCTGCCGGTGCCAGCTCTGCTGGCGCCGCCTCTTCCAGGGCAAGCTGCGGCTCCGCCTCTGCCGTCGGACCCACATCCAGCTCTGGGACGGCGAGGTCCTCTTGCTCCACGGACGGCGCCGGTACGCCCTCCAGCACCTCGAGCCGCGCCTTCGCCTCCGCATCCGACGGATCGCTCTCCAGCAGCTGGTGATAGACGTGGATGGCTTCCTCGGTCTCGCCGCAGGCCTCGTGCGCCGCCGCCAGGGCCCACGTCGCGGCCCGCGCCTCCTCGTCCCGTCCAAGCTCCTGGAGCAGCCTGACCAGGTAGGCGTGAATGGGCGCCAGGTTCGGCGCAAGGGCCACGATCTCCTGGCAGATGGCGATGGCCTCGTCGGGGTTGTTCCGGCCCAGAGCCTCCTCGGTGAGCTTCTGGCAGAGGGTGATCCCCTCGTCGGTGTGGCCCTCCAGAACCAGGGCCTTGGCCAGCGGACGCCGCACCTCGTCCTCAGGCAGGCCCAACCCCACAGCCTGCTCCAGGGCGCTGATCGCCTCGGAGGCCTGCCCTAATCCGACGTAGGCCTCCCCCAGCAGGCGCCAGGCCTGGGCGTTCGTGTGATCGCCGGCTGTGGCCTTGAGGAGGGCATCCACCGCCTCGGCGTACTTACCCTCATGCAGGTGCTGCTCCGCCAGGGCCAACTGTGCCTGGGGGGATTCGGGCGTGAGCTCGCGCACCTTTGCCAGCAGGCGCTTGCTCTCGGCCGCCTGCCCCACCGCCTCGGCTGCCTGGGCGGCCAGTTCGTACTGGGCCGCCGCTTCCTCCCGCTTCCCCTCCTTGAGCAAGAGGTCGGCGAGTTTCCTCAGCAGCACGTGATTCGTTTGGTCGAGCGCCGCCAGGCGTTGATAGATCTCGATGACCTTGGGAGTGTCACCCGCCTTGGCGTAATGCTCCGCCGCGGTGGCGAGCTGGATCTTGGCCTCCCCCGTGAGCCCCTGCTCTTCGTACAGATCGGCACAGGCCAAGAGCGCCTGGGTCCGGTTCGGATCCAGCTTGATGATCTTCTTGTAGACCGCGATGGCCTTCACCGACAACCCGTCGGCCCGATACAGCTCGCCCAGCTTGAGATACTGCTCGATGGCCTCGGCCGCCTTCCCGGCGCGGGCATAGAGGTCGCCAAGGTTGTTGCAGACGGTCAGGTCGTGGGGGTCGGCCTTGAGGATCGCCTGGTATTCGGCGATGGCCTTGTCCCACTTCCCTTGTTGCGAATAGGTGAGGGCGCTTTGAAGGGCTTTCCGCTTATCGAAGGCCATTCGCAGAGGACCCCGTTCTCGGAAGGAAATTGACAGCTTAGATTAACAAACCCCCTGGGGGGTGTCAAGCACGTTTGCCCGCGCGCGCTCGGCCCTGGGCGCGCTAATCGCGCCTCCCGGAGGCACGAGCGCCCCCGCGATCCCGTCGGGGGGACCATCCGTCGGACCGGCTGTCAGGATGCCGGCCACCGGGAAAGCGAAGCCCACATCTCACCGCTGAAAGGTCCAGGTGGGGCTCTCGTACCGCCCGCGAGCGAGCTGCTCTGCCGCTGTGCGCTCGACTGGGAGGAGGTCCCCCGGGACGCACACAGCACCCAGGGCCTCGCACCATCCTGCACACAAGGCAGACACCAGATCGCCGATGGGCGGGAGTCTCCCCAGGAGGGCACGCAGGGATGTCACCCCGGCCGCGGGGTCGACGCGCGGCCAGGCTGGGAAGATCATCTGGTGCAGGCGCGGATCAAAGTCGAGGAGGATAGAGCCGTGCTGCAGCAGGAACCGATCCCATCGCCGCTGGGCAGAGCCAATGAGCTTCCGTCCGCCGACGAGGATCGCAGGTATCCGGGGGAGGAGGAAGCAGGCGCCGCTCTCCGGCCCGCCCCCGGGATGGACCCGGGACTCCCCCGGGCTGGCCTCCACCCCTAGATGCCTGAGACCGGCGATGAGACCGCAGGAGATTCGGGCGAAGACCTCGGGAACCGACAGGGACCGCCAGGAATCCACGAGCGGCACGGCGACGCTGTAGGTGAGTTCGTCGGCGTGCAGGACGGCACGGCCACCCGTGATTCTGCGCAGGACGCCAATCCCGTGGCAGCGGCAGGCCTCCATATCCACGCCGCCCGGTGTGCGCTGGAGATAGCCGAGGGAGACGGTAGGCGCACTCCACGCATAGAAGCGCAGCGTGACGGGCGCCTGCCCATCCCCGACCGACCGGGCAATGGCCTCGTCCACTGCCATATTCCAGGGACCTTCGGCCGGGCCATCGTGAAGGAGGCGCCACGACGACTCGTGCATGCAAGAGCCCGGGGCTTCCTCACGCCTGGCGCAGGCGCGGGTCGAGCCAGATCTCGCATCCGGCTGTTCGTTGTGGACGGACCGGTGAGGCACCAGGTGCTCCACGTGCGGCCGCATCAGGAAGGACTCCCAGCTCCAGCCCAGCATCTGTCGGGCCCCTTCGTGCTGTAGCCGCATTTCGAGTTCCTGGACCAGTCTCCACCGCTCGCGCTGTGCAGTTGAAAGGCCCAGTGCCAGGCACTCCGTGCGGAGTTCGGCGGGAGCCACGTGAACTGGAGTGACTGCGGAGTGGCCCGAGGCGAGCATCACGCAGGGGATGCTTCAGGTCTCCGCAGGTGAAGGGCATCGGGCTATTCCCGCTCGCCGAACCTCGCGTCGACCAGGTCCACCAAGGCTTGCAGGGCGGACGGTCCATCCTCCCCCGTAGCCCGAAGCTTGAGGGTCGTCCCCCGCGGCGCCGCCAGCATGAGCAGCCCCATGATGCTCTTGCCGTTCACCTTCTGCCGGCCGACCTCCACCGTGATCTCGGCCTGGAAGCGTCCGGCCGTCTTCACGAATTGGGCGGCCGCCCGCGCGTGGAGTCCGAGTCGGTTCCGGATCACGATCTCGCGCGTCACCGCCGTCGCTTTCACCCGCCGGCCGCCTCCCAGCTCTCGATGGACAGGGTGAGCCTCAGGTCGCGCACGCCCTCGGGGCCGCCCAGGGGCCAGTGGGGCAGGAGGGCAACCTGCTGCGCCACCCGCTCGTAGCCCGCCTCGGACTGCGAGATGGTCTGAACCGGGCAGCGCCACAGCATCCCCGGCGGGTCGAGCCTGAGATGGGCAGCCAGTCCCAGCCAGGCATCCACGATCCGGACCTCCCGCACCCCCGACGTCTCGGCCACGGCAAAGAGAGAGGGATCGGCCGCCCGTTCCCCGTTGATCTCGACCACACGGTCCGGGGGCGGGCCCATGTAGAAGGCCAGGTTCAGCTCCACGCCAAATCGCGCGGGCTCTATGATCCCGTCGGGTTCCAGCCGATATTCCACCGCGAGCCGGGGCGCATCGGGGGCAAGTCGGAACCGCTTGTGGACGCGCAGCGAAGCCCCTGCCTGTTCCGTCCCACCCTGCAGCAGAAGGACGGGGACCCCTCGCTCGCGGTCGATGCGCGAGTCGTACGCAGTGAGCGCCAGCCCCGCGCCCATCCCTTGCCGGCTGAAATCCAGGACCGTTGCCGTCGGCGACAACCAGTGATCGAGGAAATTCCCGCGGCGGTAGGCGTCGTAGTGGAGAAGATCGGCGAGCCCCTCCTCCTTCGCGCCACGCTCCTCGTGGATGGTGGCCGCCCCTTCCCCCCCTCGCCGGACCGTGGCGGCCAGTTTCCAGTGATAGGCCTCGGGGCGCCGCGTGAACGTGTTCCCCAGGTTGAAGCCCTTGGCGCGGGCATCCAGCTCGACGACCCCACCACCCCGCGCCGGTTCCACCACCAGCGCCAGGTGGGGACTCGAGAGCAGGACCTCCGCCGATCCGTCAGCATCCCAGTCCAGCGTCTCGATCCGGACGGCCTCTCCACCCTTTCGGGTATCTTCCAGCGCCCGTTCCGCACGGATGAGGTGATGGAAGACGGCATGTCGCAGGTGCGGCAGGTAGAGCCCGCCGAAGACCCCATGCCAGTAGGCGTCGTTGCACTGGCCTTGCCAGAGCTCCCGGAGGGCGCCGGCCCGCTTTCGGCTTCGCGTCGGGAGGGCGTGCACCTGGTGACTCACCCGGAGCATCTTCTTGTGCAGGGTGTTGGCCTCCGGGTACTTCACCAGGAAGTTGCGCCAGAAGCCTCCCCGCAGGAATGGTCGCAGGTCCTCGGCGAACGGGAGGCCATCCACCCGGACCAGGGCCTCCTCGAAACTGACGCCCGCTTCCGCCGGGAGGGCCCACTCCGTCATCTCGGTGTAGGACGTCGTGGGCAAGTAGATCCGTCCCCTGGGCGGGTCTGCCAGGGCCTGGCTGAACGTGCCGAGGTCCAGCCAGTCGGCATTCTCCTGGAGCGCCTGCAGGAACCGCTTGAGCCAGCCCCGCTGATAGACCCAGTCATGGGTGCCGGGCCACCCGCCGAACTTCTCGGCATCATCGGCCATCACGGCAATGCCGCCGGGGGCGAGGGCGGCGCGCTCGCGGAGGTAGGCGACCGTCTCGACCGGCTCGCGGAACGGGATCAGGTACCGCAACCGCTGGCTGATGGGGAAGAGCGCCAGGCGGATCCCCTGCTCCTCGGTGAGATAGTACCCGATGAGCGCAGCATCCGGCAGGCCCGCCGCCTTGAAGTGGTTGTCGTCCAGGATCACGTACTCCACGCCGGCCTCGGCGATGGGTTTGGCCAGGTGGGGCTCCCACACCCGCTCCGCCAACCACATCCCCCTGGGGCGCACCCCGAAGCGGGAGGCGAGGTACGACGTCATGCGCTGGATCTGCCCGACCTTGTCCGCGTCCGGAACGGCCGCCAGGATCGGCTCGTAGTAGCCGCCGGTGAGGAGTTCCACTTGCCCGCGCGCGATGAAGCCTGCCAGGCGGTCCAGGAACTCGGGGTGGGTTGCCTCCAGCCAATCAAACAGGACGCCCGAGTAGTGGAGGGCGAAGGGGACCTGCGGGAATTCGCTCAGGACGTCGAGGAAGGGGACGTAGGAGCGTCGGTACGCCTCCGCGAAGACCTCGGGGAGGTTTCCCACGGGTTGGTGTGCGTGGATGCCCAGAATGAATCGAATTCTGCCCATGCGTGTTGGCCCCACCAGCAGTACATGGTCCTGGTCCCGGACCGGGGATTACTCCTCGGATGCAGCCGGCTTCCCCTGCTTGGCCAGGAACTCGCTGGCCACCAGGATGTTGCGCTGGCCGTACTTGGCCAGCTTGTCCGCCAGGGCGCGGAGGTCCCGCTCCTCTCGGAGCGAGGGAACCTTCATCAACATCGGCAGATTCACGCCGGTCACGACCTCCAGGCGGCCCGCTTCGAGATAGGAGAGGACCAGGTTCGACGGGGTCCCGCCGAAAAGGTCGGTGAGGATCAGCACCCCACTGCCGTCATTGACGCGCTGGAGCACCGTCTCGATCTTCTTCCGCGCCTTCTCGATCTGCTCCGAGGCGTGAATGGAGACCGCCTCCACCCGGGGCAGCTTCCCCACGATCTCCTGCGCGGTCCGCAAGAGTTCGGTCCCCAGATCGCCGTGGGTCACGATGACGATCCCAACCATGGGTTCCCTCTGTCACGGGGGCCCTTCCCCCGCCGCTCGCCGCCCTCGCTTGGCGCGGTCAATTTAACCCCAATCCGAAATTACCAACCGCCAAGGCGCCAAGAACGCCAAGACCAGAAGGGCTCATTGGGGGAAACAAACGGAACTTCGGAAGGCCCCATGAGCGCGCTTTCGGGTTCTTTGGTGGAGAGATCGGAACATCGTATTCTTGGCGACCTTGGCGTCATGGCGGTTCAAGTTTTTTCTCGGATCAGGCTTAAAACGGACAATTGACAACCGACACCCGGCAACTTGCCTCGGGCTTCGACCTGACCCGTTGTCGGTTGTCGGTTTTCAGTTTGAAATTTCAGAGGGCTCGATCCACATCGCGATGACGCACGGAAACCTCGTGGCCCGCCTCGCGCAGGAGTCGGGCCAGCTCCTCCGCCAGCACCACCGATCGGTGACGCCCGCCGGTGCACCCCACCGCGATGGTCAGATACGCCTTGCCCTCCTGCACGTACAGGGGGAGCGTGAAGCCAAGGAACTCCTGAATGCGCTCCACAAACCCTCGGGCCTGCGAGAACCCCAGGACGAACTCGACCACCTGCGGCTCCCGACCCGTGAGCGGTCGCAGGGCATCGACGAAGTGAGGGTTCGGCAGGCAGCGGGCGTCGAAGATCAGGTCCGCATCCACCGGGAGCCCGTGCTTGTAGCCGAAGGAAACCAAAGACAGCGCCGTCCGCTGTGGGGCCGGCAGATCCAGGAAGGAGGTGGCCAGGAGCTTCCGGAACTCGTGGACCGTGAAGCTGGAGGTGTCAATCACCAGGTCCGCCTTGGCCTTGAGGTGCGCCAGGCGCTCGCGCTCCGTCCGGATGCCCTCCAGTGCCGATCCGCCGGGGGCTAGAGGATGCGGGCGCCGGCTCTCGCTGAAGCGGCGGACCAGCACCTCGTCGCTGGCGTCCAGGAACACGATCCGCACCAGGTGGCTGTCCCGGCGGAGATCCACCAGGATGTCGAAGAGACCTTCCAGGAACCGTCCCTCCCGGGCGTCCACCACCAGGGCCACGCGCTCGATCCGCTTCTCGGACTGGGCGCAAAGCTCCGCGACCTTGGGGATCAAGGTGACCGGCAGGTTGTCGATACAGAAAAACCCCAGGTCCTCCAGGCAGCGGCTGGCTGCGCTCTTCCCCGCCCCCGACATCCCGGTCATCACGATGAAATCAATTCCGGTCATGGCGCAACCATGCGGCTCCCGGCGCCTCCGGCGACCGGTGACATCTCGGGACCACCCTGTGCCGCCATGGGTGGCCGCAGCCCCTGTGGAAGGCCGTCACTCGGTGTCATCTCGGCTGAATCGGGGAAGGTCGGCGTCCGCCGCGCCCCGCGCGTCGCCGGCTTCACCCCCCGAAAGGTGCGCGGCGAAGTTGCGCGCCGCGTGGACCCCCATCAACTTGAGGAGGTGATTGCGCGCCGCCACCTCGACCAGGATGGCGATGTTCCTCCCGGCCGACACCGGGATCCGCAACGTGGGGATCGGAACGCCCAGGATCGGATAGCTCTGTTCCTCCACCCCGAGCCGATCGTACTCCTCTTCGGGACGCCAGGCCTCCAGCAGGATCACCAGTTCGATGCGCTTGCGGTAGCGGATGGCGGCCACCCCGAACAGGTCCCGGATATTGATGATGCCCAGGCCCCGGATCTCCATGTGGTGGCGAATCCGGCTGGGACCCCGCCCGATGAGGATCCCATCGCTCTCCCGGATCACCTCGACCACGTCATCCGCCACCAGCCGGTGGCCCCGAGTCACCAGGTCCAGGGCGCACTCACTCTTGCCGGTCCCGCTTTCTCCCAGGATCAGCACCCCGATCCCGTACACGTCCACCAGGACCCCGTGGAGCGTGGTCTCGGACGCGCTCTCCTCACCCGCCATGCCCACCTCCACTCAGGCCTCGGGCTCGATCAGCCCGTAGTGGCCATCCCGGCGGCGGTAGACGACGTTCACCTCTTCGGTGGTGGCGTTGCGGAACACGTAGAAGTTATGGCCGAGGAGGTTCATCTGCAGGATGGCCTCGTCCACCGCAGCAGGCTTGACCGCGAAGCGCTTGGTCTTGACCACGCGGGGCTCCTCCTCGGCCGCGGGGGCCACGGCGCCGGCGCGCCCCCCGCGGTTCCCGGCCCGGGCGGCGTGGGCCATGATCCGCTCTTTGTAGCGCAGGATTTGTCGCTCCAGCTTTTCCACCACCAGGTCAATGGAGGAGTACAGGTCGTCGCTCTCCTCCTCTGCCCGGATCGTCAGATCTCGCACCCGCAGGGTGACCTCGGCGATCTGTCGGTGCTTGGCCACCGACAGGACCACATGCATGCTGACGATGTTCTCCAGATACCGGGTGAGTCGGCTCAGCTTCTCCTCGGCGTAGGTGCGGAGGGCGGGGGTGATCTCCAGGTTCCGTCCCTTCACAGAGAGTTGCATCGTTGGGCTCCTTCCAAAACCTGCAGGCGCTCCGGATTGAACGGTCCGTCCGATCGACGGGACAGCGGGTCGCCAGCGTGTCGGGGATACGGCTTTGGAATTCCAGGCCCTGCCTGCGTCTGTCGTGCATCCTCCGCTGCGGGGCAACGGCGAGCGGAACTCAGTAGCGCTTGCGCCGGCTGGAGGATGGAATCCTGAGCTGGCTCCGGTACTTGGCCACGGTCCGGCGGGCGATCTCGACCCCGTGCTTCTCGCGCAGGATTTCCACGATCTTCTGGTCCGAGAGGGGCCGGCCGCTGTCCTCGACAGTGAGCAGCTTGTGGATGAGGTCCTTGACCTTGAGGGAGGAAACGACATCGCCGCTGGTAGCGGGGACACCCCGGTGGAAGAAGTACTTCAGCTCGAACAGGCCCTGCGGGGTGTGGATGTACTTGTTGGTGGTCACCCGGCTGACCGTGGATTCGTGCATGCCGATGTCCTCAGCCACTTCCTTCAGAGTGAGGGGTCGCAGGGCCGTAATGCCCTCCTCCAGGAACTTTCGCTGGAACTTCACCAGGCTTTCCGCCACCTTGAACATGGTCCGCTGCCGTTGCTCGATGCTGCGGATCAACCAGAGGGCGGACCGCATCCGGCCCTCGAGATATTCCTGCACCTCGCGTCCGTTGCCCGTCTTGTTGGCCAGGATCGCCCGGTAGTAGGGACTCACCCGGAGGCGCGGCAGCCCATCATCGTTCAGGACTACGACGAACCGGTCATCCACCTTGACGATGTAGACGTCCGGCGTGATGTAGCGCGGATCCTCGGTGCCGAACGTGCGGCCCGGTTTCGGCTCCAGGGTGGTGATGTACTCCACCGCCGCCTGGATCTCCCTGACCGGCACTCCCAGCTTCCCGGCCAGCTTCTCCCACTGCCGCCCCTCCAATTCCTGCAAGTGGGCCGAGATCAGTTCCTTGGCCAGCGGATGCGGGTCCGGGCGGCCCTCCAGTTGGAGCAGGAGGCATTCCCGGAGGTCGCGCGCCCCGACCCCGGTGGGCTCGAAGCTCTGCACCAGGCGCAGCACCTCCTCCAGCCGGGGGACGTTCACGCCGGCCACCGCGGCCACGGCGTCCAACGGCTCCTTCAGGTACCCGGATTCATCCAGGTTGCCGATGAGGAGTGTGGCCAACTGCAGGAGCTCGGGATCCGAGGTGGTGAGGTGGAGCTGGAATAGCAGGTGATCCATGAGCGAGCGGG
>Ga0315285_10000478_pt1 | contig 41371 bp, 40 predicted proteins | sample YL17G09_36_MG_FD_203698 | JGI IMG/M metagenome (GOLD analysis project Ga0315285, IMG submission 203698) | Sediment microbial communities from Yellowstone Lake, YNP, Wyoming, USA - YL17G09_36 | ecosystem: Environmental > Aquatic > Freshwater > Lake > Sediment | place: USA: Wyoming | collected...
GGCAGCCTTCTCTATCTGGGTTGCCCTGATTATATTAAAGAATCTCTTTTTCGAGGAGGGTGCAAATTGGATAGATTTTGTCCAGTCGTTTTTGCAGTGGACTCATATATTCCATCAAAAAATATTCACTCTATTTTATCTCGATAAGAGCAAGTTTCTAGTGAAAAAGTCCTTAGAACCCCAGACCCCTTGTTTACTAGAATTAATTAAAATGACGCCCCCCACATTATGCGTGGAGCACGTCATTGTGTTTTGTTGTGTTTGAATTTCGGCTAAGGTATCCAGTTGGACAGCACGTTCACCACCTTGTCCGGCTGTGACGGATCGTTCGTGACCAAGTGGACAGCGAAGTTGTGAGGACCATCCATCCCTTCATGCATCATGAATGCTGAGGAAACAATAGTGGTGCTTTCGCCAGGTTTGAGGACCATCGAACCGATGGTCAAAGAGGGTGGTCAGCACCCCTCCAGAACCTTGATATAAGGCTCTTTGGTGAAGCGCAGTACTTCATTACCAATGTTTGTTACAGTGATGGTAAAGGCCTTGGGGGTATTAAATTTCACATCCCCGTAATCAATTCTTTCTTGGTCGACCTTCAGGATGGGTGTGCCGTCCCCAAATGCGGCGCTATCCCAGTTTCGCCCTGTAAATAAAACCATGACTGCAACCAGCAGAAACCCGCCGACGCCAAACAAGATAAGCAGAGGTAATGGGAATTTCCTGTTCTTTTGTTTTTTAGTTTTTCGACTCATTTGATGGACTCCTCAAAGTGATATGAATAAAGATAACTGATGACACTCCAAATCTGGTCATCGGAGAAGATCGAACCCCACATTGGCATACCTGTCCCCATGCCACCGCGGATGATCTTACCCTGCAGCAACCCCGGGCCGGCGCCGAGCATGGTTACCGGATTGGTGAAGTCTACCGGGCGGTTGCTGCCGCTGGTACCCAGGGTATCAAACTGAGCCAGGTCATCTGCAAAGACACCATTACCGGCACCAGTCTCACCATGGCAGGCGGCACAATTCCGGGCAAAGCGCTGCCTGCCATCTGCCAGGGCAGCCGGGGTGGTGTTCTGCTGCCAGATGTAGGCGACCAGGTCCCAGACCTGGGGATCGTTCAGAAGCGTGAGAGATTGATCAGCTCGCAAATCCAGGTAGACCTGCGCAGGAGAGTGGCTTCTATAGTAATCGGGAATCAGATACCGAATGATCGGGTGAGCATTGGCCAACTTTTTCCCCCTGACCGCAGATGGCTTGACCACCGGGATCACGGCAACGGGATGCGGTGCGTCAAGGTCCAGGTTGAGTGTCGTGTAGAGTGGTGGAGGTGCAGGCTGCGGGTCAAGCGTACCTTTCCCGGTTACATCGACAGTCCCGCGCATCCGCCAGTGATTGAGCCCACACCAACGCGTGCAGTAGAAGGTGTATTTTCCAGGTTTATCAAAGTTAAGGGTCAGGCTGGTCACTTTGCCGGGTTCCACATCCACTGCCGGTCCATCCAACTTACCTACTGCAAAACCGTGGATGACATCGTCAGAGGTCAAGCGGAGATGCAAGGGAGCACCAACCTGTGCTGAGATCGATTCAGGTGTCCAGCCACCGATTTCTGCGATTTTTGCGTGCAATTCAACAGCCTGCCGGTTATTAAACCAACGGGCAGCAGGAGGAATGACCAACACGCTCAGTGTGGCAGTGATGACCAGACAGCGGGCGAGGATTTCGGATCGTTTCATAGTAATAATCCCAGCATCATGAGTGTTGCCATCATTGCATATATGACTACAGGCAGGGGCGTAATCTGTGTTTCCGCGCTAACCTTTTGTGCAGTGCGTACAGACCATAACAGACCGCCAGCCAAAGCCAGGACCTGCATGGGGATTACCAGGGTTGAGAGCAGGGGCTGCCAGGTAATACCAGCAGTACCGAACAGGTTCCAACCCCAGCCGAATGGATCTGAGACAGAGGACAGGATGTAGGAGGCGTTGGTCAGCACGAAGGATAGACTGAAAGCAATCCAGGACATTAAACCGAGTGGAACAAGGGTGGTGGCAAAGGCGGTAAAGGCAGAGCGGATGGGATCGATGGATCCAGATAAAAGCTGCCCGATCCTGACCGCCAGCCAAAAGAATCCTGGTAGGATGCCCAGGATAAAGACAAGGAAACCTACCGCATAGCCGAACCATGTCACTGAACCCACCGAATAAGCCGCTGATTTCAGGGTTCCATTCGTACCAAGCAGCACCAGTGCATAGATCATGGCTGCGCCGAGCATGATGAATGCTTTAAATGCTTCGTCCATCCGCCGGGATGGTTTCTCCAAGTCTGCGCCGAAGGGACGAAGATTCAGAGCAATGTTGTCGTGGGGGCAGGTACGCAGGCACTCCATACATAATCCACAGTATGTATTTCTGGTCAATCCAGGGGGGAACACCTGCCAGGGGCAACCATAACCGGCAGCCGAACCGTTATAGCACGGCTTGCCAACACATTGGATACACCGATCCTTATTTTTGACCCGCAGCTCCAACGGCGCAGTTTGGGCATACAACCCGATGAAACCTCCCACCGGGCACAGGTAACGACAGAAAGCGCGCCGCTCGAAGACCAAGCTGGTTCCAATCGCAACCATCAGCATCGCAGCCAGCACTCCCCCTGACACGAGGGGAGTAGTCAGGATCACAGTGCTGAACAGAGCAACCAGGAGGAAGGTTATATTCTGTGACCAGATGTTGCGAAACCTATTCGGCCAGCGCATGTTAAGCCAGGGTTTTTTTCCATCGTGGGGCGCAAGGATTGCACCACGCGAAAGCCATTCACCAGGCAGCGGGATGGGACATACCGCGCACCAACCACGCCCAAGAAAAGGAACAGCTACAAGTATCAAAATTGCCCACCAGGCAATCCATACGAATACGATAACGAAGTTCTGGTTGCCAACCGGTGTCCCAACAAGCCCTGCCATAATGGCAAACAGGAATCCAGCCAGCATAACCGTTAAAACAACCAATTGAGGCCAACGGTTCTTTAGCACAGCCTTGACGAGGGGGAAGCGGGTAAGTTCGTAGCGCATCAGGCAGTCTTGATCTGAGTGGGAGGTTTGAACAGCATCACTCCTGCCAGTGCGGTCAATATAGACAATCCAATTGCGCGCCAGAGGAGGGAGTTCGTCCCGACCTGTAACTTTCCAATCATGAAGGGGTGCAGCGCCCCACAGGTGACGTTGCAGCGTAGGCGGAAAGCACCGGGGTGATCAGCAGTAAATGTCAACCGGGCGGTTTCGCCCGGGTCGGCTGTCACGGAAACCCCATATCCATCGATATAAAGGCCGTGGACGACATCCGTGCTGACCAATTCTATTGTCACAGTATCACCCGGGTTGGCTGAGAGCTTCGCCGGACTGTAAGCGTACTGACTTGCGTAAATGCGAAATTCCCGCTCCTGCGGCTCGGAGAAATGGAAACGCAGCGGGAAAAAGGCAATGACCAACCCCGCCAACCCAAAGAGCAGCCAATAAAATCTGGGCGTGGTCAAGGTGAGCTCCTAGGGGATGTTCGATGGTCCATATTGGCCATAGGTTGCGTCCACGTAAGCCTTTATCTCCTGAGGGCTCTTACCTGATTTGAGAAGGCGCATGGCATCCTGGGTGATATCCACACAAATGGAACACCCCAGGGCATGGGTGTCAAAGAAAATGATGCCACTTGTTGCATCCACGTCCTGGACATAGCAGGCATAATTTGATTTATGTCCCATCGCTCCGCAGCCGCAGTAGCATGGGATCTGCTTCATCAGGTCAGGATTGGCAGCCGCGAACTGGTATGCCTGCTGGACGGAGACAGGCGCAGCCTGCACTTCGGCCGGCATCTTGTCCAGGGACATCAGAACGAGGTTTTTCTGGTTTCCTGCCGAACAAGCGGAAAGGAAAAGACTGACTGAAAGAACAAGGAAAACAAACAACGGCATTTTGTCAGATTTATGGATCATGTGTTTATCTCTATCAAGGAGCTGTATAGGTTTCTTTCAGGTAAGATCAATGCTCCACCTACGAAATTTTAGCCGGAAGACAGGCAGAAACTGAGCGCAAGATAGCGTCTCATTTTATAGGCAATATTGCCTATGGTTCCAAGCCTGATATAACCTGTGATTGCATTAATCCACAAGGATGAATGACCATGTATTCCACTGATAAGGTGATTGTGGTCCTTGCCAGACCGAACTCAGGGTTAGAAATTCTCTCTTTTAATGGATTCCCTCATGCTTATCACGTAAGACCCCCTTATAAAAACGGCTTTCAATTTGATACCCTGAAGAATCCAGATCTATCCCAAAATAATATCACTCCTGGATCGAAATGGTTATATGTGTGCCCTGCCCCTCGGTTGAAAGGATTTCCAGCTGGGCACCAACCAGTTCAGCACGCTCACTCAATCCCAGCAGACCAAAATGTCCCTGTGCGGCAAATTCAGTGGGATTAGCAGGTACGGAAAAGCCAATACCGTTATCACTGACCTCCAGGATGACAGCCTTCTCTTTAAAGGTAATGAGCATTTTACCCTGCGAGGCCCGGGCATGGTGGATGACGTTGTTGAGAAGTTCCTGAGCCATGCGGTATAAAGCCAGTTCCACGGTGGGATCGAGGCGGCGGACATCGCCCTGCTGCTGGAACTGGATCGGAAATCCACCTGTTTGACCAGCCTCACGTGCAAGGATCTCCAGTGCGGGGACCAATCCCAGGTCTTCCAAATAAATCGGGCGCAATGCCTGCGTGTAACGGCGCAGATTGCTGATCGTCTCCTCAGTCAAGGAATGGACTTCATTTAATGATTTCTGGGTTGACCTATCCTTGATACTTCTTTGTGCCATTTGCAGGCGCTGTTTCAAGGCTATCAGCGCCTGGAGCGTATCATCATGCAGCTCGCGCGCCAGCCGGCGGCGTTCATCTTCCTGGGCGGAGGTAATGGCGCCGATATAATCGTGCAGGCTCTTCTGGGCAGATTTGACCTTATGTGCCATCTCAACCATCTGTGACTGCAGGTGGCGAATTTCAGCAATACCCTCCACCGGTTCTTCGATGGACCCGAAATCACCCCAAGCCAACCGTGTGGCTTTTTTCTCCAGCTGCTGCAACGGTTGGACAATCTGCCGCGCGCCGAACCAGAGTCCAACCAGGATCACCAATAAAAGCGGAGCAATGACCAACGGCCCGATCTGGGATGTGTTCAAGATGGGATTGACCACAGATTCCCATGGTTCTTCCATAACCAGCACCCAACCAGTAGGGGAGACCGGACTATATGAGACGACCTGTTCGTTCCCACCAGATTTCATGTAAGTGGTGCCACATCTACCCATTAACCCTGCGTTTACCCCGGGATGTTCCCGCATCATACCAACTCTGGCGAGATTGCCCTTCTGGTACATCAAGTTCCCCCCTCCATCCACCAGGAAGATGTTCATGGTCTGGTCAGGGGGGAGAGCCTGCATGCGTATGTGTTCAACCAATTTGTTTATGGAAAAAGCCCCTACAGCGACCAAATTTTCATGCGGCAAGGCAGCCCCCACTTCCACGAGCGTGCCCCCAGTAGTATGAATAATTCGGGAGACCATCCCCTGTTCAGTGAACTTTGTTAACCCCTCGATAGGGCGATCTGAACCCTGCCAGAATGACACATCGCCGGATGAAGCAAGCAATTCCCCCCTGGACGTGAATATAGCTGCACCAGCATCAAAAATAGAAAAGAGACCCGTATACTGGGATAGGGCTGACTGCGGATCTTCTACCAGGGCGGCACGTAATGCCAGGTTGCGCACTTCTGCAATCCGATGGTCGATACCGGCGCCGAGAGCGCTGGCGACCGCACGCACCGCGATCTCATCCCCTTTTCCAACCATGCGCCGCATTTCCCTCTGGTGGACAAACACACTACCGAAGGCAAAAATGATCAGAAGGAAGGCCAGCGGGAAAACAGTAAACAGCAGCAGTTGAACATTCAACCCTGGGTGAAACCAGGCAGAGCGCCTCTCAGATCTGGACATGCTGGATCAATCTTCCTGCAGTTTACCAGTATCCTGAGAAATCAAGCCAAGGGAAACCGCGCGCATGACCGCCTCGGTCCGGCTGTTCGCCTGGAACTTGGAAAAAATATGAGCCAGATGACCCTGTACAGTGCGGTCACTGATGCCCAGCTGCAAACCGATGGTTTTATTGGTAAATCCCTTGGCTGCCAGTGCCAGGACCTCCATTTCCCGGTCGGTCAACACTTCCAGAGGAAGCTCTTCCTTCTGGAATACCTGCAGGGTGACCTTCCTGGCAATCGCGGCATCCAGGGCTGATCTGCCCTCGTGTACATCCCGGACAGCCTGGATGATCTCTTCCGGGGGTGCAGTTTTCAACATATAACCGTTGGCACCAGCCTGCAGAACGGCGGTAACATAGGGTACGTCGTCATAGGCGGTCAGAATTAGAACGCCTACATGGGGCAGGTTCGTTTTCACCCAGCGCGTCACTTCGATGCCAGTTGCCCCAGGCATTTGCATATCCAGCACCGCAACGTCGGGTGTGTGTTCCTGGATCAAGGTTTTTGCTGTTTCACCATCTCCGGCTTCAGCGACAATCTCAATATCTCGCGCCTGAGTCAAGAACTGGCGGATGCCCGCGCGCACGATGGCATGGTCATCGGCAAGCAGGACACGGATCCTGGGGCTTGAAGAGGTCACGCTGCCTGCCTCTCGAGAGCCTCACCATTTATGGAGGCATTCAGATAAGGGAAACCAAACCAGACGACACCCAGACCAAATAAAATACCACTCAGCAGGCGCATGATCGAATTAAACGAACCCCAGGCATCGCCGGCGTAGAATGTGCTCGGAAAAGAATTATGGGTCAAGTTTACCAGCCAAAAATTTGAGTCACGAAATCCATTCCCAATGCCGGCCAGATCACTAATGAAGTGGGTGGTACCATCCATCACCATCGGCAAAACCAGCAGGACCAACCCCCAAAGGGGCAAAGGCTTGAGCCTGCGGCGGAGAGGCCACCATGACAGACCGAAGATCAATATGGCAGTAAACATTGAAACCATGCGGTCCGACCATGCCACTTTCCAACCCATTTGAGAGTTGCCGATAAACTGGCGCAGTACCATTGGATGGATGGTGTTCTGCCAGGCAACCTGGATCTCAGACAAGGAATATGTCAGTTTTGGACCGAACAGAAAAAACGAGCGTTCTGGCAGCTGGTGGCAAAGGAACGAGTAAATGAAGTATATCGCATTTCCGACCGGCTTCCATCCCAGGTGCATCAACAGGGGTGCAAGAAATGGCAGGACGGCATATATGCCAAATACAACACCAAAAATTATGATCCACTTCCCAGCAAGGTTGAGTCTGGAGGCCATGGTCTCATTGTATGAGGATGGCAATACAGGATAGAGCGCTATCACACGCGCCCAGGTGTAAGCAGAATTGCCTATGCAAGATAACAAAACCAGGGGAGGCGTCACGCGGGGAGAGTCTAGCCGATCGGGAATAAACCGTCCTGCAGGTTTGATGAAAATGCCAAGGTGCTTGATACTAACCATCGGGACGGTGTGTTTATCGCTCCTTGATGAAATGCTGAGGTTTATGCTTTTCGCCTGTCTCTACGAGGGCGGTTCCTGCCCGATGCCGTCTCCACATTATAACAAATCTACCCGGTTAAAAGAGTCCAGGGGATTGCCATTATTTTTTTATCCAGACGCTTGATCTCGCGTCCGCTATGAACAAGCAATCCAGCAGAAGCTTTGGGATGTTCATCCAGAAAGAGACGTAAACCGTATGTATCCCTGTAACCAGGATTATCGGTGCTCTTTACCTCGAGCGCTACCAAGTGCTGCCCGTGTTCAATGATAAAATCCACTTCCATCCCAGCGCGGGTGCGCCAGAAATACAAACGCCCAGCAGGGGTCATCAGACGGGTTAACAGGCGCAGGTGATGGTAGATGAGGGTCTCAAAATATGCGCCGAATTCCCTCGCTCTCCGCAAACTTTCAATGTCATAGTAACCAGAAAGAAAAACCGCCAACCCCGGATCAATCACATATGCTTTCGGAGATTTGAGCAAGCGGGTGGTATGGCTGACAGCGTATACAGACAAACGTTGAAACAAATGGGTCGTTTCAAGCAGGTTTAGATAACGGTGCACGGTTGCCTGGGACAGCTGGGCATCCCGTGAAACTTCCGACTGGTTCAGCACCTGCCCAGTACGTAAAGCGACGAGTTCCATCAACTTACGAAAGTCGAGCAGGGCATCGATCCTGGCAACCTGGCGCAGGTCACGTTCCAGGTATGTGGAGACATACCCTTCCCACCAACGCGTCCAAGACAGGGGAGAGACGAGGGTGAGCAAGGAAGGCATTAACCCACGCAGGATGATGTTTGTTGGATCGGAAGGCGCATGCTGCAGGGAATCTTCATCAGGAAAGTCCCCAGCCAACGCACGGACAATAATATTTGTAGGGGGAGTTTGGTTGATTTCACCAAGCGCCATCGGGTCAAGGATAAAATATATGGCTCTCCCCGCCAGACTTTCGATGACCTGTCTCATGAGGAGCAAGTTGGCTGACCCCGAGAGGACGAAGCGAAACTTGCCGGGATTACGGTCCACCACACGTTTAACTGCAAGTAACAAACCAGGTGCTTTCTGGACTTCATCCAAAACAACTCGATCGGAACCTGCCCACAAGGCTTCCGGATCTCGACGTACTTGAGCCAGGACGTCAAAATCATCCATCGTATGATAGCGCCAATTGCGGAAGGGTTCAGCATTTAACAAGAGAGTACTCTTACCGACCTGGCGCGCACCTGTTAAAACAATAACCGGGTGGTCAAGGCTGGCATCCTGCATAATGGGAGTAAGCCAGCGTTCGTAATATCTTTCAGGTGGTGAATACATATTATTCATATAATGAATAATAATACAAAGCGATGGAACAGTCAACAGCAAAAAAGCAATGAAAATAATTTTATGTATAATGTATAATATATAAATAACCCGGTGCCACCCTCACAAATAGAAAGAGCTGATGATGGAAAGCCGTTTGACAGCAAGCGAAGAGAAGGACACGTTCCAGCACAAGCCGCTGAAAGAAGAGATCTTCGATGTGATGCATAAGCGCATCATTGCTGGCAAGTATCCACCGGGTGAGTGGCTGCGGCAGGAGATAATTTCGTCACAACTGGGGGTAAGCCAGACACCCGTGAGGGAAGCTCTTGACCTGCTGGTTTCTGCCGGGCTGGCAGAGCGGGTGCCATACCGGGGGGTGCGTGTTCTACAGCTGACCATAGAAGAAATCGTCGATGCATATGCCGTGCGGCTGGTACTGGAAAGCGCGGCTGTGCGGGCCGCGGCTTTAAACAAGACAGAGGCACAAAAAAGAATGCTGGCGGATATCGTCGAGCAGACCAAGGCGCTGGTGACCCTGGCGGATATGTCCACACAGCGCCAGTTAAACCGCGAGTTCCACCGCACGCTGGTCGCCGCCAGCGGAAATTCCCTGCTAACACGCATGTATGAGATGGCATCCAACCAGTTCCCGGACTGGATGCTGTATGAGTACATGTTCCGCCACCCGGAACTCCTACAAACCAGCCTGGCAAAGGAATACCAGGAGCATAAAGCAATCGCGGAGGCAGTCGCGAATGGGGATGCCGGGCTTTCAGTGGAGCATGCAATCGAACACATCCGGAACCTGGGCAACGAGCTGGTCACTTACCTGGGGATACCCAAAAAGCTCCTGGATACAACAGAAGAACAATTAAAGCCATTATTGGCAGGATCTTATCAGATGAGGCCATCATCAAAATGAGAATTTCCGATATCCATTATCCAAGATTACAGGGCGTGTACTTCACAGACACAGATAGTTATTACATATCCGCCTCAGCTTTAAGGGAGCGCAGCTACACCCAAACTTCGCCCGGCACGGATCCGGGCAATAACCAATGAAGAGGCAAATAGTATGAAAGTAAAAATTCTAAAGGAAGCTGAGATCCGCAACTGTGCCGGCATGGACCAGGAGGCAATGACCGCTGTCGCCCAGGGGTTCACACGTTTATCAGAAGGCAGGGTCAGCCTACCCCCTATCATGCGGGTGGACATTGAAGAAAATCATGGAGAGGTTGACGTCAAGACAGCCTATATCCAGGGCTTAGACCAGTTTGCAATCAAGATCGCTTCAGGTTTTATGGGTAATCCCAGGCTGGGATTACCCTACGGCAGCGGGATGATGCTGATACTGAGCGCGAAAACAGGTTTCTTGGAAGCAGTGCTGCTGGACAATGGATTCCTGACCGACCTGCGGACGGGAATCGCCGGAGCCATCGCGGCTCAACATCTCGCACCGCAAGAAATCGGGACTGCGGGTGTGATCGGTTCCGGGATGCAAGCCCGCTATCAGATCAGAGGCTTGAGGCTGGTACGAGACTTCCAGCGACTCGTTGTATATGGGATCGTACCTGAAGAAGTAAAGAAGTACGCTCAAGAGATGGAAGAAGAGCTGGGTATCCCAGTAACAATGGCAAAAACCGTTGAGGAGGTCGTCAGGCAAAGCGATTTCCTGGTGACCAGCACGCCCTCCCGAGAGCCATACCTGGAGGCAGAGTGGCTGCATCCCGGGATGCATATCACCTGCATGGGATCGGATGCGGAACATAAACAGGAACTGCATGCGGAGGTGTTCAGGCGGGCGAACCGGATCGTTTGCGACAACAAGCCGCAGTGTTTCCGCCTGGGTGAGTTACACCACGCACTCGAGGCAGGTGTGATCCCTGAACTGGATGAGATCCTCGAGCTGGGCGATCTGACTTCCGGACGCGTCCCGGGCAGGCAGAACGAGGAGCAGATCACGGTCTGCGACCTGACCGGCGTGGGCGTGCAGGATACCACGATTGCCCTGCTCACCTACCAGCGTGCAGTCAAAAGAGGCTTGGGAATTGAAATCGAAATTTAGGAGGAGTGATTGATGAGCAAAGGATTTGTGCAATTCGAGCTTGAGCGCTTTATGTCCATCTGGGAGAACCAGGTCGATTTTAATCTCTCGGAGAGCGGCGTCCATCCACTGACGGTCAAAGAGCTGGTACAGGAACCCGCCTTCGTTGAGGAATTGCTCTCGACACCATTGGGTTACCCACAGAGCAACGGCTTGATCGAACTACGCCAGGCAATCGCCAGGCTCTACGCCGGTGCGAGCGAAGACAACATCCTGGTCACGACCGGATGCGCCCAGGCGAATTTCACCTCGGTATTGACCATCATGGAAGCCACAGACGAGATCGCGGTCATGCTGCCCAATTACATGCAGATCTGGGGTGTCTCGCACAACTTTGGATACAAAATCCGGACATTTTCCTTGAAAGAGGAGCTGGAGTGGGGAGTCGATCTGGACGAGCTAGAGCGGGCTGTTTCATCTAAGACCAAGATGATTGCCGTGGTCAATCCAAACAATCCAACCGGGCACATCCTGACCCGAGAGGAAATGAATGTTATCGTGGCAACCGCTGAGCGGTGCGGAGCCTGGCTGCTGTGTGATGAGGTGTATGCCGGGGCAGAGAGGGTCACAGATGAATTCACGCCGTCCTTCTGGGGTCGTTATGAACGGGTGGTGGCGACCGGCAGCCTGTCCAAGGCATATGCCATGCCGGGATTGCGTATCGGCTGGATCGCCGGGCCAGCGGAAGTGATCAATAAAGCCTGGGCCTGGCAGGATTACATCACCATCAGCACCACCATGCTGGCGAATAAACTGGCAACATATGCTCTATCCACGGAAGTTCGACCCAGGATCATCCAACGAACCCGCGAGTATATCCGGGCAGGCTATCAAAACTTCGAAAAATGGTATCAAAAGCAGGATGGCATGATCTCCATCGTACCGCCCCAAGCCGCGGCAATCGCCTTCGCCCGGTATCACAGGGAAGTGAATTCCAGCGAATTGGTGAGACGATTGATCCAGAATAATGCTTTCGTCCTGCCGGGAGACCTATTCGGGCTGGATCATTTCCTACGCATCAGTTTCGGCCTGCCGGCTGACTATCTCAACGAAGGACTCAAGCGCCTGGAGCAGGTAATACGGGAATGCAAGTAATTTTATATAAAGGAGAAAAGTATGTCAAAAGAATTGTTTGAAAAAATGGCTCAGAGCATCATTGACGGTGAATCAGAGGTTGCTATAGCGCTGGCGAAACAGGCGATCGAGAGCGGCATAGACCCACTGGAAGCGATCACCAAAGGCTTTGTAATCGGGGTCAATCATGTGGGTGATGCATTCAGCCGCGGGGATGCCTTCCTGCCTGAACTGGTGATGGCGGGTGAAGCGATGAAAGCAGCTGTCACCACGCTTGAACCAGAGATGGCGAGACGCGGCACCGCCCGGCAGGTGCTGGGCAAGGTCGTGCTGGCAACCGTGGAGGGAGACATCCACGAGATCGGGAAAACGCTGGTTGGCACCCTGCTCTCTTCTTCCGGTTTCCAGGTCTATGATATGGGCGTGGATGTACCTGCAGCCAGGATCATTGAGAAAGTACGCGAGGTGGACGCCAATATCGTCGCCCTGAGCGCCCTGTTGACCACGACCATGGTCAAACAGGGAGAGGTCATCGAGACACTGAAGAAGGAAGGACTGCGATCCTCGGTCAAGGTAATGGTCGGTGGAGCGCCCGTCACGCGTGAATGGGTACAGAAGATCGGCGCAGATGGTTACAGCGAAGATGCAATAGGAGCAGTAAACGCCGGCAAACAACTAGTTGGTGCGTAAACCACGCGAGCGACTCATGTCCAAGAACATTAAATCCATTACCAATCCCAAGCTGAGCCTGAAAATTCTCACACCAAATGAGGTGCAGCGCATCCATGAAGCAACTTTGAACATTATCGAAAATGTGGGTGTACGCTTCCCTTCGAAGCGGGCACTGGAGATATGGGAGGCTTACGGGGCCAGGGTTGACCACGACCAGATGATCGTTAAAGTCAAACCGCACTTAATCGAAGAAGCGCTCAAAAAAGCACCGCCGGTCTATCCGCTAGCCGCCCGTGATCCGGCACAAGACCTGATACTGGATGGCAACCACGTTTACGTGGGCACAGATGGCTGCGGGGTGGAGGTAATCGACCTACACACCGGTCAGCGGCGCACATCCTGCCTGCAGGATGTGGCAGATATCGCCCGGATCGCAGACAACCTGGAAGAAGTAGCTTTTCACTGGGTGGCGGTTTCTGCCCAGGATAAACCAGTGGAGACCCGCGGCCTGCATGAGATCAAGGCTATCTGGGAAAACTCCACCAAGCACGTACAGTCCGAGAGCATCTACAACGAGAGCGAAGCCAGGGCAGCGATCGAAATGGCGGCAGCCATCGCAGGTGGCAGGGAGGAGTTACGCCAGCGCCCGGTGCTCTCATTGATGCAATGCACGGCTTCACCCCTAGGACACGATGGAGGCAGCCTGGAAGCCGCACTGCTGGCAGCGGAAGCCGGTATTCCAACCGGCTTCATGACCATGGCTGCCTGCCTGACGACCAGTCCGGCGACCATGGCTGGAACCCTAGCGGTCGGCAATGCGGAAGTCATTGCTGCGACAGCGTTATTGGAGCTGGCTTATCCGGGAGCGCCCGTCTTCTACGCCGCCGCCCAGACGGCATCTGACCTGCGCAGCGGAGCATATACCGGCGGCGGCCCAGAGGATTTCCTGTTTGGCGCAGCCACTAACCTGCTTTCTGATTTCTACAACATTCCACTCTCGATGGGTTCGTTCGCCACCGGAGCCAAAGAGCCCAACTGGCAGGCTGGAATCGAGAACAGCCTCTCGACCTTCATGGCATGCGTGGTCATGTCCGATATGCTGCTGGGAGTGGGATTCCTGCACGGGAGCCGGATCTGGTCTTATGCAGAGATGCTGATGGACTGCGAGATCTTTTCCATCATCCACAAGACCATGCAGGGTATCGTTGTGGACGATGAAACCCTGGCACTGGATACGATCGCCGCAGTGGGACCGGGAGGGAACTTCCTCATGCAGAAACACACCCGCCAGCACATGCGCGACATTTTCCTGCCGCAGTTCATGGACCGCCGGCCATACAACGAATGGGAATCAAAAAAAAACGATGGGCGCGATTGGGCGCTGGCAAAGGCAAGGGAGATCCATGCCAAACACCGACCTGAGCCACTCGATCCCAGGCTATCTGCTGAAATGACGAAAATCATTACAGCGGCAGAGAGAGGGTAATCCGCCATGCAACCCAAACTCGAACTATTATCCAAAGAGCTGGTCGAGAAGGTACTGAATGAAGCCTTCATGTTGATGCTGAACCCGGGGATCAAGGTGCAATCCCAGGAAGCACGGCAGCTGCTAGCAGGGGCAGGAGCGCAGGTGGATGAATCCAGCGAAGTGGTCAAGATCCCAGAAAAGGTCGTCCGCCAAGCCCTGAAAACAGTACCGTCAATTTTCTTACTTTATGACCGTCATGGAAACCCGGTTGTTTCATATGGGGGTGATGCCGTGCACTTCGACCCGGGCTCTTCAGGCGTCCACATCCTTGACCCCGAAAGCCTGGAGCATAAACCATCATACACACCCGACCTGGTGCGGCTGGTGAAAATCGCCGAGATGCTACCGGAATATGATGCCCAATCAACGGCGGTGATCTGCAATGAAATCCCAAAAGCAATCGGCGACCTGTACCGCTTGTATGTTGTATTGATGTTCTCCGATAAACCGGTCGTAACCGGCTCTTTCTCAATCAAGACCTTGCAAACAATGTTTGACATGCTGGCAGTCATCGCTGGCAGTCAGGCGTCTTTGGCTAAAAAACCCCAGGCGGTCTTCGATGTGTGTCCTTCCCCGCCGCTGATCTGGAGCGAATTCGGCGCGCAGAACCTGATCGAACTGGCACGGGCTGGCGTTCCAGCCGAGATCGTATCCATGCCATTAGCAGGTGCCGCTTCACCGGTCACTTTACTTGGTTCCGTAGTCCAGCACGCGGCTGAGTGCCTGAGCGGGATTGTCATTCACCAACTAGCCCAGAGTGGTTCTCCAATTGTCTGGGGCGGCGCGCCAGCCATCTTTGACATGCGCCGGGGTACAACCCCAATGGGAGCAATTGAAACAGCCATGATCGACGCCTCGTATGCCCAGGTCGGAAAGTCACTGGGGCTGCCAACGCATACATACCTATGCGCAAGCGATTCCAAACTGGTCGACGCACAGGCTGGATTGGAGAGCGGAATCACGGCGGTCATCGGGGCATTGGCCGGGATTAATATGATCTCAGGCGCGGGGATGCTGGATTTCCTGGCATGCCAGAGCCCGGAAAAATTGGTGATAGATGCTGAGGTCATTGCCATGACGAAGCGCCTGCTGGAGGGTATTCAGGTCCGAACCGAGACGCTGGCGACCGCCCTGTTCGAGGGAATCAATTTCAAGGGTGACTTCCTCAAGCAGAAGGTTACGCGCGAGTTATTCTCCAAAGAACAAAACCTGCCATCAGCAGTGATCGACCGGGAATCCCACCGGGGTTGGCAGGCAGCCGGCAGTCTCGATACGTTTGCCCGTGCCAAAATACGGGCCCGTGAACTGCTCAACGCTTACGAACGCCCGAGTTACGCACCAGAGCAAGAGCGTGAATTACGGGCGATGGTCGAGGGCCTGGCTCACAAAGCCGGTATGGACAAATTGCCGGTGTTGGAAACCTGAACTTGTTGAACAGAACCTAGTTACATGACGTATAATTAGGATACGTTGTATATTTATGGATGGACCTGTTTTGGTTACAAATACTGCTCATTAAGGAGGTGACTATCGGGAACTGGGATGCCATATTATCTTGTCTCTTGGTTATGTAACCGTTTCTAAAAGGAAAAAGGAGAATAGAATGCGTAATCAACTCTTCAAAATAGTTGTTCTAATTGCTGTGCTTTGCCTTGTACTTTCGGCCTGCGGCCCAAAGGTCGTTCCTGCAACCGCAACTCCCGTACAAGCGAACGATACTCCTGTACCGAGCAGTCCGGTACCATCCGAAAAGAAGATCATCACTATAGCCTGGACACAGGAGCCCAACTCGCTGAATCGTTCATATTCGAGCATGTGGTACATGTCGGTGCTCAACGAGATCTACAGTTGCTCGCCCTGGCAGTTTGACGAGAATAATGAGCCGTATGCCTTTATGCTCACCGAACTCCCCTCAATTTCTGTTGACGGCCTGGTGGTCACCATGCATCTGCGGGATGACCTGGTCTGGTCAGACGGGGAGCCAATCACAGCGGACGATTTCATGTTCACGTATGATATGATCACCAACCCGGCCAACCTGGTCGACTCGGTCTATCCTTACGATAAATTCATCGTCTCTGCTTCGGACCCGCTGACCGTGGTCATGACTTTTGCCGAAGTCTTCTCACCCTGGATGTCCACCATCTGGCAAGGGAGGATCATGCCCAAGCATGTTCTGCAGCCGGTTTTCGATGCCGAAGGCACGATCAATACAGCGGAGTGGAACATGGCTCCCAGCGTGGGCTGCGGGCCGTTCAATTTTACAACCTGGGAATCCGGTAGCTACATGCAGTTTGATCGGAAGGATAATTATTGGGGCACCCCTGCAAAGCTTGATTCAGTCATCTTCCAGTTCGTACCGGATGATGCCGCCCAGACAGCCGCCTGCCTGGCAGGCGACGCGGATGTGTGTGTCTGGCCGCCCTACGAGGATATCCCCGCTTTCCGCGAGGCCGGTTTAAATGTAATGACCGAACCATCCGGATACAACGAAGGCTGGTTCTTCAACCTGCGGGATATGGCAACGCCCTTCATCAAGGATCTCAACGTCCGCAAGGCGATCGCCATGTCACTCAACCGTGAGGCGAATACCGACTTGCGCCTGAAGGTGGTTAATGTGACCGAGACCTTCTGGGATGCCTTTCCGGCGTATGTTGATCCGGGCATCACCCCCTGGCCGTATGACCCGGAGGCTGCCAAGGCGCTCCTGGAGGCAAGCGGTTATGTCGACGCAGATGGGGATGGGATTCGCGAGGATGCCATCGGAAACAAGCTGACCATCTCGGAGGCCAACACTACCAAGACCGAGCGCCAGAGTTACCAGGCGCTGGCCCAGCAGCAGTTGCTGGCGGTTGGTATAGATCTGAAGATCTACAGCTATGACAGCGACATCCTCTTCGACAGCTTCTCGGCTGGCGGCCCGGCTGCCACCGGCATCCACGATATCTATGAGTGGTCGGACGTGCCGGCCTGGCCTGACCCCGACTCGTCCTACTGGCTGTGTGACCAGGTGCCCTCGGATGCAAATCCTTATGGTTTAAATTACTTCGTCTGCGACCCAACGTTGGATGCCCTGTTCAAGCAGGAAGTTGTGACTGGGGACCCGGCCGCACGGATGGCGATATTCCACCAGATCACCCGCTACATGCACGACAATGTCTACTACCTGGGAATCTGGGAGGACGGTGATGTCTGGATCCTGAACCCGCGCATCACGGGCGCCAAGTTTTCGGGAGTCACTCCCTTCTTCAATATTTCGGAATGGGATATCACCCAATAACCATTAGCTTTACAATGCATTCCTGGCTGGGTCGGTCCTGACCGACCCAGCCAATTTATAATCCTGGAGCAGCCCATGGGTCGATATGTTGTCCGGCGTCTTATACAGGCAATTCCCCTGCTGTTGATCATCAGCATCGTCATCTTCTTGCTGCTGCAGAGCAGCGGTGACCCGCTCGCGACCATGGGGGGCCGCCGTACCGTCCGCCCCGAAGACCGCGCCCGCCTGGCCCGCCAGCTTGGCCTGGATAAACCGGTCTACATGCAATATATCTATTGGCTGGTTGGCAATGATTGGGTGAAGATCGATGTAAACGGAGACGGCATCCCTGAAACCACCGGTACCCGCAAGGGTGTATTGCGCGGCGATTTCGGCACCTCGCTGGTCTCGCGCGGCAGATCAGCCCTATCCCTGATCGGTGAGCGCCTGCCGAATACCTTGATCCTTATGATCCCCGCTGAAATCATCATGTTAATCATCTCGCTTGCAGTCGGCATTTACTCAGCCCTGCGCCAGTATACCTGGGTGGATCAGGTCGTGACCACTGGCTCCTTTATTGGCTATTCCATGCCCATCTTCTTCATTGCCCTGGCCTCCATGTACCTGTTTGCGGTCAATTTCCGGAAGTGGGGGTTGCCTTACCTGCCGACGGTCGGCATGTTTGATCCCAAAGTGGGGAAGACAATTGGCCAGGTTGTGCTGCACATGGTGCTGCCCATCTTCAGCATGTCGGTGGTCAGCGTTTCTGCCTACAGCCGGTATGTGCGCTCCCAGATGCTGGAAGTCAATAACCAGGACTACATCCGCACCGCCCATGCCAAGGGTCTGAGCGAACGGCAGGTGCTGACCGGACATGCCTTGAAGAATGCCGCCATCCCCATCGTCACCCTGGTGGGCATTGAAATTCCCTTCCTGCTCGGGGGTGCAGTGGTCACCGAGACCATCTTCGGTTGGCCAGGGATGGGGCGCCTGTTCATTGATCACCTGACCCGCTCCGACACTCCGGTGGTGATGGGCATCCTGATGTTGATCTCGGTGGCGGTGGTGGTGTGCCAGTTGATCACGGATATCGTTTACGCCTGGCTCGACCCGCGCATCCGTTACAGTTGAAGAAGGATACAGAGAGGATGGCATTTCCAACTACTGACATCCCCCCAGTCGCGATCGCCAGGATCGAAAAGAATCAGTTGACTTTCTTCCAACTTGTCTGGCTCCGTTATAAACGCCACAAGATGGCCGTGGCTGGAATCTTTTCCCTCATCCTTTTAGTCTTATATGCCATCGTGGGAACCGCCTTCACTACCGAAGCCTACTCCAATGTCACCGATACCAGCATCCGTTTGAGGCCTCCTTCCTACGAGCACCCCTTTGGTACCGATACGGTCGGGCGGGATATCCTCAGCCGCACTATTTACGGCGGGCAGATCTCCCTGATGATAGGGCTTATCGCCATGGCGGTGGAAGTGGTTGTGGGTGTGCTGATCGGTGCCATCGCTGGTTATTACGGGGGAATCATCGACAGCCTGCTGATGCGCTTCACCGAAGCCATGTTTAACATCCCGCAGATCCCCCTGCTGCTGGTACTGGGGAAGCTGCTGGCGGACAAGGTGCCACCGTTGAACCTGTTCGGGCGCGAATTTAGCGGCAGCGTGATTATCATCATCGCGGTCATCGGGCTGACCAGCTGGATGGGGCTGGCCCGCATCGTGCGCGCCAACTTTCTCTCGCTCAAGGAGCAGGAGTTCGTCACCGCGGCCCACTGCCTCGGCACCCGCAACGGTCCGATCATCTTTGGGCACATCCTGCCCAACACGATGGCGCCCATCATTGTCAGTGCCACCCTGGGAGTGGCAAACGCCATCATCAGCGAAGCGTACGTGAGTTTCCTGGGAGTGGGGGTAAGGCCACCAACCGCCACGTGGGGGAACATGCTCAATGGGGCTTTCCAGTATATTGAGAGCGCCCCCTGGTTGTGGATCTTCCCGGGCCTCCTGATCGTCCTGACCGTCCTTTCAATTAATTTCATCGGTGACGGCTTGCGGGATGCGCTTGACCCGCATTCACTGGTTGGATCAGAATAGGAGCACAACGTGGATCCATTGCTCGAGGTCAGGAATTTAAAGGTTCAATTCAACACCCTGGAAGGGGTGGTCCACGCGGTGAACGGGGTATCTTTTCAGCTCGAAAAAGGGAAGACAATGGGCATTGTCGGAGAGAGCGGGTGCGGGAAGAGCGTGACGATGTTGTCGGTCATGCGCCTGATTAAGGAACCTCCCGGGCGCATCACGGAGGGGGAGGTGCTTTTCCAGGAGCAGGACCTGCTGAAGCTGGCAAAATCTTCCATGCACGATATCCGGGGAGCCAAAATAGCCATGGTTTTCCAGGACCCGATGACTTCGCTGAACCCGGTCCTGACCATCGGACACCAGATCAGTGAAGCCCTGGTAGTGCACAGCGGGATCGGGAAAGAAGAAGCATATAAAAAAACCCTGGATTTGCTGGAGATGGTCGGTATCCCGCAAGCGAACGAGCGCTACAAGGATTATCCCCACCAGTTCTCCGGGGGTATGCGCCAGCGGGTGATGATTGCAATTGGTCTGTCCTGCAAACCGGATATCTTGATCGCCGATGAGCCCACCACCGCCCTGGATGTCACCATCCAGGCTCAGATCGTTGAACTGACGAAGAAGCTCCAAGCCCAGTTTGGCATGGCGGTCATCTGGATCACGCATGACTTGGGAGTGGTGGCGGAGATCGCTGACAGGATGATCGTCATGTATGCCGGTTATATGGTGGAAGAGGCGGATGTCTACCAGATCTATGAAAATCCCCGGCATCCATATACCCTTTCCCTACTGAAATCCCTGCCACGGGTGGACAGGAAGAAGCATGACCGCCTGGCGAACATCCAGGGTTCCCCGCCCGATTGCATCCAGATGCCCCCCGGCTGCCCCTTTCGGCCGCGCTGCGGGTTTGGGGTGGAACGGTGTGCAGAAGAAAACCCGGGCCTGATGACCGTGGCGGAGGGACACAAGATGGCCTGTTGGGTGGATGTGACCACCGGGAGGACCCGATGAACACATCGCAGGTGCTGGTCCAAGTTCGAGGATTGAAAAAATATTTCCCCATCACCCGGGGGATCCTCATTCAAAGGCAGGTGGGAGCGATCAGGGCGGTGGATGATGTCAGCTTTGATATATACCGCGGAGAGACCCTGGGTTTGGTGGGGGAGAGCGGGTGCGGGAAGACGACAACCGGGCGGACGCTGATCCAGTTGTACCGTCCGACCGCCGGGCAGGTGCTGTATGACGGCGTGGACCTGACCCGGGAGAAGGGTCAATCCCTGCGCAACAAGCGGCGGAAAATCCAGATGATATTCCAGGACCCCTATGCCTCCTTGAATCCACGCTGGACGATCTCCCGCATCATTGGAGAGCCGTTGCGTGTGCACAAGATAATCACCGGCAGGAAGGCGCAGGAAGAGCGTGTTCAGGAACTACTGGAACTGGTTGGACTGGACCCTTGCCACACGAACCGCTACCCCCACGAATTTTCGGGCGGGCAGCGGCAGCGGATCGGCGTGGCACGCGCGCTGGCCTCCGACCCGGAATTCCTGGTGTGCGATGAGCCCATCTCCGCCCTGGATGTGTCCATCCAGGCCCAGGTGGTGAACCTGCTGGAGGATTTGCAGGACAAGTTCGGGCTGACCTACCTGTTCATCGCGCATGATCTTTCCATGGTGCGTCATATATGTAATCGTGTGGCGGTCATGTACCTGGGGGTGATTGTTGAAATGTCGGATCAGGATGAAGTCTATGACCATCCGCAGCATCCTTACACCAAAGCCCTGCTTTCCGCCGTTCCGATACCGGATCCCAGGGCAACCCGGGCGCGCCAACGGGTCATTTTAGAGGGAGATGTACCCAGTCCAAGCAATCCTCCAGCGGGCTGCCGCTTCCATCCACGCTGTCCCATTGCCGGGGAAGAGTGCAGGATGGACGTTCCAATTTGGCGCGAGGCTGCACCAGGTCACTGGGTTGCCTGTCATAAAGTCTAATATGGATCCAGATTTGGGATTTGAGCAATGATCGACCTCGTCAAACTACTGAAAGTCCCATACGTAGATCCTGATAAAGGATTTGACATATCGCCGGATGGCACGCGGGTATCCTTTTCCTGGAATCCTACCGGACGGTGGGAAATCTACGAAATGCCGATCAGCGGTTCCAGCCCACCCCGCCAGGTCACGAACGGTGAAGGGAGTAAATTCGCCCCGAAGTATGCCCCTGATGGAACGCAGCTGGCTTACGGCTTGGACCTTTGCGGCAGTGAAGAATTCCATATCATCCTTCATGACCTTGCCACAGGGGGACACACCGATCTCACCCCGGATATCGATTACACCATACTGCCAGATTTTGACTGGTCGCCGGATGGAAAAGAAATCGTTTTAATTGCCAATCGAACAGGGTGCTTTGATACTTTCGTCCTGCCAGTCAGAGGCGGTCCGATCCATCTTGTCCTTGATAATGGCTATCCCGCCTGCGCTGTCCGCTGGTCACCAGATGGGCGCTGGTTGGCAGTGGAGGTGGCAACGGAGGGGCAGGACCATGGAGTATTCATCGTCCCAGCCCAAGGTGGTGAGGTAGTTCAAATAACCGATGAAGAGGGTGGTAAAAAAGCGCATGATCCCTGCTGGTCGCCAGACAGCACAGCGCTTGTTTTTTGGGGTGGCCCGCGTGAATTTATAAACGACATTTGCATATATTCTATTACCACGAAGTCAAGCCAGATGCTCCATGACGGTGGAAGTGAAAAATCCCATCCGGAGTGGTCGCCGGATGGGAAGAAAATCGCGTATATCGCCTGCCGCGGAGCGGATACCTGGCTGGCCGTTCAAGAACTAGGATGTCCTCCTGAGAAGTACCAGGTGGAAGCGGGTGTTCATTACCAACCCAGGTTCACACCGGATGGTAGACACCTGATCCTTGTTTTTGATAATCCACGATATCCACCGGACCTATGGGTATTCGAACTGGAGGGAGGCACCACCCGGCAGTTGACCAATTCACTGCCGGGTGATATGGCCGGGCATGCCTTCGTCATGCCGGGACAAATATGGTATCCCAGCCTGGACGGGCTCAATATCCCTGCGGTGCTTTACAAGCCTCCGAAGGCAAACCAGGATGCTCCAGCAGTAGTCAACATTCACGGGGGACCAGACTGGCATTATCAATTTTGCTGGAATCCCTTCATTACCCACATCGCCAGCCGCGGCTGGACCGTGCTGGCGCCGAACTACCGGGGTTCAACCGGCTTTGGACCAGGCTGGCAGAACGTAAACCGATATGACCTCGGCGGCGTGGATACGCGTGATGTTGCTGCCGGTGCAATGTACCTCGTTCAACAGGGATTGGCGAATCCGAAACGCATCGCGGTTACCGGGCGCAGCCATGGCGGGTATCTGACCATGACCTGTTTGACCCAGTATCCTGACCTGTGGGCTGCAGGTTCAGCAGTGGTGCCTTTCCTGAACTGGTTCACGGGGCATGCCAATTCCCGCTCCGACCAGCAGCACTGGGACCTTGAAAACATGGGCGACCCCGAGAAAAACCATGACCTGTGGTACAAGCATTCACCATACTTTTTTCTCGAACGTGTACGGGCTCCGGTTCAGTTCATCTGCGGGGAACATGATCCTCGCTGCCCGGCAAGCGAATCGATCGAAGCCCGCGATAAATTACTGTCACTTGGCATGGAAGTAGACTTTGCCTTATACAAGGATGAAGGCCACTCCTTCCTGAAAATCGAAAATGTGATCGATTCTGAAGTCCGCCGCTTGGATTTCCTGGTCAAAGCCCTGGAAAAATGACAATCCAACTGACAGCACCCGGCACGATCACCAAACCCAGCCCTGGAGGAACCTTTGGAGAAATTTAGTCTATTCAGCGAGCGTGAAGTGGAAGCCATTCACCAGGCTACCCTGCGCATACTGAGCGAGACAGGTGTCTGCCTGACACACCCAAAAGGCCGCGAAATCTTGACCGGTGCCGGTGCGACCATCAAAAATGAACGTGTGCTCTTCCCACCTGACTTGGTCGAAGCCTGTATCCGCAAGTGCCCGCAGAGGATCACCATAGGCAGCCGGGGCGGGACAGTAAAAACCCTCGGCGATGGGTCGCTGAATTTTCACAACCTGGGAGGCGCACGCGATATATTCGATGGGCGCACAGGCAGGCATAGATCCGCAATGCTGCAGGATATTAAAGATGCCACCCGCCTGCTTGATGCGTTACCGAACTGCTCGACGATCACGCCATTCTTCACTCCGCAGGATATCCCGGGAGGTCTCATGTCCCTGGCAATGTACAGGCATGCGCTCCCATTCACGACCAAACCGCTGCAAGGGCCCGGAGTGCAGGTTGCAGCCGAAGCCCGTTTTGCAGTGAGGATGGCGGAGGTTATTGGCAGCCCGGTCGAGATCCTTACCCTGAGCGTATCACCTGTCAGCCCATTGACGTTTCCAGACCACGAAGTTGAGGCGATACTTGAAATCGCCCGCCTCGGCATCACCTTTGCCCCGCTGCCGTGTCCAACCGCAGGGACAACCGCACCTTTTTCGATAGCCGGAGCGATCGCCCAGCAGAATGCAGAAGTGCTTGCCTCGCTTGTACTGGTTGAGCTGGTAAAGCCGAACCTGCCGATAATATACTGCGGACGCCTGGCAATGATGGAACCGCGCACCGGCATCTCGATATGGGGTGGTGTTGAATTGGGGATCGCGTCTGCCGGGACGGTGCAGATCGGGCACCGGTATGGGCTCCCAGTCAACGTTTATGGATTTTCCACCAACTCACATACCCTCGATATCCAAAGCGGCTTCGAACGCGCTCTCAACGCTGCGCTTCCAGCACTGGCTGGAGCAGATGAACTCTCCGGTATCGGTGAGATGGAGGCCGGCGTGTCAGGTTCATTTGCGCAGATGGTGGCTGATAACGAACTTGCCGCCAGCATCCACCAGCTACGCAGGGAATTCTACGCCGATGGAGACTCATTGGCAGTGGAGGTCATCGCCGCCGTAATGAATGGTACGCACAACTTCCTCGGGCAGAAACAAACGATGCGGTATCTGAAGAGCGGTGAGGTGCTCCTGACCAGTCTTGCCGAGCGCGGCAGCTGGGAGACCTGGGAAAAGGGTGGGCGGCAAAGCATGGCTGAGCGCGCCCAGGTTGAAGCCGAGCGGATCCTGGCAGAACACCAGGTGACACCGCTCGATGACATCCAGGAGATGGAGCTTGACGACGTCATGCAGGCGGCAGAACGTGAGTTAATTAAATCGTGACCAATCTGATCATTTACCACAAATGAGGCGAAGGAACCCAAATGAAGCAATAAAAAAAATGGGTTCCGTCAAATCTGCACTAGTATTTGGTCAATGCGGAAAGATCCGATATATCATTACATATTTATGGATAGTTATCAAGTGTGATATGTACAAGATCAAACCTTGAAGTCAGAAAATTAATCACGATAGAGGTAATGGTATGCTTGAACGGGCACAGGAAATTCAGGAACAACTCATCAAATGGCGGCGTGACTTCCACATGCATCCTGAACTCGGATTTCAGGAAACCCGGACTTCAAGCCGCGTGGCAGAGATACTCGAATCACTAGGTTGCCAGGTCCGCCTGGGGGTGGGACGAACCGGCGTCGTGAGCGACATTGGCTCAGGCGCGCCCATCTTTGCAATTCGGGCAGATATGGATGCCCTCCCAATTACAGAAGAGAACGATGCTCCTTATATTTCCAAAAATCCTGGAGTGATGCACGCCTGCGGGCACGATGCCCACACTGCCATGCTCCTGGGTGTAGCCAGGCTGCTGTCAAAAGAAGATTTTCCAGGTACCATCCGCCTGCTCTTCCAACCCTCCGAAGAGATTGGAGATAGTGAGGGTATCAGCGGTGCAACTCGCATGATCAATGATGGAGCAATGCAGGGTGTGGAAATGGTCATCGCCTTGCATGTCGGTCCGCAAATACCGGTTGGAAGCATCTGTGTGGAGGCTGGTACAGTCTCCGGTGGTGTTGATTCTTTTTTTGGGAAGGTCATTGGCAAAGGCGGGCACGGTGCCAAACCGAACGAGACCATTGACCCGATTTACATTACAGCCCATGTCATCCTGGCTCTGAACGGGATCGTCTCACGCCGTTTACATCCCTTCGATCCAGCCGTGGTAAGTATCGGTTCCCTGCATGGCGGACGGGCAGAGAACGTCATCCCGCGTAAAGTGGACATAAAAGGCACGCTCCGCTTTACCGAGCCGAAAGTTCAAAAACAGATCCACGCCGAGATCACGCGTGCCTTCGAGCTGGCGCGCACGCTGGGTGGAAACTACGAGCTCAGGTTCGAGATCGGTTCACCGCCGATGGTCAACCATCCCAAAGCCGTGGAATTGATCAAGAGTACTGCGGCTGAGCTGATAGGACTCGAAAACATCCATCTGATCCCCAAAGAGCTGGGGGCGGAAGATTTCGGCAGCTTTATGGACCTGGCTCCCGGCGCCATGTTCGTGCTGGGGACGCGCATCGAAGGAGATGAAAGGTTCGGTCACAACCGCCGCTTCGATATCGATGAACGCGCACTACCCATTGGCACAGCCATCCTGGCTGAGACCGCTCTGCGCTTCCTGCGGAAAGGGAAATCCCTTCAGTGACGAGCATTCCTTCCCTTATCCAGCCCAGGCTATCAGTCTTGGAACCCGGGCAGATCGAACAAATCCATGCTTATTCACTCAAGATACTTTCCGAGGTTGGGATCCGCGTCGACTCGGAACGGGCATTGAGGCTTTTTGCAAACGCCCAGGGTGTCAGGCAGGATGGTACCCAGGTTACCATCCTGCCCGAAGCAGTCGAATGGGCGCTCAAGACCGCACCTTCCACAATTGATATCTTCAACCGCCTGGGTGAACTGGTTTTCCGACTCGGAAGCGATACGACCCGCTTCGGTATTGGGGTCACCAACCTCTATTACCAGGACCCGCTGACTGACGAGGTAACGTTATTCTCACGCAAGCACATGGAGATGGGAACCCGGCTGGGCGAGGTTCTGCCGGCATATGACCTGGTCTCTACCATAGGCATCATCCGTGATGTGCCAGAGGGTACAGGCGACCTGTACGCGGTACTGGAAATGACCGCAAATACAAGCAAACCGCTGGTGATCCTGGTCTCGGACGAAAAGCAATTCGTACCCGCACTCGACCTGCTAGAGCACCTGCATGGAGACCTGGCAGGTAAGACATTTGTCATACCCTACTTCAATCCGGTCACGCCGCTCATCATCAATCGCGAGACCGCTGACAAGATGCTGGAAGCCATAGCCCGCGGGCTGCCAGTGATATACTCGAACTATGGCATGGCAGGTGCGACCACGCCCATCACGCCGGCTGCCACCTTAGCCTTGATGAACGCCGAATTGCTGGCAGGATTGGTTTTAAGCCAGCTGGCTCGCGAGGGTGCTCCCATCATACTTGGCATTCTGCCGGCTTATCTTGACATGAGGACGATGCAGGAGTTCTATGACCCGCACAGCATTCTGCTCAATGCAGCCTGCGGGGAGATGATGGCTCATTACAATCTGCCACACGCCGGTACCTCCGGCTCAGGCATAGGCTGGAGCGGAGACCTGCCGGCCGTGGGCATGCACTGGCTCAACCATATCACCGCCTGTCTTGGAAAGACCGGGCTGGCTCCCTTCGTCGGCGGCGTGCTGGGATCGCTGGTATTTTCACCGACCAGCGTCGTATATGCCAATGAGATCATCCAGCAGGCGCGGCGTTTTACAACTGGATTCACGCTCGATGACGTGTCCATCGGATTTGATGAGATCGTTGCAGCAGGTCCTGGTGGCAGCTTCCTGAAGGCAAAATCCACCCGCCAGCGCTTCCGTGAGGCTTATTACACCAGTCCTATTTTCCCACGCCTGAGCCTGGAAAAGTGGGAGGAGCATGGAAGACCACAAGCCGGCACTTACTTAAATAGATACACCCAGCAGCTGATCGCTGAGGCAAAACCTCCCGAAGACCACGAGGCCATCGTTGCCAAGGGCGAAAAATATATTCAAAGAAGGATCTAAGGAGACATCGATGCATACCATCCTGAAAGGTGCAGCAAAAGAAGTCAAGATCGGGATCGACCGTCCTTTCGTGATGATCGGTGAGAAGATCAACCCGACCGGGCATAAGAAACTGGCTGCTGCACTAACCGAAGGGAACTTCGAATACGTGCGACAGCTGGCTGAACGGCAGGTTGCCTGGGGAGCAGATGTACTGGATGTCAATGTCGGTGTACCGGGGTTGGACGAGACCAGCATGGTAAAGAAAATTGTGGAACTGGTTGCCGCCATCGTTGATGTTCCACTGTGCCTGGATTCTGCCAATCCTGAAGTACTGGCAGCCGGCCTTGCCGCTGCACCGGGAAAACCACTGGTTAATTCTGTCAGCGGAGAAGAGAAGAGGCTGGCAAGCGTGCTGCCGCTTGTCAAGGAGCGCGGGGCAGCCGTCATCGGTTTGACAATGGATGATAACGGTATTCCAAAAACCGCTGAGGAGCGCGTCGCGGTTGCTGAGAAGATCATCGAACGCGCAGCCAAGATCGGCATCTCCATTGAGGACATCATCATTGACCCGCTCGTCCTGACCGTCGGCTCGGACAGCAAGGCTGCCCTGGTCACACTCCAGACCATCGAACTGCTCCGCAGGGAGTTTGGAGTCAACATCAACCTGGGTGCCAGCAATGTTTCCTTTGGACTGCCTGACCGGCCATCCATCAACCAGACCTTCCTGTCGCTCGCCATACAATCCGGTGCGACCTGCTCGATCACAGATCCGATCAAACTGGGTGCCACCATCCGGGCTGCAGACCTTCTGCTGGGCCGGGACGATTACGCCGGCCGCTTTCTCAAGTATTTCCGCCAGGCTGAGGCTTTGCGGGAAAAGGAAGCTGCCTAGTCGAATACCGCCAGAGTATCAATCTGGTCAAACCGAGACATTATCCAGGTTCAAGAGGAGGTGCCTTAGAAATAAATATATAGGTCACGAAGACTTGTCAATTCGAATTAGATATATAAACAAGAATAGGAGAAGACAAAATGCATACGAACAAAACAAGCTTGATCATGCTTTCCATCGTGTTAACCGTAAGCCTGCTGCTGGCTGCCTGTGGAGGAACAAAGCCAACAGAACCCCCACCAGCTGAACAGACGGCACCCCCCGAAGGTGCCCGCAGTAACTGCGCCTCCTGAAGAACCCGCCGCGACCGGACCACTGGTCATGCTCGACTGGTCGGGATACGAATTACCCGAGTTCTGGAAACAATTTGCCCAACAGTACCCTGATGTAAAAGTAGAATTCAGCTTCATGACCGAGAGCGCGGAATCATACGCCAAGATACAAAGTGGTTTTGAAGCCGACCTGGTCCATCCGTGCAGCAACTACTGGAAGATCATGGTGGATGAGACCCTGGTCCAACCAATCGACACCACCAAGTTGTCTCACTGGAAAGATGTAAACCCCGCCCTGGCCGCCCAGGGAGAATTCAACGGCAAGCAGTACTGGGTACCCTGGGATTGGGGATTTGAATCCATTTTGGTCCGGCAGGATCTGGTCGAGAAGGTGCCCAAATCATGGGCGGACCTGTGGGATCCCCAATACGAAGGTCACATTGCCCTGTATGACTCCGGTGAGACCGCTCATATAATCACTGCCCTGGCGCTAGGTTTTGAACCGTGGAGCACCACGCCTGAGCAGGATGAACAGATCAAAGCCAAGCTGCTGGAACTGATGCCCAACGTTCTTTCCATCTGGAGCAGCCAGACAGAACTAGACCAGATGGTCGCATCCGGTGACGTGTGGGTGGCCGTCAGCGCCTGGAATGCCTCCTACGTCGGTTTGCTCGACCAGGGCGTGGACGTAGTATACGTCGACCCCACAGAAGGTCGTGCCGGCTACTTGTGTGGATTCGCCGTTCCCAGCACTTCCAAGAATTACGACCTGGCATTGGCGATGATAGATGCTTACCTGGCTCCGGACGCGCAGGCGTATCTTGCCAACGAGTACGGCTACGGTATCGTCAACACGGCTGCCATCTCACTTGTAACGCCGGAGAAAGCCAGCCTGCTGGCGCTGACCGATCAGAATATCATATCCAGGACGATCTTTTATAAGTACATCACACCTGAGCAAAGAGAGTCCTGGACCAACATGTGGTCCGAGGTCAAGACTTCCAAATAACGCGAATAATAGATCACCGGTGACATGCCGTGAATGAATTAGAGAATCCACAAACGGCAAAACGTCACTGAAAGGACCTTGCGAGATCATATAGGGCTTCCGGGGAGCGCTTTCTCCGGAAGCCCTGAACAGGAAACTGTCCAATGGAAAACCGCCGCCGGTTCGCTTCCCTGATCGGTCCACCAAGCCTGTACTTGTTCCTGCTCTTCCTGCTGCCTCTTGGGCTTATGCTGGTGTACAGCTTTCGGGCTGGCATCAGCGGGGAGGCACATGATACTTTCACGCTGGATAACTATCGCAGTTTTCTCACAAACTCGCATTTCCACCGCCTGCTCTGGCGTTCAGCGCTGATCTCATTGACCATTGCAATCATTTCAAGTTTATTGGCTTATCCTTTGGCTTATTACCTGGTCTTTCAAGCCGGCCGCAATCGTATCACCCTGATGACGCTGCTAATCATCCCTACCTGGACAAGCTACCTGCTGCGCATCTTCGCCTGGAAGCTGATCCTGGGTTCCAGCGGATTACTCAACTCTCTGCTCCTATTGCTGGGAGTGATTGAAAAGGCATCGCCCATCCTGATATACAGCCGCAGCGCTGTCATTGTCACCCTGATCTACGTCTGGGTGCCCTTTGTGGTGCTTCCGATCTTTGCTGCACTGGGGCGCATCGACCGCAACCTTCTGGAAGCTGCTGCCGACCTGGGGTGCAAACCATGGGAAGCCTTCTTAAGGGTCACCCTGCCACTCAGCCTGCCCGGAGTGGCTGCAGGCTTTTTCTTTGCATTTATCCCCACCCTGGGAGAGTTTGTCACACCTCTATTAGTGGGTGGTGCCTCAGGCCAAATGTATGGCAACCTGATCCAGGATCAGTTCATGCGCGCCCTGAACTGGCCAATGGGTTCGGTGATGAGCCTGGCGATGCTGGTGGCTGTGCTCACCCTGGTCTTCATCCTGACCCGGATCAGCTCCGTATCAGACCTGGTGGAGATCTAGATGTCGGATCGCAAACTTGCCTCACCTGGTTCCATCTACTTCCTGCTGGTGTGCCTCCTGCTCTACACACCGATCGTGCTGCTGATCATTTTTTCCTTTAATAATTCGACTAGCCTGGTATTTCCCCTCAAGGGATTCACACTGCAGTGGTACGTCATGATCTTCAAGAACCCCGAGCTACTGAAAGCAGTCGGCAACAGCCTGATGATCGGTTTTGGCTCTTCCCTGGTCGCGACCATCCTGGGTACGATGGGAGCCATTGCCATCGTACGCTTCAAGCTGGCTGGACGCAGCACCTTCCTGGCGGTGAGCGCGCTGCCGCTCGTCATCCCCTATGTAATCTTCGGAGTATCCCTCCTGATCCTTTTCAACGAAATTGGCATAAAGCTGTCCGCATTTGCAGCCGGATTGGCACACGTGATCATCAGTATTCCGTATGCTCTGCTGATCATCTCCTCGCGGCTGGTGGGATTTCCAGACAACCTGGAAGAAGCCGCCATGGATCTGGGCGCTTCCTATTGGGGTGCGCTGCTACGGGTCACCATCCCCATCTGCTCGCCAGCCTTGCTGGCTGCTTTTTTGCTGTGCTTCACCATCTCTTTCGACGAGTACGCCATCGCTTCGTTCCTGGTCGGCACGGATGCCACGCTGCCTGTCTATCTCTTCTCGCAGCTTCGCTTCCCCACGCGCTTGCCGATGGTCGTGGCCCTAGCAGCAATTTTAATGTCAGTGACCATGATGGTGATGTTGTTCACGGAATGGCTGCGCCGGATAGGACAATCCCCCGCAAGGAAGGGTTAAGATGACTGATTACGCAGTCGAACTTCGCAATGTGACCAAGGTATTCGTCTCCGGTCGAGGTGCGAAAACCGATGAAGTGTACGCGGTAAAGGATATGAACCTGGGCATCCCTACCGGCCAGTTCTTCACTTTGCTGGGTCCCAGCGGTTGTGGAAAGACAACCACCCTGCGATTGATCGCCGGTTTCGAGACTCCCTCCAGCGGAGAGATCTACATACAGGGAAAGCCAGTAAGCAGGATACCTCCCAACGAACGCCCGGTGAACACGGTCTTCCAGAATTATGCCCTGTTCCCCCACACGAACGTCGCCAGGAACGTTGCCTTCGGTCTGGCGATCAAACGCGTGCCGCCCGACGAGCAAGAACGTCTGGTAAAAGAAGCCCTGGAACTGGTTCAACTGGCAGATATGGGCAGGCGGATGCCTTCCCAGCTCTCAGGCGGGCAGCAGCAACGGGTGGCGCTGGCGCGGGCACTGGTCAACCAACCGGCCGTCTTACTTTTGGATGAACCCCTGGGGGCGCTGGACCTCAAGCTGCGCAAAGCGATGCAGATCGAACTCAAACATATCCAGGAGCAGGTCGGCATCACCTTCGTGTACGTAACCCATGACCAGGAAGAAGCCCTGACCATGTCGGATTATATCGCCGTGATGAACTTCGGCCTGGTTCTGCAGCTGGGCGATCCAGCCACCCTTTATAAAAAACCTGCCAACAAGTTCGTGGCAGACTTCATCGGCGAGAGCAACTTCATCCAGGGGAAGGTTGAATCGATCACGAAAAAGGGCATCAGGCTGCGGGTCCTGGACGAGGTCATCACTGCTCCGGTGGCAGATATAAACATGACCATGGGACAGAACGCGACCTTCACCATCCGTCCCGAAAAGATGATGCTCAAAACCAGGCAGAGGGGTTCAACGGAAGCCCTATCTGGCAGCGTCCAGGATGTGGTCTATATCGGCACAGATACCCGGTATATCGTTTCCCTGCGTTCGGGGGAGAGCGTGGTCGTGCGCGTGCAGAACGGCTGCAGCCCGGATGTCGAACAATTCAATAGGGGTGATCAGGTCAAGGTGGCCTGGCTGCCTGAAGACGTCCGTATCCTGGCTGACTAAATGATTAGTGTGGAATGATCCTACGAACGATAGGAGCGGCGGACCAATGACTTGGACCAATCTCAGTGACTGGATGACGAACAGGCATATCATCACACACCTGTCAGATGAACAAGTTCAGCGTATCCACGCTGCCAGTCTGGAGATCCTGGAGCGCATCGGTGTGCGCCTGCACCTGAAGGAAGCCCTCGACCTGCTCAAGAAGGCTGGCGCCAGGGTGTCCGATGACAATCTGGTGCATGTACCGCCCAAACTCGTAGAGAAGGCACTGGCTTCAGTACCAAAGGAAGTGGTCCTGCATGACCGCCACGGGAGGCCTGTCATGCCGTTGGGTGGGCAGCGCTGTTTCTTCGGTCCTGGCTCGGATTGTCTGAATATCATCGATCACCGCAGCGGAAAACGTCGCAGACCGGTGAGGCAGGATGTCATCGATGGTGTCAAACTGTGCGATGCCTTGCCTAATATCGATTTCGTCATGTCAATGGTGTTGCCAGTAGATGTTGACCAGACTCTGGCTGACACCTACCAGATGGAGATCATGCTATCCAATACCACCAAGCCCATCATCTGCGTTTCTTATGAAGTGCGGGGATTGGTGAACGCAGTCGAGATGGCTGAAGCTGTTACCGGTGGTGCGGAAGCATTAAGGCAGAAACCCCTCCTGACTTGCTACATCAACGTCGTCTCCGGTGCAGTGCACAACGCAGAAGGCTTGAAGAAACTTCTCTATCTATCCGGGAAAGGGCTGCCCACGCTGTATATTCCCGGTTCCAACGCCGGGGTCACCAGCCCGATGACGATGGCTGGCGCCGTCGCGCTGGACAATGCGGGGATACTGGTGGGACTGGTGCTCACACAGCTCAACCGGGAGGGCGCGCCATTCATCATCTCTGCCATGGATCCTGCTGCCATGGACATGCGCACCCTGGTATCCCCTTACGCTTATCCCGAACGAGGTTTTATCCGCTCAGTTTCGCAGCGTTACAATCTGCCCACCCTGGCTCTGGCGGGTGCAACGGAATCCAAGATCGTTGACCAGCAGGCGGCAGCTGAAGCCGGTCTGACCATGCTGGCAGATGTGGTCATGGGTGGAAATATCATCCATGATCTCGGTTACCTGGAATCGGGACTGACCTACTCTTTTGCCCAACTGGTAATTTGCGACCAGATGGTGGACTGGATCAAGACCTTCTTCAAAGGTATCGAAGTCAGCGACGAAACACTGGCACTGGATGAGATTGCCAGGATCGGAGCCAGCGGGTCTTATCTAGCCTCCAAGCACACCCGCAAGCATTTTAAAGAAACCTGGTATCCCGATCTGTTCGAGCGGGGGATCTACTCGGACTGGAAGCAAAAAGGCGGCAGGTCCCTGGGCGAACGGGCAGCGGAACGTGTTAAAAAAATCCTTGATGAGCACAAGCCGGAACCTTTGCCGGATGATATACTAGCCCGGTTACATGAGGTCGTGAAACGCGCTGATGCCGAATAGCAGTAGAATCAAATCCTACTTGAGAGATTCTGTTCGAGGCATATTAATTCCTTTGAGTTCGATACCCAAACAGATGCTCATTTAAGGAAAAATTTCATTACTTTTCATGCAGATTCCTGAAAGCCGCCTTTCCGGGGGGTGAAACAGCTTTTCACAGGCATGGGACATAATCAGATTCTAGAGGAATTATCAGCAGGATGACAACAAAATGGATTTTACCAATCAGTAACATCTTAACCTGTTGGAACACCAGCTTAATACTGTCCGGGATGAGGCCTCATGATTATCCAGCCAGGGCAGAAGACCAGCATGTCGTACGACGATACAAACAGCGAAAGCAGGGATGAATAACATGACCAGTCAGGTATTTACAGTCAAGCTGCAGCCCTCGGGCCGGCGCATCGAGGTACCTGCTGGAACGAAGCTGCTGGATGCCGCCCGCCTGGCGGGTGTGGAACTGGTCGCCATTTGCGGTGGGGAGGGCTCGTGCGGAACCTGCCGCGTGCTGCCTATTGAGGGCAAGCTCTCCCCACCCACTCTGACCGAACAGGGGGAACTCTCCCCGGAAGACCTGGCAGCCGGCTATCGGCTGGCGTGCCAGACCGAGGTGCTCAGTGATGTAAGCCTCGACATCCCCGCCGAATCCCTGACCACCCCGCAGCGCCTGCAGCTCGAAGGGCAGGAGATCCCAACCGAACTCGACCCGCTGGTAATACCGGCCGAAGTGGAACTCACGCCGCCCAACCTGGGCGACCTGCGTGCCGACCTGTCACGCCTCGACCAGGCATTGTCCGATCATGGTTTTCCGCAAGTGCGTTTCAGCCTTGGTCTGCTGGGAAAACTTTCCCCCACGTTACGCCTGAATGGATGGAAAGTCCGGCTGGCGCTACGTAAAAGTGAAGAGGTAGTCGCCATCCTTGCACCTGGCAGCGTATTGTTTGGCCTGGCTGTGGACGTGGGTACGACCAAGCTGGCTGCCTACCTGGTCAACCTGAAGACTGGCAGGACTACTGCCCAGGCAGGAGCGATGAATCCACAGATCGCTTTCGGGGAAGATGTGATCAGCCGCATCACCTACGTCAACGACCACACCGGTGGGGGTGAAATCCTGCAAAACAAGTTGGTGGATGCACTCAACGGGCTGGTGAATGAGTTGTGCAGTGCCGCGGGAGTTGCACAAGACCAGATCGTGGAAGCCGTTATCGTCGGCAACACTGCCATGCATCACCTCTTCACCGGCTTGCCGGTCAGGCAGCTGGGGGAGGCACCTTACGTGGCAGCGGTGGGCAGCTCCCTGGAATTCCCAGCCAGCCAAGTCGGGCTGCACCTGGCGCCCGGAGCATATGTGTACCTGCCACCCAACATCGCCGGGTACGTCGGCGCCGACCATGTCGCCATGCTGCTCGGTGCCGGCCTGTACCAGGTCCCAGGCACGGTCGTGGGATTGGATATCGGGACAAACACCGAAATCAGCCTGTTCCACCAGGGCAGGCACCTAAGCTGCTCCTGCGCCTCAGGACCAGCCTTCGAGGGTGCACACATCTCGGATGGCATGCGCGCCGCCCCGGGAGCCATTGAGCGTGTCCGGCTGTCCGGCGAGGTGTTTCAGGTTCACACCATAGGCGGGCAGGCAGCGGTTGGCATCTGCGGCTCGGGCATCCTGGATGCGGTGGCTGAACTGCTCAAGGCTGGCTTGATAGACATGCGGGGTGTGCTGAATGGTGAGCATCCCCGCTTACGGACGAACGATGACAAGGTGGAATTCATACTTGCTTCAGCCGAAGAAAGCGGCATTGGCAGAGAAATAAAAGTGACCCGCAAAGACATCAACGAAATCCAGCTTGCCAAAGCCGCCATCCGCGCCGGGATGGAGATCCTGCTCCTGGAAGCCGGCATCCAAGATGACGACATCCAGCATTTCATTGTGGCGGGAGCATTTGGAACATATCTCGACCTGGGCAGCGCGGTCACCATCGGCATGTTTCCTAACCTGCCCCTGGAGCGTTTCAAGCAGGTGGGCAACGCGGCTGGAAGCGGGGCGCGCCAACTGCTGGTCTCAGCCCGCCAGCGGCGGGCTGCAGACGAGATTGCCCGCCAAGTGGAGTACGTCGAGCTGGCGGTTCAGCCGGATTTCATGAAGGTGTACATGGCAGCGCTCGCATTCCACTAAAAATATACTCCTGGCCTAAGGTGGGAGAACCTGAGACAAATATTATCATCAAGAATTTCTTTCAAGTGGTTAACGACCTCAACACGTATACTGATTGGTTTTAATAGACGATGTCTAATAGATGACATGCTGAACCAATTGCACCAGATTTAATACCAAGAAGTTCAGGGTTATATATTTTTGGTCATGCAAATAGATGATGATATATGTCACTATTAAATAATGACGACGGCTGCTTGACCCCATCACCTAAATTTGTTAAAATAACATTCAATAGATTGAATGTGATATATCCATGAAAGAATACCAACTCGAAGCAGGACTTTTCAAGACTCTGATGCACCCGGTCCGCCTGGCAATCCTGGATATTCTGCGGGATGGCGAACAATGCGTATGCCACATGGAAGCCATGCTTGGCTTTCGGCAGGCGTATATCTCCCAACATCTGATGGTGCTGCGTGAAGCCAGGCTGGTGGCAGACCGGCGCGATGGCTGGAATATGTACTACTGCGTGATAAAGCCAGAGATCTTCGCCGTGCTGGATGCCACGAACGCTATCACAGGAAAAACCAGCCAGCGCATCATCCATGCACACGGCTCAGTTGAATGTCCATGCCCGAAGTGCAATATTGGTGAGGTGTCCGCGTCGGGCAGGTCGTCAACCGTTTTCTCACGAGAAAAGTCTTCTTTGTGAAGGCTCTTATTTTGGTTGAATCATATTCAAAATGATGAATAGAACTGTGGAGTAGAATCTTGAGCAACCGTTCCTGTCCCCTCTAAAGATAATCCTCCCCGCAGCATCTACTGATTTGGCGCTTTGTGGATTTACACACTCCCACTCTTTGTAGGAAGATGGCGGAACCGGTTAGGTATACTCAAAATTGTTTAATTCAGTTTTACCAACAAGGAGCTACAACATGCCTGAATTTCTTGAAACCACAGTAGATAAATTTACCTTCAAGGTTGCCACAGATAGACTCTACAACACTGAGGGTGTTTGGGCAAAACCTGAAGGAAAGAATATCCGTATCGGCCTTTCTGATTTTTTACAGCAGCGAAGCGGCGACGTAGCTTTTGCGGAAGTCAAGCCCCACGGAACAGAGGTGGCTTTCGGCGATGAGGTGGCTGTGATCGAAACCATCAAAGTCAACATCTGCCTGACATCACCTGTGGCAGGCAAAGTTGTGGAGGTAAATACGGCAATGGTAATGGCTCCCGAAGCCATCAACCTGGACCCGTTTGGAACTGGCTGGCTGGCGGTGATTGAAGCGACGGATTGGGAAACCGACCGCTCCCGACTGCTTGACTCACAGACTTATTTCACCAGGATGAAGGTGGAAGCCGAGCAGGAGGTCAAAAAAGGATGACGGAACAAAATCCCAAACCTAAAGTTGTCATCGTCCCATGCAGCGGGATCGGCAAGACGTACGGCACTGTCAGCCGTGAAGCGGCGTATGATGTGACCGAGGATCTACGCCCCGAAGCGACACAATTGGTCGCATTATCCAGGCTCGTCCTTGGAGATGAAGCTGCTCGCTCGGCGGTGGGAAAGAATCCGGCCATTACGATTGACGGCTGTAAGTTAGCCTGCGCCACCAAGATGGTGCAGGAGAGTGGCGGAACAGTTGCCAGAGACTTTTCTATTTTGGATGTTTACCGGCGCTACAAGCAGTTCAAGCCGCAAGGGATCGCTAAACTTAATGAAGGAGGGGAGCGGTTGGCGCGTGCGCTGGCGGAGGAGATTGCTGGGATCGTGGATAATCTCGGTTCTGACCCTCACCTCCAATCCCTCTTCCAAGAAAAAAAGGGGGACAAGAATGGTTGACCTGCCGAAGAAAAAAGTGGGCATTGTAGCCTGCTCAGGGGAAGAACTGCCGGAAGGCACGGTAACGCGCCTGGCTGCCTTGAAAGTACTGGAGCAGCTGCGCCCCAACGATACCGTGACCATCTGCCTGCCGCTCTTCCTGGCTGGCGGAGAAGGTGACCGCGCCTTTGCGCGCTTCTATCCAACAATTGCCGTGGATGGCTGTGAGCTGCTCTGTGCAGCACGTGCCACCGAAATGTATTCCAGCAAACCGGCTGCCAGTGTGATGGTGCAAAACCTGATTACTAAAAACGGCCTTACCCAACCAGAAGGGAAACGCCGTCTGAACGCTGCCGGCCTTCAGGCAGTTGATGTGACCGCTGAACAAATCGCTGACCTGGTGGATGAACTGCTTGACCAACATTGGGATCGGCGCGCCGGAGGATTCATTAAATCTGAGGTAACACACGAACTTCAAGGAGAAACGACTGCCGAACCAGCAGGCGCGACCTGCTTGTGTGGGTCAGGCATCCCCATTCAAAAGGTCATCATCGAAGGGCAGGAGATCACCATCGTCGGTTTGCCGCTCATCTTCCAGCAGTTCCGTGAGGCGGGCAAAATACCTGGCGACACCACCCTGGGCGAAATGATGGACAATGTCAAAATTTATAATCCAGTCCCCGCCGATACTGAACAAGTATACAGTGCCGCCATTCTGCGCGAATACTCTGCTTTTTGGAACAAGGAGACTGCCCAATGAGCCAGACCGCAATTTATCACACGACCGTCTCGTGGAAGGGGAAGCACTGGGGACACATCGTTATGGGCAACGGGCCAGAGATGGACTTTTCGGCCCCGCCTGACGCACAAGGTCACCCGGGTGTGTTCACTCCCGAAGACGCCTACGTGGCAGCCGCCAACACCTGCATCATGATGATGTTCATCTGGGCGGCAGAAAGGTTCAAGCTGAAATTGCTTTCCTACAAGTGCCGCGCCGAAGGCACGAAGCTGGTGGAACTGGATCGGACCGAAATTTTCACCCACCTGCGTTTTTGGCCGGTTGTCCGCATCGCGGCAGATGGTGAAGAAACGGCTGTCGTTGAAGCGCGTGCCCGCCGAGCCATGCAATCGGCGCAGAAATACAGCCTGGTAGCAAACTCGGTGAAATCCGAGATCATTATCGATCCCAAAATCGAAATCGTCCTCAAGCCATAAACCCATATCAAACCGACAAAGGAGGTAAAAATGCTCACTATCAAAGTATTAGGTTCTGGCTGTGAAAACTGCAAGAAAGTCGAGAGCATCGCCCGTAAAGCAGCCTCGGCGATGGGCATGCAGGCTGAGTTCATCAAGGTCACTGATTGGGCGGAGATCAATAAATACCCCATCATGGCTACACCCGGCCTGGTGGTGAATGAGAAGCTGGTGTGTGCCGGCCGCATTCCCTCCGAGGCCGAAGTCACCACCTGGCTGGCGGACACCGAGATGGAGGCAGCATAACATGGCTACCACGAAAACGACTGCTGCCTCCCAAACTACCGGCGTCACCCGGCAGCTTTCCTTCCTCGACCGCTACCTGACGCTGTGGATCTTCCTGGCGATGGCCGTTGGCGTGGGTACTGGTTTCGTGTTCCCCGCCGCAGTGCAAAAGTTCAACACTGGCGTTTCGGTTGGAACGACAAATATCCCGATAGCCATCGGTCTGATCATGATGATGTACCCGCCGCTGGCGAAAGTCCGCTACGATGAATTGGGTGATGTTTTCCGCAACTGGAAAGTGCTGGGGCTTTCACTGCTGCAAAACTGGGTGATCGGCCCGATCCTGATGTTCGTCCTGGCGATCATTTTCCTGCGCGGCTACCCGGAGTATATGACCGGCCTGATCCTAATCGGGCTGGCGCGCTGCATTGCGATGGTCATTGTCTGGAATGAACTTGCAAAAGGGGATACCGAATACGCCGCCGGGCTGGTGGCTTTCAACAGCCTGTTCCAGGTATTCTTATACAGTGTTTATGCTTACATATTTATCACCGTCCTTCCTACCTGGTTTGGGATGTCCGGTAAGGTTGTGGATATCACCATCGGTGAGATTGCCAAGAGCGTATTCATTTACCTGGGCATCCCCTTCATCGCCGGTTTCCTGACACGCCTGGTGTTGGTGCAGATCAAGGGCAAGGAGTGGTACCATACGAAATTCATCCCGAAGATCAGCCCACTCACTCTGGCGGCCTTGCTCTTCACCATCGTAGTCATGTTCAGCCTGAAGGGCGAGCTGATCGTCACCATCCCGCTGGATGTGGTGCGCATCGCCATCCCGCTGCTGATCTACTTCATCACTATGTTCCTGGTCAGCTTCTGGATGAGTAGAGCGGTTGGCGCCACCTACCCACAGACGGTGACGCTTTCGTTCACCGCGGCCAGCAACAACTTTGAGCTGGCAATCGCGGTGGCGGTGGCGGTGTTTGGCATTTCGTCTGGGCAGGCGTTCGCCGCCGTGATCGGTCCGCTGGTGGAAGTTCCGGTGATGATCGGGCTGGTGAACGTTGCCTTCTGGCTGCAAAGGAAATATTACGGCGTCAAAACGGCTTAAATGAGAATGCCCCCGCCAGGGGGGGCATTCATTTTGAGTAAAAACATTCAAAATACCGAATATGAAAGCGAGGCATGATGCAGGCAACAACCTATGCCATCATCGGGATGGGGAACGTCGGGCGCAGCCTGGTGACCCGCCTGCTGGCGGTGGGAATTCCCGCCGAAGGGATCCTCATATGTGATTCAAACTCTACACGCGCCGAATCGGCAGCAAAGGAGTTTAATGCCCGCCCTGTGACTCTGACCAATGCCCCCGTATGCCAAGCGGACGTTTTTCTGCTCGCTACGCCGCCCAATAACACCCCTGCCGTTCTGCGCCAATTGGCTACCTTGCTCACGCCCCGGCAGGTGGTCGTCTCCTTTGCCGCCGCCATCCCCCTGGCGCAGCTGGAGGTGCTCCTCCCAGCAGGTGTGGCGGTAGTGCGGGTGATGCCCAATGCGCCCTCTCTGGTCGGGAAGGGCATGAACCCGGTCGTCTACGGCACAGCGGTCACGTCTGAGGCAAAAGCTCTAACTGAGCCCATCCTGGCAGC
>Ga0315285_10000479_pt1 | contig 41365 bp, 28 predicted proteins | sample YL17G09_36_MG_FD_203698 | JGI IMG/M metagenome (GOLD analysis project Ga0315285, IMG submission 203698) | Sediment microbial communities from Yellowstone Lake, YNP, Wyoming, USA - YL17G09_36 | ecosystem: Environmental > Aquatic > Freshwater > Lake > Sediment | place: USA: Wyoming | collected...
CGAACCAGACCTCGGCGATCGGCCCATAGTTCGTCAGCAGCTCCGCGAGCTGATTCTTGTAGTGTTCGTCGTAGCGCGGGCTGTCGCCGTAGCTGGGCTCGTGCCGGTCCCAGGGCGACAGGTAGATGCCCAGCTTCAAGCCCGCCGCGCGGCAGGCGTCGGCCACTTCGCGGATCGCGTCCCCCTGTCCGGCGCGCCAGGGACTGCTCTTGACCGAGTGCTGCGTGTACTTGCTGGGCCACAGGCAGAAGCCGTCATGGTGCTTGGCCGTGACGATGATCTGCTTCATGCCGGCATCCTTGAAGACCTTGGCCCACTGCCGGGCATCGAGGGCCGTCGGATTGAACAGCTTGGGGTCCTCGGTACCCGCGCCCCACTCGCGATCCGTGAAAGTGTTCATCCCGAAATGAACGAAGCCGATGAGCTCCAGCTCCTGCCAGGCCAGTTGCCGCGGTGCAGGCACCTGCAGACCGCCGGGCACGGTTTGTGTTTCGATCATTTCCTCGGACGCGGGCGCGTGCAGCAGTACCTCCGCCGGGATGCTTCTCTGGTCGATGCCCGGTCCCGTGTAGGACACCTCCAGGCCATAATCGCCCGTCTTGTTGAAATACGTCACCGTAATGGCGTGCGCGCCCGCCGCCAGCGCGACCGCGCCGGACCGTGCCAGCGAGCCATGCAGACCATCGTTGTCTACTACCAGCCGGTCGCCGATATAGAGCCGGCTCCCGTCATCCGAGGTAAGCCTAAAGCTATAGACTCCGTCTTGCGGCACCTGGATGAAGCCCCGGTAGCGAACCGCGAAGTACTCACTTCGTTGCCGCGGCGACAGGTCAAACGTGGCCACCACGCCGGTCTTCGCCGGCTTGGACTGGTCAAAGCCCGGCAGGATATCCCAATCGCCTTCGAAGTACTCATATGCCAGACTGGGTAGCCGCATGTCGACCACCTCCGGCTGGCGCGGCGTGACTTTCGTAAACGTGGCCGTGCTTACGCCACTGACCGCTTTGCCGTCGCGAAACACCCGTGCACTCACCGTCGCCGTCTGCGAAAGCGAGATGGGGCCGCGCGCGACGGGCGACTGGGCCGTCGGCGGCGTGCCGTCCATCGTGTAGCGCAGCTCCACATTCTCCCGATCCGACGTGATCGATATGCCGAGCATGTCGACAAAAATCGTGGTCGGCGCAGAAATCAAGGGCGGCTCGGTCACGTCGGGCCGGCCGGCGATCTCCAGCACCACCACGCTATCGATCGGGTCCGGCGCCTGTGCCGGCAGCGAAACGACTAGCGCGTCGCCGTCGCGCCGTACAGCCAAGCCGGTCTGGGTCGAATCGCTCAGCAGGAACACGGCGGCCGGCTCGTTGAGCAGACCCGGCACTACCAGCCGGCCGTCCGCAGGCCAATCAAACACGTGCAAGTACAGCCGCGTCCGGCTACCCGGCAGCGCCTGCTGAGTGCAGCGACCCCAAGCCAGCGCTTTGAACGGGCTGGCCTGCGTACCGTAGATGGCCTCGCCATTGACCTTCATCCAACGTCCCATCTCCGCCAAACGCTCAACGCTCTCTGGCGGAATCATGCCTTCAGCGGTCGGCCCGACATTCAGCAGGTAGTTACCTCCCTTGGATGCGATGTCGGCCAGCATGCGCAGCAGATCCTTTGTAGACTTGAAGTTCTTGTCATGCTTGTTGTAACCCCAGTGGTCGTTCATCGTCATGCACGTTTCCCAGTCCATGCCCGGCAGCCCGGTGGCGGGGATCTCCTGCTCGGGCGTGCCATAGTCGCCCGCGTGCGCGCCGGTGGTCAGCCCCGCCATACCGCCGCGCCCCTTGTCCACGCGGTTATTGACGATGATGTCCGGCTGCAAGCTGCGGACATAGTCGTACAGCGGTTGCCCGTACGAGTGCGTCCACGTGCTTTCCCATTCGCCGTCAAACCAGAGAATGCCGATGGGGCCATAGTTGGTCAGCAGCTCGCGGAGCTGGTTCTTTAGATGCGCGTAGTAACGGTCGAAATCCGCCCCTGCCGCTGAACGCGTCTCCCAGGCGCGCCGCGGAAGATAGTCGGGATGATGCCAGTCCATGATCGAATGATACCAGCACATGCGCAAGCCCTGCTTCCGGCACGCGTCGGCCAGTTCCTTCAGGATGTCCCGCCTGAACGGCGTAGCCATGACGTCGTAATCGGTATACTGCGAGTCGAAGAGGCAGACACCATCGTGATGCTTGGATGTGATCACGATGTACTTCATCCCCGCTTCCCTGGCGATGCGCACCCACTCGTCGGCATTGAACTTCGCCGGGTTGAATTGCGGCACGAACTGGTCGTACTCCTCAATTGGAATGTGGGCGGTCTCCCGGATCCATTCGCCGTGGTCCGTCCGTCCGCCCCACTCACCGGCGGGGATCGAGTACAGACCCCAATGGATGAACATCCCGAAGCGCGCCTCCCGCCACCACGCCATCCGGGCGTCCCGCTGGGCCTTCGTCTCGGGCGGCCGAGGCCGCGGCTCACGCGGAGTCACCTGCTCAGTCCGACATCCGTACAGCCCGATTACGACGGACAGCGCACCGCTCATGACCATGCGCTTCATTGCGAGGCACTCCTTTTCAAGTCACGGAGATCGTCAGCCGTCGTTAGCCGCTCGGTCAGCACGTCGCCTTGTTTCATGTGTACTTCGTAGTCCACGCCAGCCATCTGCAGGTCATCCCGATTCCATGTCGCCGCGCCGCCCGCGAATGGATCGCGCAGCCGCAGCACGCCGTCGCAGTCGGCGGTGATGCTGACCATTTCCGTCCGGCCTTTCCGCCGCGCCGCGGAAACGCGAAAAGCCCCTTCGGCCCGCAGGTCGGTGAATGCGGCGTCTGGCCAACGCGCGCTCACCGCGGGAAAGACGCGAATGACCCCGCCCCAGCTTTGCAGCAGCATCTCGTGCACAGCCTGCATCGCCAGGAAGTTGCCTTCGAGGGTAAAGGGCCGATAGGTGAAGCGTGAAAGGCCGGTGCCGGTCTGATCGCCGTTGGCGTGAAAGCCGTTCCGCAAGGTGAACGCCCGTTCATACTTTTCCAGGTAGTCCAGGGCCTCTTCGGCCCGTCCGCAGCGCGCCAGCATACACGCCAGCCACGAAAAGCTGTAGCCACACCACCCGTCGGTTCCCTTCTCCAGAATGCGGTCCAGCGACGCCCGAATGACCGCCCGGTCGCGCTCGCTGCCTTCGACATGCAGCGTGCCGAGCGGGTGAAGCGCCATCACGTGCGAGAAGTGGCGATGCGACTGGTCATAGGGAATGCCGCGGGCAAACGTCAATGACCCTGCTTCCCCCTCGACGTCCAAGTCGTCGAGCTGCGACTCCAGAATGGTCCACTCGTGCGCCGCGTCTTTCTGGCCGCCGGCCGCCGCCATCTCGGCCAGTGCACCCAATAACCAGCGCAGCAGCGACAAGTCGAAGTTCGAGTTTGGCGGCAGCCACGCGCGCAAGGTGTTGTCGAAGATCTCTGGTGAGGACGAAAGTGCCAGCTTCAACCTTCCGTTCTCGTCGGGCTTGAGCAGCGCCCGCAGGGCCTGCCCCACCTCGGCACACCAGGGATACGCACGCTCCCTGAGAAACTCGCCATCCATTGTGTACCGCCAGTGCAGGTAGAACGAGTGCGCCACCCACGCCCCCATCGTCGGCGAAAGCGAGTACATGCCCCAACCGGCCAGCGGCTGGCCGTCCAGCGCTGTCACGCCCGGCACGACCAGCCCGGGCACTCCATAGAATCGCCGCGCGAACTCCTGATACGCCGGCCGCAGCTTCCAGTTGAAGTTGAGGAAGCTCTCGCCCGCATCGACAAGCCCCGCCGCATGGTAGGCCAGATACGTCATCTGCGTGTTCAGGTCGTTGTGGAAATCCCCCTTCCACGGCGGAAGGTTGCCGTCGTCGGCGGTCCACACCCCTTGCAGCGCCATCGGCGGCGCAGCGGCCCGTGACGCCGCGCCATAAAAGTACTTGACGAGATCGTAATGGCCCTGAATCTCCTCGCCCGGCACGCGGACGCGCGAGATGGACCAGAAGTTCTGCCACCAGGCGAGGTGCGGCCTGAGCATCTCCTCGTAACCCGCGTCGAGCGCCCGCTCGACGCGCTCCCGCCCGATCCTGAGCGGATCAGGGCCGTCGTGGGTGGAAGTGATGGCGACCGCCAACTCGGTGGTATCGGTTCGCGGCTGACTGCCGACCACGACCGCATAGCACAGCCCTTTCGCCGCCTCTTGAACGAGCCACCGCGTTTCGCCTGCGCTGCCCGTGACAGCCGGTGCGTACCCCAGCTTGTCCAGCGCGTCCGGGCGCACCAGCTCGATCGCCGTGGGGCGGCCGGGAAGGCGGAGCATCGCGACCGGGGCCGCCGCACTATAGAAGCACTCGATGCGGTCGCGGTCGAGGTCGACGCGCGCTTCCGCGCGGCTCAAGTCAAGGGCGAATGTGTGCGCCCGGCGGTCCGGCGCCAGCGTCACCACGAGCCGGCCGACGGGGATTTTCGTTGGATATGGAATCGACTCGTATGCGGCGTCAAACAACTCCGACAGCTTCGCCTGATCGCCCGCCGCCACAAGCCGCTGCATCGTCGCGTAGTTCCAGTCGTCGCGCTGGAACACCTCCGGCGTGCGCAGGTCCCACAAATCGCCGCGATCCAGCGACAGGTTGATCCGGTTGCCACCGCCCCACAGCAGACCGCCGGTCAAGCCGTTACCCAGCGGCACGCCTTCGTCCCAGCGGTCGATCGGGGCCGCGAGCACGAGGCTGGCCGGCGCAGCCGCGTCGCCGGCCGACGGCACCCACGCACGCAGCCGCGACCGGACTTCCACGCCTTCCCAATCATCAGTGCGAAACGGCGAAGCGGGCAGGCCCTCCGCGTTGGCCAGCGTCGGCTCGTCGGCCGTGCCCCAGGCGTAGCGCACGGCCACAGGCTCGGGAACTGCGCCGCTCGAGACAACGACCGTGTCGCCGTCGATGACCGCCTTGGCCGGGTGGAACCATCGGCCTTCGCCCGCAATGACGAAGTGTGCGAGCGGCCCGCCGCCGCGCGAGACGAGCCCGCCGCCGATGTGCTCAAACGACAGCCGGATTCTGGCGCCCTCCACCTTCATCGATTTGTACAGCGGGCCGGAGTAGACGAGGCCCGATCGGCCGTACGTCTTCGCCAGGGCCCACAAGGCGAGTCGTTGCCCGACCTCGTCCTTGTGCTGCGGATGGATGTCCCGCGGATTACCGATGTCCATCGTGACGACCATGCCGGTGTTGGGGGTCGCCAGCGTCCGGAGTTGTGCCTCGCGGAGCTCCGCAGTCTGCCCTTTGTCGCCATCATACTCGTAGGGCGCGATCTGGACGTAATAGAACGGGAAGTCCCCTTGCCCCCAGCTTCGCCGCCAGTCCGCGATGAGCCCTGGGAATAGCGTGCGGTACAGCCGGGCTTCCAGGCGGTTCGCCTCGCCCTGATACCAGATCACGCCGCGGATGCCGAAGGGGACCAGCGGGGCAATCATCCCGTTGTACAACGTGGTCGCTGTATGCGGACCGATGGCGGCGGGCTCCGGTTGGTCGCGCAGCCTCGCCACCGCCGCCAGCGGCTCGGCGAAGCGCGCCGCCAACTCCGGCACTTCGCGCAGCGCCCGCTTGCTCGTCCACGCTTCAGCCGGCGTGCCGCCCCAACTGCCGCCGATGAGGCCGATGGGGACTTTCAGCTCCTGGTGCAGTGCCCGGCCGAAGAAGTAGCCGACGGCGCTGAACGGCGCCACGGTCTGTGGCGTGCACGGCGTCCACGAACCCGCGCAGTCCGCCGCCGGGGCCGCGGCCACCGTGTTCTTCACGTTGAACAAACGGATGTTCGGATAGTCGGCCGCTTTGATCACGTCGGCATAGTTGTCCACGCCGGGTCCGAAGACCGGGCCAATCGACCACTGCATGTTGGACTGCCCGGAGCAAACCCACACTTCGCCGATGAGCACGTTCTCGAGCGTGACCGTGTTGTGCCCCGCAATGGCGATCTTGTACGGACCACCCGCACCCGGCGTTCGAACGCGGACTCGCCACGTGCCGTCCTGCCCGGCGGTGACCGTCACTTCGTCCGCCAGCCAGTCGGCCTTGAGGCGAACGCGCTCGCCGGCGTCGGCCCAACCCCACAGGGGAGCCTCCATCTCGCGCTGCAGCACCATGCCGCTACCGATGACCGCTGGCAGCCGCACGTCGGCTGCGGCCACTTCGACGATGACCACCAGTGCAAGGGCCCCGAACTCCGCTACCAAAGACCTGACCCACCCGCGGGTATGCGACGGCATCAACGACCCTCCTCTGGGTTCAACCCGTGATGATAAACGGAAACGGCAAACCCGGCGACGGAGCCGGACCCGGCCCTTGACTCGTGTTGACGCTCTTCCCCTTTCGCGCTAACGTGCCAATCGCGGCAGGTCGTCAGGAGCTTCGCCATGGTCAAGGTCTCGGTGGGCATTAACCTCGAATTCGTCCGGCATGATGACAAGCCCTTCGAGTGGGCCGTGGAGAAGGCTGCCGAGCTGGGCTACGAGTACGTCGAGCCGCTCGTACACTGGGGCCGCGAGTTGCTCAGCGAGGCCGGCTACTTCCACAGCGTCTCCATGCTCGACGATCCCTACCGCATCCGCCGGGCGTGCGAAAAGGCCGGCGTCAAGCTCTCCGGGCTCTCGGCCCACACGCCGCTGTGCAAGCCCGAGATCAGCACCGAGTACCTCAAGCAGGCGGTCCGGTTTGCCGCCGAGTGCGGGGCACCGGTCGTCAATACGGACGAGGGGCCCAAGCCCCCGTGGACCACGGCGGACGAGGACCACGTGCTGATGCGCTACGTGCTGAAAGAAGTGGCGGCGGTCGCCGAGCCGCGCGGCATCCGGATCGGCCTGGAGCCACATCAGCAGTATTCCCGCCATCCCGACGGGCTGGACCGCATCTACAAACTCGTCGATTCGCCCGCCATCGGGGTCAATTTCGATACCGGCAATGCGTACCTGTGCGGGCACGATCCGTTGGCCTGGCTCGGGCAGGTCGCCGGCCGTCTCGTGCACCTGCACGCCAAGGACATCTCGCGCGCGCAATCCGGCGCGCAGCGCGGCAAGGTCACCGGCACGCCGGTCGGATGCGCCTGCGGCGATGGAGTGATCGACTGGCAGCGGGTGATCGCGATCGTGCGCGAGAAGGCCCCGCGCGACATCGTGTTAAGCGTTGAATGCGGCACGGTCGAGCAGGCCCGGCGGAGCGTTGCGCACTTGAAAACGCTACTCCGCTAAAAGAACCGCCAAGGCGCCAAGAGCGCCAAGGACGCGAAGATGAGAGCTGGCATATTGGCTGCGGCTGCTGTGTGTCTAATGCTGCGACCTGGTGCGGCGGCGGGCGACGAAGAGCTGCATGCGAAAATCGAGTCTGGGTTCGTGCGGATCACCGCCGGCGAGCGGCCGGTCTTGCTGTATCGCTACGAAGGGGCGCCCAAACCGTACGTCAAGGAGCTGTACACACCGAAAGACGTCCAGGTGCTGCTAGACTCGCCGCCGGACCATGTACATCACCGTGGTCTCATGTTCGCACTCGCCGTCAACGGAGTGAGTTTCTGGGAGGAGTCGGAGAAGGCGGGCAAGGAGGTGAGCCGGTCGATCAACGTAGGTGACCGGGCACAGAGCACGGCGTTCGTCGAGCAAATCGAGTGGCGCTCTGAACAAGACAAGCCGCTGCTGCGGGAACGGCGGTTGATCTGTGTCTGGGGCGGAAAGTGCATCGCGGAGACCGGAGCACGGCTGGTGGGCTGGCAGTCCATGCTGGACCCGGCTGCCGGTGTTGATGAAGCTCGCTTGACGGGCAGTCACTATTTCGGCCTGGGCATGCGCTTCGTGCGGTCGATGGACAAAGACGGCACGTTCATCCTCCCCGACAAAGCCGAAGGTGAAGTCGTCCGCGGCAATGAGAAGCTCTATCCCGGCCGCTGGTGCGCATACACGGCGAGTGTGGACGGAAAGCCGGTGACCGTGGCCATGTTCAGCCACCCAAGCAATAAGCCGGCCGTCACCTGGTTTACTATGAAGGACCCATTCGCCTATCTCTCGGCGACACTGAAGCTGCACAAAGAACCAATCACGCTAGGCGCTGGACAGCAACTGCTCTGCCTGACCTATGCCATCGCCGTGTGGGACGGCAAGGTCGAGCCCGCGCGGATCGAAGAAGTATATCGGCTATGGTTGGATCTGTCCGGCCTGTCCACTACACGGGAAAGTCAGGCGCCCCAGCACGAGTAAGCCGTACTGACGCAGAAAGACAGCGAGGTTTCACCATGACAGACCACGAACCATCAGCGAGCCGCGGCACGGGATTGACCCGCCGGGAGTTCATCCACGCGGCGGCGGCCGCCGGGGCCGCTGTTGCCTTGACCGCCCACAGCCGCCGGGGCCTCGGGGCCAACGAGCGGCTTGGCGTCGGCTTCATTGGCGTCGGCGGGCGCGGCCACGCCCACCTGGACTACGTGCACTGGCTCAAGACCCAGGGCAACGAGCCGGTGGACATCGTCGCCGTCTGCGACGTGTACCGGCCGCGCTTGAGCCGCGCTGCGGAAGGTTATGGCGCGAAGGCATACATGGACCACTGCGAACTGCTCGCGGACCCGAAAGTCGACGTGGTCTGCATCGCCACGCCCGACCATCTGCACGGCTACCAGGCGATTGACGCCCTCAAAGCCGGCAAGCACGTCTACTGCGAGAAGCCGGTCACGCACTGGCGGCAGTTCGACCTGCTCAAGCAGCTCGCCGACGTCGCGGGCCAGTCCAAGGGCGTCTTCCAGCTCGGCACGCAGGCCATGTCCGACGGCGCCTGGCACCAGATGAAGCAACTGGTCAAGGACGGGGCCATCGGCAAACCGCTCTTCGGCGAAACGGGCTTCTTCCGCGTCGGCGACTGGGGCGAGCGCGGCATGCCCGTGGACGATTCCAACGCTACGCCGGGCAAAGACCTGAACTGGGCGGCCTTCCTCGGCGATGCACCGCAGCGCGAGTTCAGCGTCGACCGCTTCTTCCGCTGGCGGCTGTTTGAGGACTACGCCGGCGGGCCCGCGACCGACCTCTACCCGCACTGCCTCACGCAGGTGGTCGACATCCTTGGCGTGACGTTTCCCAAAACGGTGGTTGCGACGGGCGGCATCCACCGCTACGAGTACGAGCTGCGCGAGGTGCCAGACACGTTCAACCTGCTGGCCGATTATCCGGAGAAGGTCACGATCTCCGTCCTTGGCACGCAGGGCAACGAGTTCCAGGGCACTACGCTGCGCGGCAGCGGGCAGCGCGTCCCCATCCTCCGCGGCTGGGACGGGGCGCTGACGATCCAGGACAAGGACATCGTGCTCTTCTATCCCGCCGAGGCGAAGAAAGAGCACAAGCGTTTCCCGATTGAGCACGATGAGGACATGATCGAGCACTGGAAGAACTTCCTGTCCTGCTGCCGCAGCGGCGACAAGAAGACGTACAGCCCGGCCGACCTGGCCTACTACGTGCAGACCGCCCTGATCATGGCCAGCCTGGCCTGGCGGCAGGGCAAGGTCGCGAAATTCGACCCGACATCACAGCGCATCGTTCTATGACGCCGACTGAATGGCCATGAAGCGCAGCCCCTTCAATCCGATCCTCACCCGCGCGGACATTCCCGACGTCCCACCCCACGTCGTGGACGTGAGCTCCGTGTTTAACCCGGGGGCCATCCGCCTCGACGGCCGCTATCTGCTCTTGCTGCGTGTCCAGACGCGCGGGCGCGAAACCGTCCTGATGGCTGCGGAGAGCCACGACGGCGAGCGGTTCAACGTCCGCCCACAGGTCGTGCAGATTGAAGGGCTGAACGCAGTCCAGCAGACCATCTACCACGTCTACGACCCGCGTTTGACCCGCATCGGCGACACCGTCTACGTGGTGTTCGCCGCGGACACCGAGGTCGGGTGTCGCCTCGGCATCGCCCGCACGCAAGATTTCGAGCACTTCGGGCTGGTCAGCTTCGGCGGCGACGACGACACGCGCAACGGCGTGCTGTTTCCCGAGCAGCTCAATGGCCGCTACCTGCGGCTGGAGCGGCCCAACCGCACCCGGCTTGCCAGCGGCGTCATGACCGGCAGCGAAATCTGCCTGAGCGAATCGGCGGACCTGATTCACTGGCGCATCGTCGGCCCGGTCATGGCCGGCCGGTTTCACTATTGGGATGAGTTGGTCGGCTCCGGCCCGCCGCCCGTGAAAACGCGGGCCGGCTGGCTGCACATCTATCACGGCGTCGCCACGCATTTCGCCGCCTGCAACATCTACCAGGCTGGCGTAGTGCTGCTGGACCTGGACGACCCGCGCCGCGTGCTGGCCCGCAGCCGCAATAACATCCTTGAGCCGCGGGAGCTCTATGAGTTGGTGGGACAAGTGCCGAACGTTGTTTTCCCGAGCGGCATGATCGTCGAGGAGTACGACGCAGACGGCTTTGCGAAGCCGGACAGCCCGGTCCGTGTATACTACGGCGCTGCGGACACGGTCGTCGGGCTGGCGACGACGACGGTCGCGGAACTTGTCACGGCGGCTAGAGAAACGTAGCGGCCGGGCTCCGTCCCGGCCGTAGCGAAGCGAGACGGTCCGCCCAGCGGACCCTGCCGAGGTGCCCACGATGTCCCACCCCAACCACCCGAGTCACGGATTGTGCTGCGGCGGCCACGCGATTCCCGTCTCCCGCCGGGAATTCATGATCGGCATGAGCACCGTGGTTGCCACGGGGGCGCTGGCGCTCGGGCAGGAGAAACCGCCGCGCGAAACCCCGTCCGCAAGGCCGAAGCCGGACATCCTGCCCGCCGCCGAGCTGATCGTGCAGCCGGTCCTCACCTATGACGTCCCGCAGCGGCAGGAAAAGACAAGCTGGCGCTCCTGGGGCGGCGTGCAGACGCCCGAGAAAGCCGCGGCAGAGGCCGGTCGGATCGAGAAGGAGCTGCGCGAGCTGATCGCGAGTAGCGGCCTGACCGTCAAGCTGTTGCCCGTTGCGCCAGTGGTCAACGCCGAGCAAGCCGCCAAGCTCAAACAGCAGCCCTGCGACGCCATGTTGGTTTACGCCGCCGGCGGCTGGCAGGACGTTCTCGAGACGCTGATCACGCCGGGGCGGCCGACGATCTACTTCCTCCGCCATGATCCGGGCCCGGTGTATCTGTGGTACGAAATCCTCCACCCGCGCTTCCTGCGCAAGACGACCGACCGCCACGTCCAGGCCGGCGTCACCGTGGACGACGTCGTGGTGGACGATTACGCCGAGCTCGCCTGGCGGCTGCGGGCCCTGCTCGGCCTGCGCCGGACCCTCGGCCAGCGCATCCTCGCGATCGGCGGGGCCGGCGGCTGGGGCGTCGAAGGCGAGAAGCTGGCTCCGCAGTGGTCGCGCGACAAGTGGCACTTGGACATCATCGATGTTCCGTATCCCGACTTAGGCCGGCGGATTGAGAGCACGCGGAAGGACGAGGCCGCCGTTGCCGATGCCCGCCGGGCGGCGGAGCAATACCTCGGCCAGCCCGGCGTTAAGCTGCAGACCGACAAGAAGTACGTCGAGAATGCGTTCCTGCTCACGCGCGTATTTACGGACCTGCTCCGCGAGCACGACGCCCGCGCGCTGACCATCCAGAACTGCATGGGCACGATCATGCCCATGGCGGACACGACTGCCTGCCTGCCGCTGAGCCTGCTTAACGACGACGGCTACCTGGCGTTCTGCGAGTCGGACTTCGTCGTCATCCCCAGCGGCATCCTCATGCACCACATCACCGGCCGGCCGGTGTTCCTCAACGACCCCACCTGGCCGCACGACGGCATCGTCACAATCGCGCACTGCACCGCGCCGCGGAAGATGGACGGCCAGAAACATGAACCGGCGACGATCCTCACGCATTTTGAGTCCGATTTCGGCGCCGCCCCGAAGGTCGAGTTCCGCCTCGGCCAAGTGACCACCAACGTGGTTCCCGACTTCGCCTGCCAGAAGTGGCTCGGCTTCAAGGGCACGGTCAAGGCCAACCCATTCCTCGACATCTGCCGCTCGCAGACGGACATCGCGATCGACGGCGACTGGCGCCGCCTGCTCGCGGACATGCGTGGTTTCCACTGGATGACGGTCTACGGCGACTGCCGGCGCGAAGTCGGGTACGCGATCCGTCAGCTCGGCGTGGAGTGGGAGGACCTTTCGGCGTAGAGGGCCTCAACCACAGAGGCACCGAGACACAGAGAACGCGCAGAGCGAAGAGCGAGTTCAGGGGGGCGGAAGATTCGGCCACACGACAGGGGCGAAATCCGGTACGATGAGAGCGTTGCTGAGGATGGTGGTTGGTGGCTTGAAATAGCCGTCGCGTGGACAAGGACAAGAAATACAACGTCGAGAAGATCCGCCGCGCGCACGCGCGGGCTTATGCGCCGTGGACGGCCGAAGACGACGAAAAGCTGCGGCGGTTGGCTCACCGGTCCGTCTCTGAATTGGCGGCGATGTTCGGTCGCAAGCGCGGGGCTATTCGCAGCCGCCTTCGAAAGCTTGGGATCAGGCCTGATGCGACGGCGCAAGCCTTTGCGAACGGTAAGCAGAGCGGCCCACAGCCGTCCGCTGAATCTGCTCAACCCGAGAAGACGCCGCCGCCTGCGAAGAGGCGCTGGACTCCCGAAGACGACGAGAAACTGCGGCATTTCGCCAACGTCTCCGTGCCCGCGCTAGCGGAGATCCTTCACCGCTCCCCCGACGGCGTGGAAATGCGGCTCTACGATCTCGGGCTCTACACGCGAGGTGAGGCACCACTCGGCCTTTCACGTCCGTCGCATTTCAAGGCTCGGCGACGACGCTGGATCATCAGCGTCGGCGGCTTCTTCGCGGCGGGGCTGCTTATTGGGCTCGTCGTTGGATACGTCGTGGGCCGATCACAGTCGCCGCCCGCGAAATCGCTGAACCGCCAGCCGTCGGCGAATCGACCCGTAGCAGCCGCCGTTGCCCAGCAGGACGCATGCCTTTCGGTGGCGACCTGGAACATCCGTGGCTATCCCGAGCGGCTTGAAGCGGACACCGCGTGGTTTCACGAGCAGTTGCAGAAGCTCGGGACCGAGGTGCTCTGCATTCAGGAAGTGGCGAACGGCCAACGCCTGGCGGACATGCTGGCGAGCCCGGCGTCGTTCACGCATCACGTCTTCGGCGACTCGGGAAGTGGTCAGGACAATGCGATTCTGGCAGCCCGCGATGTCGTCCTGGAGGAGCTGGAAAGCCCAGACGGTTTCCAGCATCCCGCCCAGGCGGCCTTCGTCGGGTACCACGGATTCGATGCCGTCGTTATGACGGTTCATCTCACCTGGGAGCCCGAGGTCCGACGGCTGGACGAGATGCGGCTACTCGAACCCCTTGTCCGGGACATGTTGAAGATCGATCCCGACGTGATGATTGTCGGCGACTTCAACTTGCGAGCCGAAGAAGCCCGCTCGCTGGCGGAGCGACTGGGGATGAGTGTCCTGCTGGGCAGCAATCAAGCCGCCGTCGGCACACTGTATTCGGGCAACAGCTACGACTACTTCTTGATCTCGCCTGACCTGGCAGCGGAGGAGGCCCAGGGGGCGACCGTCGTAGTTTTCGACGGAGCGGACCTTGAGATTGCCCGCCGCGTGTCGGACCATATGCCCGTGCTGGCGTTTTTCGCGTGCGACGAGCGCTTCCGCGACCGTCCCGCTGACGAGAACGCGAGCCAGTAATCGGAACGACGGAAGTTGCGGGTGAAAGCATGATGCCGTTTGGCATCACACCTTGGTCGGCCCGGCAGCCAAACTGACGGAAGGCATCAAGCGGTCCAGAGGGAGTGAACAAGATGTGCCATTCGGGACAGCCACCTATTTCGGCTGGAGAGATAGGTCACTGATGCTAGTTGATCTAGTCTCCAAAGGCACGGTCAAAGCCAACCCGTTCGTCGATATTTGCCGGTCGCAAACGGACATTGCGATCGACGGCGACTGGCGCCGCCTGCTCGCCGACATGCGTGGTTTCCACTGGATGACGGTCTACGGCGACTGCCGGCGCGAAGTCGGGTACGCGATCCGGCAGCTCGACGTGGAGTGGGAGGATCTTTCGGCGTAGGGCGGCAACTGAGCGCGCCTGCTCCGCCGCGGTCGCCTGGCGAATCGCGGGTTGCCGTGCAGGAATGTCGACTTCGGTCGCCCCCTTGGCGGACGCGCGGCGGCTCGCTATAGTGCTACCCGAAACCGACGCCGGACCCGTGGTTCAGGCGCTTCCCGTCGAGCTGTAACATAAGCGGAGGCGCGCGGCGGACCGATAGGGTGGTTGTGGGCGTGCGGTTTCGTCCGAGTGTTGGATGTCGCGTCGTTGAGTTGTCACTGGAGCGAGCTATGTGTACCCCCTGCATGTTGAACGGAATCCTGTTTCTGCTTGCCATCCTCGCGGCGATCTTCGGCTTGCTGCCGCCAGCGGCCTAGGCCAGGGTGCTCGGTTCCGCGATCAAGCGAACGCGCATCAAGTAGCCGGGCACGGCGATCCGGACCTGCCAGGTTGAGCATTGGCCGGCGTGGTGACGGCTAACATCCACTGTCGCCGCCGACGGCCCAGGCCCGCGCGTTCCCGCCAGCATCCCGGTGCCAAAGGGTATGCGCGCGCGGACAACCCAAACACACCGGGCGCAGCTCACCAGACGTTTTGTGCGCCGCTTGGCATGACTGGGGGAACTGGGCGCGGATGGATTCGAACCATCGTAGGCGTAAGCCAACGGGTTTACAGCCCGTCTCCTTTGGCCACTCGGACACACGCCCGGAAACGCTGGGCCCGACGCCGCGGCGCCGGGGGCTTATCATCCAACTGCGGAAAATATCGTCCAAGCAGCCGGGACGCAAGAGCCGCCCGCGTGGGATCGCTCCCGCAACCCCGGCACATCTTGCGCACCGCCCCGCGCGCACGAAGTGCTCGCCGGGCAGTGGTACAAGACGGCGAAACGGCTACAATCCGCCCGCTAGAAAGGGTGCCAGCGTCGGACCAGGGACGCCACGGCCATCGGCACCCTGAACCTCCGGACCCTGGCCGTTTCCGGAAGTCCGCATGGAACAGACACTGCTCATCTTCAAGCCGGATGCGATCCATCGTCAGCTCGTGGGCCGCATCCTGGCACGGTTTGAGGAAAAAGGCCTGCGCATCGCGGCTCTCAAGCTGTTCAGACCTCCGCGGGCGCTGGTGGAGCAGCATTACGCGGTGCACGCCGCGCAGCCGTTTTACGCGTCGCTGGTGGAGCTCATGAGCAGCGGGCCCCTCATCGTCGCCGTGCTTGAGGGCCCGGGCGCGATCGCCGTGGTGCGCAAGCTGATCGGAGCCACCCACGGCCAACAAGCCGAGGCGGGCACGATTCGCGGTGATTTCGGCCTCGACCAGCAGTACAATCTCGTCCACGCCAGCGATGGGCCCCAGACCGCCAAGCAAGAGATGGCGCTGTTCTTCAAGCCGGACGAGCTGTTCAGCTACGAGCGTGTTACCGATCGTTGGATCGTCAGCCGGCGGGAATCGCCGCCGGCCAGGCCCGAGTAGGGAGTCTACGAACACGGGGTACGAAGGGAGGTAGCTAAGTCATGTTCCCCATGTCACGACGTGAGATGCTGGGCTCCGCCGCCGTCGTTGGCGGCTGGATGTTAGTCGGCGCACACCGCGCCATTGCTCAAGCCCAGCCCAGCGGCGCCGGCGAGGTCACGGGACCGTATCACCTGCCCCCGCTGCCGTACGGCTACGCCGACCTGGAGCCGTTCATTGATGCCCAGACGGTGAAGCTCCATCACGACCTTCATCACGCCGGCTACGTGAACGGCGCCAACGCGGCCGTCGCGGAGCTGGAGCAGATTCGCCGGGCGGGCGGCGACGCCATTCAGCAGGTGCGGGCGGTGACGCTGAACCTGGCGTTCAACCTGTCCGGGCATCTGCTGCACGACCTGTTCTGGACGTGCCTGAAGAAGGACGGCGGCGGCACTCCGCCGGCCGACAGCAGCGTCGGCAAGCTGATCGTCCGCGACTTCGGGACCGCGGAGGCCTTTCGCGCGAATCTGGCCGCCGTTGCGGCCCAGGTGCAGGGCAGCGGCTGGGCGGTGCTGGCGTACGAGCCGCTGGCGCAGCGGCTGCTGGTCTTGCAGGCCGAGAAGCACGAGAACACCGCCGTGTGGGGCGCCGTGCCGCTCCTGGTGCTCGACGTCTGGGAACACGCCTATTACTTGAAGTACCAGAACAAGCGGACGGAGTACATCAAAGCGTTCATGGAGATCATCAACTGGGCCACCGTCGAGCAGCGCCTGCAAATCGCGCTGAAGCTCGCCTAGCGGCGCAGCGCAGCGCCCGCGGCGCTTGCACAATTCCCTCACGTCCGCGATGGTTCGCCGTATGAAATCGCGCCTCACGCTCGCGCGCCGCGCCGCAGGTCTGCTGCTGCACCCCACCTCGCTGCCGGGCCGGCATGGCTCCGGCGATTTGGGGCCAGAAGCATGTCGTTTTGTTGATTTTCTCGCCGCCGCCGGCCAGCGCTGGTGGCAGATGCTGCCGGTCGGACCACCCGGGCCAGGGAATTCGCCCTACAGCACACTATCCGCCTTCGCCGGCAGCCCGCTGCTGGTCAGCCTGGAGGGCCTGACACAAGACGGCCTGCTTGACCCTTGCGACACGGTGCCGCCGCACCATCTGTTGCTGGACCGGGTTGCCTACGGGGCCGTCATGCGCTTCAGGCTGTCCCGGCTGCGCCGAGCGTATGCCGCTTTCGTCCGGCGTGGCCTGTCGCGCGACCGCGCGTTCCTGCGGTTCTGCGAAGCGCAAGCCGGCTGGCTGGACGACTATGCCCTGTACGCGGCCTTGCGCCGCGCCCATCGCAACTGTGGCTGGACCGCCTGGGAGCGACCGTTGCGGCTCCGCGAACGGGCCGCCCTGCGCCGCGCCGCCGCAACTCTGCGCCAAGATGGCGACTTCGAGCGCTTCGTGCAATACCAGTTTGATCGTCAGTGGACGGCCCTGCGGCGGTATGCCCACGAGCGCGGCGTCGGCCTGATCGGTGACATCCCCATCTTCGTCGCCCACGACAGCAGCGACGTCTGGGCCCACCGCGAGCTGTTCGACCTGGACGCCGAAGCCCGACCGCGGACGATTTCCGGGGTGCCGCCGGACTACTTCAGCCGGGACGGCCAACTGTGGCGGCACCCGCATTACCGCTGGGCGCGCCACCGGGCCACCGGCTTCGCGTGGTGGATCGCGCGTTTCCGCCACGCATTCCAGCGATTTGACGCCGTGCGGATCGATCACTTTCTGGGGTTCCACCGCGTCTGGGCGGTGCCCGGCCGAGCCCAGAGCGCGCGGCGCGGCAAGTGGGTCAAGACGCCGGGCGCGGAGCTGCTCACCACGCTGCGGCACCAGCTCGGCCGGCTGGAAATCATCGCTGAGGACCTGGGTCTGGTGACCCCGGAGGCGGTCGTGCTGCGCGAGCGTTTTGGCTTTCCCGGCATGCGGCTGCTGCACTTCGCGTTCGGCACCGAGGCGGGCAGCCGCTGCAACCAGCCGCATACATACTCACACAACTGCGTCGTCTATCCGGGCACGCACGACAACGAGACCACGGTGGGTTGGTTCGCGCGTCTGCGACGCGCGGCCCACAAGGGGCGCCGCACCGGCGGGACGACGGAACTGCAACGCGTCCTCCGTTACCTCGGCACTGCCGGACATGAGATCAACTGGGACCTCATCCGCCTGGCCCTGTCGTCGCCGGCGAACCTCGCCATCATCCCGGTGCAGGATGTCCTGGGCCTGGGCAACGAGGCCCGTATGAACACCCCGGCCACCGCGACCGGCAACTGGCGGTGGCGACTGTGGCCCGGGCAGCTCAGGCCGCGGCACGCGCATCGCCTGCGCGACCTGACCGAGATCTACGGGCGGTTGGCGACCGAGACATAGCACGAATCCCGTACGGTAGCGGCGTGATATGGACTGTGGCGTCAGCCGCGGTGGACGCACGGGGCTACGGTAACCCCCGTGGTCCTCCAGCAGGCGGGGTAGCGAGTAGCCACCGGGCAGACCGCGCAGCCGCAGCCCGGGGGGGCAAGCGCGCGTGAAGCTGAGGTTCTTCGGTGCTCTTATGCTGACGGCCGCCGGACGAGCGCTGACCACCTTTTTTACCTGCCCGTCAACAGCGCCACGAACGGGTTGATGTCGCCGAAGTTTACGCTCTGGTCGCCGTTAATGTCAGCGTTCAGCATCCGGCACTCCGGGAACGTCTGCTCGTAGGCGGCCGGGTTGCTCAGCGCGAGCACGAAGGGGTTGATGTCGGCGAAGTTCACAACGCCATCGCAGTTCAAATCGCCGATCACGGCGTAGGCGTCGACGAACGCCTCGTTGCCGAGCGTGCCGGCGACATACAGGACGCCGTCGCGAACAACGAGGTCATTGGCGCTATCGTTACCGGTCCCGCCCCAGGAGTAGCTCCAGAGCAGGTTCAGGTCGCTGTCGTAGGCCAGCAGAAGTGCATCCGTGTCGCTCCCGTCGGTCGTGGACCCAACTACGTAGACGGTTCCGTTCGCCACGTCGATGGCCCAGCCGAAGTCTTCTCCTCCCGGGCCGGCGAACGTCGTACTGCCGATGAAGCTGATTGACGAGCCGTCGTCGTGCAGCTTGAGGACCAGGACGTCTCGCGTGGGATCTCCGTCGTAAATCACGCCGGATACGTAGATATCGTCCTCCGATACAGCGACATCCAATCCGCCTTGATTCACTACAGAATGGTACGCTGTGATGAGCGTGCCGTCGGTGCTGTACTTCAACACCTGCACCTTGGCGTCAACTCCGGCCGCATTGTACGTGCCCGCGGCGTAGAGATTGTCCCCTGAGAGGACCAACTTCTCACTTCCGCAGTAGCGCGGGGAGCCGTCGACGCCGTAGTGCCTGTGCCACTGTTTCACGCCCGCCGGGTTGTACTTTTCAAGGTAGGTCCATGTGTTGATGTAGCCATACTCCTCTGTGCCGAGGACGTAAAGGTTGCCTGCGGCGTCGAGCGCGACGTCCTTGGCATAATCGAACCCGTTGTAGCCGTCGCTGGTCCACAGCGTCCACCAGCCGTCGGGGCTATTGCTGTAGTCCAGCGTACCATTCGTGTCGTACTTGAGCGTGATCGCGTCCGGCTCGTTGTCGTATGTGTACCGGCGCGTGTTGCCGGCCACATGGACCTGATCGCCCCAGCGGGCGACGTTGAACCCCTGATCCGATCTGCCCGCCACGCCCCAAGTCTGTGACCATACCGGGTTGCCCGCTAGGTCGTACTTGTTGAGGAACAGGTCGTCCGGATTGCCGGATGCCCAGGTTCTCCCGGTGACGTATACGGCATTGTCGTCGACCGCCAACCCCCGGCCATCGGCCAGTCCGGACCCTGCGTACGTCTGTGACCACAGGACCGTTGGAGTGTCTGCCGGGGTCGGGGTCGCTCCGGATGCCACCAGGAGAATGCATGCCACCATTGGGATGAACTGACTGCCTCTCTGAGTCTTCATTGTGGTCTCCTCTCTGTTACCAGTTTTTCCTTCGCCGAGCGCGACCCGGCAACGGGGCCTAAGGTGCAGCGTGCCGGGTTGCGCGTTCAAGACTCGTGCACCGGCGGAATCACTACCCGCCGCCGGTCAGTAGGGCCACGAACGGGTTGATGTCGCCGTTCTCGGGCGGGCAGTCGGGGTACGCGGCCTGGCACGCGCCGAAGTTGGACAGGTACAGCACGAACGGATTGATGTCGCCGAAGTCGACGATGCCATCGCAGTTCAAGTCGCCGATCACGGGGATGCAGCCCCAACGAGCCCAGAAAGCCGAAAGGTAGTCGCCCGCGGTGATGAAGCCGCCGCCGCCGATCAACTCGGCGTTGAAGACCGTCAGGCCGTACACTTCGGGATAGGCGCCACCGCTCATCCCGCTGCCCAGCGGCGTCCAGCTCGTCGCGTCCCATTTCGCGATGCAGTTCGCGCTCACCCCGCCTGCGGTGGTGAACCCGCCGCCGGCAAGAGCCAGCCGCCCAGGGCCGGGACATTCGGTCCTCCATGAGGCCGAATGTCCCCGCCCACGGCGCTGTCATTTTCTCTTCCACGACGCCGTCCAGGTCGGCGATGCCGATCCGGCGCAGTAGTCGTCCCAGACGAGGGCGCTCCCCGCGGCCTGCTTGCCGTCACTCTCGAAGCTCCCAGACACGCGGACATACGTGGAGCTCCAACTGCCGCCGGAGACCCAGAACGAGCCACTGGCGTCAATGATCTCCGGGCTCGACAGGGTGGTTGTGCCGCTGCAGTTGCACCACACTCCGTCCAGCCAGTAGCTGATCTTCACGTCGGAGATCGTGGTACAGCCATTGCTGACGCGGAAGCTGAGTAACTTCGCCTGGCTGGTCAGACCTTCCCAGTAGCCGTCCTTCGGCGGGTTTCGAAAGACCGCGGTCAAGTCCTTGTCGCCGTCCATGACGACCACGAGCGGGTTGTCTTCCTCGTGTCCCTCCGGCACGTCGCCTCGCCACTCGACGAACGCGCAGCCCTCGTCCGGCGTCGCCGTCAACTCCACTTCGGAGCCGTCGGGAAAGCCGCCGCCAGGCGGATCCACCTCGCCTTCGCCCTCGATCTCAATCGTCAGCACATACTCATGGACGAAGACGGCTGTGATATCCAGGTCGTCATCGATCGTGATCATCAGCGGGTTGTCCTCTTCGTGTCGCGCGGAGACATCGCCCTCCCACTGCAGGAACGTCCAGCCCTTCTTCGGCTCGGGGGTCAGCGTTAGTTCCGTGCCGTCGTCGAACAGCGACTCGGTTGTCTCAGTCCCATCTGCCGTCTCGATCAGGACATCTCCCTTGCCTTCGATGTCGACGGTCAGCTCGAACTGCTCCACGAAAACGGCCGTGAGCTGCGTGTCGCCGCCGACGCCCATGAGGAGCGGATTCTCGGTTTCGCTGCCCTCCGGCACGTCACCCTCCCAGCCCAGGAAACGCCAACCGCTCGCCGGGTCTGCGAGAATCGTCACTTCGGTGTCGGCGTGGAACACGCCGGTGTATTCCTTCGCGGCGTCGCCATCGTCGACCGCGACGGTTCCTTTGCCGTCGATGTCAACGGCCAACTCGAACTGCTGGATGAAGACGGCGGTCAGCGTCCGATCGGCATCCATCTGGATCGTGAGCGGGTTCTTCTCCTCGTCTTTGGCGCCGACGTCGCCTTCCCAGCGGACGAATCGCCAGCTTTCTCCAGGCTTCGCCAAGATGGTCACCTCTATGCCGCTGTCGAACAAAGCGACGTACTCGGTGACCGCATCACCCATATCGACTTCGATCGTGCCGTCGCCCTCGACGGCCGCACGCAGCTCGACGGGAATCGGTTGCGGTTTGCTGGCGCCGTTTGGGTCGTTTGGGTCTGGAAGGGGCGTGATGTTGTTCATGGGGCACCCTCCCGCGCTTACCAGCGCCGCCCCGAGGATGATCGCTTCAATCCAGACCAATCTACCTTTGCTGGTTCTCATGATTGTTCTCCTTCATCCTGTGGGGTCTCAGCATCGGCCGAGTTGCCGCTTTTGTAATAGACGGAACGACCGGAACGTCGAGCTTCAAGCAACGGGGTGTCAGGGCGACCACCCGCGCGCGCGCCACTGTGTTGGCATTGGCCGCCGCGGATCTCCGTCAAGGCTTGTCGCCCTGCGGAGCCGGTTTGGAGGCATCAGTCCTTCCGCCATACTTCGTTCCAAGAATGGCGAGTTTGCCCTGTTCTTCCGGAACCATGGTCAAGTTGGGTCGTCCGACGAAGTACCCCATTTCCACCTCCGCCTTGATGAAGTACGCCTTCCCGCCCTCCGCACTGAAAGGCACTTCGGCCTTCACTTCCGTCGAGGAACTCACGATATGCGGGCCCGGCGTCAGGCGCCGGTAAACGTAGCCGTTGTTACGCAGGCCTCCGATGTTATCGCCGTCGACTTTGACGGGCAGCGAGACAAACGAGCCGGCATAGCTGTGAGTGGGCCGGAACACGTACACGACGGACTCGTCGCTCTTGACAGCGACTGGTTCGAAGGCGCGACCAGAAGCCGAGCAACCTGCGAAGACCAGGGGGCTCAGTCCGACCAACACTAACCCGATGCTCTTGAAGACTGCCATTTGCGTTCCTCCTCAACTATAGCAACGGTCATCTATTCGCAATGAGTTCGCCGAGTACACGCCGTGGGCCATGACCGCTACTGCGCGGCGGTAGGCACCGCGGTGGCGGCCTCTCCAAGGGCGACCTTAAACTCGTCCGACGAACATGCTCGTACGATGTCCTGAACGAGCTTGGTCATGGACGACTTGATCATCAGGTCGAAGGCACACGCCACCCCCGGTGCGACGCCGGGCTGGATTCGGCTGAAGGTGCGCTGCCATAGGCGCTGGCCCTCACGCGACTCGAGCACGAGCGTCACCTTGTTCTCACCGCCCTGCACCACGACGGGCCAGAACCAGGAATAACTCCACCACCAGCACGCATTGACTTCACCGCGCAGGACGGGCGCAGCGGCGGGCGCGTTATCAGCCGGAATGAGTTCGTACCCGACGGCTTCGAGCGCGTCGCGAACAGCGCTCGCGAAGGATTGCTTGAGCGGGGTGCTTTCGTGCGTGTTGATGTTTCCGGCCGGCAGGGCAAAAACGGTCACGGTGTGCTTCCCGATCACGGCCTCCGTGGGGCACCTGTCCCAGAGTTCGCTCCGCCGTTTGAGTTCCGCCAAGTCGCCGACCGCCAGCGGGGTCTTTTTCTCGATCGCCGTCGGTGCCGGCTTGTCCCAAGTGATTTTGGCATACTGCTGACAGCCGCTCGTCGCCGCCATGAGACCGCCAACCAGGGTCAGAGCCAAACTGCACTGCTGCTTGGTCAGGTGCTGCAGCGTCATTGGGTTTCTCCTTCTGCTGTCATGGCTGTTCTCCTCGTCTCGTAGGAGTTGGAAGCCGGGCGTCAACGCGATCGCCGCTCTCATTCAAAGAGAGGACATCGCGGCGCGCTGCTCACGCGCCGGTCCGAGAATTTGGTACAATGGCGGCTCAGGCTGCGGTTGGCCCGTGATTCCGGCGGCCAAGGCATGAAGGCAAACGACGACGACTTGCTGAACCGAGCTGTTCAAGGTGATCGCGACGCGCTTGTCGCGCTTTTGCAGCGCCACGGACCGGCCGTGCGGGCCAGCCTCGCGGGCCGGATCCCCATGCGCTGGCGCTCCGTGCTCTCCGAAGACGACGTGATGCAGCAGACCTACGCCAACGCCGTCGCGAAGATTCGGCAATTCACGTCCGGCTCCGAGAGCTCGTTCGCCCGCTGGCTGGAAACCACGGCGCGGCGCAACCTGAGCGATGCCCTCAAGATGCTGGCGGCCGAGAAGCGTGGCGGCAATCGGCGGCCGGTCCGGCCCCGGACGGCCGATGAGTCCTTGCTCGACCTATGGGAAGTGCTGAGCAGCACGGGAACCACGCCCAGCGGCGGCGCCAGCAACGACGAGGCGACGACCACACTGCGGCGCGCCGTGGATCAACTGCCCGAAGCCTACGCGCGGGTGGTGAAGCTGTACGACCTGGAGGGTAAGCCTGTGGAAGAAGTTGCCGCGGCGCTGCAGCGCAGCCCGGGGGCCGTTTTCATGCTCCGGGCCCGCGCCCACGAGCGGCTGCACGAGATCATGGGCCGCACCTCGAATTTCTTTAGCGGTTCGTCGTGAGTTGGCGACCCGGTTGTCGTCCTTGGGGGGAGAGCCGGTTTGTGAGAGGGCGATGAAGAATGACTCGAAATCCGCCGGCAGCACGGCGTCGGCCGCTCGGACCGACGCGGATCTGATCGCGGCAGCGTTGTGCCAGGAGTCTGCGGCACCTGCGGCGGCGGCGGCGGCCCTTCGTCTGCCGGAGCGGATCGGCCCGTACCGGATTGTCCGCCAGATCGGCACGGGGGGTATGGGCGTGGTCTACGAGGCCGAGCAGGAGCAGCCCATCCGCCGGCGAGTAGCCCTGAAGGTCATCAAGCTCGGCATGGACACGCGCGAGGTCGTCCGGCGGTTCGAGACCGAACGGCAGGCGTTGGCGCTCATGGATCACTCGAATATCGCGCGCGTCTATGACGCCGGCGCGACCGAAGCCGGCCGGCCGTACTTCGCGATGGAGTACGTGCCCGGTTTGCGTATCACGGAATACTGCGACCAGTTCGGTCTGACGGTGCCGGAACGGCTGGACCTGTTCGTGCAGGTCTGCCACGCCGTGCAGCATGCCCACCAGAAGGGCATCATCCACCGCGACCTCAAGCCGTCGAACGTGCTCGTCACGGAACAGGAAGGGGGAGCATCGGCTTCCGGCCGGTATCTCGTGCCGAAGGTCATCGACTTCGGCGTGGCCAAGGCGGTTGACCCGCAGGGCACGACCGGAACGCTCGTTACGGAGCAGGGTCGGCTGGTCGGCACGCCGGTGTACATGAGCCCTGAGCAGGCCGGGCTGGGCATGCCGGACATCGACACGCGCACCGACATCTACTCGCTCGGGGTGCTGCTGTACGAGCTGCTGGTTGGGGCGCTGCCGTACGGCCCGACGTACTTGCGCAATCGCGGCTTGGTCGAGATCCAGCGGATCATCCGGGAGGAGGAGCCGCCGCGGCCCAGCACTCGGCTGATCAGTTTGGGACATGAGGCAGCCGACTGCGCCGAGAACCGTCGGACCAACCCCGGCACGTTGCGGCGTCAACTGCGCGGCGATCTCGACTGGATCACGATGAAGGCGCTGGAGAAGGATCGCACCCGGCGCTACGGCACCGCATCCGACCTGGCCGCCGATATTCAGCGCCACCTGAAGCACGAGCCGGTGACGGCGGGGCCGCCGAGCGCGGCGTATCGCGTCCGCAAGTTCGTGCGGCGCAATCGCGGTCTGGTAGCCGGCGTGGCGGTCGTGCTCGTCGTGCTCGTCGCCGGCGTCGTGGCCTCGACGATCCTGGCCGTTGGTCAAACCCGCGCGAAGCACGCCGCGCTGCAGAAGGCCTACTTCGCCAACATTGCTGCGGCCCGGGCGGCGTTGGCGCTGAGCGACCCGCGGGGCCTGCGCCGCGATCTCGACGCTGCCCCGCTTGAGCTACGTAACTGGGAATGGCGCTATCTGGAGGCCGAGTCCGACACAAGTCTGGCGACGCTGCGCGGACACCAGCAAGACGTGTGGTGCATGGCGTTCAGCCCGGACGGGAAGCGCCTGGCGTCGGCGGGACAGGACAAGAGCATCCGCATCTGGGATGTTTCGACCAGCCAGGAACTGCGAAAGCTGGACGGACACGATGACATCGTCTACTCGGTCGCGTTCAGCCCGGATGGTCAGCGCCTGGCATCCGGCTCGAACGACAAGACCGTGCGCATCTGGGACGCGGGTTCCGGCGCCGAGCTTCTCTCCTTGCAGGGGCATCGGACCGAAGTTCTAACGGTCGCGTTCCAGAGCGAGGGGCGGGTGGCGTCGAGCGCAAACGATGGAACCATCCGGCTTTGGGATTTGACCGGCCGCCAAGAGCCGATCGTCCTGGCCAGCCCCTGGGGCCGTGTCTTTGCGCTGACGTTCAGTCCTGACGGCCGGCACCTGGCCTCGGCGTGCGGGGACAAGGTGGTGCGAATCCTGGACGTGTCCACGGGGGAGACGCTGCGAACCCTGGTCGGACACACGGGCATCGTCCGCTCGGTGGCGTTCAGCCCGGATGGCGCCACGCTTGCTTCGGCATCGTTCGACCAAACAGTGCGAATTTGGGATGCAGCGACGGGCCGGGAGCTGGACGTGCTGCGCGGCCACGTCGGACGCCTCCAGTCCGTGGCCTTCAGCCCCGATGGCCAGCGGCTGGCGTCGGCGTCGGATGACCAGACCGTGCGCATCTGGGACGTGCAGACCGGGGGGGAACTGGCCGTCTTCCTGGGGCACGGCGGCTTTGTCAGGTCCGTTGCGTTCAGCGCGGACGGCGCGCGGCTCGCCTCCGCGTCCAAAGACGAGACGATTCGCGTGTGGGACGCGAAGGCACCCGACCGCCGGGGGGTGCTGTTCCTCGCCGCACACGGCGGTTGGCCTGTGGCGTTCAACCGGGACTGGACACTCGTTGCCTCACCGGGTGCCGACAATATGGTGCGCATTTGGGACGCGCACACGGGCACGCCTGCCTGGGTCCTGCGTGGGCACGACGAGCGGGTCACCCGCGTCCAGTTTGCGCTGGATGGTACTCACCTCGTGTCAGCTTCACTGGACAAGACCGTACGCATTTGGGAGACCTCCAGTGGCCAGGAGGTGGCTACCCTGCGCGGACATGAAGCTGAGGTTTGCTCGGTGGCGTTGAGTCCCGACGGCAGTCGGATCGCCTCCGCCTCTGGGGATACGACCGTACGGCTGTGGGATACATCCACCCACGCGGAGCTCCAAGTTCTGCGGGGGCACGAGAAGTTAGTTTGCTGCGTGTCGTTCAGCGCGGACGGCAGACGACTCGCATCGGCGTCGGTAGACGCAACCGTGCGCATTTGGGACGCGGCGACCGGGGCTGCGCTGGCCGTGTTGCCGCATGGCCTGGCCGTGGATTCGGCGGTGTTCAGCCCGGACGGCACCCTTGTGGCGTCAGGATCGGGCGCCGAGGTAAAAGACGGTTTTGTGCACATCTGGAATACCTCCACCCGACAGGAACTGCTCCGACTCGGCGGGCATTGGGGCGGCGTAAATTCGGTGGCGTTCAGCCCCGACGGCACGCGCCTCGCCTCCGGCGGGTGGGACACGACCGTTCGGATCTGGGACGTGGCCACGGGGGAGGAATTGCTGGTCCTGCGCGGGCACGAACACCCTGTCACCTCTGTGGCGTTCAGCGCGGACGGCGCATTGTTGGCGTCCAGCGCAAGAGACGAGCCCCTCGTACGCCTGTGGGACACCGTGCCCTACCGGCTGCGCTATGCGCAGCAACAGGCAGCGCCCGCCGGCCGGCAGACAGATGCGGATGGGCCAGACAGCTCTCCTGAGTAGCGCGAAGGACGGGCGGGCGTAGCGGATGCGGCCGCGTTGCTCGAAGGGAAGCTCGCCGAGATTCTGGGCCCTCGCTCGTGGACCTGCGGGATCGTTGCGGCTGTGCGGCAACGTCGAAGAAGCCCGTTTTCCAGGCCGCGGCCAGGGGAGCTTCACGGAATCCGCCGGTGAAAACCAATGCTCGCGGGCCGGACGGGCGATTCTCGCTTGCAGTCGAGCGACCGGTTTGCGTAAGATGCCCCTCAAACGCTTGGCAAATGAGCAATCTCGGCTGAAAGGCGCCCTGCGATGGCCGCCGTATCGCGGGCGTGGGGCGTGCCCGGGAGGGCTGACGGATGAGCGTGGCCATACAGCAGACACTTCTCCAGGACAGCCCCGGTGCACGCGCCTGCCTGCTGGGGAACCTGGCCATCGTGCGCGGGGCCCTGGAGGCTGGAATTCAGTTCTTCTCATGTTATCCAGGCACCCCCTCCTCCGAAGTCGGCGATACCTTTGCCCGCATCGCCAAAGACGCGGACGTCCTGTTTGAGTACTCCGTCAACGAGAAAATAGCCGTGGAGGTCGCCTTTGCGGCCAGCCTCACGGGCGCGCGGGCCATGTGCAGCATGAAGCACCTCGGCCTGAGCTACGCCAACGATCCGATCTCCACGATGCCCTACGTCGGAGTGGAGGGCGGCCTGGTCCTGGTCTCCGCCGGCGACCCTTCGGCCATCACCAGCCCCAACGAACAGGACCAGCGACATTTCAGCCGGTTCCTGTACCACCCGGTCTTCGACCCGGCGACGCCCGACGACGCCCTGCGCATGACGCGGTATGCGTTCGGGTTCTCGGAAGCGACGCGTCTGCCCGTGATCCTTCGGCCGACCACCCGCGTTTGTCACAGCAGCGGCATGGTCGAGCTAGGACCGTTGCCCGTCCGCAAGAACGAAATCGGTTTCACCAAGAACCCGCCACGCTACGTGCCGATCCCCGACAACGCCCGACGCATGCGCAAGGAACTCACCGAGCACTACCGGCACGCCGCGGAATTGCTGCAGGCGTCGGAGTTCTACCCGCGCCGTGGTCACGGCCGCCGGGGGATCATCGCCGGCGGTATGGCCTATGCCTACGCGGCTCAAGTGATCGAGGATCTGGGGCTCGAGAGCCAGGTCACACTGCAGCAGATAGGGGCATACCCGATTCCCGATCCGGTGCTCGACGATTTCCTGGCATCCGTCGATTCCGTCCTGGTGGTCGAAGAGCTGACGCCGTTGATTGAGGAACAGGTGAGTCTCTGCGCGTTTCGCAGCCGTCGCCAGATTCCCGTGCTCGGGAAACACAGTGGGCATTTCCCGGTGGAATTCGAGTACTCGCCGGATCTCGTGGAAGGCGCCGTTCGCGACTACCTCCAACTCGAGCGGCGTGAGCAGCACGCGGTGGCCGTGCCCGAGCTGCCCCCCAGGCCGCCCGTACTCTGCCCGGGTTGCCCGCACCGGACCAGTTTCTACATGGTCAACCGGGTCTTCGGGAAAGGAACCGTTTATTGCGGCGACATCGGCTGCTACACGCTGGGCTACGGCGCGCCCTTGCACGCCTGCGACGTGTTGCTCTGTATGGGCTCGTCGATCAGCCAGGCTTCCGGAATCGCGCGTTTGACCGGCCGCCGCACGGTGGCCTACATCGGCGACTCGACATTTTTCCACAGTGGTCTTCCGGCGCTCGTGAATGCCGTCCAGGCGGAAGACGAGATCACGGTCGTAATTCTGGACAACTACATCACGGCCATGACCGGCTTCCAGCCCAGCCCGACGACGCATGGCCGAGCCGTGGCTCCCGACGACGATTCGGACCGTTGTGCGATCGAGCGGGCGGCGCGCGGCCTGGGAGTCCGCGAGGTACTCTCGGCCGATCCGTTTGACGAGGAAGCGGCGCTGACCGCCCTCCGGCACGCCCAGCGTGGCACCGGTGTGAACGTCGTGGTGTTCCATGCGCCCTGCGTCGTCAACGAGCGCCGCGTGACCAAGGGCCGGAGCCGGACGCCCTTCGCCATCAACCAGGAGCTGTGTAACGCGTGCTCGCGGTGTGTCCGGGTGTTGGGCTGCCCGGGCATTCTGGTCGCGGACGGCGCATACACGATTGACCGGGACCTCTGCGACGGTTGCGGGCTGTGTGCCCGCGTTTGCCAGCAGCAGGCCATCCAACCGGTGGCTTCAGCGAGGACGAGATGAATCCGGTCGAGGGCCAACAGAACCGGTCCAGTTGGCGGATACTCATCGCCGGCACCGGCGGCCAGGGCGTGCTGACGGTTGCGCGCCTGCTGTGCGACTGCTTCGTCGAGCTCGGGCATCATGTCGTCAGTGGACAGCTACACGGCATGGCCCAACGCGGTGGCGCCGTGCAATCGTCCGTCCTCATCGACGCGGGCATCAGCCCCGTGATCGCGCGGGGGCGGGCCGATTTTGTGGTCGGCCTTGAACCGGTCGAAACGGCGCGGGCGCTGCCGTTCATGTCGTCGCGCACACTGGTCTACATGAACACTGCCCCGGTTGTTCCGTTCGTGCTTGCGCAGCGTGCGGTATTGCAGGAGGGTGATGCGGAATACCCCAATGTGCAACAGCTCGCGGACCGCGTGCGCTCCGTGGCTCCCAGCACATTTACCCTCGATGCGACCCAGTGTGCCCTGGAGGCCGGGTCCGTCCAAGCACTGAACATCGTCATGCTGGGCTGCCTGCTCGGCTCCGGCTCCCTGCCCGCCGCGCCGGACGACTTCTGGAGCGTTGTCTCGAAACAAATGCCGCCGACAATGAGAGAAACCAACCTCAAGGCCTTTCGGAAAGGCGTCGAGTTCGCCCGGAAAAGGTGTCAGGAACCTTTTTCCGCGCAGCGGCCCGGAGGGTGCTCCGCACAAAAGGTTCCTGACACCTTTTCCGACGGGAGGACGCCATGAAGCTGAAGGTCGGCATCGACGTAGGCGGGACGTTCACCGATTTTCTAGTCACCCAGTCGGGCGCGGAACCCCGTGTCTTCAAAGTCCTGTCGACGCCGGCCGACCCTTCCATTGGCCTGATTCAAGGTCTGCAAGAGATCGCCGCGAGTATGGGGGTTTCCCTGAATGGGCTGGCGCGCTCCATCGAGACGATCGTGCACGGTACCACGGTCACGACCAATGCCGTCCTCACGCACACCGGTGCGAAAACCGGCCTGCTGACCACGCACGGCGTTCGCGATGCGCTCGAAATGCGCCGGGGCGTCCGCGAAGAGCAGTACGACAATCGCTACACCAATGTCCCGCCGCTCGTGCCCCGGTACTTACGCAGGCCGGTTCGAGGACGGCTGAACTACCGCGGCGACACATTGGAACCGCTGAATACTGACGACGTGCGCGAAGCGCTCCGGCTGTTCGGGGAGGAGAAACTCGAAGCCGTGGCGATCTGTTTCATGAATTCCTTCGCCAACAGCGAACACGAGCAGCAGGCGGCGGAACTGGTTCGGCAGCAACTGCCCGAGGCCTACCTGACCGTGTCCTCTGAATTCCTGCCCTCCATCCGCTTCTATGACCGCGTTAGCTCGACCGTGCTCAACTCGTACGTCGGCCCCAAGCTCAGCTCGTACGTCGATCGCCTCCGGGCGCGACTGCGGGAGATCCAGTTTGGCGGCGTCCTGCTCATCATGCAGTCCAACGGCGGCGTGATGAGCCCCGAGGTCGCACACCGCAGTCCGGCGCGGACGTTGCTGTCCGGCCCCGCTGCCGGTCCAGAAGCCGGGCGCGCTTACGTACGGGCCCACGGGTATGCGAGCTGCATCACCGTGGATATGGGTGGGACCAGCTTTGACGCGGCGCTGGTGCAGGACGGCACCGCCAACGTCGTCACCGAGGGCGAAATCAACCGCTACCGCATTGCGCTGCCCATGCTGGACATCGTCACGATCGGCGCCGGCGGCGGAAGCATCGGCTGGCTCGACGAGGGCGGGCTGCTGCGCATGGGGCCGCAGAGCGCGGGTGCCGATCCCGGTCCGGCCTGCTATGGCAAAGGGGGCACTCTCCCAACCTGTACCGACGCCGACCTGATCCTTGGGTATCTGGATCCGGAGTTCTTCGCCGGCGGCAAGATTAAGCTTGACCAGCAGGCGGCCGTCGCGACCATTACGGCGCGGATTGCTGAACCACTGGGATTGTCGGTCGAAGAGGCGGCCGCCGGGATGTACCGGGTCATCAATGCCAACATGGCGCAGGGCGTGCGGGAGATCACCATCAAACGCGGCTTCGACCCCCGCGAGTTTCCCCTGGTGGCCGCCGGAGGGGCCGGTCCCCTGCACGCGTGCATGATTTGCAGCGAGCTGGAAATCCCGCTCTTCATCGTGCCGCGCGAATCTTCGATCTTTTGCGCCGCCGGCATGCTCATGAGTGATTTGCGGCATGACTTCGTAACCTCCTTCGTCTCCGTGTTCGCGCGGATCGACTGGACGAAACTCCACGCGGTCGTCACCGCGATGATTCAGGAAGGCAACGCTCTTCTGGAACAGGAGAACATTCCACAGGAGAAGCGGCGTTTTTCGCTCAGCCTGGATTGCCGGTACGTGAAGCAGTACCACGAGGTCTCCCTGCCGGTGACGAGCGAAGCGCTCCGCGCGGCCGAGGCGCAAGCCATCGCGGCGGCCTTTCACGTCGAGCACCAGCGTATGTACGGCTATTCACTCGAGGAGGAAGACGCGCCGATCGAGCTGATCAACGTGCGGTTGCGGGCCACCGGTCTCACGGAAAAGCCCACCTACCCCGAAGAGCCGCGGACAGGAAGCGACGCGCGCTCCGCACTGAAAGGACAACGGCGCGCCTATATCCCCGAGGACGGCGCCGCCCGGTTGGCCTGCGTCTACGATGGTCACAAGACGCACCATGGAAACCACCTGAGCGGGCCCGCGCTCATCGAGCAGGTCAACACGACGCTCGTACTGACCGCCGCGTACGATTGCCTCTGCGACCGGTATGGCAGCTTTGTGGTCTACCGGAAAGGGCAGGAACACCGGTTGCCCGCGACATTGCAGGAGCTGTTGCCGTGAGCGACATCGATCCCATTCTGCTGTCCGTCTTCGCGCGGGCCTTCAAGTCGCTCACCAACGAAATGAGCATCGCCCTGCAAAAGACCACCCGTTCCCCCATCCTCTGTGAAGCGAAGGACTTCGTCACCGGCGTCTACGACGCCCGCGGGAACATGCTGGAGCAGACCGAGAACCTGCCCATTCTCTCCTTTTCGCTGGGACCGGTCTGCAAGTACATTATCGAGTACTTCGGCGACGACATTCATTCCGGCGACATCATCTTCCACAACGACGTTTTCAGCATGGGCAACCAGAACAACGACGTGGCCGTGTACAAGCCTATCTTCTTCCAAGATGAGCTGGTGGCCTGGTCGGCGTGCAAGGGGCATCAGGCGGACATTGGCGGCGCCGTGGCCGGCGGCTACAACCCCAACGCCACCGAGGTGTGGCAGGAAGCGCTGCGCATCCCGCCGGTCAAGGTTTATGAAAAGGGCAAGCTGCGCAAGGACGTCTGGGATCTGATCTTTGCCAACATCCGTTTTGACATGGTGCGGCAGGACATGCGGGCCCAGATCGGCGCGTGCGTCGTCGGGGAGCGCCGCATGCTGCACCTGCTGGAACGGTACGGACGCGCGCGTGTGGAGGCCCACAAGCAAGCGCTCTTCGCCGCGACCCGCAAGATGATGGAGGCTGAGATCGCCACGATTCCCAACGGCGAGTACCGGGGCGAGGCCACCGTCTACTACGACGGGCGAAACGTGGGCAAGCAATACAAGATCCGGGTGCGAATCGTCGTGGCGGACAAACGCATTACCTTTGACTATTCCGATACCGACCCCCAGACCGACGCGTTTGTCAACGGCACCTACACCTCCAGCGCCTCGGCCGCCATCTTGACGTTGCTTCAAATGGTCAACCCCGACATTCCACACAACCAGGGCATGGTCGAGCCGATCGAGATCATCATTCCGCAAGGCACGCTCCTCAATGCCGCCTTCCCGGCCGCCACGACGTACGGCAATCACCTCTGCCCGCCCAACGCCGACGCCATTGCACGCGCCCTGGCGCCCGTGGTGCCCGAGCGCGTGACCGCCGGGTGGAACCATCTGCTCTGCTCGCTGACGACCGGCGTTGATCCGCGCAAGAACGAGAAGTACGTGGATATCGGCTTCATGGGTCTGAAGGGCGGATCGGGCGCCCTGCGCGGCGTGGACGGTTACGATCACATCGGCATGATCGATGCCTCCGGAGGCGTGCTCGACCAGGACTACGAGATGTTCGAGCAACAGACACCGCACGTACTACTCCGGCACGAGTACCTGCGTGACTCCGCTGGCCCCGGCCGGTGGCGCGGCGGCCTGGGCGTCGAGACGATGTTCGAGATCGGCTCGCACAACACACAAGTGGTCATATTCGGCGACGGCGACCGCGAGCCGGCGTTCGGCCTCCACGGCGGGGGCAACGGCAGCTTGAACTCGATTCGGCTCCGCTACCCGGACGGCGCGGAGCGCGTCCCCCGCAGCCTGGACCTGATCACCGGCGTGCCGAAGGGTACGGTTTATCACCAACTGGCAGGCGGGGGCGGCGGGTATGGCAACCCGAAGGACCGTCCCGCGGAGCAGATCGCCCGCGAGGTGCGCAACGGCATCCTTTCCGCGCAGGCCGCCCGCGATGTTTACGGCGTGGTATCGGACGAGAAGACCGGTGAAGTGGATGGGCGCGCCACCGCGCTCCTGAGGGAAGGCAAAGGCCCGCGGAGTACGTGAGGAAATGGACTTCGATCTGTCGGAAGAGCAGCGTATGCTTCGGGAAACGCTGGCCCGTTTCTGCGATGAGCGGATCATGCCCCAGGCGGCCGCCATCGACGAAGCCGGCCAGTTCCCCCGCGCGCTGTTCATGGAGCTGGCGGCGCTCGGCTTCTTCGGCCTGCGCTATCCGGACTCCCTCGGCGGCACGAACATGGACCTCGTTTCCTATTGCCTGGCGATCAGCGAGATTGCCCGCGGCTCGCTCTCCCTCGCCGCGGCGGCCGCCATGCAGTCCTTGATGGGGACGCATTTCCTGTACGCGTTCGGCCCGCCGGACATTCACGAGCGCCTACTGAAGCCCGCCATCCGGGGCGAGAAGATCGGCGCGATCTGCATCACCGAGCCGAACGCGGGCAGCGATCTGTCCGCCATCGCGACCTGGGCCGAGAAAGTGGCGGGTGGTTACCGGATCAGCGGGCAGAAGACCTGGATCACCTCGGCGCCGGTGGCGGACTTTTTCACGGTTTTTGCCCGAACGGGGGCGGAGAAGCGGCTGACCGTCTTCCTCGTCGAAAAAGACTTCCCCGGTCTGAGCGTCGGCCGGGCGATCGAAAAGATGGGCTGTCGGGCGGCGCTGACCTCGGAGGTCTTCTTCGACAATTGCTTTGTCCCCGATGACCACCGGTTGGGAGAAGAGGGGCAGGGCGAAAGCAGCCTGCGCGAGATTCTGGCCGACGTGCGCATCATCACCGGCGCCCTGGCGCTCGGAGTCGCCCGTGCGGCCCTGGACGAAGCCCGGCAGTACGCGGCCCAACGCGAGCAGTTCGGCCGTCCGATCAACCGCTTCCAGGCCATTCAAGTGAAGCTGGCCGAAATGGGTACGGACCTCGAGGCCGCCACCCACTTGGTGCACTATGCCGCCTGGCTCAAGGACCGCGGCCGGCCGCACCAGTGCGAGGCGGCCATGGCCAAGCTCTTCGCCACCGAACGGGCGACGGAGATCTGCGACCAGGCTACGCGTATTCTGGGTTCGTACGGCTACGCCCTGGAATTCGGCGCGCAACGTTACTTGCGGGATATTCGCTTCACCCTGTACGGCGGCGGGACCAGTGAGATTCTGAAGCTGGTCATCGCCAAGGAGATGTCAACGTGACAGGGGAATTGACGATTGGGGATTGCCGATTGGGGATTGAAGCCCCGACCCCGCAATCGTCAATCGGCAATCCCCAATCCCCAATCGTGGTCGTGAGGTTGAGGTGACATGATGGCGAGCGACAAGAAGGTCCGCATCCTCTTCGCCAAACCGGGCCTGGACGGGCACGACGTCGGCGCGAAGGTGGTCGTGCGAAGCCTGATGGAGGCCGGCTTCGACGTGATCTATACCGGTTTGCGGAAAACGCCCGAGGAGATCGTTCGCCGGGCGCGCGCCGAGCGCGTCGACGTGCTGGGCCTGTCGATTCTCTCCGGCTCTCATATCCCGATCTGCCGGCGAGTCAAGACGCTGCTCCAGGAGCAGGAACTGGAGGACATTCTGTGGCTGGTGGGGGGCAACATACCGGACCAGGATCATGAGGAATTGAAGAAACTCGGCGTGGACGGCGTCTTCTCCGTCGGCACGCCGCTTCAGTCGATCATTGACTTTATCCGCGCGCGGGTGCAAAGCGGAGCTTTGCACTACTACGACGGGAGGGCGTCATGAAGCCCCCCGAAGGAACCGGCGTCCAGGCGGTGCGCAATGAATCCGGGCTCGAGATCAAGCCCGTGTATACGGCCACGGACGTGGAGAGTAGCGGCGGTTGGGGCGGCATCGGTGCCCCGGGCGAGTTTCCGTTCACCCGCGGGATTCACCAGGACATGTACCGCAAGCGCCCGTGGACCATGCGGCAGTACGCCGGCTTCGGTCGGCCCGAGGAGACCAACGAGCGTTTTCGTTACCTGGTCGCGCACGGTCAGACGGGCTTGAACGTCGCCTTTGACTTGCCGACCCAGGTGGGCCTGGACTCGGACGATCCGGCGGCGCAGGGGGAAGTGGGCCGGGTCGGCATGGCGGTCGACACGCTCCGGGATTTCGAGATCGCCTTCGCGGGCATCGACTTGAACGAGATCACGGTGTCCCTGACCATCAACGGTTCGGCCGCGATCCTGATGGCCATGTACTTCGCGATGGCGGCCAAACGCGGGTATGCAATCGGGCAACTGCGCGGCACGGCGCAAAATGACATTCTGAAGGAATTCATCGGCCGCGGCACGTGGATCTTCCCGGTCGAGCCCTCGATCAAGCTGGTCGGCGACACGATCCTGTACTGCGCCGAGAAGGCACCGCTCTACAGCCCGGTGAGTGTCTGCGGTTACCACATTCGCGAATCCGGCGCCGACCCCGTGCAGGAAATGGCCTATGCCTTCTGCATCGCCAAGGCCTACATCGACCACGTGCTGGGGCGGGGACTCCATATCGATGATTTCGCTTCCCGCCTGTCCTTCAACTTCGACATCCACGGCAACCTCTTCGAACAGGTGGCAAAGTTCCGCGCCGGGCGCCGGCTGTGGGCGAAGATCGTGAAGGACCAATACCACCCGCAGGACCCGCGCTCGATGTGGCTGCGGATGATTGCGGGCGGCGGCGGCGGCGGGCTGACCATCGAGCAACCCGAGAACAATATTGTGCGCAGCGCCTACTACGCGCTCATCAGTGCCCTGTCCGGCACGCAGACCATGGCGCTGTGCTGCTATGACGAAGCCTACACGATTCCCTCCGAGCGGGCCGCCCGGATCGCCCTGCGCACCATGCAGATTCTGATCGAGGAAATGGGCCTGTGCGACACCGTGGACCCGCTGGCGGGCTCCTACTACGTGGAAACACTGACCAACCAAATGGAGCAGCGGATTTGCGCCGTGATGTCCGAGCTCGAAGCGCAGGGCGGCATCGTGTCCGCCATCGCCGCGGGACGTATTCAGGACGTCGTGTCCCGGCAGGCGTTCGAAAGGCAGCGGAAACTGGAAAGCGGTGAGATTCGCAAAGTCGGAGTCAATTGCTATCGGATGGAGGAGGAAGAACGGCCGCCGGTCGAGTTTCATCCCTTCAAGGAAGAAGTCTGTGCAGAACAGATTGAGCGCTTGAACCGTATTCGGTCGGAACGCGACAATGCCAAGGTGGCCGGCGCGCTCCAAACCGTGCGCGCTGACGCGAAGGCCGGACGGAACGTCATGCCCAGCATCATCGCGGCGGTCGAAGCCTACGCCACCGTCGGCGAGCTCACGCAATGTCTCGTGGAAGAGTATGGACGGTATGAAGAGCCGACGCGCTTCTAAATCGCAGCCTGCGAGTCGGCCGCAGGCATCAGAACGCGAAGCGCCAGCGAGCGCCTCTGCCAAGTCGCGCTTGCTTGCGCGGCGCGTTCTGATAGCAACGAAGGTAAGGCCATGGCAACGATAGAAGAATACGCGGCACCGACCACGCTGGCAGAGGTGCTGCAGGCCCTGGCCGAGCGAAACGCCACCGTCCTGGCCGGTGGGACGGATATCCTGCCGCGCTGGGCACGCGGGTTGACTGCGCCGCCGGCGGCCGTGGTGAGTCTCAGCCGGGTCACGGACCTCAGAGGTGTAGAGTACACCGGCGCGGAGGTCCGTGTGGGTGCCTGCACCCGGATGAGTGAGATCGCGTCCGACGCCATCATTGCTGCGGCGGCGCCCGTTTTGGCGTGCGCCGCCGGCCGCGTCGCGTGCGCCCAGATCCGCAACCGGGCCACCATCGGCGGCAACCTGTGCAACGCTTCACCGGCGGCGGACACGGCCATTCCACTCCTGTTGCTCGACGCGGTGCTCGACGTGGCCTCCATCGGCCCCGGTGGGACGGCGGTCCGGCAGGTGCCGATTGCGGACTTCTTCCGCGGCCCGGGGGCCACGGTCGTCGGGCCCGGCGAGCTTTTGACCCACATCCGGTTCAAGCCCTTGCCCCAGGGAGCGTTCGCGGCTTGGGACAAGTTCGGGACGCGTCCGGCGATGGAGATTGCCGTCGCGTCGGTGGGGCTAGCGCTCCGTTTTGACGGGGAGACGAGGAATGCACTGCTCACAGAGCAGTGGCACCCCATCACGTGGGCACGCGTCGGGTATGGGTCCGTCGCTCCGGTCCCGTTGCGCGGTCGTCGTGCCGAAGCACAGCTCGTCGGGAAGCCGCTTTCCGCCGACACGATTGACAAGTGTGTGGCCGCTGCCCGCGAAGAGATCGCACCGATCACGGACGTGCGCGCCAGCGCGGGCTATCGCCGCGAGGTGGTGGGCGTCATGCTCAGGAGGATGTTGGAACGTGCCCAACGTGCCCGAAAAGGTTGAGCTCGCGTTCACTGTGAACGGAGAGGCTGTGCGACTGGCGGTTGCGCCGGGCGCCACCTTGCTGGAGGTTCTCCGTGAGGACCTCGAGCTCACCGGCAGCAAGTACGGTTGCGGCGAGGGCGAGTGTGGCGCCTGCGCGGTGCTCCTGGACGGCCAGGTGGTGAACTCCTGCTTGGTCCTGGCGCTCGAGTGCGCGGGCTCCCAGGTCCTCACAATCGAAGGCCTGTCGCCGACCGGCCAGCTTCATCCCATTCAGCAGGCCTTCGTGGAACACGGCGCGATCCAGTGCGGCTTCTGCACCCCGGGCATGATCATGGCGACCTATGCTTTACTGGAAGCGAACCCAGCGCCCACAGAAGACGACGTCAAGCGCGCCCTGGAGGGGAATCTGTGCCGCTGTACGGGATACCGGAAGATCGTCGACGCCGTGCTGTCACTGGCGCAGGGAGGTGCCCGTCATGCCTGAGACGGCTGTTGAGGTTGCCAAGGAGCGGGCCACGGCGAAGAAGACCCTCATCGGGCAGCGGATCCCCAAGCTGGACGGGCCCGAGAAAGCCCGGGGACTGGCGCGCTACATGGAAGACCTCAAGTTGCCGCGCATGCTCTACGGGAAGATCCTCTTTGCCAGCCGGCCGCACGCGCGAATCGTCAGCATCGACACCTCGGCCGCCCGAGCGCTGCGCGGCGTCCGCGCCGTGCTGACGGCCGCGGACATCGAGCTCGTGCCGTTCGGGTTCGGTCGGGACAATACCGCGCTGAAGAAAGACAAGGTGACCTGTGTCCGAGACGAGGTGGCGGCGGTGGCGGCCGATACGCCGCAGATTGCGGCCGAGGCGGTCCAGCGCATCAGCGTGACCTATGAAGATCTGCCGGTGGTGACTTCAACGGAAGAGGCCCTGGCCGCTGGTGCGCCGATCATCCACGCCCACGTGCCGGACAATACACCCTTCCGGTACGACTACTCCCACGGCGACGTGGCCCAGGGGCTGCGCGAATCCGCCGTCATCGTCGAGGATACCTATTGTCTCCAGCGTCAAGCCCACTGTTGCCTTGGCACGTCGGGGATCATCGCGAGCTTCGACGCGGACGGGAGACTGACCCTGTACTCGGTGACCCAGGTACCGTTCCTGTATAAGCATGACCTCGCCGCGGTCGTCGGCCTTCCGCCGGAGATGATCCGGGTCATTCAACCGCCGATCGGCGGCGGCTTCGGCAGCAAGCTGGACATCCATCCCTTTGAGCCCATCTGCGTCTTCCTGGCGCGCGCGACCGCGCGGCCCGTGCGGCTGGTCTTCTCGCGGGACGAGGAGTTCCGGGCGACGCCCACGCGGCAGCCGATGGTGATCCACCTCAAGAGCGGAGCGCGGCAGGACGGCACGTTCACGTTCCGCGACGTGCACATGACCCTGGACAACGGCGGGCACACGTCCTGGGGTGCCACCACGCCGTGGGTCAGCATGCGCACTTTCTCTTCGCTTTATCGCGTGCCCCACGTCCGGCAGCACGTGGACGTGATCTACACCAACAACATCTACGCCTGTGCGTTCCGGGGCTACGGGAATCCCCAGGCCACGTTTGCCCTGGAGTCCCAGGTGGATCGCCTGGCTGAAGAGCTGGGCATGGACCCGCTCGCGATCCGGCTGAAGAATGCCCATGAGCCGGGCGAGACCACGGCGCAGGGCATGGTCTTGAGCACCTGCGGCCTGAAGGAGTGCCTGGAAACGGCGGCCGGCGCGGCGGGCTGGAAGCAGAAGCGATCAGCATTCAGCGGTCAGCGGTCAGCCTCCAATCGTCAATCGCCGATCGTTCGTGGGATCGGCATGGCCGCACTGTTTCACGTGGGCGGGGGCGCCAAGATCTACCGTTCGGACGGCTGCGGCACGATCCTCAAGCTCGACGATTTCGGCGGCGTCACGATCCTGACCGGCTCGTCCGAGATCGGTCAGGGCTCGGAGACCGTGATCGCGCAGATTGTGGCGGAAGAGCTCGGTCTGCCCATCAAGAACATCCGTGTGGTGAACAACGACACGGACCTGACGCCGTGGGACGTCGGCGTGCATGCCAGCCGGACCACGTTCATCGCCGGGAACTCCGCCTTGCGGGCAGCGCGGGAGGCGCGGCGCAAGCTGCTCGGCGCGGCCGCCGCACGCTTAAAGCGCGACCCCGCCGAGCTGGACCTGTCGGCCGGGAATGTGGTCGATCGCTCGAGTGGCCAGCCGCTTGAATCCATTGGCAAAATCATCCGCGGGCTCCACTTCGGGCGCGTCAAGAACGAGCTGATCATGACCACGGAGTTCTACGAGCCGCCGAGCAGCCCACCCGACGAGCAACACCGGGGCAACATTTCTCCCTGCTACGCGTTTGGGACCCACGTCGCCGAGGTGGAAGTGGACCTGGAGACGGGCGTGGTCAAGGTGCTGCGCATCACCGCGGCGCACGACGTGGGCCGAGTCATCAATCGTCTCGGCATCGAAGGCCAGGTGGAGGGCGGGATCGCCCAGGGGATCGGGTACTGCCTCCTGGAGGAGCTGAAGCTGGACGGCGGCCGGATTCTCAACCCGACCTTCACGGACTACAAGCTGTGCACCACCACCGATCTCCCCGAGCTGGACGTTTCCTTTGTAGAGACGCACGACCCGGCCGGGCCGTTCGGGGCCAAGGGGATCGGCGAGTCGCCCATGATCCCCGTGGCGGCCGCGATCGCCAACGCCGTCTACAATGCCACCGGCGTACGCTTCACCGAGCTTCCGCTGACGCCGGAGAGAGTGCTGAACAAGCTCAAGGAGGCGCGGGGACTGGGGGATTGACGATTGGGGATTGACGATTGGGGATTGGCCGTAAAGGAAGCCCACTTGCAATGGATAAGCTGACCGTCCTTTCGCTGGAACAAGCCTTGTCCCTTTCGTACGGCACACAGCGCTTTGTGCACTTGGGCTGGCGGGTCATCCGTATCGAGGCTACGCCCTCTGGCGGCCGGCTGCCCGGTGATCCGAACCGCTACGTGGGCAAAGCGGGCGAGCAGCCCGACCGGCACGCTTACTTCATCGGTCCGAACGTGGGAAAGGAAGCCATCGGCCTGAACCTGAAGGAGAAGAAAGGGCAGGAAGTGTTGAAGCGGCTCGTCGCGGAGTTGCCCGTGGACATCTTCGCCAGCAATACCCTGCCCAGGCGCTATGAAGAACTCGGCATCGACTACGAGACGCTGAGCGCCGTGAGTCCGGAGCTGATCTGGGTGGGATTGTCCGCGCTGGGGCC
>Ga0315285_10000480_pt1 | contig 41360 bp, 32 predicted proteins | sample YL17G09_36_MG_FD_203698 | JGI IMG/M metagenome (GOLD analysis project Ga0315285, IMG submission 203698) | Sediment microbial communities from Yellowstone Lake, YNP, Wyoming, USA - YL17G09_36 | ecosystem: Environmental > Aquatic > Freshwater > Lake > Sediment | place: USA: Wyoming | collected...
GCTATACAACGACTGGTCCACGCTGATTAAGTTCCAGCGGACGCGCGGTGTCTTACGCCTGATGGCCGCGGTGATTCACACCCTATGGGAGAAGGGCGACCGAAGCCCCCTCATTCTCCCGTCGAACATCCCGATTGACGATCCGCGAGTACAGTTCGAACTTACCCGCTATCTCTCGGACAACTGGGTTCCGGTGATCGAAAAAGACGTGGATGGTCCAAACTCGGTACCCCGCAGGATTGACGGGGAAACTCCCAATTTGGGCAAGTACTCGGCCTGCCGCCGCGTAGCCCGGACAGTCTATCTCGGGTCAGCTCCTATGGCCAAGGCAGCCAATAAGGGGCTGGAGGACCGACGCATCAAGCTGGGTTGCGTGATGCCGGGTGAGTCGCCGGCCATTTTCGGTGATGCCCTGCGCCGTCTTAGCACAGCGGCCACGTTCCTATATCAGGATTCCGTCCGATATTGGTACTCGACACAACCTACTGTCACGAAACTGGCCGATGACCGCGCCGAGCAACTCAAGGCTGATCCCGACGCCGTAGCGGAGGAAGTCGGCAAGTGGCTGCGGAACGATCTACGAAAGGCTGGCGACTTCAACCGCGTTCATCCCCTGCCTCGTACATCCAGCGACGTGCCGGACGACAAGGATGCGAGACTTGTCGTCTTCGGGATCGAGTATCCCCACACCAAGGACGCGGGCAGTCCGGCCGTTGCAGCGGCTCAGGAACTCCTCCAGAACCGCGGTACGACGCCCCGCATCTATCGAAACACGCTCGTCTTCCTGGCGGCCGACAAGATGAAGCTTCAGGATCTGGACGAAGCCGTTCGGCGTCATCTCGCCTGGTCCTCCATCGTGGAAGAAGCCGAGACACTGAACCTAGACCCTCACCAGCGCAAACAGGCCGTCGCGCAGAAAGAGAACGCCACCAGTGCAGTCACCGCCCGCCTGCCCGAAACGTACCAGTGGCTGATCGTTCCAACCCAAACTTCCCCGCAAGCAGGTATCGAGTGGCAATCATTCCGACTGACTGGACTGGATGCTTTAGCAGTCCGTGCCAGTAAGAAACTGCGCAACGATGAATTGCTCATTTCAGGTCTTGCCGCCAGCCGGTTGCGCTTGGAACTCGATCAGGTCCCCTTGTGGCGTGGCGACCATGTGGCGATCCAACAGCTTGCTGAGGACTTTGCGCGGTACATCTACCTCCCGCGATTAAAGGACACCGGCGTGCTCATTGAAGCCATTATGAGCGGCCTTGGCCTGCTGACTTGGATGCAGGATTCGTTTGCATATGCTGAGATCTTTGACGAAGCGGTGGGCCGGTATCGCGGTCTCCGCGCCGGTCAGCATGTTTGGATCGCCGAAGACAGTCTGCTGGGGATCCTTGTCCGTCCGGAAATTGCCCAGCGACAACTCACAGCCGAAACACCCACCACCCCGGAAGGGGTGGCCAAACCACCGGGCGATGGTGGTGGCATAACGTCCCCGGTCGCTGGCGGAGAAATTGGTGGCACAAAGCTAACCACACAGCAGCCTGCCCCCAGACGGTTTCACGGAAGTGTTGCGCTTGATGCCACGCGTGTCGGTCGGGACGCTGGGCGCATCGCCGACGAAGTTGTGGCACACATAGCTGGCCTTGTCGGCTCGATAGTCAAAGTGACTCTGGAAATCGAAGCGGAGATTCCGTCAGGCACGCCTGAACACGTTGTCCGCACGGTGACTGAAAACTGCCGCACACTGAAGTTCACAAGCCACGGCTTCGAGAAGGAGTAGAGCATCGCGGGCCGATCCATCCACGGGGAAATGGGCATAACTAATCAACTTTTAAATCCGGGGCCGGAGGTTGCGGGGTATTAAATTCCAAGCAAGATCTCCGGTCTTCGTCACCCCGGAAAATGGGGAAAGAACGGACCCCGCGTTGAGTGACACAACCCATCATTTTCATGCCAGGATGTTTTTTTTGCAGGTTGGTTTTGGAAGAGGAAAAAGGGAAGGAATTTCATTTGATCAGGCAGAGGGATTATCCCTTTTTTTCAGCTCCTCAATCAAGAGGGGGACGATCTTCCTAAAATCCGCCACTACACCCAGGTCAGCGGATTGGAAGAGCGCCGCTTTGGGGTCGTTGTTGATGGCAATGATTACCTTGGCATCCTGGATGCCCACCACATGTTGAATGACTCCGGAAATCCCGATGCCGATGTAGAGTTTGGGACGGATGGTTTTGCCGCTCTGGCCGATCATCTGATCTTCAGTGATCCACCCTTCGTCGAGAGGCGGGCGCGTGCCGCCCACGGCCCCATGTAAAACCCGGGAAAAGGGGACGTAGGTTCTGAGTGAACTTACGGTTAAAGAATGGGGTCATAAAGAATGGGGTCAGGCCTAGGTATTTAGGTATTGACTCGCCGCCCCTTTGTGGGCAATATGCCGTTATGGCGAGGAAACCAACAGTTCACTTTCCGGGGCACTTTATCATATAATTGCTTGAAAAAGAATGTGGTCGAGCACCGGAAAAGCAAAATAATGCAATAACGAAGTCTGACCCCATTTCCTCTGGGTGCCCGGCGTGAATAACACTGCTCAATATGGCCGCTGGGCCTTTGCCGAGTTCACCGAGGTCTATCAGATCGAGGCCGACTTCAAAGCAAAGGTCGAAAGCGAGTTCAGTAAGATGATCGAAGGAATTGTGAAGGGTGCAGCGTGAAGGGTGAAATAACCATCTTCGTGAGCAGTGTCCAGAAGGAACTGGCTGACTGTCGCCGCGCAGTCAAAACATTCATCGAAAATGATCCTTTGTTGCGCCGTTTCTTTCGGGTCTTTCTATTTGAGGACTTACCTGCCAGGGACCGGCGGGCCGACGCTGTCTATCTTGCGGAGGTGGATGGCTGTGCCATATACGTCGGATTATTCGGCAACGACTACGGATTCGAAGATACTGATGGCTTATCGCCAACGGAGCAAGAGTTCGACCGTGCCACCGCTCAATGCAAGCCCCGCTTCATCTTCGTTAAAGGTGAAAGCGATAAGCAACGTCATCCCAAGATGCAAACCCTTATCCACAAGGCCGGCAGTCAACTCATCCGCCGACGGTTCAACAGCATCGCCGATCTCAACGCCGCAATTTATGCAAGCTTGGTTGATTACCTCGAAACATGTGGCATCGTTCAAACACGGCTATTTGAGGAAAGGCCTTGTGCAGATGCGACCCTCAATGATCTGAATGTTCAGGTGGTGAGGGACTTTGTAAGTAGTGCCCGCCTTGAACGCCAGTTCCTTTGCCGGCAAAGGCGCCCTTACCCGATATCCTTACGCATCTGCACTTGCTCCATCAGGGGCAGCCCACCAACGCTGCACTGCTCCTTTTTGGCCGTGATCCCCAGCGTTTCCTGCCTTGCGCTGAGGTACGGTGCATGCACTTTCATGGCACGGAGATTCAGCGTCCGGTGCCTTTCTACCGTATCTTCAAGGGCACCGTCTTCGGACAAGTGGATATGGCAGTCGATTTTGTTATGTCAAAGCTCAATCGCAGTGTCGGGACCCGTGCCGAAAGCAATCAGGCGCCTGTCCGAGATGAAATCCCCCATGATGTGATCCGTGAAGCCATAGTAAATGCTGTCGCCCATCGGGATTATACCTCGGCGGGGGCCGTTCAGGTGTCCGTCTTTGCCGATCGTGTTGAAGTATGGAATCCTGGTACTCTGCCGGCATCGCTGACAACCGAGAGTCTTCGCCATCCTCATGGCTCCATTCCCCGGAACCACCGGCTTTGTGAGGTTCTGTTTCTCGCCCGGTACATAGAGAAATACGGGACCGGCACTCTCATGATGATTCGTGAAAGCCTTGCCCACAACCTCCCCGAACCCGACTTCGCTCAACGGGGCGGTGAATTTACCGTTGCCCTTTGGCGCGATTGGCTGACGACGGAGGTGCTGGCAACGCTTGGTCTGAACGACCGACAGATACGGGCCGTGGCTTTCCTGAAGTTAACCGCACGCATCACGAACGCGGATTACCAAACCGTTACCGGCGCTACACGCCCCACGGCGAAACGGGATCTCGAAGACCTTGTCAAGAAAAGGGTTGTTGCACCTATGGGGGGCGGAAGAGGCAGCTATTACGAGCTCAGGAAGAAATGGCTCATAAATGGCTCAAATGGGTCATTGGAAGGCCCCAAATAAAACGGCTCACAAATGGCTCAAAAGGTTCACGAGAAACCCGACATAAACCCGACAAACCAGACACAATGGAAAGGGGGTCAAACCTGAACTATTGACTAGACGGTTTCTATTTTGGGGATGAAGGTGCCAGGCGTTTGCGTATTCCGACGCATTCCGGCCACTGATTCCGATTGATTCCGGCCACCTGTTCCGATCCATTCCGGCCGGGCATTCCGATTGATTCCGGCCACCCATTCCGGAGCATTCCGGCCACCCCCCTGGGGGAAAATAAGAGCGGCGCTGGATAATTAACCCCAAAGCCATTACAGTACCCTCCTGAAAACATTTAGGAGGTGAAAATGGCAAAGGAGAGATTATCCATGCGCAAAATCAAAGAAGTTCTACGACTCCACTTTGAACATCAACAATCCGCTAGACTGATCGCCCATAGCTGTGATATTGCCCGCAGCACCGTCAAGGAATATCTCGATCGGGTTCAGAAAGCCGACGTGAAGGGGACGTAGGTTCTGAAGCAACCTACGCATATTTGCGAGATTCGGGGCGGTGTTTACAAGTTTAAGCAGGCATGCTCTAGATGGGGGAATTCGGGACGTACATTAGATTATAAGTTAATGCAGCCGAAAGCGGTGTTCACAAGTGTAAATAGGTTCGCTATTAATCTAAAAAAACTATTGGGGGAGCTTCTCTTCCATCTGCCTCCTCAGCCAGATTGCAAGAATTGGGTCTACAGGCCGCCACCCCCCTGTTTCTTCATCCTTTTCGATCATGGACGCGCTGAAGTACCGGACACCTTAGAAAGTGGAAGACCTTGTTTTTATTGAAGGTGGTTTGCAATTCTAAGCGGGTGAAGGAGCAGGGGGTTGAGAGGCTATGATTTTATATGGTGAGAGAGATGGTTCGGGCCGAGCAGCCCTTTAGATTGCCATGCCCCGTTCGCCCGTCACCTCTATGCGCCGGGAGGGACGATGCATGTAGTGGCTCGGTGCAACAATCGGGAGTTCTACTTTGGCGCCCAGGAGAGTCACGTGCACTGGATACGTCAGGCATCCCGCCTGATGAAAGGGGAAATTCAAAAACTAGGCTCCCCTTCAAGATAAGATATGGAGTTCAGTAACATTTCGTGCTATTCTATTAGATAGATGGAGGTAACCATGAAGACTCTCGACCGGATTACTTTCAATTCGGAAGTTATGGGCGGGAAGCCTTGCATACGCGGACTTCGTGTCACCGTGGGGATGATTGTCGGCCTCGTTGCAGCGGGACGTGCCAAGGATGAGATACTGAAATTATATCCATACCTGGAGCCGAAAGACATCGATCAGGCCCTTGCCTACGCTGCATGGCGAGTAGAGGAGATAGACGTCCCGGTCATTACTGCATGAAGATTCTGATCGACATGAATCTTTCTCCCGCGTGGGTGTCCGTCCTGGAAGAAGAGGGGCATATCGCCTCCCACTGGTCCACCATCGGCTCCCTGGATGCTTCTGATCGCGATATTCTCTTATGGGCTAAGGTGAAGGGCTACGTGCTGTTCACCCATGATCTCGACTTTGGAGCAATTCTTGCTGCCACCCAAGCTGAAGGACCAAGCGTCATCCAAATCAGAGCACAAGACGTCTCTCCCGACCACGCAAAGAATCTACTCCTCAACATCGTCAATAAATTTTCCGAAAATCTTCTCCAAGGAGCCTTGATTTCGGTTGATGAGGAGAAATCAAGGGTTCGTTTGCTTCCCCTAACACGAGACAAAACGGAATAGAGCAGAAACCGAGAGCACAGCCTTTCTGTGAAGGGGACGTAGGTTCTGAGTGAACTTGCTGCGGGGAACGATGAAGCATTGCGGGTAGAGTAGAGAGCTGGCGTAGTAGTTAAGTTCTAACCTTCTTCAAACAGAAGTCGCGTTGTGCATGTGAATGGAAATCCGGGACGGAGTTGACAAGGTTGACTAGGTTTTTGGGAATTCCGGGCCAGGTCCTAGCATTCAACAATAAGAATAGGAAAAGACGAATTGAAGGCCTTCGTCGGCGTTACTAGGTGAGGTACCGGGCACCTTAAAAGGGTTAAGCTATTTGCACTTAGTGAAATCCATGAATTGGGTGATAGGTCCCCCGAGTACCAAAAAGTAAAAAAATCAGGGGTTGACCCAGCCCAGCCGATTCATTATAATGAACAGTAGTATTATTTTAATGAACGCTTGTATCGTTTTGGTGAAAATTTATGGATTATAAGGAAAAACTCCTGAACAGGGTACCTTTGAAGATCCTTTCCTTTCTTTGCCGTGTCCCTCATACGTCGCATTATGGAAGAGAAATTGCACGGGCGACCGCTGTGAGTATTGGTTCCACAAATCAGACTCTTAATCTCCTTCTTAACATGGGGGTTGTGGCAAGGGAGAAAAAGGGGCAACTCTACCTATATCGGGTTATAGCCGAAAGTCCCCTCGTACGGGAATTCAAGAAGTTTGAAAATTTACTGGACCTAAACGGCCTTGTTTTGAGAATTGGGAAGGTATCTAACAAGATAGTCCTCTATGGCAGCTGTGCGACCGGGGAAGACACTTCTGAAAGTGATATTGATCTGTTTATCATAAGCAGGGAAAAGTCGAGAGTTTTGAACGAAATAAGAAAAGAGGCAAGTTTGCTGAAAAGAGAAATCAAGACGGTTATCGTTAGTGGTGAAGAATATCTTTTGATGAGAAACAAGAAAGAAGAACTACTGGACGAACTCGATGAAGGCATCGTGTTGTGGGAGAAGAGGATTTGAATCCGGAGTTTACAAGGTGCGTAGAGAAGGGCAAGATTGTCACTTTTGCAAAGGGACCTTCCCTTGTATCGAAAGAGCTAGATTCTGGGAATGATGACCTCAGAGCTTCTAAGGATAGCCTTTCAAGAGGCATTTATAAGTGGGCCACCATACAGGCGTATTATTTATTCTATGTTTCACCTGGCACGGGCGCTAATTTATGCGAAGAAATACCGGGAAAAGAGTCATTATTGCCTGGTTGTCGCCTTGGAACATCTTTATGTGGAAAAGGGGGTTCTCGAAAAAGGCTTTTTAGAAAGTCTCGTGATTGGAAAGGAGATGAGAGAATCGGCGGATTATCGCTCCAGTTTCTCAAAGGAAGGTGCCGAGAATTTGATTAGGGCCGCTGAAGATTTCCGGGATTCCGTCGGGAAATTACTGAAGAAGAAAATGGTGTCAGGCATAAGGAAATAAGTATTCGCTTTCTTGCTTTGCCTTACATTCTAACCTTCTTCACCCAGAAGTCGCGTTGTGCATGAACATTTTTTGCTTCCCGTTTTGTGGGGTAGCTACAATACGCTATGCAAACTCAATCCTCAGTTTTTTTCCAAGAACCGACGCCGCCCGCTCAAGCGTTAAGAGAGTGACCGACCGATTATCGGGGTCCAATAACCGCTCAAGTCCGGCACGGCTTGTCTTCATGCGGCCAGCCATTGCCGTCTTCGTGAGCTTGCGTCGTTTCATCTCCCGTTCGATCTGGAAAGCAATCACCCGCTTGACGGCAGCTGTTTCAACCGAATTCAGTAGCTGCTCTTCTCGCAGGAAATCGTCGAGGTTGCTTCCCATATGCTTCTTATTCATGTTCTTACTCCTTACCTCCTTTGGCTCTTGGGGCATGTTTTAAGTGTACCATTTTTGATACGTATGTCAAGCGAGAATTTGCTCCGGCAACGAGGAAGGTTAGGGACGCTGCTTAATTCGCCGGGGTCGGGTCTTGAAATATCGCAGAGCGAGTAGGTACCAGACCCTTTTGATGCAGCGGCCGTCGGCAACCCCGAATTCTTAAAACGGCATCACCCATCAGGGAGGAGACAAGGAATCATTCCTCTATGGGAGGGTTTTTGAAGGAATGAAAATAACCGGATTGTGGTTGCTTTTCAACCATTAAATGGTTATAATACAACCATGATTAGAAGGAATATTACCTCGAATCTGTTGGCTGCTCTTGCCGATACCCCGGTCGTCCTGCTGAATGGGGCTAGACAAACGGGCAAGAGTACGCTGGCGAAGGCCATTGCCTCCAGGGAATACCCTGCCAAGTATATAACCCTGGACGATTTTTCCCCCCTTTCAGCGGCGCGTCATGATCCCGTCGGCTTCTTGGCCGGATTAGACGGGCCGGTGATCATTGACGAGGTTCAGAAAGCCCCCAATCTTTTCCCGACCATCAAGGCCGTCGTCGATCGGGATCGCCAACCGGGCCGCTTTCTTCTGACGGGTTCGGCCAACGTGTTTCTCCTTCCCCGGCTGTCGGAATCGCTGGCCGGCAGGATGGAGATCCTAACCTTGTGGCCATTTTCTCAGGGGGAAATAGCTGGAATCCGAGAGGCGTTTATAGATACTCTATTCGATAAAAAAATCCCCGCCCGTGTTCCTTACCCGGAGACCCAAGCCAGAATCCTGGGACATCTCATGATCGGAGGATATCCGGAACCTTTCCTCCGGACCAGCAGCGCAAGGCGGAACGCCTGGTTTGAATCCTATATTACTACCTTACTGCATCGGGATGTGCGCGACCTGGCCAATATTGAGGGGCTTGCAAATTTGCCTAGAATTCTTTCGATTCTCGCGATCCGCGTTCCTAATTTTCTCAACTTCGCCGAGCTTTCCCGAACGGCAGCCATCCCCCAGAGCACGCTCAAGCGCTACCTGACCCTTTTGGAGGCCATCTTTCTCGTTCAAAACATACCTGCCTGGTCCGGGAATCTGGGAAAACGCCTGGTGAAAGCCTCCAAGGTGGTGATCAGCGATACAGGGTTGAAGGCTCACTTGACGGGAACGAGCGCAGACCGTATGGTCGCCGATGGTTCCATCGGGGGGTATCTGGAAAATTTCGTGATCATGGAACTCAGGAAACAAATCGCCTGGAGTCGAATTCGGCCTAAAATGTTTCATTTCCGGACGCAAACCGGACAAGAAGTCGATATCGTGCTGGAAGATCCGACAGGACGGCTGGCGGGAATCGAAGTTAAGTCGGCTTCTATGGTTGGCCCGGAAGACTTTAGGGGCTTACGAGCCTTGGCCGAGGCAGCGGGGCGGCCTTTCCACCGAGGGATCGTCCTCTACATGGGGACGGAAATCGTTCCTTTCGGCCAGAATCTTCACGCCGTCCCCGTTCCTGCCCTTTGGAATTGGGGGACGAAATCATAACCAAACCGCATCGGCACGGCCAGGGACCGGTATGCCGGGCGGATAAAGAACGCATAGTGGACCTGGGGGGAATGCGGGACGTACATTAGATTATAAGTTAGTGCAGCGGAAAACGGTGTTCAAAAGTCTAAGTAAGTTCGCTATTAATCCAAAAGAACTATTGGGGGAGCTTCTCTTCCATCTGCATCCTCAGCCAGATTGCAAGAATTGGGTCTACGGGCCGCCACCTCCCTGTTTCTTGATCCTTTTCGATCAGGTCCAATTCCTCCAGTTGCCTGGAAGAGTGCTGGACTCCTCCCACTGATCCAAGCCCATGTTTTTGAATATAGCCACTTGCCAGAAGCTTAGGCGTCGTCTCCTTTGCCAACGCCTGCAGCAGGAGGCGTTGATGGGGCGATATGCCCTGAAGAATTGCCTCAAAAACCGGCTTCTCCGACAGAATGAGTCTTTCCATTGCACGGTTGATCGATTCCTCCGTGACCGTCTTGGAGAGTTCATAAACAAAAAAAGCCAACTTCTCCGAGTAATAGGGATGAAACCCTGTGAGGGATACAAGCTTTTTTCCATTTGCTACGGTACATTTCCTTTGGCTTTTCTCAAATTGTTCGGCAATAAACTCAGCAAGTTCTTCAGGAGGAAGCAGCTGCAGCGGGTAATTGATGGCGCTCTGGAAGAACGGACGTTGTCTATCATTGAAAATACCCAGGAGGATACGGCGGCGGCTTCCAATAAAGAAGTACGACGCCTGCTGTTGCTGAATCTGGGTTCTCAGAATGCCTTCAACCCGCAGAGCCTCCTTCAAAGTGACAATTTCCTGAAATTCATCGAGAGCCACATGGACAAGGGATTTGGTGGTATTGACAAATTCTCCAAGGGAATCCATCGTCTCCTCAAGCAGTCCTAAACCGCTTCTTCCTGCCCCGGAAGGCTCGACACTCAGCGAGACCCCTCCGGAAGGGTCCGGTTTCAAAACAGGACGGAAGGATTTCATGGCCCGGAGTGCGGACTTCCACAGAGGGTCCTTCTTATGGGTAACGACGAAGACCGCCTTGGCCAATCGGGAGGCCACGTCATCGACTGAGGCAACACCAAACAAGTCAGCAAAAAGGGTGACGGCGCCTTTATTCGACAGGTTTTTTTGAATCCTCCGAACCAGCGATGTCTTTCCATAACGTCGGGGTGAGAAGAGGACCACATTCGCCTTCCCCTCGGCATACGATTGTAATTCCTTCAGTTCCTTCTTTCTGTTGCAGAAGGGGGCATCGACCGGCACTTCCTGGAGGTAGAAAGGATTTCCCATCCAACTCTCCTTTGAATTTTCAAGTTAGCCCCCCTCACCCTTCCCCTCTCCCCCGGAAACGGGGGAGAGGGCGGGGGTGAGGGGGAAGGATAAAAAAAGGAAATTCCTATACAATTCAATTATTGCGAATCCATTATGGTAAATCAATAATATTTTGATGCCATCGAATTGTCAATGCCTTTCTTCGAGAGCTCTGAAAAAGTGCTGCGGAAGACCGCCGCACAGGACGCATGGTCCCTTCTGAGTGACACAACCCATCATTTTCATGCCAGGATGTTTTTTTGCAGGTTGGTTCTGGAAGAAGAAAAAGGAAGGAGTTTTATTTGATCAGGCGGGGGGATTATCCCTTTTTTTCCAATTCTTCAATCAAGAGGGGAACGATCTTTCTAAAATCTGCAACCACGCCGAGGTCAGCGGATTGGAAGAGCGCCGCTTTGGGGTCGTTGTTGATGGCAATGATCACCTTGGCATCCTGAATTCCCACCAGGTGTTGAATGACTCCGGAAATCCCGATGCCGATGTAGAGTTTGGGACGGATGGTTTTGCCGCTCTGGCCGATCATCTGATCTTCCGTGATCCACCCTTCATCAAGAGGCGGGCGCGTGCCCCCCACCGCCCCATGTAAGACGCGGGCCAATTGTTCCACCCAATTCCAGTCCTCCTGTCCTCCGATTCCAGCTCCCCCGGCCACGACCGCTTCCGCTTCTTCGATGGACTGCGCCGGCCTCTTCCCCCGATGAATTTCGATGACCTTTTGTCTTAAATCTTCCGGTTTGATTTCGACCGGGATTTTCTCGACGTTCCCTTTTTCCTTTTGGGGTTGTCCCTTCCGAAAAACTCCGGGCCGAACCGTGGCCATCTGGGGCCGATGCTTCTGACAAAGGATGGTGGCCATCACCTTTCCGCCAAAGGCGGGAACGACCTGCATCAGCTCACCCCGATCATTGATATCCAGGCTCGAACAATGGGCCGAGAGCCCCGTGTTTACGCGGGCGGCTACACGGGGGGCCAAATCCGATCCGATGGAGGTTGCCGGCAGGAGAAAGATCTCGGGTTGCTTCCGGGTGATGAGATCGGCGATCACCCGCGTGTAAGGGAGCGTCAAATATTTCTCCAACAGGGGATCATCCGCAAGAAAGACCCGATCCGCCCCATACGCCAGGAGCGGACCCGCCAGAGAGTGTACGCGATGCCCCAGGAGAACGGCTCCGACTTCTGCCTTTCTCTTTTCTGCCAGGAATCTGGCGGCGCCTAAAAGTTCCAGAGAAACCTCCGAAAGGCAGCCCTCCTCCTGCTCCGCAAAGACCCAGATCCCTTTCCATTCTTCCAAATTGGGACGCAGATTGCCGCAGATTGCCGCAGAAGTTGCAGAACCCCGGCCTTGGCTGGGCAGTTCGTTATTATTCTTAGAGCTTGTCCGTAAATAATTTTCCCCCCTTTTGTAAAGGGGGGTGAGGGGGGATTTCCCCGAGGCTCCGAAAGCAAATCCCCCTATGTCCCCCTTTTTCAAAGGGGGATTTAAAAGCGAGCACTTATTTAAGGATAAGCTCTTAGGCTTCGCTGCGCTGTTATCCATATAATCTGCGTTCATCTGCGTCCAATAAGGATTTTCCTTTGCCTTCTTCTCACCCGAGAGCTTGCCGGATCTTGCGGATGATCTCCGGGACCATTTCTTCGGGTTCACCCGCGAGCATCTGCGCCTTGCGCTTCATCTCGGGCAGGAAGACATCCCCGGTTTGAGTCGGAGATCCATTGAATCCGACCTCCCCGGGCAAAATTTCTAGATCTCCAGCCGCCCAGGTGATCAGAGGCTTACTCTCTGCTTCGATGACCCCGAAGAGCGAAGTAAACCGGGGGGTATTGATCTCCCGGCCTACGGTAATGAGGCACGGGAGGGGAGTCTCAAGAATCCTGTACCCCGATTCCACAATGCTCCTCGAACGCAGCATCCCCCCCACGATGCTTTCGACCGCCACCACCTGGCTTACATTCGGAATCCCGAGAAACTCGCCGAGCTGCGCCCCCACGTGCCCCGTGGACCCATCTACGCTGTAGCTCCCGCAGAAGATTAGGTCGAAGGTTCCGAACTTGATGACGGCCTTAGACAGCACCAGTGATGTGGACCAGGTATCGGACCCGGCAAAAGCCCGGTCGCTCAGCAGATAGGCTTCGTCCGCACCCATGGCCAAAGCCTCGACCAAATTATCTTTCGCCGAAGGAGGGGCCATGGCCATGGCGACTACTTTTCCCCCATGCTTTTCCCGGACCCGCAGCCCTTCTTCCAGGGCGCGTTTATCCAAAGGGCCCAGGACACTGGGAATCCCTTCTCTTTGAAGGGCTTTGGTTATCGGGTCTAACTGAATGCTATCCCAGCGCTTGGGGTCCGGGGCGGGTTTCAGGCAGACGATGATGTTCATGATTTGAAATTTTCGCCACAGAGCACACAGAGAGCGCAGAGAGGAAATGATCTTCAAAAGACAAAAGCGAAAACTTTCTCTTTTTGGAATGATCTAACAGGTTGCTGAAAAAGTCCCTCTCGAACTCAGGTCGTCATTCCGGCGGAAGCCGGAATCCAGTCTTTTCAGGACCTCCTGGACTCCGGCTTTCGCCGGAGTGACGGAGAATCGGAGTATTTCCGCATCCTGCTAAGCTTATTTACCCTCTGCGTTCTCAGCGATCTCTGCGGTGAATAATTCATTTAAAAGAAGTCAGGGCTTTGCGGGCCATGACGATGCGTTGAATCTCGGAGGTGCCGGCTGAGGCGATAAGGATCTCGGCATCCCGGTAATAACGCTGCACCGGGTATTCCATCATGTATCCGTACCCGCCATGGATATCTACGGCCTTTTTGGCGCTGCGCACTGCGGCTTCCGTGGCATAAAACTTGGCCATGGCCATATCGACGTCGCAGCGGATCTTCTGATCTTTCATCCAAGCCGCACGATAGGAGAGTAAACGGCTGGTCTCCAAATCCATGTAGATGTCCGAGATCATCCATTGAATGCCCTCGTGTTGGCTGATGGGCTTGCCCCCCAGTAGCCGTTGGTTGGCGAACTTAACGGATGCCTCCAGACAAGCGCTGATCACGCCCAGGCCGCAACCGGCCATTCCCGCCCGGCCGACCTCGCTGATGGTGGTCATGCAGACCTTAAGACCGTCCCCCTCGTTTCCCAGCAGGTTTTCCCTGGGTACCACGCAGTTCTCCATGACAATTTCGCCGGTATTGCAGCCGTGCAGGCCAAATTTCTTCTCCTTCCGGCCGAGTTTGAACCCCGGGAATGACTTTTCCACGATGAAGGCGCTGAAGCCCTTCGACCCTTCTCCCGTCTTCGCCATGATGGTAATGGTATCGGCGACGTGGCCGTGGGTGATAAAGCACTTCCGGCCGTTGAGGATATAGCTGTCCCCCTCCAGCTTGGCAGTCGTTTGGATCCCCGTGGGGTCGGACCCACCCGTTGCTTCGGTGACGGCGATCGTACCGAGGCGCTCGCCTTTGGCCAAAGGGGGAAGGTATTTTTTCTTCTGGGCATCATTTCCGAATTCCACGATGGACCCGGCCCCCATGTGAAAAATTTGGAGGGCCATGGCCATGGCCGCGGAAACCCGTCCCACCTCTTCCAGCATGATGATTCGGCCCAGGTGTCCGAAGGCCGTACCCCCAAACTCCCTGGGGATGAGGATGCCCAGATACTGCTGCTTGCCCAGTTCTTTGTACAGATCCCAGGGAACCTCATCGGTCTCTTCCATGTGCTGCACCTTGGGAGCGATCGCTCCCTCGGCAAACTCCCGCACGCTTTTCCTCAATAATTCCTGTTGAGACGTAAATTGAAAATCCATTTTTCCCCTCCTGAGAAATCAGAATGGTCCACACTCCAAGCCGGTCGGGCAGGAAATATTTTATATCACTTTGTTCCTTGCTTGGCAATCATTCTCCCGAAAAAGAAAGGGGCAAGGAGAAAAAAGCCTTGCCCCATTCCTCAAGCGCCTTTTTTTACTGGCGCTCCTTCACGATGGGTTCTCCTTCTTCTGTTCTCCTTCCGCAGGGGGTTCCGGACTTCCCCGCTTCTTTCTCTTCTGGTAGCAGCGGAAGGAGAAAAAACTAAGGAATCCGACGACTACAATGATAATCCCGGCCCCATACAGGATTCGTAGGAAAAAGGGGACCGGCTGATCCTGAAAGGACATTCGCGTATGGATCGGGCCGAGCAGGAGTGGAACTTGTACCGATCGGTCATGGCATTTCACGCAGGAGGCGGAAGTTCCCTGTTTCTGGGGATGACCGGCATTCTCCGGATGGCAGTTTGCGCATACTTTCGCATCATACTGCGTCCCCAGGTAGACCTTGGGGTGGCCATTAATGCGGTACGTTGCCAGTGCGGCGAGAAATCCTTTGGGAGGTTCAACTTGCCAATGGCACCTGAAACAGGCCGCGGAAAGATGGGCGGCATTCACTGGAGACTCCGGGTCGCTGATTTTACGTATGTAATGGGAGGTATGGCAGTCCTGGCATTTGGGCGCCCCTTCCACACCACTCTCCAGAACCATGCCATGGGTCGTTTTTTTGTAGGTCTCCACAGCCTCTGGATGGCAAGAGGCACACCCCACTTCCGGAAACCCTTCTGCCGGATGGAAGTTCGGCTTCGCTTCCTGATGGCAGTCTGTGCAGGACATCCCCGCGGCGCCATGCACCGAGGCCCTGAAGGATGCTTCGTTCACGTAAAGAGAGAGGAGCGATCCGTCTTTTTTCCCTTTGCTGAGTAATGGGTTCTTATGGCATTTCAGGCATTCGGTATCCTCTGCCGCCGCCGGCACGGCTACAGCGCAGAAAAGGAAGAAAGCAAAAAACGGCAGCCATAACCATCTTTTTATAGACCCGAACGGGCACTGCCCTCTGAACATTTTATCCGCGTTCCTTTCTTCCGGTCTCCCGGCAAAAGTCCTTCATCTAATTTTTAACCGCAGAGCACGCTGAGAACGCAGAGAGGAAATTTAAACCAAAAATCTAAATGCAAATTTGATGATCTCGTAAAAAGTCAGGAAATCCGTCACTCCTGCGAAAGCAGGAGTCCAGAACTAATTGAATTAACTGGATTCCCGCTTCCGCGGGAATGACGAAAATGGGGCCAAAAGGACTTTTTACGATTCCATCAAATTTGGTCTTTGAAATTTGATTTTTGATTTTATATCTTCTCGGCGCCCTCCGCGATCTCGGCGGTGAAATTCTACAGCCTCACATGGATTGCACCACCAGCTCGCTCAGGTCGAAGGAGGCCATGGATTCCTCCAGCCCCTTCTCCTTGATCCCATCCCCGATCATCGTCAGGCAATAGGGACAGGCCGTTCCGACTAGGTTCGCTTTGGTCTGTACCGCCTGCTCCGTGCGCAGCTGGTTAATCCGCGTTCCAATCTTCTCCTCCATCCACATTCGTCCGCCCCCGGCCCCGCAGCAGAAGCTCCGGACGTGGTTCCGTTCCATCTCAACCAGGCGCACGCCGGGGATGGCCCGCAGGATTCTTCGCGGTGCCTCATAAATATCATTCGCCCTCCCCAGGAAACAGGAATCATGATAGGTGATGACCTTATCGATGGGCCGGGTGAGCTTCAGTTTCCCAGTCCCGAGGGCATCGGCCAGGAACTGAGTGTAATGCATCACCTCATAATTTCCACCGAATTGAGGATACTCGTTCTTGAGGGTGTTGAAGCAGTGGGGGCACATGGTCAGGATCTTCTTGATCCCGTGGTTCTTGAACACCTCCAGGTTGGCCTGGACCAGCGTCTGGTAGAGGTATTCATTCCCGATCCGGCGGGCCGAATCCCCGCAGCAGCCCTCTTCGGTCCCCAGGATAGAAAATTTCACGCCGCAGGCTTTCAATATCTTTACCAGGGAAGTCGCCACGCGTTTATTCCGATCATCAAAGCTGCCCGCGCATCCCACCCAGAAAAGCAAATCGATCTCACTGTCCTCAGCCATGGTCTTGACTTCCAGCCCCTTCGCCCAGTCGGCCCGGAGTCCCAACCCCACCCCCCAGGGGTTGCTGTTATTCTCCATGTTCTTGAAGACGAGCTGGACCTCTTGGGGGAAGCGGCTTTCCATTAACACAAGGTAGCGCCGCATTTCTGAGAACTTATCCACGCAAGGGATAAAAACCGGGCAGACCATCGCGCAAGCCAGACAGTTGGTACAGGCCCAGATCACGTCTTCGGAGATCACTTCTCCGACCAGGGCTTTGCTCCCCTCTGCCGCCGGATCTTTTCCTTTCCGGAGCAAAGCGCCTTTCTCTTCCATATGGGCCCGGATTGAATCCCAGTTCTTTTTCGGCGCCAGAGGCTTGCCGCTCTGATATCCCGGGCAATGCTCCAGGCAGCGCCCACACCGGGTGCAGGCATCCATGTCAAAAAGCTGCTTCCAGGTGAGATCCTCAAGCTTGGAGGCCCCAAAGCTCTCCGCGTTCTCGAAATCCAGGATGGCCGGCAGAGCCCCCCGGGAAGTCAACGCGCGCATGTAAATATTTGCCGGGGCGGTAACAATGTGTAAAAGCCTCGAGTAAGGAATGTAGGCAATGAATCCCAAGACCAGGAACAGGTGCAAACGCCAGAGCAGCCGATGAAGGATGATCTGACTGGATTCAGCAAGGCCGCTGAAAAATTGGGAGAAGATCCACCCGACAGGGGACCAGGCGACCCATTCAGGCTGCGTCCTGGCGATCCGTAGCCCTTCCACGCAGAAGCCCAAACCGAATATCCCCAGCAGGAGAAGAAGGATGATCAAATCTCCAGGGGCATTGTCATAGGTTAGAGTCTCCGGTTTCTTTACATAGCGGCGGTAGAAAGCCATGAGCAGGGCCACGATCCCCAAGGTTCCCACCAGATCAAAGAAAAGAGAAAGCGGGAGAGCCAGAGATCGGGGTAGAGAAAAGTTGGCCTGGGTGATAACGATAATAATAAAGGGGATCATGAACCCATAAAAAAGGAAGAGGTGCATTACGCCCGGGTACCGGTCCACCAGCATACGCTTGTGCCCCATGACGTAGGCCCAAAGGGATATGAGGCGGTCCTTGGGGCGATCGGTGCGTGTTTCGGGCTTGCCCAAACTCCAGAGCCGGGACCGGCGATAAAGACCATAGGCAAATGTGATCACCGCGATAAAGAGCAGAAGAAGATCAAATAAACTGAACATGTTACTCCTCGATTCAGAACAACCGTTGAACCCAGCGGTGGTGTCCGGGTGAGCGGGCTAGAACCTGCCTTCCCTTTAAACTCCTCGACCAGACCCAGAAGTGGATGGAACGAAAGAAAAAATGTGGAACACGGGAGATGAAGCGCCCCCCCGAAGGGAGGACGCCTCGCTCGGAGATCAGCTCTCCGATAAGAGCTTCTTAAACTCTTCCGTCAGCACCGGCACCACTTTGAAAAGGTCTTCCACAATGCCGTAATCGGCCTTCTGGAAAATAGGAGCATCCGGGTCCTTGTTGATGGCCACAATGACCTTGGAGGATCCCATCCCGGCGAGGTGCTGGATGGCGCCCGAGATGCCGCAGGCGATGTAAAGGTTGGGAGTGACCACCTTCCCGGTTTGTCCCACCTGATCCCCATGGTCGCGCCATCCGGAATCGACCGCCGCGCGAGAGGCTCCGACAGTGGCGTGGATGGCGTCGGCCAGTTCCTCTAAGACTTTGAAGTTTTCCGGCCCCTTCATTCCCCGCCCGCCCGAGACGATAATTTCCGCCTCCGTCAAATCCACCTTGGCGCCGGCCGCTTTGACCACTTCCACCACTGCCGTCCTCAGGCTGGCGGGGTCGACCTTGGCTTCCACCTTGATCGTGGCTCCCTTCTTGGCCCCATCGGGCGGCAGCATCTCCAGAACATTGGGCCGCACCGAGGCCATCTGAGGTCGGGAGACCGGGCAGGCCACTTCGATAAAAGCTTTGCCGGCATATACCGGGCGCCTGGCAACCATGACCCCATCGTCCCCGAGGGATAGTTCCGTGCAATCCGTGGCCAAACCAGTCTGGAGGCGGGTGGCGATCCGGGGCGAGAGATCTTTACCAAGCACAGTGGCCCCGCACAGAAAGATAGTCGGCTGTTGTTCCTTCAGAAGATTCGTCAGGACCGTGGCATACGCATCCGTTGTGTATTGGGCTAAATTGGGGTCATCGACCCAGTAGACTTTGTCGGCATATTCAGCGAGTCGGCCGGTCAACCCTTCCACTCCCGAGCCCAACAGTACGGCCACCAGTTCCTCCCCGAGTTTCCCGGCCATTTTCTTGCCCTGGCTGAGAAGTTCGAAGGTGATCTTTCGGATGTTCCCCTCTTTGACTTCTGCGAATACCCAGATTCCTTTTGCCATAGATCATCTCCTTGTTGAAGTCGGAATTTTAAATTCGTTGGGACGCAGATTTTTGCAGATGCCGCAGATGAGCCTTTTTAACTTTTAAATCCTAAAAATCTGCGTTTACCCTGTTAGATAGTGTCCATCCGGAAACCCCCTCTCCCCTTGCGGGAGAGGGTTGGGGTGAGGGGGAGCAAAACAGAACATTTCAATATTCTGAACCATTACCACCCTCACCCTACCCTCCCCCGTCGAGGGGGAGGAGAAAAATGGGGTTTCCGGATGGACACTAGATAGTAAACATCTAACAGGGTGAATCTGCGTCCTGATAAAAATTTCTCCTTTAAATTACCTTCGCTTCCTCCCGCAGAAGTTTGACCAAGTTCTTGGCCGCATCCAGTATTTCACCCGAAACGATCTTTCCCGGTAATCGTGAAGGCGGCGGGATGTACTTTAAAATCTTGCTTTTCGAACCGGCCGCCCCTACCTGATCCGCCGGCAGTCCCAGGGAAGCCAGGTTTATGGGCTTCACTTCCTTTTTCTTCGCTTTCATGATCCCGGGAAGGGAGGCGTACCGCGGCTCATTCAATCCCTTCTGACAGGTGAAAACAGCGGGCAGATTCACTTCGAGAACTTCCCTGCCCCCATCCACCTCGCGCTCCACCTTGGCCTTTTTCTTGTCCGGGAAGAGCTCCAGTTTTGTAATCAGGGTGGCGTGGGGCAGGTTCAGGATTTCAGCTAAGGCCGGACCTACCTGCGCCATGTCATCATCGACCGCCTGTTTCCCGCAGAGGATGAGGTCGAAGGTTTCTTTTTTGATGACCTCGGCGAGGGCTTTGGCAGTGGCAAAACCGTCTGCGCCCTCGAAAGCTGGATCGTTCAAATGGATTGACCGATCCGCCCCCATGGCCAAGCCGGTTCGCAGCGCTTCCACCGCCCGAGCCCCACCCATCGTCACCAGGATCGCCAGGCCGCCGAATTTTTCTTTGATCCGCAAGGCTTCTTCTACGCCGTACTCGCAGTAAGGGTTCATGACATACTTGATGTCATCGGTCACAATCCCCGATCCATCCGGCTTGATTTTGATCAGAGTCTCCGTGTCGGGTACCTGTTTCATACAAACGATGATATTCACCTTATACCTCCTTTATCATTTGAATGAACGTACTGAGTGCTTTATGCTTCTTCGGAATAATTCTTCCTCGCCTCTTCGGTCATCATCCCCCGGATGAAGACATCGCTGATCTGCAAGGCTGCCTCGCTGACACTGTGCTTCTTTTTTGTAGAGAGGACCCAATAACGGGCCATTTCATCCAGCGCCCCAAAAAGTGCTCTTTTCATGATTCCTGGAGTCAGGTCTTTCCGGATCAAACCCCTCTCTTGCCCCTCGAGGACGATGGAACGAATCAGGTTAAGATATTCAATGAAGGGTGTATTTATATATTCTTTCATGAATTTGCTGCTCTGCCGGACCTCCACTCCCAGAACTTCACCGAGATGTTGTTGTTTGGAGACAATGGATAAATGGGTAATCGCAAACCTCTTAATTTTCCGCAGGACATCCTTTTCTCTTTCCAGTTCTTTGCGCATGTTTTCAACAATCTGCCCGAATTCCTCTTCGAACAGGGAAATGAGAATGTCATCCTTATTCTTGAAATACAGGTAGATGGTCCCATCAGCCACGTTGGCCTCTTTGGCGATTTCCGAAACTCGGGAGTTATAGAATCCCTTCTCGGCAAAAACCCTTACAGCAGCTTGGATGATCTTTTGATGCTTATTTTCATCTTTCATAATTATTCAAGTCAAGCCCCATCACCCCACCCTCTCCCCCGTAACCGGGGGAGAGGGTGGGGTGATGGGGGATATTCAGAAAGCAATTTCTTTTACAATTGAATAATTTAGAGAATCTAAACCGTTAGGCCAAGGGGGGGAATTTCCCTCTTTCCTGACCTCTAAAATTGATGATCCCGTAAAAAGTAAAATTTCCCCTCCCCTGGTGGGAGGGGATGATGGGGAGGGGGATAAATAACTTGTTGAAATTTCTCGATTCTTCACCCTCACCCCAACCCTCTCCCGTCGAGGGAGAGGGGGTATTCTCGACTTTTTACGAGATCATCGGAATGGCCCGTATATCAAAAGGCAAGGAAAAACTGAATGATTATTCATTCAACAGTTTTTTAACATAGCCCCTCCGGGCTGTCAAGTTTTTTTTAGAAAAGGTCAGGTAAAAAATAAAAGGCGGGAATTCCTTCAGCGCTCGAGAGAAAATTTGTCAGTTTTTGATGAGAAGGTAACGCGATAATGGCCGCTATAGCAGGCCAGGCAAAAGCTGTCACTGGGTTGGGGCATGGACCCTACCATTCCTTCCAAACTGAGATAGGCCAAGCTATCTAACCCAATGTATTTTCGAATCTCTTCCACCGACCGGGAAGAGGCGATGAGCTCTTCCCGAGTGGGGAAATCAATCCCGTAATGGCATGGGAATCGATGAGGGGGGCAGCTTATCCGCATGTGTATTTCCTTTGCGCCGGCCTCCCGCAAGGCTTTAATTCTTGTCCGGCTGGTGGTCCCCCGCACGATCGAATCCTCGACCACCACCATCCTTTTCCCCCGCAGCAGGTCCCGTACCGGGTTCAGCTTGATTCTAACCCCGAAATCCCGCACGCTCTGGGAGGGCTGGATGAACGTCCGGCCTACATAATGGTTCCGAATCATGCCCATCTCAAAAGGAAGGCCCATTCGCTCCGCAAATCCCAGGGCGGCATAGTTTCCCGAGTCTGGAATGGGCATGACAAAGTCGGCTTCCGCCGGGCTCTCCTCGGCGAGTCGGGCCCCCAGCTTCTTGCGCACCAGGTAAACATTTTCGCCGAAGATGTTGCTATCCGGCCGGGCAAAATAGATGTATTCAAAAATGCAGAAGGCGGGCTTGACTTGCCGGAATGGCTGCTCCGAATGGAGTCCATCCTTATCGATCAATATCACCTCACCCGGCTTTACATCTCTAACATACTTGGCCTGGACCAAATCGAGGGCGCAGGTCTCCGAGGCCAGGATAAAGCCTCCATTGATCTCGCCCAGACAGAGAGGCCGGAAACCATGCGGGTCCCTGGCGCCGATCAGGGCATTCTCCGTGAGCAGGACGATGGAATAAGCCCCCCGGACCTGGGAGAGAGCCTGAATGGTCTTTTCCATATATCCGGACTTCTTCGATCGGGCGATAAGATGAACGAAGATCTCGCTGTCCATGGTGGATTGGAAGATCGACCCCCGGGCCTCGAGCTTATTCTTCAGCTCCCAGGCATTGACCAGGTTGCCGTTGTGGGCAACGGCCAGATAACTCCGCGTATGCTGGGCGAGAAAGGGCTGGGCGTTCTTCAGCAAGGAGGAACCGGTGGTGGAGTAACGTACATGGCCCACAGCCACATTTCCGGAAAGGGCTTGCAGCTTGCCCCCGTCGAAAGCGTCGGCCACCAATCCCATTCCCTTGTGAATCTTCGCCTCACCATGGTCCGAGGTGACAATCCCCGCGCTCTCCTGCCCCCGGTGCTGGAGCGCATAGAGGCCGAGGTACGTGAGGCTGGCGGCTTCCGGGTGACCGAAAATCCCGAAAACCCCGCATTCTTCTTTTGGTATATACTGATTCATATTCCTTCCTTTAAAAGCCGTGAGTTGTAAATTGAGAGTGGTGAGTGGTAAGAAGCAATTCACGTCCTTTTTTGTTTCCCGCACCTTCCACCTCACAACGGACAACTCACAACTTACATTTTACGGTGATATTCCTGGAGCGATTTGACTTGAACTTCTTCCTTTAAGAGCGCCTCAATCCCGTTGACCGACGCCGCGGCCCCTGAGATGGTGGTGACCAGCGGCACGTTGTGGGCCACGGCTACGGCCCGGATGGAAACCTGGTCCCGCTTGGGGCGATGGCCTGTCGGGGTGTTAATGATCAAGTCGATCTCCCGGTTTTTGATCAGGTCCACAATGTTTGGCCTTCCCTCCTGGACTTTAAAAACGATATTTACAGGAATCCCGTTCTGGGCGAGGGCCTTGGCCGTACCCCGCGTGGCCACGATCTGGAACCCGCAGTCGAAGAGCTTCTTGGCGATAAAAATGATGGCCCGCTTGTCCCTGTTTTTTACACTGATGAAAACCTTCCCTTTCTTGGGGAGGACCTGCCCGGCCGCCAGCTGTGCCTTGGCGAAAGCGATTCCGAAAGTGTGGTCGATACCCATCACTTCTCCCGTGGATTTCATCTCCGGCCCCAGAATCGTATCCACCCCGGGAAAACGGTTGAAGGGAAAAACGGATTCTTTTACCGAGACATGCTCCACCTCTACTTCATGGGTAAAGCCCAATTCTTCCAGAGTCCGGCCGACCATCACCTTGGCGGCGAGCTTGGCCAGGGGAATACCCGTCGCTTTAGAAACGAAGGGAATGGTGCGCGAGGCTCGCGGGTTGACCTCCAATATATAGACCATATCGTTACGGACGGCATACTGGATGTTCATCAGCCCCTTGACCTGTAATTCTTTGGCCAGGGCGTAGGTATTCTCCTGGATCACCCCGAGCAGTTGGTCGCTGAGGGTATACGGCGGGAGGACACAGGCGCTGTCCCCCGAATGGATTCCCGCTTCCTCGATGTGCTCCATAATCCCGCCGATGACGACTCTCTCCCCATCCGCAATGGCATCTACATCGACCTCAATGGCGTCCTCCAGAAACTTGTCGATGAGAATCGGGTGCTCGGGGGAGGCTTTCACGGCATCGCGGATGTAGCGTTCCAAAGTCTCCTCGTCGTAGACAATTTCCATGGCCCGCCCGCCCAGGACATAGGACGGCCGAACGATCACCGGGTAGCCGACTTCTCGGGCCACGACCCGGGCTTCTTCGAAGGAGGTGGCCGTCCCGTTTTGCGGCTGCACCAGCCCCAGCTTCTGGATCAGGTCTTTAAAGCGTTCCCGATCTTCCGCCCGGTCGATGCTATCGGGCGTCGTACCCAGGATGCGCACCCCGGCTTTTTCCAAAGGAACAGCCAGGTTCAAAGGGGTCTGCCCGCCGAATTGCACGATGACGCCTTCGGGCTTCTCTTTCTCCACAATGTTCAGCACATCTTCTCGCGTGAGGGGCTCAAAATAGAGTCGATCGGAGGTATCGTAATCCGTGGAGACCGTCTCCGGATTACTGTTCACCATGATGGTCTCATACCCTTCTTCGCGCAAAGCGAAAGAAGCGTGAACGCAGCAATAGTCAAATTCAATTCCCTGACCGATGCGGTTCGGTCCTCCCCCTAGAATCATCACCTTCTTCTTGCTCGCCGGACGCACCTCGTCTTCCGACTCATAGGTAGAATAATAGTAGGGCGTGTAGGCTTCGAATTCGGCGGCGCAGGTATCCACCATCTTGAAGGTCGGCAAGATTCCCTTTTCCTGCCTCCATTTCCGGACGGTCATTTCTTCGGATCCCAGAAGATGGGCCAGCTGGACGTCCGAAAACCCGTACTCCTTGGCTTGCCGCAGAAGCTCCCGGTCCATTGCGGGAAGCCCCCGTCCATCGGTTCTATGGCCTTTGATCTCCTCCTCGAGATCGCAAATCTGCTTCATGTTATTAAGGAACCAACTGTCGATCCGGGTTACCTCGGCAATCTCTGCCGGGAGAGACCCCATCTTCAAGGCCGCCCGCAGGTGAAAGAGGCGCTCGGCCGTGGGCAGGGCCAGTCTTTCGCGGATCGACTCGGGCGGCGGCTCCCCTTTCCCGTCGGCCCCCAGGCCAAAGCGCCCGATTTCCAAAGAACGGATCGCCTTCTGCAGCGCCTCCTTGAACGTTCGGCCCACCGCCATGACCTCGCCCACGGACTTCATGGAAGTCGTCAAAACGGGATCGGCGCTGGGAAATTTCTCGAAGGCGAAGCGGGGAATTTTGACAACGCAGTAATCGATAGACGGCTCAAAGGAGGCCATCGTCTCCCGGGTGATGTCGTTGGGGATTTCATCCAAGGTGTATCCCACGGCCAGTTTGGCCGCCACTTTCGCGATGGGGAACCCCGTGGCCTTGGAAGCCAGCGCAGAGCTCCTGGACACCCGTGGGTTCATCTCGATGACCACCATCCGCCCATTTTCAGGGTCCACGGCGAATTGGATGTTGGATCCGCCCGTCTCGACGCCGATCTCCCGGATGATGGCGATCGCCGCATCCCGCATGCGCTGGTATTCCTTGTCGCTCAGAGTCTGGGCCGGGGCTACCGTGATGCTATCGCCGGTGTGCACCCCCATGGGGTCGAAGTTTTCGATGGAACAGATGATGACGACGTTATCCTTGAGGTCGCGCATCACTTCCAGTTCATACTCTTTCCAGCCGATGACGGATTCTTCGATCATAATTTCATGGATCATGGAGAGCTCGATCCCCTGCGCGGACAGATACTCAAACTCTTCCATGTTGAAGGCGACCCCTCCACCCGTTCCGCCCAGAGTGAAACTCGGGCGGATGACGGCCGGCAATCCGATCCGGCTCACAACCTCCCCAGCTTCCTGGAGGTTATGAGCGAAGCCGCTCCGGGGCACCTCCAGCCCAATCCGGCGCATGGCCTCCTTGAAAAGCTCCCGGTTCTCGGCCTTGCGGATCGCTTGCGGGTTGGCCCCGATCATCTCCACCCCATATTTCTCCAAAACGCCCATCTCCGCCACCTGGATGGCTGTGTTAAGTCCGGTCTGGCCGCCCAAAGTGGGGAGGAGAGCGTGGGGCCGCTCCCGCTCTATGATCTTCGCCACGACCTCGGGCGTGACCGGCTCCATGTAGGTGCGGTCAGCCATTTGCGGATCGGTCATGATCGTGGCCGGGTTCGAGTTGACCAGAATGACTTCGAAGCCCTCTTCCTTCAAGGCCTTGCAGGCCTGAGTCCCGGAATAGTCGAACTCGCAACCCTGGCTGATGATGATGGGCCCGGAGCCGATGATCAATATTTTTTTGATGTCCCCGCGCTTGGGCATTACTCTTTCGTATACCTTTCCATGAGGGCGATGAATTCATCGAAGAGGTAGGCGGCATCATGGGGGCCTGCCGAAGCCTCGGGATGGTACTGCACGGAAAAGATCGGCAGCCTCCTGTGCCGCATCCCCTCCAGGCTTCGGTCGTTGAGGTTGATGTGCGTCACCTCCACCTGGCCGGCCGGAAGGGTATCCATATCCACGCAGAACCCGTGATTCTGGGTGGTAATCTCGACCTTTCCGTTGAGCAGGTTTTTTACGGGCTGGTTCGCTCCCCGGTGGCCGAATTTCAGCTTGTATGTTTTTCCCCCCATGGCCAGCCCCAGGAGCTGGTGCCCCAGACAGATCCCGAAAATCGGCCTTTTCCCCAGAAGAGCCCGCACCGTTGCGACAGCGTAGGTTAACGCCGCCGGGTCTCCAGGTCCATTGGAAAGAAAGATCCCTTGCGGGTTCGTCCGCAGGATCTCCTCCGGCGCCGTCTCTGCCGGCACCACGAAAATCCGGCATCCGCGGCTGGCCAGGTGGCGGACGATGTTATGTTTCATCCCGAAATCCATGGCCACGACCCTGAATTTTTTCTCGACGGAAGGATCGGCGACCTGCCCTTTTCCCCACTCCCAGAGCCCCGCTCCCGTTCCTTCCTTGACGCCCCACTCATAGGGCTCGGGACAAGTAACGACTTTTACCCAGTCGCTGCCCACCATCGAGGGAGAGGACCGGGCCTTCCGCACCAAAGATTCGGGGTCAAGGTCTTCCGTCGAAAGAATCCCCCGCATCGCCCCGACAGTCCGTATATGCTTCGTTAAAGCCCGGGTGTCAATCCCTTCGATCCCCAAAATTCCGTGGCTCTTCAGATAGGCCCCGAGGCTTTCTTGTGAACGCCAGTTGCTCGGGAAAGGACAGTTTTCCTTGACCACAAACCCTTCCACCCAGGGATGGGTCGATTCAAAGTCCTCTTCGTTCACCCCGTAGTTCCCAATCAGGGGATACGTCATGGTAACGATCTGGCCTTTGTACGAGGGATCGGTAAGAATCTCCTGGTAGCCCGTCATGGAAGTATTGAATACCACTTCCCCCCAATGCTCTCCCGCTGCTCCGAATGACGAGCCCTCGAAGACCTTTCCGTCCTCCAGGGCCAGGATGGCCCTTTGCCTCTCTCTCTTCATATCCTATTTTTCCATCAATCTTCTAGCCAAATCAAGGTTCTTCCGGCTTGCCCCGCGTTCAGCCAGAAGAGCCTCCCTCCCGGCCGCCCCCCTTGCCGTTAACTCCTGGGGATGATCCAAAAGATCCAGACAGCGCTCAGCCAGTTCTGCGGCATTCCGCACCATAATGCCCGCTCCCACGCTCTGCAAGAGCTGGTGGGCATCGAGGAAGTCTTCCATGGAAGGTCCATAGAGCACCACCTTCCCCCAGGCTGCCGCCTCCAGAATGTTTTGCCCCCGCTTGGGAACCAGGCTGGCCCCGCAAAAGACAACGGTCCCCGCACTGTAGACTTTGAAGAGCTCTCCGAAAGTGTCCCAAAGCACCACAGGCTTCCCTCTTCTGCCTCCCGCCTCGATCTGACTCCTGCGGACAAAATCATGAATCCCATACTTGGATAGAAGCCTCTCCACTCGCGGCGCACGCTCCACATGACGGGGAACCAGCACCAGGATCATCTCCGGATAGCGCCGGCGAATCTCCAAAAAGGCCTGTAAGACGGCCTCTTCTTCTCCTTCGTGGGTACTGCCGGCGATCAAGAGAAGATCCTGCTCGTCCACTTCCAGGAGCTTTTTCATCTCTTCCCGGAATGCGGGCTCGGCGGAGAAGGCGGCCTGGTCGAACTTACAATTGCCGTTGACCAAGACCTTCACCGGATTGGCCCCCATGGCGATGATCCGCTCCCCATCCTGGACCCGAATCATGGACATGGCATCCAAATACTCCAGAACGGCCATCCAGAAAAACCTTGTCTTCCGGTATCTGTCGAAGGATCGCCCCGAGATGCGGCCGTTGGCCAGCATCGTTTTCGCCCCCTTTTCTTTCACGATCCGCAAAAAATTCGGCCAAAGCTCGGTCTCCGCCAGGATGAACAGGTCCGGTCGCACCCGTCGAATGACGCGCCGGACCACAAAGGGTAGGTCCAGCGGAAAAAAGAAAATGGCCGTGGCCTCCAAGGCGCGCTCGCTGGCAATTTTCTTTCCGCTCTCGGTTCCCGTGGATAGCATCAGGCATGCTTCCGGGTAGACTTCTCGCAATTGCCTGATCAAAGGGTGAATGGCCGAAACCTCCCCGCCGGAGACAGCATGCACCCAAATTCTCGGCTCTCCCTTCATCTTAGCCAAAACTTCTTGCGGAATAAAGCCAAGTTTTTGAGCAAAAAGCCTGCGGTTCTTTCCAGAAGAGGTCAATTTGGCCAAAAGCCAAGGGAGCGCAGCCAAGCAAAACATCCACAGAAGAAGATTATAGAAGGTATACACCGGGGATTGAGCCTCTATTCACAATCGTCTTTCCTCTTGAATGTTGATGATCTCGTAAAAAGTCTGAAAAGACGTATTTCCGTCATTCCGGCGAAAGCCGGAATCCAGTTATTTCAAATACTTAAAAATTCTCTGGACTCCGGTTTCCACCGGAGTGACGACTTTTTACGAGAACATCAATGTTTATCAATTCTATACCCAACGACATAAATTTTCTGCTCTTTGTCATTCCGGGCTTGACCAAGCCTGCCCCGTACTTGATACGGGGGAATCCAGGCCTTTCCGGATTCCCGCGTTCGCGGGGATGACGTGGCCTGTTCATATTAATGTCGTCATGTATAGATCGCGATGCGTGCCCTTCCGTTTCGGTTTGGACCCACCGGAATCAGCCAGGTTCGAGCCCGCGGATTTGTTTTCGGACTTTCTCCAGGTCCTCAAGGGTGTCCACTTCTTGGGAGTCAAACTTCGTTTCGACCACCCGAATTTTATACCCATGCTCCAGTGCTCTCAGCTGTTCCAGGGACTCGCAGCGCTCTAAATCTCCCCGCTCCAACTGAGTGAACTTCAGTAAGAAACCCGTACGATAAGCGTAAGGACCGATATGTTTATAATACCGCGGCGCAAGAGAGCCGGATATGACGTAAGGCATGGGAGAGCGGGACAAGTAAAGGGCGAACCCTTTTCGATCCTGTACTACTTTTACCACGCTGGGGTTGGCCAGCTCCTCGGGCGAGCGAATGGGATGGACGAGGGCACCCATTTTTAAATCGGGGTCAACCCGAAATGGGCTGACCACCTCGTCGATCATCCCGGGTTCGAAGAGGGGTTGGTCGGCCTGGATATTCACGATTACGTCGGCCTCTCCGGCTCGTAAAATCTGCGCGGCTTCGGCGACTCGATCCGTTCCCGAGGGATGAGTGGGCGAGGTTTTCAAGGCCTCCCCCCCAAAATTTTCCACTCGTTCCAATATGCGGTCATCGTCCGTGGCCACGACCAGCCGTTCCAAAGATCGGGATTGGCGGGCGCGTTCATAAACGTGCTGGATCATGGGCTTGCCGCCAATGTCGGCCAGAACCTTGGCGGGCAGGCGGGTTGAGCCATACCGCGCGGGAATAATACCGTAAACTTTCAATACCAAATACCTTTTACCGCGGAGATCACCGAGTGCGCTGAGATAGATTTGAAATCAAAATGCAAAATGACAATGTAAAATTAAAAATCTTAAAGACATTTTTGCCACAGAGGACACAGAGAGCACAGAGGAATTTAACTTCAAAAAGCAAAAGGAAAAGGTTAACACCCGAGGAATCTATTTGGGGGTGCGGGGTTAAATTCTTTTCCATATTGTGCTCTTATAGCTCTGTGACCTCTGTGTCCTCTGTGGCTAAACAATTTTGCTTTTTGATATTTGCTTTTGCCGGTTTCTCGGCGTTCTCGGCGATCTCTGCGGTGAATGTCTTAAAGAACTTCCTTCGCTGCCCGCCGCACCCCATCGATGATGCGGCGAATCTGGTCCGCGCTCATGCGCACGGAGATCGGAAAGGCGATCGCCCGTTTCAACAGCGCCTCGGACCTCGGCCAGGCATCGGTGCGGTAGGGACGGCAGTATTGGATAATGTGGTTCCAGTTGCCGACAAAATGCCAGTTCATAGCGGAAGGGAGGATCTTGGTGTCAATCTTCTCCTTGGCCAAGAAATCATTGAAGGCTTTGGCTGCTTTGGCCTCGGGCAGGAAGAAAGCCAGGGTATCCCCGCCATCCCCGGCGGGATCCGGCAGGTCCCGAAATTCGACCCCCGGAATTTCTCCGATGGCTTTCTTGATTTCCGCCTTGTTCCTCCGCTGCTCAGCCAAAACAAAATCCAGGCGGGCCAGTTGCACTTTTCCCATAGCCCCCTGGATCTCATTCATCCGGTAGTTGAACCCCGTGATGCTGTGGGAATCCTCTCCCCGGGGCAATTCCGGATTATGCTCATGCCCATGGTCATGGTAGTAAGCGGCCCGATGGTAAAGCCGCTTATCGTTCGTCGAGACCATGCCGCCTTCCCCCGTCGTAAGCGTTTTCACGTAGTCGAAGCTATACGTTCCCATGGACCCAATCGTTCCGGTCTTTTTCCCGTGATAGCTGGATCCACAGGCCTGGCAAGAATCTTCCAGAACGGGAATATTTTTCTTCCGCGCCACGGCCATGATTTCATCCATACGGGCCGGAACACCGAGCATATGTACGGGAATGATGGCCCGCGTCTTATCCGTAATCTTCGCCTCCAGGTCCCGGGGGTCCATGTTCAATGATTTGTCTACTTCCGTAATAATGGGGACTCCCGCCGCTTCCAGGATCGCCTCGATCGTGGCCACGAAGGTGAAAGACTGAGTAATAACCTCATCTCCTCGCTGTAAGCCCAGCGCAGCTAAGGCTACACGCAGGGCCGCGGAGCCGGAGGCAACACCCAGGGCATAGGAGCACCCCACGTACCGACAAAATTCGGCTTCGAATTCCAACACCCTGAAAATATTCTTCCGTTTCTCGTTGAAACCATAGCGGAATAGAACCCCCCGATCAATGACTTCGGAGACCGCTTCCCGTTCTTCCTTTCCGATCAACTCTGCCCCACCCATCCTCGTGACCTCCTAATGGAAGATTGCTAATCATGCCGAGACTTGTATGATGATTTCGTAAAAAGTGCTCCAATCGTCACCCCGGCGGAAGCCGGGGTCCAGAACGTCTTGAAATAACTGGATTCCGGCTTTCGCCGGAATGACGGATACCGTAGCAATTTTACTTTTTACGAGTCCATCTTGTATGGATCATTTATATTTTGCCTACTCGGGTTTGTCAACCCCATAGTTGCAAAAATCCGTCTGAAATCTTCGAGAGACTCTTTCGGAGACAGGCCGGGGAAGGCAGCGTGTAGGGGCGGTTCGCGAACCGCCCCTACTGGATTCATGCTTCGGCGGGATTGACGGACTCGCGCGATATGAATATTTAGGCAACGTTTAGGTCAACCGTTTCGTGGTAAGGATTTAGAATTTCTTTCTCAGCTCGGTGTTCTCTGCGGGGAAACGATAAAAGCTAAAAGACACTGTGATAGATGCGGATGACTTCTTCCAATGAGACTGGCCGGGGGTTGTTTTCCAGGGGGCGGGCCACTTTCATGGCTTCTTCCGCCATTCCGGGAATGGCCATTTCGGGAATGCCGAGATCGCTCAGCCGCTGGGGGACTCCCAGGTCTTTGGCCAGTCGCTTCACCGTTTCCACGGCCAGAATGGCGGCCTCTCTTACGGAGAGCCCTTCCACCTTTTCTCCCAGCATTTCGGCGATTCTCGCAAATTTTTCCAGAGAAGAAAACGCATTGAATTCCATGACTGCCGGCAAAAGCAAGGCATTGGCCACACCATGGGGCACCCGGTAGACACCGCCTAAGGGATAAGCCAGGGAGTGAGCGGCCGTTACGCCGGCGTTGGCCAATCCGATGCCCCCCAGGAGGCTCCCGAAGAGCATATGAGTGCGAGCGTTCAAGTCGGATCCCTGATCCACGGCCTGCCGCAGGCTTTTCCCGATCCGCCGGATCGCCTCTTCGCTGAACATCTCCGACATGGGGCTGGCCGCCTTGGAAGTGAAGGATTCGATGGCGTGGGTCAAAGCATCCATGCCCGTGAAGGCGGTAACCGCCGCGGGGAGTCCCAGGGTCAGTTCAGGGTCAAGGATGGACATCTCCGGGTATAAAAAGGGGCTATTGATCCCGGCCTTTTTCTTCTCCTCTTGATTGATGAAAACGGCCGTGAAAGTTACCTCACTCCCGGTGCCCGCGGTTGTCGGCACCATCCCTTTTGGCAAGCCGGCCTTGGGAACTTTGTTCAGGCCTTGAAAATCCCGCGCACGCCCTTCATTGGTTGCCAAAACGGCTGCGGCTTTGGCCGTGTCCATCGCGCTGCCACCCCCCACCCCCAGGACAAAGTCGCACCTCTCCCTTCTGGCTAATCCACCACAGCGATCGGCCACCTCAACCCGCGGCTCCGGTTCTACGCCATCAAAAAAAACGAAGGGTAATTTTTCCTTTTGCAGGGCTTCAGTTATTTTTTCCAGCGGGCCAGCCTTGGCGAACCCCGGGTCCACCACCATTAAAATTTTCTTCCCACCGTGCCTTTTGATAATCGCTCCGGCATCTTCGATGGCCCCAGCTCCAAATATAATCTCGCCCGCGGCCCGAAAGCTAAAAATTCCCACGGCCTACGCCCCCCCTTTCGGTTTTTTTCTCTCCCCTTCAATCCGTCTTGGGAAGGCTCTCCGATCTCTGACTGAAGGCTCTTTCTTCGTTTGTGATTTGATGAATTCCCCCACCCGCTTTTGGGCATCACCCGAGACACTCAAAAATTTAACACCCATACCCCGACGCAAGTGCTGGCTTTCTTTCCCATACTTGTTCGTCCAAATCACTTTGCAAGCCATTTCGATGGGCCCTTTCCCATCGGACATATGGAGCTTCAAAAGGAATTGCTCCCCCAGCTCCATGGGGTTTGGGGTGCGGATGAACACCCCTCCGGGGGTCAGGTCATCGGCGAAGCCCAAAGATGAGTCTTCAAATTCCACCTTTAACATTCCGTCGCCCCGTTCCTCCGTCCCTCGCTGGATGCTCAATTCTGGAACCCCGGCTGCGTTCCCATCCCCCCCCGCAAACCCTCTCTCCGTTTGGAGTTCGGAGTCTTGTTTTTCACTGAGTGCCGGCGCCGGCATCAACTTGCCAATATGGTCCTCGATGCGCCGGCGCTCCTCTTCAGAAATGCTTTGCAGTTGGTTTAGAAAATCATCCAGATATTCTTGGTAGCTTTTCCTCAAGTTGATCCCCTTGCGCACCTCTTCCTGCAAATAGGCATTATCAACGGCAATGGAGGCATAATTACCAAAGATGGAAAGGAATTCCAGGTCGTTCTCGTCGAAACAGCGGTCCCCATCGATCAGCACAACGCTGAGGGCCGCGGTCGGTTTGCCCCGCGAAGAGATGGGGATACTCAAAAGGGAAGTGATCTTCCGTTTTCGCTCCTCGTATTTGAAGAAATCCGAGAAATCCTTTACATCCCGCAGCAATAGCGGACTCCCTTGCTTGAGGGCCCTCCGGGCCATTTCCTTTTCCTCATAGAGGTTCACCTGTTCATCCTCTGAATTCGGAACGCTGGCGAATTGGGCCTTCAGAATCCCGCTTTCCTCATCCACGCGAAATATGGTAGACCGGTGGCCTTTAAGGCAATTGAGCGACTCCCGGGTAATGAGTTCCAGGATTGTGGGTAAATCCTGATGGGCACTGATCATGGAGCTGATTTGGAAAAAGGCCGTAACATCCTCCAGGGTGCCGGCCATATGCTGGAGTTTACTCCTTTGAGCAAAAATTTCTCTTCGCAGGCGGCGAAGCTCCCGTTTTTTTCTGAGGGTATAGACACAAAAGACGAGGATGAGGACTGCGGATAGGATGATATAGGTATTAAAGAACGTTATCGGCTTGAAAAATTCACGGGGAGAACCATGCAACTCTTCAAAATAGTTGACCACGATGAAGAAGGTGAGAATGAGAATAAGAAAGATGGTTATAAACCAGAGCTGCCGGTCTTGTTTCTCCAGCTTTTCAATATCCTTCATCGTGCTGGGGGTTTCATTCACTTTATCGATGGCTTCCCCCTTGGGGGATTTTCCAAAGAATTTCCTTATATTCACTCATTCACCCAGTTGAAACCAAAGACTATTTTTAAGGACCGTCCCCTCCGGAAATCTATCTCTCAGACGCCTTTTTAGGATCGATTATACTGCTCCATCTCCTCCAACACAAGCATCAGGGTTCTCGACGGCTGGACTTGGGGGTCGTAGGCCCAAAAAAATTCTGCTTGCGGATCAAGAATGAAAAATTGATGACCTGGTAAAAATTCAGATCCCCCTCCGTTTTGAGGGGTAATATAGGAAAGAGTACCCCTTTCCTTAATTAAAAGAATGTCTTGATTAGACATCCTCGCGGGGCCTCCAACCGATTCCCTCTAAAGATTATCGGCAACAATAAGCCTTTTCCTAAATGAGCGGGTCAGACTGATTTTAAATGAAAAATCGGGGGGGTGTTGCGTTTGTGCCTCGACCGGGCGATCATCCCTTTGACGTAGCTCCGCTGGGTCTTGGGTAGTTTCGGTTCTTCTCTTTTCTCCAGGCAAATGATGATTTTGTCCAGGTCTTCGTACCGAATATTCATTTCTTCTTCATCGGTTTGCCCTGCCCAGAAACCCGCGCTGGGGGGACGGTCGATGATGCGGGGGGGAATTTCCAATTCTTCCGCCAATTTTCGAACTTGCGACTTCGTCAAGTCGCCGATGGGCAAAAAGTCCGCACCGCCATCCCCGAATTTTGTGAAATAGCCCATCAGTCGTTCAGATTTGTTCCCAGTTCCGGCGACTAGATAATTCCATTTGTTGGCGAAGTAATATAGCGCCGTCATTCTCAGGCGCGGCTTGAGGTTGCCCTGACAGATCTGCCCGGCGTCCGGAACCTGGCAGAGGAAGGCGTCATAGACGGGGGAAAGATCCACTCGCTCCCGGCGGATGCCAAAAGTATCGGCCACGACCAGGCCATCCCGCTCATCTTCCCCCAGGCTGTGGCAAGGCAGGAGGAGGGCGAGGACATTGTCTCCCATTGCCCTTTTGGCCAAGACAGCGACTACGGCTGAATCGATTCCTCCGCTCAGACCGACCAGAACCCCGGCGGCTCCCGCTGCTTCCACCTGGTCTCGAATCCAGCGGCTGATCCGTTCACTCAGTCTCATGCTAGCCTTCTCTTCTTACAATGGAAGAATTTCTATTATCATAGACAAAGTGAGGCACGGTGTCAAAAAAAAACGGGGTCCCGAAAAAATCTCCTCTCTCACGAGTCCATTCCAGGCCGGACAAGCGGAGAATGGGAATTTGAAAGGTGAGGGGCTACTCTTCCACCTTTGTGGCGGTCAGAACGGATAGTTTGACGGCTCGAACCTTGCGGTAGACTTCTTCGGGCTTCTGCCTCTCTCCAGCCACAGTTAAAAGGTCTCGCTCGACAGAAATCCCGAAGAGGCGTTCATTCTCCTGCAGGTAGGGCAGGATCAGTCTCCAGTCTTTCTCCGTCAGGGAAGCAAATTCTCCGCCGTTAAGCTGCTCTCTTTCCAGTTTCCGATAGGGGTCGCGAACATAGAGTGCCCCGCCGGAGGCCAAGGAGAAAAGGTTGGACCCGGGGAAAGGCGTCGATTGCGGAAGGAGCCGGCCGTGTTCATCAAATTCCATCCCATTCAGAATGACAAACCCTCCCCCATTGTGCGGGTCCCCGGCCATAAAAGATTCAGCCAGATAGTCCAGACAGGTTCCGTTGATCACGACTCGCGGCTTTCCGGCGGCATTAATCAGGGGCCGACCGGCCGCATTCCCCAACACATAGATGGCCCCCCCCTTCGCGCCGTACAGGAAGGTCTGTCCCACATCCCCATGGATGACCATTTTCCCGGACTTCAGGATCTGGCCCAATTGGTCCTGAGCATTTCCATGAACAAAGATTTCCAGGCCATCGATGCCCGACCCCAGATAATCTCCCGAGCTCCCGTAGACATCGATCCGCACATCCCGAGTCTTCGGTCCGAGCCCGCACCCGAAAAAGCGCTGACCCCGAGCCCCATAAACAATGAATCTCTTCCAGCCGTCGAGGTAGGCACGGGTGAGGAGGCGGGCCGTACTCCCTTCCCCTTCAGGTGGAAAGTTCCGGGCGTCGAGGACCAGGATTTTTTCTCCTTCTCCGGGTTTTCTCAGCGCCTCCCGGCTCTGCCAATCGATCCGTTTCATCGCCCCGCTCAGGTTTGAGGTCAGGGGCAGCGTTGAAGAAAAGATTCTCCCGAGCTCCTCCTGCAATATCTCCAGGAGGCCACTACGACGTTTCGTTCCCGGGTCATACCGTTGGTCCGCGAAAAGGGTGAGAACCTCTATGGCCGAAGACCTGGCCGCATCACTGGCGGTGGCCGTCTGTCCAATTTGTTGACAGAAGGCTTGAAAGGTTTCAAAGTCCCACTTGGGCACATCGTTCTTGCAAGCCTGGAAGATCGAGCGCGCGTCCCCCAAACGCAACCGCTCGCTCACCTCCTTGCGGAGGGCCTCCTTTCTTTCGGGGCCAGGGACCTTGGCGTGATGTTCCCATGGAAGTTGGTCGCCCGGAGCCGCAATGGTTCTCCCGAATTTATCCGCACAGGTTAGGGCTTTCCCGGAATGCCCATTGCCGGCATCCCGAACGGTAAAGACGAAAGCTCCGCCATCGGTATGGCTGCCCCCCCGGGCATTCCAATACTTATCGGCAATACCATGAAAGCGGTCGTCCTCGCGGGCCAGACTCGAGAGAGTGGCATCGATCGCCTGTTTTTCCGAGCAGATCAGGCCAATTTGTACTTGGCCCTCGGAGAGGGCGAAAACCTGAGGTCTCAGCATGGCGGTATCTGTAATGCCAATGAGCTGGAAGCACTGCTGATAGGGGTCATTGCGGGCGATGATGAAGAACCACGGGCCGTCCGGGGACCCATGGATGTGGGCGGCCTGAATCTCCCGGTAAATCTTTTGTTTTTCTTTAGGCAGAAGGTCGAAATCCAGCTCGGTGGTTGGCGCCAGGGCCTCTATGATGTACTCCAGGGGGTAGCCATGAACCCGGTTCAGAAGGTCAAAGAGCAAAACCGATACCTCGGTGTCGGTCAAGAAAAGGGGAACTAAATTCCACTGCCGCAGGTACTCGCAGACCGAATGGTAATTGGCGAAGTCGCCGTTATGCACCAGGGCCTCATTCATCCCGATGAAAGGATGCGCCCCGCCGGGATGCCAGACCCGGCCTTTGGTCGGATATCTCTGGTGGGCGATCCAAACATGGGCCTTGAAATCCTCCAGCTTATAATACTGAGCGGCTTGCTCCGCATACCCCACAATTTTCAGAATCATCATATTGCGGCCGTGGGAAAGGACGAAAGCTTTCTTTTCCCCCAGCGAGGCGTAAAATTCCCGGTTGAGTTTAAAGCTGTTTTGAAAGATGAATTCATCCTCGATCCATTTCGGGTCCAAACCCTCCAGGTGATTTTCGGCCGCGAAATCGCCCAGGATTTCTTTCCTCACCCTTACAAAGTAACGGCAAACATCGGGGGGTTTCACCTCCAGGCCGGCAATTTCCCGGTAGTCGCTCACCGTGGGAATCGGCGAGCTGTGGTGGACTTCCAGGAAAGGCTCGATAAAGGATCGTTCAACGGACGGGCGGGACGCAGGGTCCAAGAAGGCCACCTGGAGCAAATAATCCTCTTCCAGCACTTCGGCGGAGACGCCCAGATCCTCCGGCGATAGACCCACGGCGGCGATCCCTCCCCCTTTCCCATTTCCCCGGTTATGCATCTGGCACGACGGTTCGATGATGTGGCGGCCGCTCACCGGTATGGAACAAGCAAACCCCGTGACTCCACAACCCCCTTCTTCTTCCGGCTTCCAGAGGGGAGGTTCCGGGAAGTTCCCAATTAGCTTCGCCCGGGAAGCGGTCAACCTCCGAGAATATATCCAGTTGTCTTTCATAAAAAACTCGTTACCCTATGGATGGGCCGCAGAACGCCTGGCATCTTCTTCTGCGGGATACCCCGCTCTATGCGGATCTTCCATTTCCACCTTTCAAGAATGGCTTGATATCGTCGTCTTCCAAATCACCGTGGTGATAATCCAGATGGACCAGGCAATCGGTTCTGCCGACCAGCTCCCGGATGCTTTTCATGCCGAAAACCTGGAGGAGGGCCACCAGCTGTTCCCTCCAGGAAGCGTACAGATTGATGATTCGCTGCGCCCCCCACTCAACATCCATCAGATTGGAGATCTCCGGGTCTGTGGTGGCGATGCCCCGGGGACATCCCCGCCCACTCTCGCAATTGCGGCAACGGATGCATTCCAGGGCGACCAAGTCGGACGTCCCCACCACGACTGCATCCGCACCCAAAGCGATGGCTTTGGCAATATCGTAGGCCGTACGGACCCCACCGCTGGCGATCAAGGTGATCTGATCACGGAGTCCTTCCTCCAGCAGGAAACGATGAACTTTGGGAATCGCGTATTCAATGGGCATGGCGATATTCTTCTTCGCGATATCCGGCGCAGCCCCGGTACCCCCGTAACTCCCGTCGAGGTGAATGATATGGGCACCGGCGTAGTAACTTCCTACGGCCACCATGTCCACGTCCGTAGGGGTGGAGACTTTTACCGAGACCAGGCACCGCGGGTTTACCACTTTAATCCAGTCCACATGTTTTTTATGATCTTCGACGGAATAAACGCTGTGGAACGGAAACGGCGAGAAGAGGGCGCTTCCCGCCACGGCTTCCCGCATTCGCGCCACGGCCGGGGTAACTTTATCTCCCAGGAGATGCCCTCCCAGTCCAGGCTTCGCGCCCTGGGCGTATTTGAATTCCACGATACGCACCCGCTGGATCGTCTCTTCCCGCACCCCAAACAACCCGGTGGCTACCTGGGTGATCATGTTGCCATCGTACCGCTGTAACGGTTCGGGATATCCGCCTTCCCCCGTACAGGTGAAAGTATTCCAGGCCTGTGCCGCCCGGGCCCGGGCCAGCATGGTGTTGATGCTGACCGACCCGAAAGACATGCCCCCCCCATAGAACGGAACTCCAATCCAGACCTGAGGTCGCTCATCCGCTCGGCGATTCAAGGGGACGGCGGTGGATATCTCCTCTTCGGGGGAAGAGAGATCGATCTCTCTTGGCAGACGCAGGCGCAGGCGGTCGAACCCTCCCCTGGAGGCTCCCACCCGGTACTCCAGGTCGGCATAGGGAACCTTTCCGGTTTCAGCCTGCTGCCAGGTAGACAATAAGAGATCGGCCGGCCATCGGTAGTCCGTAAACGCCTTAAGGTTGGGGTTGGGCGCCATTCGCAATGCACCCTGGGGGCAACGGGAAATGCAATAATAATCCTTCTCCTGACAGGAGGGCCCGATGCAAAACTCATCCTTGGGCGGGAGCATTTTTTTCCCCAGGCGGCGATGAACACCCCGGGGGCATAAATCCGCGCATAGCCCGCAATGAATGCAGGCCGCTCCCCGGTGAATTCTGTATTTTCCGACGGGGTTGCGGAAACGCGAAGGCATCGGCCGGATTTCAGGGGGAAAGGACATGCATGCTCTCCTCTTGGGGTTTGCCCTCCTGGACAGGCTGGCCGAAAATCCGGCCGAAGGTTTCTTTTTCAATCTCTTCCAGGAAAATCGCCCGGCCCGCTTCTCCGCGCAGCCGGCGCACATCCCGCATGCCCATGGCCCCCAGTACCTCCAAAAGCTGCCCATGCCAGGCGGCGATTAAATTCACCACTCTTTGCCTGCCCCATTCCGGGTCAATCTTTTCCACTTCGACGGGACAGGCCAGGTCATCGGCACATTGCCCACATAGGCGGCATTCCAGGGCAAATAAGAGGGGCCTTTCGATCGAAACCGCATCTGCACCGCAGATGATGGCTTTGGCCACGTGTTCGGCCATCGCGATCCCGCCTCCGTAGATCAAGCTCAGCCCATCCCGCAGGCCCTCTTTAACCAAGCGAAGATGGATCTTGCGGATCAAATCTTTTATGAACCGGGGAGAGGTGGCCTTTTGCTCCCGCCCCTTTTCGTCCGCTAAGATATGGAGCACCTCCGCGCCCGCTCGCGCCAGAGATACCACTTGTTCCTCTGTCTCCCGAGTCAGAGGAAGCCGCAAGCAAACCACGACTTCCGGGCTTATTTTTTTGATCTCCCGGACCGTCTCCATGCTGCCTTCGGTAAGAGAAACCTGGACCATTCTTGCCCGGCGGATACCTGGAATAGAACCTTCCAGGCTCCCTTCGGGAAGGAGCGGGACGAGGTGTGTCGCCACGGGCAAGAATTCATCCGTGAGATGCTCTACCCGGATAATCATCAAGGTATTGGCCTCAAAGGCGGCTTTGGCCAGGGCCAAACGGACGGCAGCGTTGAACTCCCTGAAGGGAAGAAGATCAAAGATGAAGGGGATCGAAGCTTCCATCCTGGGGGGAAAGTTCCCCCCCGATAAAACCGGCGAAAGGCGAGCCGCACCCTGGGCCGCTGGTTGAGTCAACATCTGCAAGATTTTCCCGAGTTCAATGGCCGTGCTAATATACTCTCTTCCATGGATCCCATCGCGGGTGGGCCGGACGATCTCAGACATGTCCGTCCACATGCTGTCAAAACCCGGGCCGGAAAAGGGGCCGCCATACCCCCCCCCGGAGACCGGAATTTTCCCCGTTTCGGCCTGGGTTTGATTACTGGCGATGATCTCCGGGGTCCAGTAATCGTCTCCCATGGTCCAAAATTCGGGATTTCGACTCTTGGATAGAATCCGCCCGTAACACCCCTGCACGCAGCGGAAACAATTTTTGCAGAGGGAATCGGCCGTGTCGAACATCTGCCGTTGGTCATACCCCCGTTTGCGATAGACCGAATAGACACAGGATTTTTTGACGCAGTTGGCGCAATTCAGACAACCATCCCCCTCGATAATCCCGAAAGGACCGGGAGGAACCCAGCGAGGGGGTATCGGTTTGGGATTTAAATGATATTTCTTGGGCATCGATCGGTTTCCCTTGCCCACTCAAAATTTAAGGAAACAAGGCTGATGAACTCGTAAAAAGTCAAAAATACCCCCTCTCCCTTGACGGGAGAGGGTCAGGGTGAGGGTGAAGAATCAGGAAATTTCAACCAGTTATTTATCCCCCTCCCCTTCATCCCCTCCCGCCAGGGGAGGGGAAATTCTACTTTTTACGAGATCATCAAAGCTAAGCTCTTACCAAAAGTTCCTATTGGGGCATTTTGATTTTTGTATTTTCCCGCAGGTCGCTCATCGACCGGACTTTTTCCGCCCAAGCGGTCAGCGACTCCATTTCTCCGCTTGGTG
>Ga0315285_10000481_pt1 | contig 41340 bp, 33 predicted proteins | sample YL17G09_36_MG_FD_203698 | JGI IMG/M metagenome (GOLD analysis project Ga0315285, IMG submission 203698) | Sediment microbial communities from Yellowstone Lake, YNP, Wyoming, USA - YL17G09_36 | ecosystem: Environmental > Aquatic > Freshwater > Lake > Sediment | place: USA: Wyoming | collected...
AAGTTTTAACCAAGCGAAATTATAATACTTTTATCCAAGAACGGAAAAAACTCTCCGGGGAAATTCTCAGGGGCAGGAAGGAAGGAGGGAAGGAAGTTAATTTAAAATATATTTCTTCGGGTTGACCGCAATTTCGTTAAGCCGGACTTCGTAATGCAGGTGGGGCCCGGTGGATCGCCCGGTATCTCCAACATTGGCGATGACCTCGCCCCGCTTCACCCGGTTTCCCAGTCTGGCCTTGATTTCAGATAAATGCCCGTAATGGGTGGTAATCCCGTAGCCGTGATCGAGAACGACGACTTTCCCCAGTTCGGGGGTGAAGCCGGCGAAACTGACGATCCCGTCCGCCGGGGCCTGAACCGAGGTTCCGATCTGGGTGGCGATATCCAGGCCTTGATGCATGGTGTTGAGTCCGGTGAAGGGTGAAATCCGCATGCCAAAACCGGAAGTGAGCCAACCCCGGGTGGGCCAGATGGAAGGGGTGGCGGAAAGGATCGATTTCTGATCCTGAACGAACTCGTTTAGGTCCTGGAGGCTGACTTCTTCGAGGAAGGCCTCGTTTTTCAATCTTTCCAACTCGGAATTCATCCGGCGGATAATTACCTCTTCCAGGTTTCCCAGGATCGGATAGGTTTTCTCCCCATTATCCAAGCCCCCGATTCCCAGAGGGGAGAGCTCGTCTTCCGATTTTTTCTCCAATCCGGTGATGACGCGAAGCCGGTTGTTAAACTGCCGGAGGCGGGAAAGCTGGTTGTCTAGGTTGTCCACCTTGCTGGCCAGTTCATAAATCTGGGTTTTCTGGGTTTGATTCTCGCTTTTAAGATAAGCCAGCTCTTTTAATCGAGAATGGGAATTCAGATAAAGCCCGGTCATGAGGATGAAAACCAGGAAGGAGGCGGCAAAAAGAATGATCCCCGCCCGTATGCCCCAGGCAGGAAATCTCACGCGCCGGAGCTGGTCAGTCTTTTCCGGAATAATTAATACCGTAAAACGCTTAGTCCCCATTTTCCTACTATTTTACGTATCTTTAAACGGCTGTCAACCATTTAGATGGGAAAATATTGAAAAAGTTGCCGGTTAGGCTTAAATTTCCCCGAATAATATCTGGGATAACCGGGCGAAAACTTCGACCAGGGTTAAATGATGGTGGTAATTGGAGTATTATGAGGCTGGGAATATTTACCGATGTTCATTCCAATTTTGAAGCTTTGAAGGCGGTGGCTTTAGCGCTCAAGTCAGAGAAGATTGATCGCCTGATTTTCCTGGGGGACGCGGTTGGATACGGGGCGGACCCCAACGATTGCTGCCGGATCATCCGGGAAATGGCCCACGTGGCCCTGGTGGGAAATCACGACGCGGCTTTAACCGGAAGGCTTCCCATGGATTGGTTTGTGGATTATGCCCGGGAAGCGATTGAATGGACGGAAAAGGTAATCAACCCCTCCCACCGGGAGTGGCTTTCCACCCGGCCCTTTTTCCACCGGGAAGAAGGAATCGGGTTTTGTCATGGGTCTCCGGTCGATCCCGAACGCTTTGGTTACGTGATCGATATTAACGAGGTTTTTGAAATCTGGAATTGGATGGAAGACCAGGGAATTCCGATGGTTTTCGTCGGGCACGCCCACATCGGGCTGGCTTTCCGGCACAACCATTCCCGGGCCGGGAAAAAAGACGAGATCAAGATTTTCAATTTTAACGGGGTGGAATCTTCCCCGGTCCGACTGGACCCGGAATGCACCTGGGTGATTAACGTGGGGGCGGTGGGACAACCCCGGGATGGCGATCCCCGTGCGGTCTATGCGGTGTTCGATACCGAAACCTGGATTTATGAAGTCCAGCGGGTGAAGTATGATATTAAAAGCGCCAGTGGCAGGATAGAAAAGGCCGGGTTGCCTTCGATCCTCTCGGAAAGGCTTTTCGTCGGTAGATGATCAGGGTCGCGAGTTTACAAATCAACAGCCGCCCTTTTGAAGTGGCGGAGAATTTGGAAAAGGCCAAGGATTGGATCGAAAAGGCGGTCAGCGCCGGATCTAAACTTGTGGTCCTGCCCGAATTTTTTAACCTCGGATATACCTACACCGACAGGCTGCTTGAATTTTCCGAACCCCGGGACGGCCCTACGGTTTCCTGGATGAAGGAGTTGAGCGCCAGTCTGGATATCTACCTGGCCGGGTGTTTATACGAGAAAAATCAAGATGATTACTTTGACACCCTGGTGATCACCACCCCGGATCGTTCCTCTCTATTTTATCGGAAGCGTCACCCCGCGTTCTGGGAAAATATCTATTTCCGCTCCGGGGACACCCCGGGGGTTTTTACCACCGGTCTGGCCCGGATCGGGGTGGCGATCTGCTGGGACGTGGTTTACCGCGATACCCTGGAGGGTTTGAGGGGAAAAGTAGACCTGGTCCTGGTCAGCTGCGCCTGGCCGTCGCTCCAGGTCCCGGGAGCGGGGAGATTATTCAAGGGGGTGGACTGGAATCTCCGGAGAAACGCCCAAGTGGCTCCGATCCGCATGGCGGAAGAGCTGGGCGTCCCGGTCGTTTTTGCTAACCGGTCAGGAAGGTTCCGGTCCCGGATTCCTTTGTCCGGTCTGCGGGTGTCGATGCCTTTTCTCGGCCAGTCCGCGGTGGTCTCCGCCGATGGTAAACTGGTGAAAAGACTCGGCATGGAAGAGGGGATGATCATTGCCGAGATCGAGATCCCGGATCGGAACGAGGTGCGCCCCGACAATTTCGGGAAAAATAAGCTGGGGAAGAAATATATCGTCCCGGTTCCCCGGGTGGTGCAAACCTTCCAGAGTTTCTGGGAATGGTTTGGCCGGTTGATTTATCTCAGCCGGACCAGAAACAAATCAAATTCCCCGACCCAGAATTCCAAAACCTGATTTTCACTCGTGATCTTACGTCGCCCCGCCCCGAGGCTAGGCTAACCCGAAATCCTCGGTTGGGTTTCTTTCTCCGTCATTCCCGACCTGATCGGGAATCCAGTCTTTCATCCCTGGATCCCCGCTTCCGCGGGGATGACAAGAGGACAACAAATTAAAAACTTAATTTGGCCTTCAGGTAGATCTGGTCCTGGTCGGTCATGGAGCCGAAAATGGTGCCTTTTTTCCCGGCGATGGCGAAATAACCAAGGGTAACTTCCAGGTTGTCGATTCCCAGGTATTGAATCTCGGGGACCAGAAAATAAGTCAGGGTATCCTCGAAACGTTTCCGGCTGGTTAAGGCCATGGCGGCCAGTCCCCCGGAAAAGCTGGGCTTGATTTTGTCATGGAGGAATTTTCTTTCGGCCCGGCCGATAAAATAATTCCCCAGGTTGTCCACGCCCGCCTCGGTGAAAAAACCGTGCATGTACTGGCAGTTTAAATAAATCCCGTTTTTAAAGGTATAATCTCCTCCGACGGTGTATTTGAAATACGGTTGGTCTTTAAGGGCTACGATTCCTTCCTCCGGAAGAAGGGCGTCGATTAAAGGTTGAAGGTTGGTATCCTCAGCCTGAACCGCGACCTGGATTTCTTCCCCCGGGAAAAGAGCTGCTCCTTCGGCCCAAAAGCCAATCGTAAAAAGCTCGCCCGCCAGGTCAAAACCGATGACATCGATATCAGGAAGTTTCAAGGTTACATCGGCCGAGACTTCTGCCGGCGTGAGGTTGGTGATGGAGACCTGGGCGGGGAGGGGGGTGTCATCGTAGCCATGGAAGTAGCTGACGGAAAAATCCGTGTTAAGGAGTTGCCCTTTAACTTTCAACGCTCCCATCGAATGGGGAAGGGTAAACGAGGGATATTCGGTTTTAATGTTTCCAGGAATAAAAGTGATATTGCCGGGCAACTGGGAAAAATTAGAGGGCATCAAGGCTTCCAGGTTGAAACCGGACGTGGGGAGCAGGGCCGGCCGGATCGTAGGAACCCAGGCCCCGATCAATTGCCAATCTTTGATGTAATAGGTGGCCAGAAATGCCGTGGAGGGAAACTTGCGTCCAAAGTCCAAAGGATCGGAATAGTCGTCGGGGTTCAGGTTGTCGGTCTGGTTGAGCTTATCGGCGGTTCCCCAGGCGATCCTTTGCTTACCTACCCGGAGGTCGAGATCCTTAAACAAAAAACCGTTTATGTCGATGTAGCCCTCCCAGAGGTTGAACTCGGCCGGGGTGGGGGTGTTGATTTCCTGCAAAGACTCAAGATTGTTCGCGGGACGGGGGAAGTCATAGTATCGGACATCCAGGCTGGCCAGGGCGCTGACCTTTTCAGCCGGTTTGGCGCGGGCCTCGACCTGGAGATTGTTGTAAAAATCGATAATCGGGGTGTGGCTTTTCGGGACCAGGAAGCGTTTGTCAACACTGAGAAATCCCTTAACATCAACCTTGTCTTCGGCCCTAACGGGTATAGTGAAAATGGAAAAGAATAGGGAGAAAAAAAGAATCGTGGTAGCCGCAGGCTTCAGCCTGCGTATGATATCGGCCGCAGTCATGGGATTTTTTATCTGCATGTAATCAAACACGGTAAAACTTTTTTCCAGGGAAGGTACTTCGTCTGCTCTCCTACGAAATACCGCAACCTAAAGGTTGCGCCTACCGGTCATTAAAGATTTTTTACTCCGCCTGTTTCAGAATGCGCTGGCTGAAAATATCGTTGGAGAGGCCGGTATCGTATTTGATCTCGGTAACCTCGATCACGGTCTTATGCTTGTCTTCCACGTTCTCCATCACCATCTTCCGGGGGGTCCAGTGACCCTGGATATTCTCGATCTGGGAGTTGGTCAGGACCTTCAATAACGATCCCTTCTTGGAGTGATAGAACTCGATTTTGGTTGGGATCCAGTTTTCCTTGCCGACCCAGAGCTTGACCTTGGAATAGCCGACTTCCGCCTTGGGCTTGGGCGTGGCTTCGATAACATATTCGGCGGGGGTTTCTTCCACGATCTTGGGGTCGTAATCGCCCTTATATTTGGTTTTCCCGATATCGTCGTAAGAAAAGTCCGTGCCCATGAAGCTTTCGTGCTTGACATGGGAGGCGATCCGCCGGATCTTGCCGAAGGCGGGCATGTAGAGATACATCTCATTCTCAGAAAGCGAGAGGAAGCTAACTCCCTTGACATCGGCGGGGGTGAGAAACCGGGTCAGGGTGAGGTCGTCACCTTTGGGATTATTCTTAAAGTAAGCCTTGATTTGGCGGACCCGCTCACTTCCGTCTTTTTCCACCAGGATCATCTTGCTCATAGCCACGCTGTCCTTGGCCTCGCGCATGGCCGCGTCGACCTTGTCCACGACCTCATCCGCGGTGAGCGCCCAGGAAAGGCAGGTGAAGGGTGAAAGGTAAAAGGTGAGAAGTAAAAATACGGAGAGGAAAAAGGCTTTCTGCTTTCTGACTGTTTTGTTCATTTATTCCTCCTTTTTAAAATAATCGGGAATCAATGTACCACTTTTGCCGAATTCCTGTCATTCCGCACTTGATGCGGAATCCAATTGTTTCCAAGTCTGGATTCCTGCTTTCGCAGGAATGACGATAGACAACATAAGAGTCTTTTTGATTTAGATACCCCGCGGTCTTGCCGCGGGGAGTTTCATTAAAAACCTGCGACCGGAGACTTCGGACATTAATTATTTCTTGATGAATTTCATCTTGGTCGAGAGGAGGAGAGCGGGGAGAAGGGTCAGGGCCCCAATGGAACTGATCACCATCAAGAGGGCCAGAAGCCAGCCGAACCTCTGGGTGGGGACGATACTGCTTGAAACGAGGACGATGAAACCCATCGTGACCGAGATAGCGTTGATCATGATAGCCCGGCCGGTGGTTTCGAAAGTCTGTTCCAGGGCCAGGGGGATATTATCATGGGTTTTTTCCAGTTCCTCGCGGAAGCGGGAAGTAAAGTGAATGGTGTAGTCGATCCCGATCCCGATTCCAATGGAGGATACCATCATGGTGGTGTCATCTACGGGGATGCCAAAATAAGACATAACCCCGAAGTTAGTCAGAACGGTGAGGCAGATGGGGGCGATGGCGATCAGGCCTCCCTGAACAGATTTGAATTGGATCATCATGAGGATCAAAACCAGGAACAGGGCGAGAAAGATGGATTGCATCATGTTATTAACGAGCGAGGGATAGAGCTTGTTGAACATCACGGGTCCGCCGGTTTCCTGGAAAAGCGCGGTGATTTCTGATTCGACCGGGGCGGATCCGAGGGGGAAGGATTCCGGGAGCGCGATCCTCCGGTCATAAAGTTCCCAGAGGTATCCGTGAAGATATTTGACGAAATTATGGTCGGTTCCGAACTGGGGGGGTAAAAGCGCAATTATTTTTTGCCCTAAAAGCTCGATTTCCTCGGCATTAAGCTTCTCCAGGATCCGATTGGAAAGGGACTGGGCCAGGGAAGAAATTGTCTCCGGGGTGGTTTTTATCTTTTTTGATTTTAAGAGAGGGGTAAGGGCGGACTCTACCTGGGACGGGCTGGATTTTCCCTGGGAAATCGTTTTAAGGGTGGCCAGGACCATGTTTTCGATTAACTTTTCATCCTTGATTTCGATTTCCGCCTGGGGGGAGGCGAGATATTCCCGCAGTGAGGCCGAGAAACGTTCCTTTTGGGCTTGATCAAGCTCGGCCAGGGGCTGGCTAATCCCGGAAGTCAGGATCTCTTTGATTTTCGGGGAAAGGGAAGAGAACTCTTCCATCTTCTCCGGATTTCCCTGCTTTTTGGAGGTGGCCTTGATCAGGTTGCCAATATTATCTCTCAACAAATCAAGGTGATTCTGGACAACTTTTTCCCGGGTGGCGGGATCGAGCTTTTCGAGGTCAACCACCTTGCTCTTCCCGGTGGTATGATTTTTAAAATACTCTTGGAGCTTGCCCACGGTGTATATCTGCCTTTTTGTGTTGTATGTGCTCAGAGTGGTTTGAATGAGAGCTTCCTGGTTTCCCTTTTTGACCAGCAGGTCGACGAATTCATTGCCTTCCAGAAACAGGTAGAGGTTGGCGACGCCCTCGGGATTATCCGGGATGGAATAACGGCCGTTGAGCTGGTAGTTGGCCTCCATGATTAGGTCCGCGACAGACTGGGGGTTGCTGGTATAAATGATAGTGTCGAGGTACTGGCCCAGCTGGCGCATTTCCTTCAAAACAAAGGGGTTCAGAATGTCTCCCCGGACGTCTATCAGGATGGGTTCGGAGCCCCCGAAGGTTTCCCGGGTGAAGTTTTCCGCGACCCGGACCGGGCTGTCCTTTTTGAAATATTCGACGAAATTGACCTCACGGGTGAGACGGGGGAGGCCGGAGATCGAGGTTAACGCGATGATGATGCAAATGATAATGATGGGCCAGCGGTATTTAATCGGGAAATTGGAGAAACGGGCGAAAAGGTTATAGACAAAAGTGGCCACCCGGCTTTCCCCGGGTTTTTTCACGGGAGCGGGCCGGGCTTTCAAAATGGCCAGGGTGGCCGGGATGAAGGTGACCGCGATCAGGAAAGCGAAACCGATTCCCGCGGCGATGAAAATTCCCGCCTCCTGGACGGGAGGCATGTCGGAATAGGCGAAGGTCCCAAACCCGATCTGGGTGGTCAGGGCCGCCAGGAAGACCGGGACGGTAATCTGTTTCATGGTTTGGATAAGGCCCGGGATTTTGTTTTCCGGGGTTTTCACCTCGTTGTAATAGCGGTTCACCACGTGAATCCCGTAGGCGCTCCCGCAGGCAATCAGAAGCACCGGGATGATGGAGGAAAGCATGTTCATATCCCGGCCAAAGGCGTGAATCGAACCGAGGGTCCAGATAGTGGCAAACAGGACGGTGAGAATGGGGAGAAAGATTCCCCGCAGGGTCCGGAAACTCAGGAAAAGCACGAGCATAACCGCCAGGATGGTGACCGGGGTCAGCCCGAGAAAATCCGACCTGATGATTTCATCAATGTATTTCATCTGGAAGGGAAACCCGGCATAGTAGGGCTTCAGGATCCGGCTTTGCGGACGGGAGACAATCCGGTCAATGGTGCTTCTAATCTGGCCGGCAATCGTGATCTCGTCCTCTTCCACCAGGATCCGGGCCAGGATAATCGTGGATTTTCCATCCTTGGAGATAATCGCCCCGGAATACATATCCTTGGAAAGGGTGTATTCCTTCAGGCGCGAGAGGGTTTGCGGATCGCGGGGGATATTATCCGGGTCGATCAGTTTGCCGACCTCGATTCCGTCTTCGATTTTGCGGATATCAATGATATTGGTCAGGCTGATCACGCTGGCGATCCCGGGTATCTTTTCGATGGAATCGGTTATCTCCTGAATCTCAGCCAGGGTGGCATAATTGAAAATATCCTTGGTTTCCAGGGCGATGGCGCAGAGGTCGGCTCCCTGGAAGGTTTTATCCACCTCCTTGAAGAGCTCGGCTACCGGGTCATTATGGGGGAGAAACGCGGTCAGGTCGGAATTGATGGTCAGCTTGCGCGCGGAATAGCCGAAGGCAACGGTGATCAAGACCGTGGCCAGGATAACCCAGTAGCGGAAGCGGATGACCAGATTGGCGAAGGTTTCTAAATTAAATTTACGCATAGCGTCAAAATTTGAAGCTAATATTGAATTGTTAGGCTTTGGCTGTCAAGAATGGGCAGGTTGCCATGAAATTGCTGGAAGCGGCAGGCAACCCTTTGGGGGGGAGATAAAATTTAAATCCTGAGGGGTTTTTTACGGTTGAATAATTACTTCGCCTTCCGCCGGGTCTAATAAATATCGCGAAGTCAAAAGCCGGGACAGTCCGTACTGGGGTTCGGTGATCCGGCTCCGGGCGGAAGCGTCGCCCTTGAGGAAATAATCGAACCAGGCCAGGGCGTAATGGGATGAAACCGGGTGCTCCCACTCGGGGACCAGGGGCCAGTGGCGGAAGGGGGAATCCGCCCCTTCCCCTTCCATGGTGTTAAATCCTCCGTGACTGCCGGCCCCGATGATAATGACCTGCTTGGGCGGGTTGGTGATGTCGTAAAAAATTTCGTTGGCCACCGGGCCGAGGATCGGCGCTCCCAGGTCGAGGAGGTCAAAATCGGCCGATTGGATCTGGGTGGGAACCCGGGAACGGGCCGAGCAGAAATAGGGGGTCATGGAAACCTCCACCGCCACCTTGATCCGGGAGTCAATCACCTGTTCGTTGCAAACGGCCATGGATCCCCGGGAATGGCCCATGATTCCCAGTTTCTCCGCGTCCACCCGGTCGGAGATCGGGCTTACCTTATAAAGGTAAGTAACCGCGTCGTATAGATCGTTTTCCCAACCCGGGGGGAGGTAGTGCTTGAACCAGTAAGGGTGCATTCCCGGTGTCTCGCCCTGCGACTCTGCCTGCCCGCCGGGTTCAAAGACCAGGACCGCGTAGCCATTTCGGGATAATTCCATCGCGATCCAGTGGTAAAGGTCGAGCCAGCAGATGGTCCCCGGGCAGAAGACGATTCCGGGAACCGGGGTGGTGGTGGTGGCGGAGTCGGGCCAGTAAAGACGGCCGCCCAGGGTTCTCATTTCTCGGTTGGTGAAGGAGACGTTTTGAATTAAAACATTGCCATCAGTTTTTACCTCCTCTTGCGTGACGGGGAAGACGAAATCCTCATAGCCCGGGCCCGGCCGATCCCCCGAAGACGGGAAAATGAGGGAATCCAGCCACTGGGAGTAGGTGTTGAAAATCAAGGCGATCAGGGCGTTCAGGGATCCGGCATTGGCGGGGGTGAAGGTACCGTTTTCGGAGAGGGGCTCCCGGATCTGCAGGGAACCGTTGTACGTGGGATCGGTAAAGTCGAGATAATACAGAAACCCGGCCGGGCTGGAATCCGGCACGGCCACTCCGTCGGCCGGGATGGCCTGGTCAAAATGCGGTCCATCGCCGGTGATCACCCAGGGATAGCCGGCGGGCAGGATGCTGGCCGTTCCGATCTCCAGTTCCACCCGGAACTCACCGTTCGCATCGGTTTTAGGAAAGAAAGCGCGGGGATCGGGAAAATTAGCGAAGAGCTGTTTTAAATCCACCCGGGCCAGGTTGGGAAGAGCGGGAAGCTTCCCCGGTTCGCCGAATCCCAGGAAAGAAACCAGGAAATTCAAATCCCCGAGATCCAGTGCGGCGTCTTCGCCCCGCAGGGCCTTCTGGAACAAGAGAACCAGGGATTCGAAGGCGGGCAGGAAGGTTTCCGTTCCTTCGGGGAGATAAATGTCACTGCACCAGGGGGCGTCGCTGACATTCCATTTTCGCACCGGGTTAACCGACACCCGGTCGCCGGCACCGATTACTCCATCTTTATTCTCGTCCACGAACCCAAAAACCTTTAGCAATGGGTCGGTTTCATCCTTTTTCAGAAGCGAGCTGAAAAGGGAACCGTTTTTCCCGGATATCCATTCCAGGGAGGAGGCCAGCTTCGCGAGGCCGGCCTGGAATTTCTCCCGGTCTTGGATTTTAAAAAGATCCGGGTTGCCGGCGATCACCGGGCCGAATTTCCTGACCCGGTAAACCAGGTCCACCGGGCTGGTCAAATTCATCGGGAAACTGAGATCAGCCAGGAGGCTCATGGGGTCCAGACCCAGGTTGAGACTTTTCAAGATCAGTGCGGAGGCTTGAACCATGTCCGCCATCACCCCGAGCAGCCGGACCTCGAATTCATCGGCTTCACCTCCGAGGTCGATCAGGTATTCCTGGTCGAACTGGATGCGGATGGGAACGGAGGGAAGCTCCAGTTTGAATTTAGCGAGGTCGATGGCCTGAAGGTGAGTCTCGGATTCGGCCATGAGTTCAACCACCGGATCAATGTAGAGATTAATGAAACTGGAGGCATCGAATTGCTGGGGATGAAGGAAGGTTTTTGGGGGATCGGCCTGGTTGAGATGCAGGCAGCGCTCTGTGGCCTCCCATAAATTGTAGGGGAGGAGTTTATCTCCTCCCGGGAGGGGACGAGCCCCTCCCCTACAAAAAACATCTTCCGAACCTGCTTTTTCGGAGATCTCGGAGGGTTGGGACAACCCCATCATCAAGGTATAAATTGTCCCCGCGGCCGTGGAGATCTTTTCCGCGGCCAGCATTCCGTCGGAAACGGCAACCCCGTAATGAGCGCAATCGTTATTCGGGTGCTTGGCCAGCTCGGCCAGGAAGTGGGTTTTGGCGGCCGCGGGGTCCCCCTGGCCAAGAAGCCCGATGCCCTGTTTGACCTGGGAGGTGATTTTGGAATCACTCCCTCCGCCCCCGCAGGCGAGGAAGCAAAGGCCGAGAGCTCCGAGCAAAGCCCCACCCACAGTTTTCCGGGCCTTCATTTTACCTTCCCGATCTCCGAGGCCGATCTGGATTTTAGAAAAAATACATCAAGGTTCCAGTAACCAGGTGGCAGCTGCCTCCCGCGGAATAGCTTTGGTTCGCGGTGCTGGCTTTGGTGACTGTAACTTTCTGCAGGAAGTGCCCCTGGTAGGCAAAGTCAACTTTAACGGGATTGGGAATGATATCCAGCGGGTCGGAAAAACTGATTCCGATCCCGGCCCCGATCCCGTGGGTGGGGGGATCGATGAAACTGGTGTCTCCGATTTGGGCGGGAACCGAGGAATTCCGGTAGAAATACCCGGTCCGGGCATCAAGGTGCGAAGTAACCTTATATTCCACTCCGAAGCGGGGAATCCAGTAATCCTTAAATTCATAAGTGTAGGTTGTGATAAATTGATTAAGGAGTTTTTCCATCGACCCAGCCAGAGGTGAGTTGGAATTCAGTTTGATTTTCAATACGGGAGGCACATAATTGGCAAAATTTACCCAGCTAAGAGCACCAGAGATAAGCAGACCTTTTAAAGGTTTGACCCCGAATCCCATTTCCACCTGCTGGGGTTTGTAGACGTCCCGGAAGGTGACCAAGAGGGGGATGGTTTCACTAGAAGGAGAAGGCAAGGTAATGTTGGCCGGGATCACTACTTTGACTTGGGTTTTCCCATGATAAGCGGCACCAAGGGAGAGCCAATCGGTAGGCCGATACTGGATCCCGGCAGTGGGGGCTAAATCAAGGGGAAGCCGGGCATCTAATCCGATTTTGACTTCCTTCCCTATTCCCACATTCGCGGTCATGGGGATAATACCCAGCATAAGGTCAATGCCGGCCGCAAAGGCAAGTTTTTTCCAGGCCTTGTAACTGACAGCCCCGGTGACTATCAGAAAACGGTTGCGGTTTTCATATTGAACAAAATAAGGAACGGATGGATCGAAGCTTTTCAACTCAACGATGTATAATGTTACTGGGTAGGGCGCATAAACCCCCAAACCGTAGGAAATCACCTCGGCGATTTTCCCGCTCCCTAGGGGAGTGGCATAACCCACGGAAATTCCTTCATCAGGGTAAATCCGTTTCCCGCCGGTTTGAGATTTTGGCTTGCTTCCGTTTATCTTCAGCTCGGGAACGGTGTAGAGGAAGCTGAGTCCCAAATTCTCGTCTTTGCCTTCGTGGAAGGCCATCCCGGCCGGGTTGTAGTAAACCGCGGTGTATTGATCGTCGCAACCGACCAAGGCGCCGCCCATCGCGATGGCCCTGCTTCCGAACCCGTAATTATCGAAGGCGTGACCCCAGGCTGACCTGGAACCGGCGATCAACAAACTGATAAGCAAACCGCAATAAATGCAGATAATAATCGTTTTTTCTTCCTTAACATTTACCCCCTTTTTTCTTGATAACCAAGGTACGGTTAGTGAGTTCGAATTATTCTATTAAAAGGAAAGATTTAAAGACAGCCCTCCTGAAAATATATCTCCATCGATTGTGTATCCGGGTTGACCGGGATTGTCCGCGGGGACGGTTCCGAGCTTGACCACTCGTCGTTTTGCGAGCAGCTGATACCGGAGGTGAAAGTTCGCCTCGATGGGTTTGGCGACCAAGCTCCAGGGGGCGGGGAAGGCAATGCCCAGGCCGCCGGAAAAAGTATGCCGATCCGAATCCAGGAAGTTGGATTCCCCGGTTTGGTCAGGGATGGGCGACGGAGACCAGCCGTATCCGGCCCGGATGGCGGTCTTGATTTTGGGGATCAGGTTGAGCCGATATTCGATTCCGAATCGTTGACTCAAGGTATCGGAGAAGTTGGGGTCGGGAGGTGGAGGGACGGAAGGGAGGACCTGGTTGAGCACGGGATCGGGGCTGGAAAGAGAGATATGGGCGGAAGGGTTGGGGAACCCGGACCAGTCGGTTCGGATCAAATCAAAAGCGGCGGTAAGATCCGGGAGGATATCAACCGCGGTCCCCAGGACGTATTGCCGGGGAGTGTAGAGAATGTGACTGGCGACCATGATATCCAGGGTTTGGGGCGAGGCGCTAAGACCGGAAGCGATTTCGGAGGATTTTAACTTAATCCTCATGTCCAGACTGTCCCGGAAGGTAAACCCGATTTTAAAGCGGGGGGAGAATTTAATCAGCAGACCCGCAGTTGGAGTAATGATGTAAGCCACGTCAACCCCAAAATCATATCCGGAGGGAGGAGCTCCGGGGGTAGGTTGTCCACTGAGCAGGAACGGGGCATCCAGGTACATGGAGACAGAGGAAGGGATGGAAGCCTGGACCTGGGCTCCCGCGCCCACGGAGAGAAAGGGGAAGATCTGGGCCGAGGCGGCAAACATCAATATCTGCTGGCGCAAACGGTGGCGGTCAAGCGCGAAATCCGGCTGGTTCAGGGGAGGCATGGCCACGTCATAAATCAGGGAACCGAGCATGAATCCGGAAAAACCGATGGCGGCCTTTTCCTTGAAAATACCCCGGAGGGGGACGATAAAACCGAAGGGAGTGCCCGTAACATTTTCGATCCGGCTTTCCTGGGAATTGAGATACAGCCGGGGATGGGTATAGGTAAACCCAAATCCGAAACTGGACTCTTTTATCAGGCTCAGGGCACCAGGATTGTAATAGGCTCCGGAAAAGTCATCGGCAATGGCGGTATACGCTCCACCCATGGCCGCGTCCCGGCTACCGACCCCAAAATCGTCGAAGGGTCCGGCCCAAACCGCTGAAGTGAAAGGTGAAAGGTGAAAGGTGAAAAGAAAAAAGCCGGTAGCTAGTAACCGGTGGAACGTAGTTGCCCAATTCATTGGGCGGGTTTTAATCTGCCGATCCCGCCGGTGACGGGACAAGTCCCTTCGATGTCGGGATAAATAAATCGGCAAGCTACAAAATGCATCAGCCACTGGTGACTGGCAACTGGTTACCATTGTTAAAGCTCCATCCGGAAAGACAACCCGCCGCTTAAGATCGAGCCTCCAGTTTCATATCCCGGATAGCCGGGATTGCTCAGATCGGATTTGGTGGTTTTCCGGTTTTGAAAAATATGTTCCTGCAAATGAAGATCGAGACGGACCGGGCGGGAAAAAATGCCAAAGGGATCCGTGAACGAGATCCCCAGCCCGGCGGTGAGGAGATGGCGGTGGTAATCAAGAAAGTTCGTAGCGCGGTAGCTTTGATCGGGAACCGGGGTGGGGATGAAGGAGTAGCCTCCGCGAATCTGCAGGTCTTTTCTTAAAGAGTATTCCGCGCTTAAAGCGGGAACCAGGGTATCGTGAAAATCCGGGTTGGGATTCCTGGGCAGGTTTTTTTGAATTTCCTCCAGTTTTTCTTGGTCGAGAGGCTGGCCCATGATTTTGACCTCCTGGATTTGAATTTCTCCGGAAGGGCTGGGAAACCTGGACCAGGCGATCCAGGTGAGATCCAGGGCGGTATTCAGGGAGCGGGAGGCTTGAAAACTCGCCCCCAGGGCCAGCTGGCGGGGGGTGTAATTCATGTGGGTTTTGAGGGGGATCTTGGCCTGCACCTCCAATCCCTCCATAGTGATAATTGTATCGACGGGGATATCCAGGAGGGTGTCAACTTCGTCGCGAAAAGCCAGGCCGATTTTCCACCTCGGATGGAGATCCAAAAGCAGGCCGGCGATGGGGGAGAGATGATAAACCCAATTCCAGTTCAGGGAGGCTTCCGGCGAAACCCCGGACCCAGAGTAATTGGCGGCGTCCATCTTGATTTGCATTGTCCCTGGTGAATTGGGGATAAGGTGAAGCCCGAGACCAAGGGAGAGGAGGCGGTGGGGTTTGACCGCAATTCCGAGGTTGATAGCGGTGCGGTAGATCCGCTGATCGACCTGGACAAACTGGGGATAATTCATCGCGGGGGCATAGCCATTGGCGAAGTAAGTCCGGTTCAGATCTCCGGCGAGAAGAAGCCCGAATCCGATACTCACCCGGCCTTTGAGTTTTCCGGAAAAAGGAAGAACAAAACCGATCGGGAAACCCGTCAGATTTTTCGTCTTGGAGATCTTGCCTTTTACCTCGGGGGCTGCTTCGGTTAACAGGGAGGGGTTGGAGTAAATAAACCCGAACCCGAAGATCGGGCGATCAGCGAGTATTAAAGTGGCGGGATTATAATAAACCCCGGAGTAATCATCAGAGAAAGCGGTGCCGGTATTGGCCCGGGCGGCATGCCGGGAGGAGAAACCATAGACATCCAGAGGGCTAGCCCAAACCGGAGGACAAGAGAAAATCAGTCCCGCAGTCCAGTAGACCAACAGCTGGGAAAGGAGAAATATTAACCTGATCAAGTGCCGATGAACACCGGCCAAATTTTTGGGGAGAGTGATAATTTTCAAGAATCGCACTGGCGCGTTGGGATTGAATTAATGATGCCCATTATTATACCGAAAAGGGCGCCGGGGTCAAGTCTGGGCTTTTTCTTTTGAGGTTTCGATGGCAGAACCCGGGGTGTTTAATGTCAAATCGGGGTTCTGTTATAATGGTTGACACTTTGCGTTACCCGCCTTCGCAAAGGGTCATGGATTTACCCGTGGATGAATGATTTTTAGGCGGGTAACCCTCCGTAGCTTTAGCGTAGGAGGGTAAGCTTCGGTGGGTTCCGCCCGTCGGAAGTTTTGAGGAGGTACCACTTTTGTTGATGTGGGGCTCCACGATAGGATAAGAAAATGAAAAATCCAGGCTTGGAAAAAGGTTTTATTCAGGTTTATACCGGGGAAGGTAAAGGTAAAACCACCGCGGCTTTGGGCTTGGCCCTACGCGCGATTGGACATGGGTTGAAAGTATATGTTATCCAATTTATGAAAGGGAATATCGAATACGGGGAATTGTGGGCGGCCAAATGTCTGGAGCCGAATTTAATTATTCGCCAAATGGGAAGGGAAACCTTTGTCAACCGGGATAATCCGGACCAGGAGGACATCAAGTTAGCTCAGGCGGCTCTGGCTCTGGCCCGGGAGGTAGTGTCGGGCGGCGAGTATGATATCGTGATTTTGGATGAAGTTAACTGTGCCCTGGATTTCGGCTTGATTCCGTTCGATCAGGTTCTTAAAATTCTCCAGACCAAGCCAGAGAAGGTGGAGTTGGTCCTGACTGGAAGGGGGGCTTCCCCGGAACTGATCCAGGCCGCCGACCTAGTTACGGAGATGAAGGAAATAAAACATTACTACCGCCGGGGAATAAAATCCCGGAACGGCATAGAGATATAAGGAAGGTGAGAAGCTTGCCTTGAGCGAAGTCAAAGGGTAAAAGGGGAAAGGTAAAAAACAAGATAAATTAATAAAGGGAGGACAAAGATGGCAGAGAGAAAAATCCGTATTCTAATGGCGAAGCCGGGACTGGATGGACATGATCGCGGGGTGAAGGTAGTGGCCCGGGCCCTCCGGGACGCGGGATTCGAGGTGATTTATACCGGCCTCCACCAGACCCCCGAAATGATCGCCAACGCGGCGGTTCAGGAAGGGGTGGACGCCGTAGGCCTTTCGGTCCTTTCGGGTGCTCACAACACCCTTTTCCCGGCCGTGATCGAAGCCTTGAAGCAGAAAGGCGCGAGCTCGGTGACCGTCTTCGGCGGCGGGATTATCCCGGAAGAGGATATGACCTTCCTGAGGAATAAAGGGGTTATGGCGGTCTTCACCCCCGGAACCTCCACGGAAGAGATTATTTCTTTTGTCCGCGGCAACATCAAGTCGGTTCATTGATTATTCCCGTGATTATTTTCGGGAGTTGAAGATAGCTCTCGAAAAATATTTCCGAAATGTCGGATTTGGCCGATAAGGTTCTGCGCGGTGATGTCCTGGCCACGGCCCGGTTGATCCGGGATCTTGATGATGGAATTGATGGGGCCATCGCCGAACTGAAAGTCCTCTACCCCCAGACCGGGAAGGCCGAGGTGATCGGGGTAACCGGAGCCCCGGGGGTGGGTAAAAGCACCCTGGTGAGCCGGATGATCGAAAATTTCCGCGCCCGGGGAAAAAAGGTGGGAGTGATCGCGGTGGACCCGACCAGTCCTTTCAGCGGCGGGGCGGTCCTGGGAGACCGGATCCGGATGCAGAACCATTTTAACGATCCCGGGGTTTTTATCCGGAGCATGGCGACCCGGGGTCATTTGGGAGGGCTTTCCAGTTCCGCCTATGAAATTATCAAGGTTCTGGATGCCTTCGGTTCGGAGGTGATCCTGGTGGAAACCGTGGGGGTGGGACAGGATGAGGTTGAGATCGCTGGGGCCGCCCAGACCACGGTGGTGGTTTTGACCCCGGGGATGGGGGATGAAATCCAGAATCTCAAGGCCGGGATCCTGGAAATCGCGGATGTCCTGGTGGTCAACAAGGCCGATCGGGAAGGGGCCCAGGTAACGGTGCAGGGACTCCGGAGGCTTTTAGAGATGGGGGGATTCGATCGCAAAGGCTGGCATCCTCCGATCTGCCTGACCGTGGGTACCGATGGAACCGGCATTCCCGATTTGATCAAGGCGGTGGACCAGCACCGGGAATTCTGGAACCGGCAGAAAGCTCAACCCGGGTTCGAGCATAAACGGCGGGAGGAAGATTTTTTAAGGATTCTCCAGGGCCAGGCCGTCAACAAACTGATCGTCAGCCTCCGCCGCAATGGTTATCTGGAAGAGATCGTGGCCAGGATCACCCGCGGGGAAAGCGATCCCTACAGCGAATCCGAAAAAGTATTGAAACTGGGCGATTACGCCCGGAACGAATAGGTTCTCCCTCTTACTCTCCGAAAATCTTTTCAATATTCTGCGCGATTTCCTGGGGAGTCCATTCCCCGGTTTCCCGGGTTACGCCGCTGGTGGTTTTCATCACGAAAGCGTTGAGCATCCGGCCCTGCACCCCGATAATCTTTCCGTTGATATCCTTGGCCAAATCGGAGGCAAGGTAAATCACGATCGGAGAAATGTGTTTAGGATCGAGCTGTTCCTTGACCCCTTCGGCCTTGGCCCAGGGGAGGTCTTCGGTCATCCTGGTAATGGCGAGCGGGGCGATGGCGTTAACGGTAATCCCGTACTTAATCAGTTCTAGAGCCGCGACCCGGGTAAACCCATAGATGCCGGCCTTGGCGGCCCCGTAGTTGGCCTGTCCGAAATTTCCGATCAGCCCGGCCACCGAAGTGGTGTTGATGATTCTTCCCCCGGTTCCCTGTTCTTTCATCACATTGGCGGCGGCCTTGGTACAGGCAAAGGTACCCCGGAGGTGCACGGCGATAACCGAATCCCAGAGCTCGTCTTCCATTTTTAGGAGGGTTTTATCCCGGAGGATCCCGGCGTTGTTGACCAGAATGTCCAGGCGACCGAAGGCTTTGACCGCGGTGTTGACAATACCTTCCGCCCCGGCGGTGGTTGAAACCGAATCAAAATTCGCGGCCGCCTGGCCGCCCCGAGCCTTGATTTCCTGGACCACCTGGTCGGCGGCCCGGGCGTTGGTCCCGGTTCCGGCACGGTCGCCCCCCACGTCGTTGATCACGACCTTGGCGCCTTCCTTAACAAAAGCAAGGGCATGCTGGCGGCCGATTCCTCCGCCTGAACCGGTAATAATCGCTACCTTTCCGTCTAAAAGGCCCATGTCCACCTCCTTTGATCCTGGTTAATATAAGGGATGATGAAAATAAATTAATATTACAGCCGGGGATTGTCAACGTGGGGAAAATGCATTAAAGGTTCTTCTTGCATTCACTTAAAAATCGTAGCATATTAGTTGCACAGCCAAGACTTCTGGGGAAGAAAGGAGGTTGGGTAATGGCTATTAGTGGACTGAAACAGAAAAGTGTGACCCGGTTGGAAAAGGCTTTGAACCAGCTGGTGGACCTGGTCGAGGGGCAGGTGGATCGAACCATTCAATCCCTCAAACTGCCGGAAAGAAAAGAAATTATTTATCTGCAGGAGAGGTTAAATCAGCTGGAGGGGCGCCTGTCCCAGTATCCGGCCGCGAAGCGAGCCATCAGCCGGGGCCGGGAAGTGGCCACCAAGGTCAGGGACCGGATCGACCGGGGCCGCCGGAATCTGCGGGCATCGGGCGGGAAGACCTGTAAATCCCATGGCTGCTTCAAACCCATTAAGGCCAGGGGCTTATGCGGGACCCATTATCAGGCGGCGAGACGGAAAGGGGAGTTCGCGGCATAATTATTTCCGCGGCAACGGTACATCTGGAAATTAAAAACGGCCGGGAGGGTGAGAGAATCGCCTTCCCGGCCGGATTTATTTGCCTGGTTGTAGTTGCCCGATTTATCGGGCTTTTTCAAAACCGCCGATGAATCGGCGAACTACAAATAAATGAGGATTCGGGTTTATTTGTCCGGGAGAAGAACGTTGTACCAGACTTTTCTTTTTCTCTTCCGGACCAGATCGATATGAATATGTTTGGGCTCGGTGTATTCGTTGAGCCCGTACAGCCCCATTTCCCGTCCGATTCCGCTTTGCTTAAAGCCCCCGAAAGGAGCGTTGTAATTCAGGAGGTGATGGTCATTGATCCAGATGGTTCCCGCGCGGATTTTTTTAGCGATCTCGATCGCCCGGGGGATATTGACGGACCAGACCGACCCGGCCAGACCGTAAACCACGTCGTTGGCGATCTGGACCGCTTCCTTTTCGTCGCGGTAACGGATGATTGAGAGCACCGGGCCGAATATTTCTTCTTGGGCGATTTTCATCGAGTTTTTTACTTCGGTAAAAATCGTGGGCTCAAAGTAAAAGCCCCGGGCGTATTCCTCGCCGGAGGGACGCCGGCCCCCCAGGATCAGGCGGGCGCCTTCCTTCAGCCCGGATTGGACATACTCCTCCACTTTTTTCACCTGCGCTTCGGAAATCAGGGGGCCCATGCCGGAACGTTGATCGAGAGGATCACCCAGCCGGATCTGCCGGGCCCGGGCGACCAGTTTTTCCACCAACTGGTCGTGCAGAGTTTCCGGGAGAAGCAGGCGGGTTCCGGCGATACAGATCTGCCCCTGGTGATAAAACACGCCGAAAAGAATTCCATCCAGGGCCTCTTCGATTTCGACGTCGTCCAGGACGACCACGGGGGATTTTCCCCCGAGTTCCAAGGTCACCTTCTTGACGGTCGCGGCGGCCTTTTCCATGATCCTTTTTCCGATTTCGGTCGATCCGGTAAAGGCGATCTTGTCTACGCGGGGGTCGGTGGCGAGATGCTCGGCCACGCTCCCGGGACAGGGGACGACGTTCACTACCCCGGGGGGAACCCCGGCTTCATCAATGATCTGGGCCAGTTTCAAGGCGGAAAGCGGGGTTTCGGAGGAAGGTTTCAAAACCACGGTATTTCCCATCGCGATCGCCGGGGCGATTTTCCAGACGGCCATCAGGAAGGGAAAATTCCAGGGGATGATCTGTCCGCAAACCCCGACCGGTTCCCGGAGCACGAAATTGGAACTGATGTAAAGACTTCCCTCGGAGGGCAGAGGCTCAAAGGGCGAGCGGTCGGCCAGCTTGGCGTAGAACCGGAAGGTGTGGGCCCCCAGGTTGACATCGGCCAGGGCCTTGCGGATCACCGCGCCCGCGTCTCGGGCCTCGATCTCGGCGATTTCCTGGGCCCGTTCCTGGATTTTCTGGGCAATTTTCAATAAGAAGTCCGCCCGCCGCGCGGCTTTCATGCCCGGCCATTCCCCCTGATCAAAGGCCGCCCGGGCGGCGGTGATGGCATCGTCCAGGTCGGAGCGGTCGGCCAGGGGGAGGCGTGCGATTTTTTCCTGGGTACTGGGACTGGTGGAAAAGTAACTTTTGCCGGATTTTGATTCCTGCCATTTACCGTTGATATAAAGCTTGTATTCTTCCATGCCAATCTCCTTGTCCTTACAGTCGATGGAATTGTTGATTTGCCAACTTACTATAGTTAACAAAATAAATTTTTATATATTTATCTCACCCTTCCCTTCATCCCCTCCCGTCAAGGGAGGGGAATTTTCCCTATAGTTCCCTCTCCCCCTGCGGGAGAGGGTTAGGGTGAGGGGCAAATAGATGTCAATTTATTTTTAGTGTTCACTATAACTTACCAACTCACCAACTTATATTTTCTCGATCTCACCAGGCTTCCCGCAGGATTTTTTCCAACTCGGCGGGATCGGTAATTTTTATCGGGTTGGTATAGATGCTGGAATCGGTCAGGGCTTCCTCGGCCAGGCGGGGAAGGGCCTCCGGGGGAATTTGGACGTCACGGAGTTTCCGGGGAATGGGAAGCTGGGAAAGCAACTTCTCTACCCATTCGATTACTTTCTGGGCCAGTTCGGTTTCCGGCCGCCCTCCGATTGGGATTCCGATCGCGGCGGCGATCAGGGCGTAGCGGGGGGTGGCCGCTTTCAGGTTGTAACGCATGGAAGGCGCCAGGCAGATCGCGTTGGCCACTCCGTGGGGAATGCCGAAGCGGGCTCCGATGGTATGGGCCAGCGCGTGCACCACCCCGACAAAGGCATTCGAAAAGGCGATCCCGGCCAGGGTCGAGGCGAGGAGCTGGTTTCCCCGGGCCCCGAGATTCTGCCCGTCATTAACGCAGGTGAGCAGGTTGGCCGAAATCAGGCTCAAGGCCTGCAGGGCCAGCCCGTCCGTCAGCGGATTGGCCCGGCGGGAGTGAATCGCCTCAATGGCGTGGCAGGCCGCGTCCATCCCGGTGGCGGCGGTGATGGCCGGGGGAAGCGCGAGGGTCAGGCCGGGGTCGAGGATCGCGGTTTGAGGGTGAAGGTGATCGTCGGTGATCAGGATTTTCCGGCCGAGATTTTCATTTTTGAAAACCGCTACGAAAGTAACCTCGCTTCCGGTACCGGCGGTGGTGGGAATGGAAATATGGGGAATCATGGGCCGGCCCACGGTTTGGAAGCCTAATAGGGAAGAGATATCGGTCTGGTTCAGGGTCAAAAGGGCCGAGATACCCTTGGCGGTGTCGATTGAGCTTCCCCCCCCCAGGCTGATTAGACCGTCACATTTGAATTCCCGGGCGCAGGCGGCTCCCCGGTTAACAATTTCAATGCCGGAGTCGGGGATGACCTCGCTGAAAATCCCCCCCAGCAGGTCGCCCGCGGCCCGGGCGACAGTTTCGGGGATTTTGGTATGGTGGTGAAGATTGCGATCGGTGACCAGGAGGGCCCTTTTCACGCCCAGGGCTTTTAACTCTTCCCCCAGGCGCGAGGAACTCTGGTGGCCAAAAACTATCTTGGTGGGATTAAGAAAGGAAAATTTCAGGTTTTCTCGAGAGCCCATGAGACCTCTGAAAAACACTCTATTCACCCTCCCCTTCATCCCCTCCCATCAAGGGAGGGGAGTATTAAGGGAGTGTTTTCTTGTCGACAACTGATAATCCCCCTCTCCCCTGGGGGTGAGGGTTGGGGTGAGGGGGAAGTTTTCCAGAGGTCTCCCCATGTCCCCTTGACAGAGATAAAACCAGGTTCTTATATTAATCAGAACTCCTACCATAGCAAGGGATTTCTTGGCAAGACAAGTGACAAAGTATTGGCGCTTCCCGGTTTTTTCCCAGCCCACCAAGCGCGGCGGCTGGGGGTCTCCGGCCGGGGAGATATCCGTCGACTTTTCGGGAGTTGGATGCTTCGCGGGCCAGGGGAATCCCAGGAGGTAAGCACAAATTGCTGAAGCCGATTGCCAATGGGATCTATCGGGTCGAGTTGCCTCTGGCCTGGCCTCCCTGGATCGTAAATTCTTACATCATCGATGATTCATCCCTGACCCTGATCGATGCCGGTCCCGGAGGTGAGGAGGCCCTGGAGATTCTCGAGAACGCGCTCGGAGAACTCGGCTATTCGATTAAAGAATTGGAAAGAATCATCCTCACCCACGCTCACATTGATCATTATGGATTGGGCAACACCCTCACCAATTTTTCTTCCGCCAAGGTGTTCTTTCATCCTTACGAAAAGGATCGGTTGCTGTGCCGAATGGACCGTTACTGGAAGCAGAACCAGAAAAAAATCTGCAGTTTTTTTGATGAGCTGGATTTGCCGGAAGAGGTCCTTCGGCATTTCCATAACCTGGTCAGCCAATACAATAATCTGGCCCTTCCCTTTACATCGAATCAGGTCCGGGAATTGTCCAACCGGCAAAAAATCCATTTTGACCGTTTTACTCTCGAAGTAATTCATCTCCCCGGCCACAGCCCGGGCCATATCGCCCTTTGCGATACGAAAAAAAGGTTCATCTTTTCCGGGGATCTTTTACTGCTGAAGAGCCTTCCCTGCCCGGTGATCGATCTGGATTGGGGCAGTCCCTGGGCGCAGTACAAGGGCCTGGTGGCCCAACTCGGTTCCATAAAAAAGCTGGAGACTTTGAAGGTAAAACAGGTTTTCCCCGGGCACTGGGAGCCTTTTAACCAGACCGGGTATTTCATCAACCAGTTCTTAATGGGAACCGCGAAGTTCCAGAAAGAAGTTCTTTCCCTGATCGGCCGCGAGGAAAAAACCGTCTACGAATTGACCCGGGAGGCATACGGGGGGATGTCGGATATGGCGATATTCAATTACCTGCCCGAGATGTTCGGCATCCTTTCCTTGCTGGTTTTCCAGGGAAAGCTTCTGGCGGAGGTTCGCGGAGGCAAGGCTTTTTACTGGGCCACCTAATTACATAGCTTTCCAATCCATCATCGAATCGTCATTCCCGGCTTGCCTGTCCCGAGCGAAGTCGAGGGGACCGGGAATCCAGCCCCAAAAATTACACCCCACTGATGATTGTCAAATCAATACTATCGGGATACTATTTTAAATATGGATTCCCAGGTTCGAGAAAAATTGTATTTCAACGACTTAAAACGGGCGGCGGCCATGACCCCGGGACAAAGGATAAAAGAAGCCCTGGAGCTGTCCAATCTCTGCTTGAAACTTTCCCGCCGGGAATTAACGAGCCCGAAACGGTCTTCCCGAAAATCACAAAGAAAAAATCTTGGAAAAACTTGAAGCTCACTTAGAGCGGGTCCAACGAATTCTTCGCGAGCTCCAAGAACTGGGTTTTCTTAAAGGATTCGCCTTGATCGGAGGGTTTGCCGTCTCCGCGAGGGCCCGGCCCCGTGCCACCAGGGATATTGATTTTTTAATCGTAGCGGAAACCCGGGAAGAAACCCTGAAAAAATTGAACGAAGCTGCCGGCCGGGCCGGATATCAAGTAGAGCGCCATAAGGGCAATATTGACGATCCCCTGGATTTGGTGCGGTTCCTGGATGGCGAAGGCAATCCGGTGGTTGATCTGATTTTTCCTTTCTGGAAATGGCAGAGTGAAATTGTCGGCTCAGCGACCCCGGTGGAAATTCAATTGGGGAAAAGCCGGCTTAAAATTCCGGTAGTTCGGTCGGAAGACCTGATTGTTTTGAAATTGAAAGCGTCCGGACCGCAGGACCTAATTGATGCCAGGGAAATTTTGTTGGCGGGATGGACGATTTCAGGCACGGCGGGAATTGATCTCTCCCGGTTAAAGAGTTTAGCCAAGCGAGCCGGGGTGGAAAGGAGCTTAAAAAAGATTTTAAAGGAAACCAATATTGAGAACGGTTGAGCTGTCTCAACCCTCCGATCCGGGGATATCTTCTCAAAACATCATAAAGTAGGGTTGTCTCCCAAATATTTTCCCACCTGCAAACAGTTTTGCAATTTAGGAACCAACCTCCCACAAAACACGATCCATCATCGAATCGTCATTCCCGACCTGATCGGGAATCCAGCTTCCCTTTGTCATTCCGGCGAAAGCCGGAATCCAGTCTTCTAACCTTTTCTTTGCCTTCCATCCCAAACGGTTATAAAATGCGGGCTAATTTAACCATGAAAAAACTGACCCTCATCTTTATTCTCCTCGTTATCCTGGCTCCCGTTCTCCTCGCCCAGAACCCAGTGACCAGTACCGTCCAGACCGAACCGGCTAAGGCGAAAGAGGTTTTGGTTATCTTCGAAGTAGAGTTTAAGGGAATTACACCAAAGCCGATTCGAGAAGCAGTCCTGACCGATGCTATCACCGCAGAGCTTGCCGAAGCCGGAACTTACAACTTGGTCGACCGGAACACGCAATATTATTACTTCAAGCAGATCCAGGAAAAATCAAGGAAGCCTTGCGAGGGAGCGGAATGCCTAACGGATCTTGCCGCTAATCTGGACGCAGATTTTTTTATTATGGCGGATGTCAGCAAAGCGGGAAAAGAGTGTCGCTTCACGGCCAAACTTTATAAACGGAAACCCCAAACGGTTCTCTATTTCGTTGACCAAACCAAGATTGAAAGCAGTTCATGTACGACAAGCGATTTGGAAAAAACAGCCCATATTTTGGGAAAAAAGCTAACCGGTCGAGAAATCGGGATAGAGGGAAAAAGCGATGCTACCCGAGCCGAGAAGCAAAGTAGGGCTGAGGTAGGGAAAGAAATCTTTCCTCCTAGAACCAAAGGCGGTCCGATGGCTTTCATTCCCGCTGGTGAATTCATGATGGGGTGCAATGAGACGGTGGATAGTGAATGCCCAGAAAATGAGAAGCCCTATCACCGGGTTTACCTGGATGCGTATTATATTGATAAATACGAGGTGACGGTTACGGAATACAAGAAATGCGTGAGAGAGGGAAAATGTGAAACTCCTTCTCCCGGAGATTACTGTAACTGGGATAATCCGGAACGAGGAAAGCATCCACTTAATTGCGTGGATTGGAATCAGTCTAGAACTTATTGTAAATGGGCCGGCAAACGATTACCAACGGAGGCAGAGTGGGAAAAGGCGGCAAGGGGAACGGATGGAAGGGTTTATTCGTGGGGAAATCTGTTTGATTGTGAAAAATCCTGCAATTCAGTAAAGCCGTGTAATCAAGATTCCACCTGCCAGGTGGGAATTTATTCGGAGGATAAAAGCCCTTATGGGGTGATGGATATGGCAGGAAGTGTTTGGGAGTGGGTAAATGACTGGTATGATGAGGCATATTACGGCACAAGCCCACCCCGGAATCCACGGGGGCTATCTTCGGGCAGCGATCGGGTTGTACGCGGCGGATCCTGGAGCGACATGTTTGTCCCAACTTCCCTGCGCGCATCCAGCCGGGTTATGTACGATCCTTCGAATCGGGACCTCCACACCGGGTTTCGATGTATCCGTGACGCCAAATAAATTTACCTATACAGTTTCTAAACCTAAAAGAAAACTCTTTCGGGGTCACATTCCTGTCGCCAGTACTTCAACTGGAAATTTTTCTATCGATCTATATGCCAAGCTAAAAAACATAGGTAATTCGGAAGAGGGATAAATAAATGCCTAAAGATCAGCCAAAAATGCGTTGGTTTGATATCTATGCACCTCTTCAAGGCTTTCAATGGAGAGGCGATGAATTTGAAATAGCCCCCGGACTTTTGCTGAATCATTTTGACAAGAAACCTGATCTTAGAGATCTCGATTCCACGCTCGGCAAGGATGAACAGGAAAAATTGTCCCGCGCGTCTCACTGGTTGACCTTCTCATGGAGTGATGGAAGCGATCTTCTTCCTGCTGAAGTAGTTAATCTGGTTCTTTTTGCGTTGTGGTTAGTGCGACCTTCGAAAACCTACGTTGCCTACCGATTCCAGCTCGGCCAAGGCGAAATGGCTACTAATAAATGCAGAGATCGTTTGCTTGATCGCTTTCATTGGGTTCAAGGTTCAACTGATGATTGGTTTGAAAATTCTGATCTTTTGAAAGTTTCCTTTTTTTATAAAGGAGCTCGATCTATTTGCTGCGCTCGTGGCCGTCTAAATAATGCCTTGCTTTTAACTTTGGCTGGATGTTGGTCGATCGAATGGCTGGTTGCACTGATTTGTCACGCTGCGGCTGCAGAGACAATCCTTACATATGACACCGGGCACGGAATAACACGGCGACTGGCGATGTCATATGCTTGTCTTGTTGAGGAACAGTCGGTTAAGCGCGATGTCGAGTATAATAAATTTCATACCCTTTATTCGAAACGTTCAGATATAGTACACGGGAGAACTCACCAAATTCCCAAAAGTGATCGGTTAAACACTTTGGTCGATTTTGAAAATGTAAATCGAAAGCTTTGGCGAATAGTGCTTTCTATGCCAAATATGATTGCCAATCTAGAAGGATTGGATGAAGAACGTCGAAAATACTTTTTAAAAGTTCAGGATGGTTATTCTTCCCCACTAACGCCGAACCAAGCCCCGCCGACTTAACCGAATCAGAGCAAACCCCAAAATACCGATCAGGATTAACCACGGGGAGGCGTCGGAGCCCGGAAGCGAGTGGCATCCGCAGCCGGAGGTTCCAGCGGACTGGTCGGTGATCTGGAATTCGAGCTCGGACGCGGAGAGGGCGGGGGTCGTAATCACGATTTGGCTCCCGGAACGGGTCCAGCCGGAATAATTTTCTCCCCCCAGGATAACCTTATATTCCGAATCAGGATTCAGGTTGGCGATGGTGAGGTCGGTAGGCTGGGAAGTTGCTTCCCCGCCGTTAATGGTTAGAAACAGACTGTGCTTGTCCGGAACCCAGATGGCCTGGTTGACGAAAGTTCTGGGGTTGGAGACGTCGGAAAGGATGGGCTGCCGGTAGAATTCCGGCCCCCGGTGAGAATCGGCGATGGTCCGGAAGTTGGATTCCGGGGTGAGGGCCCGGGCCAGGAGGGGAAAGCCGTTCTGGGCTACCATGAGAAAATTGAACCCGAAGTAGCCGTATTGCCACTTGTCTTCCTGCCAGGCCGGCTGGCCGAAGAAGACTTCCACTCCCTTGGTTAATTTCCGAAAGAGATCATCATCACCCATCTCCCGGGCCAGGACCATCCCGAAAACCGTGGAGAGGACATCCATCGCGTTCATATTGGCCATCACCCCCAGCCGGGCCGGGTGGGACTCGGCCCGGTGGGAGATCAGAGGTTGAAACATTGTCTGGGCGGCATAGGAGAACGGGCAGGTGTGGTGGCGCGAATGGCAGGACGGCTCTGGGGATTGCGGGGATGGGTCCGGCGGGGCCAGCGGCACCGGTTCATAACCGATAGGACTGGTAAGAATGAAGGCCGTGTCCGTGCCGAAAACATCTTCGATCACCGCGTTTTTCTTGAAAACCGGGTAGGCCGCTTCGACAAATTTGTGGTCCAGGCCGTCCAGAAACGAGAGCGACCAGGCGGTGTAGGCCCCGTTAAGGGTTTTTATGATATACGGTTGCGGATCGAAGGGGACAAACATCTCGTAAAAAAACGCGTTGCCGGGGTCCTGCATGTTTTCCTTGATCCAGGCGAGCCAGAAGGGGGTGACGGCCTCCAAGTCCCGGCTGGGGTCGGGGGGGACGATGTGAAGGGCGTAATGGGGCATGACGTTGCAGGGAACGAAAACCCGGTTGGTTTCGCAGCAGACCGCGTAATATTTTTCCCCGAGAGAATCCTGGTTATTCAAGATGAGGTCGTAAAGACTTCCGGAAAGGGATGACATGTTGGTGGTGAATTCCCGGTTCTGATAAGTGAGCTTTTGCTCGGAATCGTATTTGCGGTCGCCGGCCTGGCGCTCATATAAAGCCATCATTAAAAGCAGATGGCCGGTGTACATGATGTTGTAGGGATAAAGAGGGTCGGCGCCGCCCCAGTCGGCCACCACCCAATCCTGCCAGCAGTGGTGGTTGAGCATTTTTTGAGTCAGGCCGTCCAGGGCTTCGGTAAACGGTTTGGGGTAGGCGGGGGTCTGTTCCGCCGCCATGGAGACCCCGTAAGAGGTAAAGGCCAGGATATAACGGCGGTAATAACCCATCCCGATGCCGACCCCGATTTCCTCTCCCCAGTCATCGGGGTTGAAGTTATCCGGGTCGGTTTGGGAAACCGCGTGGATGTAGTTGAACAAGCCCAGGGTTTCATTGTTCAGGTAGGGATAGTCCTGAAAATAACCTTGGCTGGGAGTGGGAAAAAGAAAGAAACAAGCGGCAACCACTGATGATATTACGATTTTTTTCACTCTCTAATCCTCCAACCATACCATTATCATTGCAAAAGGTAATACGCCGTAAATGCCTTTTCAGTGGTTGTCATTCCGGGCTTGACCCGGAATCTAGTTGTTTTACGTAATTCAAACTTATCATGGATTCCCGCTCCCCGATTTAATCGCTCGAGGACAAGTTTCGCGGGAATGACGGTATAAAAATCCAAATAATGAAATGTAAATAAGCGTTAAACGCACCACACTCGCAATGACAGCCCTTCAAGCCTGGGGAGGAAGGATCTTGGTGATGATCGTCTGCGCCAGCTTGGAATTAGGGATGATGACCAAATTGTTTTGCTGATTGCGGATTCGGGTCGAACGCCAGTCGGTATCGACAACCTGTCCCTCTTCTCCGCTCTGGAGTTTAATCTGGTCTCCCACCCGGATCTGACCGCCAATGGTTAAAAAAAGGCCGGCGAAGAGATTGGAAAGGGTTTCCTGCAGGGCCAGGGCCACGGCCAAACCTCCGATTCCCAGGGTGGTGATCAGGGGGGTAATGGAGACCCCGAGATGGTTCAACATGGTGATAATACCGATCACCAGGATGGAAATTCGGGTTAGGTTCCTAGTCAAACTGGAAAAAGGGATCGCGGTGGGAGCCCGGTCGGAATAGAACTGGACCAGCTGGGAAGCGAGATTGGCGAGCAGGATGGTGAAAAAGAGAATCGCCAGCGCGACCAGGAGGCGATCAGCCGAGCTGGGAAGGTTAAGGGATTTAGCCGCGAAAGAAAGCCCGGGGAGAAGAGCCAGGGGGATAATCCAGGGATGGATGGTTTGGGAAAATATCTCTTTCTCTTTCAACTCCATTTTCTGGAGAAGTTTAGGGAGATAATGCCGGCAGAGCCAGCGGAGAAAAAATCCCGCCGCCAGGGATATTACCAGGGAGGCCAGGGCGAAAATCAATCGCAAAAACAACACATTATGAATCAGGTTGTTCATGGGCTGCTCCTTCCTTAATTATTGTATATTATTATTTAGATTGCTAAATAAGGGAATGGTTTTTTATTTTGGTGATTATCCCGTGATCGGGAATTGATCCATTGACGGTGTCCAAACCAGCTTTTTCGTGGGGGAGAGCGGCTCCGCTCCCTACGACAACGCTTCCCTCGACTCTTCTCGGGACAAGCGGCAGGCGATTCGACCGAGTCAAGCCAATGTTAACCCCTGGGCATACCCCGGGCTTTTGAGCGGGAAAGTCGAAGGGTTGATTATTGACTTTATTATCTGTTTGAATTATCAAGAATAACTGGAACAGGCGCGTAGCTCAGTGGGGGAGCGCTGCCTTGACACGGCAGAGGTCGAGGGTTCAAATCCCTCCGTGCCTACCAGATAAATTGACGATTGCAGATTGACGATTGACGAGTGAAAACCAAATTAACCGGAATGTAGGGCAAGGCTTTAGCCTTGCTAAGAAATGCGGATGGCGGAGTATAGAAAAAACAGTTTCGGGTTTATTATTTCTTGTTTGGAGTTAAAAATCAAAACCAGAAACCAGAGACGAGAGACCAGAAACCGAAAATATTTTCCAGTTGAAGGTTTTGTGTTGGGGAAATTACTTTAAATCGGGATTGATAAAAGGCTTAAGTATTTGGTATAACATACCGGGGAATATGAAAAAACAGGCACGTAGCTCAGCGGGGGAGCGCTGCCTTCACACGGCAGAGGTCGAGGGTTCAAATCCCTCCGTGCCTACCATAGTAATTGACGATTGCAGATTGACGATTGACGAATGAAAAACAATTTCGGAATGAACAGACCAAATTCAGTTGAGCAGGCGGATAATTGCTAGTCCAGGAACTTCTTTTCTTAACAAATTTTACCAATTAAATTATGATTCTCCTCTTCGAAGCATCGTTGCTGCGGATGCATTTGCTATTAATTTATTCGGGGGTGACGGAAATTGAGCGGAGCTGAAAACACGATCAAGATCAAGTTGGCCGACGGGACCGTGCGGGATTTTCCTCGAGGGGAGCCGGCCCGGGCCCTTCTCAGTTCCGGGGGGGAGCCCGAAGCGAAGACGTTCGTTGCGGTCATTCTTAACGGGAAACTGGCGGATCTAAATACCCCGATCGAGGAGGATTCCGAACTCCGGCCGGTGAAGCTTGCCGATAAGGAAGGAATCGAAATACTTCGGCATTCGACCTCGCACGTAATGGCCCAGGCGGTCAGGGAGCTATTTCCGGGTGTTAAAATCGCCATCGGCCCGGCGATTGAAGACGGTTTTTATTACGATTTTGAGTATGGAAAATCCTTTACCCCGGAGGACCTCCTGGCCATCGAGAAAAGGATGGCGGAGATTGTCCGGTCGGACGCGCCTTTTGCCCGGTTGGAACGTTCCCGGGAAGAGGCGATCCGTCTGTTTGACGGGCTGGGTGAAGGTTATAAGGTTGAGATTCTTAACGAGATCGCCGACCCGAAAATATCTCTCTATCAGAACGGGGAATTTGTCGATCTCTGCCGGGGGCCCCACCTTCCTTCCACCGGGTGGATCAAGGCCTTTAAACTCACCGGTCTGGCCGGAGCCTACTGGCGCGGGGACGAGCATCGGCAGATGTTGCAGCGGATCTACGGAACCGCCTTCCCGACCATAAACGAGCTGGAAGAATATCTCCAGAGAGTAGAGGAGGCGAAGCTCCGGGATCACCGCCGGCTGGGAAAGGAACTCGGACTTTTTTCGATCGAAGAGGATATCGGCCCGGGGTTGGTCCTCTGGCATCCCAAGGGGGCGGCCGTCCGGATGGTCATCGAGGATTTCTGGAGAAAAGAACACATCAAGAGGGGATACCAGGTTCTCTTTACTCCGCATGTGGCCAAGGTCAAGCTCTGGGAAAAAAGCGGACATACGGGTTTTTACCGGGAAAACATGTTTTCCCCCATGGATGTGGAGGGAACGCCCTACATCGTCAGACCGATGAACTGCCCGTTTCATATCTATGTTTATAAAAACCAGATCCGGAGCTACCGGGAGTTGCCCATCCGCTTTGCGGAACTGGGGACGGTTTACCGGTATGAACGGTCGGGGGTTCTGCACGGATTGCTTCGGGTCCGGGGCTTTACCCAGGATGACGCCCATATCTTTCTCACCGAGGATCAATCCGAGCAGGAAATCGGGGAGCTTCTGGATTTCACCGTGGGCATGCTGAACCAGTTCGGCTTTTCCGATTTTGAGATATTCTTGAGCACCCGGCCGGAAAAATTTATCGGCAGCCCGGAAGCCTGGGAGAAAGCCACGAATTACCTGATCGCGGGTATGAAAAAAATGGGATTGAAATATGAGGTCGATCCCGGGGCCGGGGTTTTTTACGGACCCAAGATTGACATCAAGATCCGGGACAGTCTGAAGCGAACCTGGCAGTGCTCCACCATCCAGGTTGATTTCAACCTGCCGGAAAGGTTCGCGGTTGAATACGTGGGCGAAGACGGGAAAGCTCATCAGGCGATCATGATCCACCGGGCCCTGATGGGTTCCCTGGAAAGGTTTATGGGCTGTCTGATCGAAAATTACCGGGGGGATTTCCCGCTCTGGCTCGCCCCGGTCCAGATGAGGGTAATCGCCATCAACGAGCGGAATGTCGGGTACGGGCGCCGGGTCTGGGAAGAATTGTTGGGCCGGGGGATCAGGGTTGACCATGACTTTCGCCGCGAGAAACTGTCCTATAAAATTCGAGAGGCGGAACTGGAAAAAATTTCTTATTCCATTATCGTAGGTGATAAAGAAGAGAAAACCGGGGAGATCTCTCCCCGAGGGCGCCGGGGAGAACTCGGGAAGGCGATGAAGATTTCCGAATTTCTGGAAAGCATCGCCCCGGAATTGTCTTCCCCGCAACGGAAAGGAGGCTTATATCAGACGGGAAGCTAGAATAAACGAGGCCATTCGGGTTCAGAAGGTCCGGGTGATCGGCGCGGAGGGTGAACAGGTCGGGATTCTCTCGATCCAGGAAGCCCTGAGCATGGCCCGGGAAAAGGAACTGGATCTGGTGGAGGTAGCGCGTGAAGCCGACCCTCCCGTATGCCGGATCGTGGATTACGGGAAACACAAGTACATGCTGAAGAAAAAGCAGCAGGAGACCCGGGGCCGGCATAGCCAGAGCCAGCTGAAGGAGGTCAAGTTCAGGATAAAAATTGGAGAGCACGATTTCAATTTCAAGGTCCGGAACATCCGGAGATTTATCGAGGATGGAGATAAGGTCAAGGTCCTGGTTTTTTTCCGGGGACGGGAGATCATCCGGTCGGATGTGGGGTCGGGCATCTTGAAACGGATATTGGAGGATGTTAAAGAAATCGCCACGGTGGATCAGGAGCCCAAGTTTGAGGGGAAGATGATGTGGATGATGCTCTCCCCGAGCTCGCGCCGGCCCCGAACTGTGGAAAACGACAACAGCAGCGGAGGTGAGGATGCCAAAAATCAAGAATCGCCGGGGGGCGGCCAAGCGCTTCAAAAGGAGCGCCCGGGGCAAGATCCTGCATAAAAAAGCGTTTTTAAGCCACTTGCTGGAAGGAAAAAGCCGCAAGCGCAAGCGCAGGCTGAAGAGGAAGAATGTCCTAAAGAGCGTGGACCGGAAAGCCCTCAAGCGGCTCCTACCCAATTGGTAGGTGGAATCGGGAGCAATTGGTTGAATGACCAATAACCAAATTCCAATAACCAAACAATGACCAATTACCAAATCCCAATGTTCAAACCTAAGAAAAAAATATGAATAGCTTTGCCATTTTTTCTTTTCGGTTTTGGTTTGGTTTGTCTTGATTGGAAATTGATGCTTGGTTATTGGGATTTATTTGGTAATTGTTGCTTGGTCATTGGAATTTATATTTAAAATGGAAGGGGGGTTCGAGTAATGCCGAGGGTGCGAAAAGCGGTTAAATCAAGAGCGCGCAGGAAAAAAATCCTCAAGATGGCCAAAGGATATCGGGGCGGGCGGAGCAAGATGCTACGCACGGCCACGGAAACGGTCAGGCGGGCCCTGCAATACGCCTACCGGGATCGCAAGACCCGGAAACGGGACATGCGCCGGCTTTGGATCACCCGGATCAGCGCCGCCTCCCGTGCTTTGGGGGTGGCCTACCGGGATTTGGTCCGGGGCTTGAAACAGGCGGGGATTGAGCTGGACCGCAAGGTCCTGGCTGACATCGCCGCCAAGGATCCGTCCGCTTTCCAGGAAATCGTGCGCCAGGCCAAGGTGGCTTAATCCGAGGGATAAATGGACTGGGAGAAGAAGTTAGGCGAACTCGAATCCCAGGTTTCGGAGCTCCTGGCTCAGGCCCAGAAGGCGGAGGATTTTTTCCGGATCAAACAGCAATTCCTGGGGAAGCAGGGCGAGATCGCCGGTCTGCTCCGGGGCATCCGCGAAATTTCCCCGGAATTGCGCCCGATTTTCGGCCAGAGGATCAACCAGGCCAAGCAACTACTGGAGGATCGGATCGCCGAGGCCTCCCGCCAGGCGGAAAGCCGGCAGGCGTGGGGAGGCGGGGAGACCCAGGACCTGACCCTTCCGGGGGTTTGGAATCCGCCCGGGAGAATTCATCCGATTTCCCAGGCCCTGGATGAAATCTGTGAAATCCTGGAGGATCTGGGCTTCCAGATTGCTGACGGTCCCGAAATTGAGACGGATTTTTATAATTTTGAAGCGTTGAACATTCCCAAGGGCCACCCCGCCCGGGAGATGCAGGATTCCTTTTACATCGACGATGAGATTGTGCTCCGGACCCAGACCTCCCCGGTCCAGATCCGGGTCATGGAGAAGCAAAAGCCCCCGCTCCGGATTTACGCTCCCGGCCGGGTCTACCGGCGGGACATGGATGTCTCCCACACCCCGATGTTCCACCAGGTGGAGGGTTTGTGGGTGGACGGAGGAATAACTTTTTCGGATTTAAAGGGAGTCCTAATGCTGTTTGCGGAGCGGCTTTTCGGAGAGGGGACTCCGGTTCGCTTCCGCCCCAGCTTTTTCCCTTTTACCGAGCCGAGCGCGGAGGTGGATATCGGCTGCCGGATCTGCCGGGGGGAAGGGTGCCGGGTTTGCGGAAACTCCGGCTGGCTGGAAATTCTGGGGGCCGGGATGGTTCATCCGGGACTGTTTCGCCGGGTGGGATATGATCCGGCGGAATACACCGGTTTTGCCTTCGGCCTGGGGGTGGAGCGCATTGCCATGTTGAAGTTCGGAATAAATGACATCCGTCTTTTTTTTGAGAACGATCTTCACTTTTTAAAACAGTTTTAATCCGGGTATTCCCCTTGAAAATCAGTTTAAACATTTTGAGAAAGTTTTTGCCGGAATTACGCAATCCTTCCCGGGAAATCGCCGAGGTGCTGACGATGGGGGGATTCGAGGTGGCGGAAATCATCCCGGTCAAAGCCCATTCTTCCGGAGCAACCGGGGTGGTGACGGCCCAGGTTACCCGGGTGGAGAAGCACCCCCAGGCGGATCGCCTCTGGGTTTGCGAGGTGGATGATGGGCAGGGTACCCACCAGGTTGTCTGCGGGGCTCCCAACGTCAAATCCGGGATGAAATACCTTTTCGCCCGGGCGGGGGCCAAGATTCCATCCGGAGGGGAAATAAAGAAAGCCCGGATCCGCGGGGTGGATTCGAACGGGATGCTGCTCTCCCGGGCTGAACTCGGGATTTCTGATGATCACAGCGGGATCATGGAGATTCCTAATGAGACAAAAATTGGCATTGATTTTAATGAGTTAGATAGCGATATTGATGTTATATTTGAAGTTAGCGTGACGCCCAACCGTCCGGATTGCTTGAGTCATCTGGGCATTGCTCGTGAGCTGTCGGTTTTATCAGGGGCAACTTTTGTTGTTCCGGAAATTAAATTGAAAGAAGATGACCAGGACGTTTCCCAATCCGCCCGGGTCAGGCTTTTGGCTCCGGAGGCCTGCCCCCGTTACTGCGGTCGGGTTATCCACGGGGTTAAAATCGGCCAGTCACCGGATTGGCTGAAAAAAGATCTGGAAAGGATCGGCCAGCGTTCGATCAACAACATTGTTGATGCCACCAATTATGTCCTTTTCCTTCTCGGCCAGCCGCTGCATGCGTTTGATTTTTCCCGGGTTCAGGGCGGAGAAATTCAGATCCGGGAATCGCAGGCGGGGGAAAAGCTGGTTACCATCGATCACGTGGAGAGGGAACTGCCCCCGGGGATCCTGGTAATTGCGGATCGGGAAAAGCCGATCGCCCTAGCCGGGGTCATGGGAGGGGCCGAGACCGAGGTTAAAGATGAGACCCGGGATATTTTCCTGGAGAGCGCCTGGTTTGAGCCCCGGTCCATCCGGCAGAGCTCCAAAGCGACGAAACTCGCTTCGGAATCATCCCTGCGGTTTGCCCGGGGGGTCGACCCGGAGGGAGTGACCGTGGCCCTGGATTACGCGGCGATGCTGATTCTCCAGATTGCCGGAGGCAAGCTGGCCCGGGGATCGATCGATTCATATCCGGGGAAAAAATCCGCCGGGAAGCTTTTCCTGAACTTGCCCGAGGTGCAGAGGGTCCTGGGGGTTTCAATTCCGCCGGAGGAATCCCTGAGGATCTTCACCCGCCTGGGTTTTCGACCGGAGAAATCCGGGGATGGAAACGGCCTGGAAATCACCATCCCTTCCTTTCGCCAAGACCTGAAAGAACCGGTGGATTTAATCGAAGAAATTGCCCGGGTTTACGGATACGGGAAGATCCCGCCCACCCTGCCCGGACTGCAAGCGGACCAGCGCCAGTTTAACGCCCGGGAAAGGAAAAGCTTTGACTTTGGGAAAAAAGTCCGGGAGCTGTTTTCCGGGCAGGGATTTTCGCAGGTGATCACCTACAGCTTTATCTCTTCCTCCGAAAACCAGATCTTTTCCGAGGGGGAGGAGCTGAAAATTTCCAATCCCCTGAGCGAGGGGATGGAGGCGATGCGCAAGTCGCTCCTGCCGGGCTTGCTCAACACCGTCGCTCATAACCTGAGAAGAAAATTCAACGATCTGCGTTTCTTCGAGCTGGGCCGGACCTTCAGGCCGGGGGCGGGAAAGAAAGCGGAAATTCAGGAAACCAACCGGGTGGCGGGAATGGCGGCGCGGGTGAAATCCCCGGACGGGTGGCGCAGGTTGCTGGCCCAGGAATTTGATATTTACCACCTCAAGGGAATCTTGGAAAATGTTTTCGTCGGGCTGGACCTGGAGAATATTGATTTCCGGGAGATGCCCCAGAGGGGTTTCGAACCTGGTCTTTCCGGCGGGATTTTCTGGGATTCCCGGTTCGAGGTCGGCCAGTTCGGCCTGATCGCGGAATCGGTCCGGACCAGGTACGAGATCGAGCCGGCGGTTTTCGCTTTTGAATTGGATCTGGATACGTTGTTTTCCCGGGGAATCCGGTCGAAAAAATTTTCTTCCTTCCCCCGGCATCCCGGGGTAGAGTGGGACATCGCTTTTTTCGTTGACCACACGATCACCTATGACGAAATCCGGAAGGTTATTCTGGAATCGGACCGGAATTTAATTAAGGATGCCAAGCTGATTGATCTTTACCGGGGAAAAGAGCAGGTGGAAGCGGGGAAAAAGAGCCTGGCTTTCCGGATATATTATCTTTCTCCTGACCACACCTTGACTGACGAGGAAGTTCGCGCGGTGCATCGGCGGGTGGCGGAAAACCTTCGCCGGAAGTTCTCCGTCGCGATCCGGGAATAGAAAACCGGGCGGATATTTTTCCCGCGGTTGATGGGGGAAGAAAGGGGAGGGCGGGTAAAAAAACCGGTCAGCCGAGAATCGGGACCGGAGGGTGAAAAATTAACAGGCCTGTGATAAATTTTACCGACAAAACTCAGGAAAGGAGGGTGGGTAGTGACGAAAGCGGAGATCGTTGAGAAGGTTTATGAAAAAATCGGTTTTTCCAAGAAAGAGACCGTGGCGATGGTCGATACCGTTTTCGATATTATTCGAGACACCCTGGCGGACGGAGAAAAGGTAAAAATCGCTAACTTCGGCAATTTCGAGGTCAAGCAGAAAAAGTCGAGGAGGGGACGGAATCCGCAAACGGGTGCAGCCATGGAAATTTCCGCTCGGAGAGTGCTTTCGTTTAAACCCAGTGTCATGCTGAAGCGGGAACTCAACCGGAGGACTTAGTGGCAGCGGAACTGCCGGATAAGCTCTATTTCAAGATCGGAGAGGTAAGCCGGATCAGCGGGGTAAAGCCCTTTGTCCTCAGATACTGGGAGACCGAGTTTCATGCCTTGGCTCCCGAACGGAGGGGTTCAAAACAGAGATTGTATCGGAAGGAAGACGTTGAATTAATCCTGCTCATAAAAAAAATGCTTTATCAGGACCGGTTTACGATTGCGGGAGCAAAGCGGAGGCTGGGCGGGAGACCGGTTGAGCCGGGGAGAGCGAAGGGAGAAGACGCGGGGGCAGTAGAGAGAGTGGAAGGCCTGAGGGAGGATTTGCAGAAGAAGAACGAAGAGATTAAAGTCTTTCAGAATTTGTTGAAGCAGATCAGCAAGGATATCCAGGAGCTGAAAAAGGTCCTGCAGACCAGAACGAAGTCAAGCGGTGGCTCGGGGCGTGGCGCAGTCTGGTAGCGTACCTGAATGGGGTTCAGGTGGTCGCCGGTTCGAATCCGGCCGCCCCGACCAATTTAAAAAACGGGTTCAAGGGTTCCAGGGTTCAAGCGGGCAAGTGAATGAAGCTCTCCGCGGCAAGACCGCGGGGTATCTAATTCAAAACGAATCCAATGTCGTCCATCGTCATTCCTGCGGAAGCAGGAATCCAGGAAAAAAAACTGGATTCCGCATCAAGTGCGGAATGACAGAAATAAGGTAACCCCGCGGCCAGACCACGGGGAATTACAAGTTAAAGCAAATTCGGATTTCAGAATTAAGAACCCAGAGTAAAAATCATTCAAGTTTTGACGCGATTTTATCTTCTTTTTTTCATTTAACCTTGGAATCTTTGAATCCTTGAACCTTTAGCTTTTTTATTTGACCTTTGACCTTTGAACCTTGAACCTTGAACCTTTGAACCTCTATACATGCCTCCTTTAATCTTAGTCACCAACGACGACGGAATTGATTCGGAGGGGATCCGCACCCTGGCGGAGGCTCTCAATCCGGTCGGCAGTGTTTATATCTTCGCTCCCGATCAGGAAAAAAGCGCGGTCAGTCATTCCGTGACCCTGCATCGGCCGCTCCGGCTGCTGAAAAAATCCGAGCGGATTTTCGCGATCAACGGGACCCCGGCGGATTGCGTGAATCTGGGCATTCATTATCTCGGGCGCAAGCCGGATATTTTGGTATCCGGGATCAACCAGGGTGAGAACCTGGGGGATGATATAACCTATTCCGGCACCGTTTTCGGCGCGGTCGAGGGGGCCATCCAGGGGATCAAGAGCTTTGCGATTTCCCAGGCCCGACCGGATTCCGGGAGCAACCCTCATAATCTCGAGGCCTGGGATTTCCGTCTGGCGGGCAAGGTCGCCGGTAAAATCGCGCGGAAGGTGCTGGAACAGGATATTCTTCCATCCGGCGCTCTTTTAAACATCAATGTTCCGGCCTTGAAAGAAGAACAGGTCAAAGGTTTTCGGATCACCAGCCAGGGCAAAAAAACCTATCAGGAATTAGTGGTCGAAAAGACGGATCCGCGAGGGATCAAATACTATTGGATCGGGGCCAATGGTCACGGCCAGGTTGATTTGGAGGGCTCGGATATCCAGGCCGTTCATCAGGGCTATATTTCAATCACTCCTTTGACCATAGATCTGACCCATTACCCGCTTTTGGAAGAGTTAAAGCGATGGAAGATATAAAAGTTCAAGCTTCCTGCCTGCGCCAAGGCTCCGGTAGGCAGGCAAATCTCAAAGGTCAAAGGTCAAAGGTCAAAGGTCAAAGGTCCAAAAAATATTTTACCCTCTGCTCCCTGCTCCCTGCTCTCTGCTTGTTTCTGCTTGCCTGCGGCAGTCCTTACGGGATTTACCACCGGGTCAGGCCCGGGGAAAATCTTTTCCGGATCTGCAAAACCTACGGGGTCAATCTTCAGGAAGTGGCGGAGCTCAACAATATTACCGACGCGGGCCAGATCAAAGCCGGTCAGAAAATATTTATCCCGGGAGCGAACGATCAATTGACGGTAATTCTCCCGGAAGCCGCCCCGGAAAAAGAAAAAGAAGAAAATGTCGAGGTGACCTCCATTCCCAAAAAGGAAATCGAGAAACCGGACAAAATCAGGCTGCAGAAGGGATTGCTCGAGTGGCCGGTCCGGGGAAATATCACTTCTCCCTTCGGGGTTCGCGGAGGTAAAAACCATGACGGGATTGATATCCAAGCGAAAGAGGGTACCCCGATCAAGGCGGCGGCGGCGGGAAAAGTGATTTTCAGCTCCGATGAAATCAGAAGTTACGGCAACCTGATTATCATTAAACATGAAGGCCGGTTTTCCACGGTCTATGCCCATAATCGGGAAAACCTGGTAAAAGAGGGGGACCTGGTGGAGAAAGGCCAGGTCGTGGCCGAAGTGGGGGATACCGGGCGCGCGACCTCCTCGCATCTTCATTTTGAAGTCCGGGACGGGAAAAAGCCCCGAAACCCGGTATTTTTCCTTCCCTAAGAATGAAACCAGGCTGCAAATCTTCAAGGGACCAGGTGGCTTGCTTGATCAGTCAACGGCGAGTCATCCGAAGAATTAAGAATCTCTCACAACAGCTCTCCCGGGAATACCAAGGATGCAATGTTTTGATAATCGGGGTCCTGAAAGGATCTTTTATATTTATGGCGGATTTAATCCGGGGAATGAGCATCCCGGTCGAGTGTGGCTTTATCCAGGCCTCGAGCTACGACCGGGGGACCAAAAGCTCGGGAAGGGTCAGAATCTCGGGGCTGGAAAGGCTTACCATCCGGGGCCGGGAGATCCTGGTAGTCGAGGATATTATCGATACGGGTTTGACCATGAAAGAAATTGTCAGGAACCTGAAACGCAGGGGAGCCCGGCGGGTGAAAATCTGCGCCCTCCTGGACAAACCCGCCCGCCGCAAAACCGATATTCATCCGGATTATCTGGGCTTTACCGTTCCGGATCGGTTCCTGGTCGGTTTCGGCCTGGATTGGGACGAAAAATATCGGGAATTGCCGTTCGTGGGGTATATAAAATAGCAAAGCGCAAAGGGCAGAGAGCAAAGCGTAAAGAGCAAAGAATAAATAGCAGGGAGAAGG
>Ga0315285_10000482_pt1 | contig 41305 bp, 64 predicted proteins | sample YL17G09_36_MG_FD_203698 | JGI IMG/M metagenome (GOLD analysis project Ga0315285, IMG submission 203698) | Sediment microbial communities from Yellowstone Lake, YNP, Wyoming, USA - YL17G09_36 | ecosystem: Environmental > Aquatic > Freshwater > Lake > Sediment | place: USA: Wyoming | collected...
TGTAGAAAAAGCTCCTGTTGCTACTTTAACCATTAAAGAGCCATTCACAAAGGTAAATTCTATTGAAGACATGATTGATTATGTCAATGAGTAACTATATTAAATAACATCAACTTTCAATGGTAATTCAATGTTTAGTTCATTACTTTGTCGATTAGGATTTCATGATTTTTTAACATGCAAGAGAAAAGAAATTTGCACAGAAAATGTTAGAATATGCAACGTCTGTCATGTAACAGAGTGCAAACAAAATGAAAAGTGGATAACTTGCTCATCCGGCTTGGTAAAATGCGATTGGACTTATAAGTGTTTTTATTAAGCATCTAATTCATTGACGATACAAGTAACTTGATCTTCAAATCTAGCAACTGAGATGTATTTTCTGCCTAGTGGTAGTTTTTGCAATCTTGCGGCCAATTCATCAATATGGCAGTTTATAACTGTAAAATGGTTTTCAATTAAATTAACAGCCTCTTCTGCGGCCATTTCTCGATTTGGATAATACTCTGTTAATTGCGAAACACAGTGCTTTAGTATTTTCTTATAAATAGGAATGTTACAGGCACAACTAGGATTTTGAAGATATTTAACAATGTCATCACGAAGCTCCAATGGCATCTGGTCCCTGAAGCGGGCGTCCTTCAGGGCTTGTTTCACTTCCATCAATCCGATCTTCTTCATCAAGTGTTCTCCTGTTTCTATCCGTAAGTATTTTTTCTTCTAATTCTTTTCTTTTCAAAGCACGCTCTTCGATCTCTTTTTTTGCGTCCAATTGTTTTTGATAATCAGGAATGATTCTAGGCGTGATTGTTTGGCCGCATTTGGGACATCTGAATTTTCTTTTTTGATTTCTAGCTGGTGGTGTTACAACTTTTTTAGTTTCTGGATCTATTCGGGGAATACCAGTGGGGATAGGACTTGTTTTCAATTCATACAAATCTTTTATGTCATTGCCATCAGTGTATCTCTTCCAACTACAGCCATTACAATATAATTGAAATATTTTATAACTAACTTCACTCATTTTTATCGCTTCCCAAATTAACAATAGACCTAGCTTCTAAATATGTAGAGAAAAGCCCCCAAAACATGGATAAAACACTGCCTGCGCAGCCACTTACAAAAAGTATTGTTAGACCCCCACATACTAACAACAATGGACTATCTACAGAGCCGATTTTATAAGGCAAAATCAATATAGCTCCATTAATCACTCCAGACCAAAATCCCATACACTGATAGCACTCAAATACTTTATACACTGATTCTGGTAGGGTTTTGAACATTAAATCTCTAAAAGATTGCATTATAGATGAGTCTACTAAAATGGCTGTAAAGCCCATTGAAGCCAATATAAACAACACTAAATTTTCCATTATTTTCCTTAAAAATTAGACCCAAACTGATATATAAATTTGATCTGCGTCTCTGTAGACAACTAAGTTGGCAAACTCTTCTGCTTTGTTTAACTCTTCTTCAGCTTCTTCTATAGAAAACTGATAATTTCTCACAATTCTATTATTCAACTTATCAATAGTAACTTTTGTGCCGAAATATTCTTCTAAAGTTGCAACATGTCGTTCATTCAGATGATTTAACAGATTAAGGGTAGCTTCTTTCTTTAAGTGCCTCATGGCAGGATGTTGGAAAGCAAGCTCCCAGGTATGAAAATAATATTTAAATTCTGGAAAGTTTTCTCTAATTTCCTTATTATTGAATATAAATTCTTCGATATTTCTTAGATTTATAGTGATCATACTAGTATAAGATTAAATTGCTTACAATTTTAGGAGAAAAATATGTCAGACGAACCATTGCGTCAAGAACGCCGCAAACCAATCGCTCGCTCGGATTTTCAAGGCGAACAAGGCAACCAGCCTCAATCTGTAAATCCGCAGCAGTTTCAACAGCCTACGTTTGCCGAATCGACGCAAATGCCCCCTTCCATTCAACCCATGCCAGATCCTGGCTTTCCTGTGCAAGGTTTGGGAAATGCCCCACCGGCTTTTCTAGAACGGTTAAAAGCTGTACAGCAACCAGAGGAAGAGGGAGATTTTAGAGTCAAAGAAAGTTCCACAATGAGAACTCGTTCTCCGCAACAGCAATTAGCTCCTAATATGAGAGCCACAGGCAGTGCTAAATTAGAAGATTTGATAGGAGCGATCAAAACAACTACAAGCACATATGAAAGATTAGAACTTCCTTCATTGGGTAAATTTTATAGTGGTGAAGACGGGCCGACAGACGGTATCATTCACATTCGCCCCATGACAGGCGAGGAAGAACAAATTTTGGCAACAAGTCGTTTCATCAAAAATGGAACAGCCATCAATATGATCTTCAATAAGTGCATGAGAGAAAATTATAACTCAGAAAACTTTCTTGCTGTTGATAGAACATTCCTTTTAATCTGGTTGAGAGGTATTTCTTATAGCCGAGAATATGATGTGGAAGTTATTTGTCCTTATTCCGATAAAAAGTTCGCTCATACTATTGACTTGGATCTAGAAGTGACTAAGTGTCCCCCTTCTTTTAACAGCAGCAGTCTTGTTGGCGTCCTACCAACGACGGGTTTTAATTTTTCTTATCGTTTGGCCACAGGGCAAGATGAACAAAAAATTAGCAATCATCGTGAGAAGAAAACAAAGTTCGATATGTCTAATCAAGCTGACGACACTTTGTTGTTCAGAACTGCAATTCTTGTAAATGACATCGAAGGATTGACAGATAAACTAGAATTGCAAATTCTGTTGAAAAAACTACCAATTAGCGATGTGGCATATCTAAGAAACCTTACTAGCGAGCCTCCGTTTGGGGTCGATACAAAGGTTACCATTACGTCGCCATTTACAATGGAAGACTTTGAAATTGATTTGCCACTTGAAGCAAATTTTTTCTTCCCAAAGCAGAGGATGGATCAGACCCAAGCCTAGAATTATGGCAAACTTTAATGGAAGATGTATTCTTCCTGAGTTACCATTTAAGACAGGATCGGATGACAACTTTACAAATGCCCATCAACGAACGAAAATGGACTATCGAACGATTTATTTTACAAAAAAATAGAGAGAATGAGGCTATGGAAGCTGCTAAAAAGAAAGGCAAGCATAAATGAAAGAAAGACAGCAAAACCCAGTCGTAGGCGATCAAGTTGTGCTTAGATTGTTATCTTATAATTCTAACAATCGTGCCGATTTAGATACTATCGATAAAATTGAAATTTATTTTTTAGATCCAGCATTGAGATCTGCCTCTAATCCAGACGGCAGAAGGCTTGTGGAAACAATCGCATCAGAAGATGTCTCGCATGATGATTTAGGTGCTTATTCTACAATATTAGATTTGACATCAGGCCAATATCTTATTGGAACATGGCTAGACATTTGGTATGCCACGGTAAGTTCTGAATCAGTGCCCATTGAAAACAATTTTCAAATTTATCCTAATTTATGGTTCGCTACGCCTACGCCAATCGTTTATGATTTTAATTTTGCTTTTAGACCAAATCGTCTTCGCAAAGGATCAAAAAGATATTTGGCAATTGAAATTACGCCTAATGTTCCAGGGCGTAATGAATTAGTTCAATATTATGAAAATCTAGCAATCGTTTCTCCGCTGAAAATTTCAATCGAACAAGAATGCGGCGATTGTTTGCCCGCTGAACAAGATCTCAGATTGGTCATTGATGCAGAATCTGTAATCGTGAGAGATAAATGCACTGGATATTATTTTCTAGATACGACAGACATGGATTTAGGTGTTTATAATATATGGTTTGAATTGGGCCTCGGAGAAAACGTGTATATTTCCGAAAAGCAACAATTACAAATTGAATAGCCTTAAAAAACCCCGCCAACATAAGGATGGCGGGGTTTTGTTATTTGTTCTCCATCCGTGGCAAATAACACTCCATATTATCTAGCCGTAATAGCTCGGATTGCTCGTAAAAATTTTTTCGAATTACAAAGCCTTGTTCTTAAACAACTTACATCAATTCTGAAGCTGGTTAGTTTACAACACAGGAATTTAGTGTAAAATTGGTCTAGCAAATAACAGTCTTTGATAAAAAGCAGGTTTAATCGACCTGCTTTTTTGTTAGATAAGACCATATATATCGCATGTTGCCATTGAACTTTAAAGAATTTATTAGCCCTCCTACGCCGTCATCTAATGACGGTCATGGGAGATTAAAGCCATTTCGAGATTGGTTAATGGAAACTAAATTCCACTTCGGTAATAAACACAAAGGCAAAGAGATTGCCGACATACCCATCCCTTATTTGAAATGGGTGATGGACACTCCTAGTGCCGCCTCACTTTTGTCGCCCCAACAAAAACAAGAGATCGCCGCACGATTAGGCATGCCTACCGGCCAAGGAGGCCCCGCACAACCTCAGCAACAGCCTGCTAGGCCAGCAGCAACAGGCAAAGCTGCGAATCCAAACATGGTTTTGGTTACAGGAAACACCTACCCAGTAAAAGATAAAATTAGTGCTTTAGGCGGTCGATACAATGCTGCCGAAAGAGGCTGGGACGTGCCTATCAAAAACATCGATAAAATTAAAGCCATCCCAGGTTTGATTGTCAATGCAGAATTAGATCCTCAACCAATCACGCAAAAAGACGAGCCTAAGCCCGTAGCATCAAAAGCTGAGAAATCATTGATTCCATCTGAATTAATGAGCGAAGAACAAAAGACTATTGATGCCAAGTTCGAAAAGCTTTTAAATAATCCAAAACAATCTCATATTATGATCAATGCATTGGCTGGTTCTGGCAAGACCACCATGCTAAAGCATTTGGCATGGAAATATGGCAAGCCAGAACAAAAATGGCTCTACATTGTTTTCAATACTAAAAATAAAGTAGAGGCTGCTGAAAAGTTCCCTCCGTTTGTTCAAGTGCGTACCTCAAATGGCTTTTTGGGAGAAGTGCTTAAAGATAGAAGCAATATTTCTAAAATGCCACAAACCGAACGAATGGTCAAAATTGATGATAAATTAGAAAAAGCAAGATTGTTAGCCGATAGTCCTGAGTTTGTAAAATTACTCGACACCTTGGGTATTCCAGCTAATCCAAATACTAGACCTTACGGAGAAGCTATTGGTAAATCAATTACCTCTCTATTGCGATCCATTCGTTATTCCTTCAAAGAACAAGTTTTAACTCTGATTGGATTGGCCAAATCATTTGCTTTGGACCCAAGAAATCAAGAGGGTCTTGACAAAGGCATCGAGAAAATTCTTAACAGTTATGATTTCGACACAGATCTAGTTGATATCAAAGAACGTGTCGCAAAAAGAAATGATAGCTATGGAGCAAATATCAGACGTGGCCTAACAGATATTCTAGGCTATGATTTCATGCAAAAAGATTATAAAGATGAAATTGTAAAAGCCAGCAAATGGATGTTGAATGCTACGATGCCACAAGGCACCAATATGCAACATCAACAAGGCATGATGAAACACAATCTAGGCGAATACCGAGATTTCAATGATGATCTGTGGTATGCGGCCACTCATGCTGATCAGATTAACTGGCCTCATTTTGATGTGGTTCTTGCCGATGAAGTACAAGATTTCAATGAAGCCCAAAAAATCATGTTGAAAAAATTGCATGATGCAGGAGCTAAAATTGTAGCCGTGGGCGACCCTAACCAATCGATCTATCGATTCCGTGGTGCCGACACAGGAGCTTTCAACAACATCTCTAACCAACTATCAGAACTATCAGATGACAAAGATGTTGTTCATGGGCTAACCACTAACTTCAGATCAAGAAAAGCAATTATTGATTTTGCCAATAGCGAAACACATGTCAAAAACCTCAAAGGCAAGACCTTTGCTGATGGCGATCATGGCAAAGTAAGCAAATACGACATTAAATATGGCGATGCGTTTGCAGATCTAAAACAAGAACAACAACAAGGAAAATTAAAGCAGACCGCCTTTATTGCCAGAACAAATGAGCCTTTGGTTCATTCCGCTTTACATTTGTTGGCTCAAGGCATCCCTTTTGTGATTGTTGGAAAAGACATAGCAACCGATTTGAAGAAACACATCGGTAAAGTTATTGCTCGCTTCCGATTAAATGACAATGATTATGTTCATAATTTAGCGGATAGATTGAATGAATTCCGTCACGGAGAAACAGAAGATCACGAAGGAAAAAGCACCAAAAAAGTTTACCTGCAAGAAGTTAATGAGGTCACTGATGCTCTTCTTTCGGCAATTCAAAAATTTGAAGAAGACGAACAAAATGGCAACATTGCCAACTTCAAACGTTGGCTGACTCATCGTTTGGGCGGACTCAACGTTGAAGAAAACGAGAAAGATCTCAAAGAATATCAAAGAAAACTCAAAGAAGAGAATCCGGTTGTTTTGACTACCTCGCACAGATCAAAAGGCTTGGAATTCTCCAGGGTCTTCATTCTTCGTTATGATCAATTCCCGCACAAAAAAGCCAAACGCAAAGAAGATATCGAGCAGGAAAACAACAGTAAATATGTCGCCATCACTCGTGCCCAAGATGAGCTTCACATTCTTGATCTAGAGGGGCAACCAGGATATAAAGGCAAAGAATAAATATGCAAACATTTAATGAATATGCATCTAAAAGAAATTTAGATGAAGGATTTTTTGATAGTGCTAAACATGGATTTCAACAATCTTACCAACAAGCACAACAAGATAATGGCCAAAATTTTGAAAAATTCTCCAAAATAGCCCTGCCTGCTATCCAAAAAGCAACCAGTCTTGCTCAATCCTTATCTCAGAAAACAGGTGTGCCTTTGCCTTTGGCTACTGCTTTAGTTGCATCTGGAATAGTGGGAGGACCAGCAACAGTTCCTTTTGCTGCTTTAATGTATTTCATTAAAAAGCCGCTTATGAAAGGGGCATCAAAAGCTTTTGATGCAGGAGTGCAAGGAGTGCAAAAAGGAGTTCAAGGAGTCCAAAATACATTTAGTCAACCCCAACAAATGCAGCCTGCCACGGAGGGATTTAAAAATTGGATGTATGAAGAGGGTTTTGGAGATTGGGCTGGACAAAAAGTAGGTTCAATGGCAGGTACAGCGGCGGGAAAAACAGTTGGTGCTGCTAGCAAAGTTAGCAATCTTATCAAACAAAGTTGGCCCGCTATCAAGCAATATGCATCTGAAAACAAATTAGCAATTGGAAAAACAGCATTTCTAATGGGTGTTGGAGCGTTGGTTGGGGGCGGTATAGGTAAGTTAACTCATGACGCCATTGATTCAGTAATACAAAGTATTGGAGATGTTGGAGTACCGCCCCAAGAATTAGCATGGCTACGTAATAATTTCAAAATGGAATTAAGTCAAGGAGAAGATGGTACAGCAGTTAGCGGAGAAGAATTATACAATACATCTGGAAATATGAATAATTTTGACACGGGGGCAGGTGGTGGTGGAGATGTTCATGTTAAAGCTCAAGATTTTTCACATGACGAGACAAAAATAGGGCCAATTGTTAATAAAGCAATGAGTTCACTAGGAAAATCTATTAGAATAACTCCTGTTGGATCAAGTGAAACAACTGGTCTTTTATCGTATACACTAGAAGTCACCCCCCAGCCAGGGATGTCTTCGCAACAATTGCTGCAACAAGCATATCGTAAATTGGCAACGCAACTCAGTCAACAAGGGATTAAAGTGTCCGATTTAAAATCAATTGACCAAGACCCAAGCGGGGCAATTAAAGCTATGTTGAGTGTTGCCCCCAACACTACGGCAGCAGGAGCAATAGGCGGAGCGGCACAACAGCCTAAATAAATTTAACAAAAAATAAATATAATAAGCTTTTTGTTACTTATATAGTATGTGAAAAAGAAAGCAAAAAAGAAGTCCAAAGTTCAATTAGCCCGTATTTCAAAAAGAAAAGGCTTAATTGAGTGGAGCCGAAAAGTACGAGACAGAGATGAAAAATGTGTGGTATGCGGCGGCATATTACACCTTAATGCCCATCATATCTTGCCGAAAGAAAACTATAAAGAATTTATGTTTGAAGTTTTAAATGGCATCACTTTATGCCCAACTCATCATAAATTTGGTAAATATAGTGCCCATAAAAACTCAGTATGGTTTGCCTGCTTCTTAAAAGAAAATTGCTTAGAACAATATCAATGGGCTGTAGAGAATATGGGTATCGCCTAATCTCCAATCAACCTTAACGTGCCTTCCATGTCCAATTCTACCACTTCCATAGATTGCAAAAGCTCTTGCAATACAGCAAGGGACATTGTGCCATCTTTGAGTTTCTTTTCTACAATTGTATAAAAGTCATCAACCAAATATTTGACGCTAGCACATGTCGCTTTTAAATTATCAAGTCCTTCATCTAAATTTATATCCTCTTTTATAACATCTCGCCACTTACTATCGGTAGGGTCCGTCCAATGAGGTTGTTGTGGCTTACCACCTCCAATGAGAAAATCTTCATCATATTCCGCTTCTGTAAAACAATTAGCGTGTTCTTTCTTAGAAGCATAAATCACTTCTTCATTGTCATCTAATTTAGTGAAAACAGATGTAACTGGAGCTTGCTTCACAATTTTGATGATATCTCCTTCTGGTTTCCACATGGATCTGCCGGTGGCACAAATATCATATTTTTTGATGTCTAATTCGCCATCAAATGTGATTGTCCATAATTCTTCAGTGGGCAATTCTACCATTTTAATTCTGTTTTTGAAAATTCGATTCAAACCAGAATCAGCAAAAGCGGCATTCCAAATTTCATAAGTAGAGCAAAAGAAAATCTGTCCTAATTCTTTGCGAACATCAGCCAACCACAAACTTCTAAATCTATTTCGAAACAAAAATAAACGACGAACATCTTCATCCACACGTTCGCCAATAGCAACTGCCATGTGACCACGATCAATGAATGACCAAATATCTCTTAGACCCATTAATCTCTGGGCAGTTATTTCATCAATATCTTCATCAACAACAGCAGTAGATTCTTCTGAAGTGTGACCTATACCGCCAGCTTCGAATATTCTAAGAAGGATCTCAGAATCACACTTAGAAAACACTTCGTACTTTTTAATTAGAACATCATATTCAACATCAGGAATGCGGCCATTATGAACTAAGCCAATGGATCGACAACTAGAGGTGAAAGGATGATTGTTTTTATTATCAGCAGGTGGACCTACACCACTAGATGCCCCTCTAGCATGGGCTAAAAATAAATTAAAATCTATCTTTGATAAATCTTTCCAGACATTTTTCTTAACTAATTCAGAAGCTTTAATGGGCTCTTTATGATAAGCAATAGAACCATTACCTTTTTCTGCTCCCCAATATCCGGCTGCATCAATGCCCCGAATCTGAGACTCTTCTAATAAAGAAGTAATTAATTTATAGGTTAATTGTGGATTTTTACTATTTCCAATGAACCCGGCAATTCCACACACTTGTTATACCTCTTTACTCTTTTCAAATTCTTCCATAGAAACTTTAAAATCAAAAGCATTATACATTATATTCCAATTAATAGAAGATGCTTCTCTAAATTTCCCACGAAACTTCAAAACAGGCTCATCACTGATAAATCGTTTGTTGACAAATTGTTTGTTTTCTTCTGCTGCTTTATTCAGCCAATAGTTGCCGCTAATTCTATATTCTGGAGACATGATTATATCCTTTACATTTGTGGTTGCCCAGGCGGATTTTGCATGGGCGGTTGTTGATCAGGCATTCCTGCTTGTGAGGGATCAGGCGGGGCTTGCGGTTGTTGCTGAGGGTCTTGTGGGGGCGGTTGTTGTTGCTGTTGTGGCTGAGGAGGTTGCTTTCCTGCTGGAGGAGATAATTGTGATTTATCTTCTTCGCTGCCACCTTTTTCTTCTTCTGGTGGGCTGCCTAGTGAATTTACCGGCACGCCCATTTTGGAAACTACTTCCTCTAATTCATTTGCAATAGATGGCAATATTTGTTCTAGATCGTCTTTTTCTTCTATTGATCTAGCTAAGGCTACGCCTACCTTTTGCAAATCTTTTAAATGCTTAGTTTCATTTTTAGACCAATTGGAATGCAAGACACTTCTTATCTGATCAACAATTCTTTGAGAGTTAGCCAAAACTTGTCTGGAACCCATGCCTTCCGAGTTTTGCTGGAGGTCTTGGACGGCAGTAAGAATATCACCTATACGTTGTCCCAAATAATACTTATTTTCATTCAGGAGGAAATTTTTAAAACTTATTTTCATAATATATTTATTAACTTATATGTTTTTAATAACCTCAAAATCAACAAACTTCCAAATAATTTCTTGCGTGGCAGTCATAATTGGCTCGGCATGTATTTTAACTATAATAAATGCCATGTATTTGGCGAACTTTGGGTTCTTTTTCAAAAAAGAATCATTGACTGTATTCATGAAGCCCAGCAAGTCTTTCTCAGTTGCATAAACTGAATCTAAATACGGTTCAAATAGATCCTCCAATTTACAAACAAATTTTTCGACTTCACTTTGAATTATCCAATAGTTGCCCATTTTTTCGCCTTTGCCGCAGTAATCAATGATTTAAATAAAGGTGCTGGTAATTGAAGGCTGCTCCGAAATTCTGGGTGTGCTTGCGTTCCCAAGAAAAAAGGATGGATATTACGATCCAATTCCATGATTTCAATCAATCCACTCTCTGGATTAACACCAGAAACAACAAATCCTTTTGGTGATAAGTGTTCTGCATAATATGAATTTACTTCATAACGATGACGATGGCGTTCGCTAACTAATTTTTTGCCATAAGCCTCATGTGCAATTGAGCCTTTCGTCAATTCACAATCATAAGCTCCCAATCGCATAGTTCCAGACTTCTTTGTTAAGCCTTCTTGCCCTTTAACGTAATGTATAACAGGAGTTGTTGTGTCCTTATCAAATTCAACGCTATTTGCAGTTTTATATTGTCCTACATTTCTAGCATATTCAATAACAGCACATTGCAAGCCCAAACAAATGCCCAAAAAAGGAATTTTGTTTTCTCGAATATACTGAATTGCTTTAATTTTGCCTTCAACACCACGCACATCAAATCCGCCTGGGACGATTGCTGCGTCAATGTCTAGATCATCTAGAATAGAAGCATCAGATTCAATTGCTTCTGCGTTGAACCATGTAATTTCAGCCTTTACATCATTTGCCAAAGCAGCATGATGAATAGCTTCTTTCAAACTAATATATGCTTCATCGCCATCATATTTTCCAAAAACGCCGACCCTAATAACGTTTTCAGTATTTTTTTCGACTAATTCTCGATATTTTGCAATTCTACAAGCGTTTCTTTTTAGTCTGAATTTATCAACAATTAAATCATCTACTTGACGATTATAAAGTTCAAGCGGAACATGATAAATTGAAGCTACGTCAGGAGCATCAAAAATACTAGTTCTGGGAACGTTTGTTAAAGAAGATATTTTCTCTAACATTTTATCTGTTGTAGGTCTAGTTACCCGACACAAAATAATATCAGGTTGCAGACCATGTCGCTGTAATTCTTTAACCGAATTTTGCAATGGTTTTGTTTTGAATTCCTTAATGGTATCAACCCATAAAATGGGAGCGACCATAACAATCAAAACATCATCGCCTTTTCTGCCTTTAAATTGGCGAATGGCTTCATAAAATTGGCCGCTTTCAATATCTCCAACAGTGCCGCCGATCTCAGCCAAAACAATATCATTATCTTTTCCAAGAGATTCTAATCGCTCTTGAATTTTATCGGTAACATGAGGCACAATTTGAATAGTATCCCCAAGCCACTTTCCTGCTTCTTGTTCTTCAATAAGTTCTTTAAACAAAGTTCCAGAAGTGTATATGTTGGCTGCGGAGGGCTCAATACCAGCGATTCTAGCATAATGGCCTAAATCTAAATCGCACTCAGTACCATCATCACACAAAAAACACTCGCCGTGTTCTCTGGGGGCTAGAATTCCGGCATTTATATTGAGATAAGGATCAAATTTAAGAATTTGAACTTTATGCCCCCTAAGCTTCATGAGCAACCCAATGCTCGCACAAGCAACACCTTTACCGCATCCAGATATAACCCCACCACAAACTATTATGTACTTTGCCATTATTTACCCTCTTGATTTAAGATAGTAACTTTTGATTTAGTTTCTATCCAGACATGCGCACCACATTCTAGCGGTGATTCAGGAGAATAAACAATTTGGGAAGGCCCGTCAATATGAACTTGATGGGCATATTCATTTGACTTGTAAGTTTTGACGGTCAAAACTGGTTCATTAGTTTTGTTTTTTTTATTAGCTTTGATTTTGTGCTGGTTGACATGGATGATCGTTTTCATTTTTGGGCTTTTTGTAAAGATCTGTTGGCTCAAAATAATCATAATACCCGGCCTCTGGGTCCACTTCGGCCAACCAGAGACCGGGTCTTATTTCTATAAGCTTATAGCCTTTAGGATATTTTGTATACAGCATTTTACTCCTCAAATTACAGCCCAATGTTCAAGCGGCATCGACTTGCCCGCTGAACCATGTGTGCAATCGCCACAAAAATTGATAATGCCGTCCGTCACGATAAAATGACATCGCTTCGTTGGTATGTCTGGCTGGTGATGTGGAGAGCCAGTTGGATTGATGCACTCGTTCATCGACGGTGAAAATGTCGGCTTCTCAACATCGCCGTTGAATGTCCAAGCAGCCCCATTGCTCAACCGTTGCTTAGGAAATTCGTGCCAATTACATTCAGGGCAACGGATCATGTAGCCAGTTTCAGTTTCTTTTACGATTGCCATGTGCTAACCCCTTTTAAAATCTACAGGGCAAGCACCAGTTGTACAATCCACATGCTCGAAACCAATATCTTCTGCAACCGCAACTTTTTTGATTTTAGAAACGATGTCTTCATATTCAGCTTTGGTTACAGGCTGTTCAGGAAGATATTCATAACTACTAGCTTCTTCTTGAGGCATAATCGCACAACATTTAACTCTAGATTGATATTTCTTGAGAATGTTTGTGAAAGTTTTGTAGTCAACCTCAGAAGGACTATATTTCAAAGTATAGCTGATTTGCGATCCAGTATCAGACTCCAAAGGAACGCCAGCTTCGTCAACACCACGAATCCAATATTTTTCGCCAAGCATCAACCATTGGTATTGTTCCTCAGGCGTAGCTTGCGAAGCTGTTACCAATTGTTCTTCCAAACCCAATTCGACAATAACCGGGCTAGTTGGAAAACCTACAATAACAGCATTTTGATAAGTGGTCAACTCACGAACTGGATATCCTAGATCTTTGTAAACGGCAACCAAAGGATCATGAGTTCTAAATTGAACCCAACGTAGATATTGCGCCATTGCAGCCAAATGCCAGCCTTCGGTCAAACCGAATAGCTTGGATGTAGTTCCTGCGGGCTTAATCACAGTATCTGTATCTGGGCAGGCGACCCCTAGTTTTTCAGAATAGGATTTAGCTTCTTCTTGCACAGCACGTTTGAATCGTGCAAGTGCCATCCAAAAATCTTTAGACTTCTCTTCGTCAATAAGATCTCTAAAGCCCAATCTAAAGAATTTCCAAGCGAATTCATGGATGCCAGTAATACCAACACCAATTCTATTGGTACGTTGAACTTCTTTTTTATAAACACTGTCTAATGTATTTACACGAATCAACGCTCTGGTTGTAGCTCTAAATGCAGCTTCGGCTTCATCAAGTGTATCCGCATGATAGGGAACCACATCAGCAATACAGCAAAAGGCACCATGCATAGCCAAGTTTACTTCACCACAAGGATTTGTGATCATGAAGTATTTTTTCTTCAACGAACTCTTTAGCAGACGATTCATATACAACTGTGTGTCTTCACATAGTTGGTATTTTTTGCTGCCAACGTACTCGCCTTTGAAAGCATCTAGGCCGGTATTATTTTGTTTCAATTTATCTTGATTGATAAATCCAGGTTCGCCAGTTCCATCAGCATAAGCGGCAGAGGTTGCCAATTTAAATACTGCTCTGGCATGTTTTGCCAAAGGACTCTTGTATTTTGGGTTGCTCTTGCCGAGTCGCACTAGACCCCAAAATTCTTCATCAACCATAATACTGTTATTAGAAGACCACAAGAATCCTTGTGGAATATCACCTGATAAGGCTTTTCTTTGTTCAGCGATCTTATCAACTGTTTTGCCAACATATTCGATGGGACGTTTAATGGTGATAAAATCAAGTACCGTTTTATCTTTCCATGTTTTGGTACTCATTCTGGCGGCTCGTCTGGCACCACCGACTAGTACGCATTCTGCAAAGTAGTGGTCTACGTAAATAGACTGCATCCATCGAGGCAATTCGCCGCCCTTAATGGTAGATGCTTTATAAAAAGCATTCATAAGAGGTACGGGGCCGGATGCTGGTCGTCCTTGCATGCCTTTAATTGGGGCACCTTTAGCACGCACGCCGGAAAAATCCAAAATTAGAAGTTTATCCTTATGGATTTTCTCGAAAGCGGCATTTTCCCAAATTTCCAGAGCTTTTGCCCAGCCTTCACGAGTATCTTCGACAGTATGCCAAAGAACATCTTTTCCGCTGCCGTATTTGTGTTTGGCATCCCGAACGGATTCATGTGCGGAAAAGTCAAAATTAGGATGTTTTTCATCAAGCACACAACGCACTGTGGGAGCGTTATCCCAATTAGCCAGCATCATATCGTCGTCATAAGATCGACCCACACCACTGCCATTCATCAATAAATAGAACAACATGAAGCTTGTGCTGCTGGTGGCACAATTAGTGAAAACTTCGTAATTTCTTTCTGGTTGTGTTTCATCGCCGTGTTGAAGATGGCGACCGCTCATTAGGATAGAAGCGTTTGATATGTATTTCTTAAGGATTTCGTATTCAGTTTTTTGCTCTTCTTTGGTTCGACATAGCAGAGAATTGCCTAAAGCAACTCGATTTGCCACTTCTCCCCAGGTTTCATAGATGTCGTCTTTATTCTTTCTTAAAATTGTTCTTTCCGCCACTGCTTGCCCCATGCCGGGGTAAAAATCTCTCACGATCATTAATGTATCTTTCTTCTAGTTTCGTTATTGGGAAATTATGTAAAAGTTATGAACTCAAAAATTCAAAACAAAATATCTTTAATTTTTGATAGTGGTAAAGCCGCCTTTTTTGACCAAATTTATAGTTTCACAACCATTCAACATTTCCAACAAATCGTGATCATGCGTAGTTATAAACACTTGTCTCTCTTTAGCCAATTCTATAATCATGTTGTAAACACCTTGTACGCCAATGGGGTCAATATTAGTAGTAACTTCATCTAAAAAAACAAGAGAAGGATAATAACCAGAATTAAGCATCATAATATGAGCAAAAGCCTGACTAACCGCCAAATTCAAACGTCTGCGTTCGCCACCCGACATAGCGTAATAAACAAAATCATCTCCATCAGATGGATTTCTTTCAATCTTTTCTTGTAATTGATTGTCAAATTCAAGTTTGATTTTGCTGTCAATTAAAAACTCCAACCAATGAGCAACTCTAGTGTTTAACGCTGGTATAATGCCATCAATAATAAATTTGCGTATACCGTTTTCACCGAATGCCTTAACCCAGAATTCATAATAAGGCAGTTCATCGTTTGCTTCGTCTAATTCTAGTTTTTTAGATTCGCAATCTTTCTGCCTTGCTTTACATTCTTCTATTGTAGTGTCAAGAATTTTAATAAATGGCGAAGGTCCATTAATCTCATTTTTCTTGCTTAATAGTTGATTGTTTAGCTCTTGCAGTTGTTCTTCTAAAACCTTCTCTTTAGCTGTCGCTTCGGGCTTCTCAACCTTAGCTAGCGTTATAATCTTTTTGCGAATTGCGTCAATATCATTTATCAATTCTCTAGCTTTTGTTTCTCCTATTTTTAACATTTCATTTAGTTTAGTTATATCTTCATCGTATTTAGCCAGCTTATCTTTTTCTAAGATTTGTTTTTCTTTAAGCGTGGCTAAAACATCTGTTTCTCTGGCAATTATTTTATTGCATCTATCTACCGCTGCCGTGTCAATAAAATTGCAATTCTGACATTTTTGAGCCTCAGCATCTGTCAACATTTGATTGTTGGATCTAATTACCGAATTGCTTTGCACAATGTCTGTATTGATTTGATTAATAACAGAAGATGTTTCATTTTTAGATGCCTTCAAAATATCAAATTTACGACGAGCCTCTTCAAGCCCCTCTCTAAATGCTGTTAATTTGTCTTCCTTAATTGGCAAGTCCGATTGATACGCAGCAATACTTGTTTGGGCCTCTTGATATTGGGCTAAAGCAGGACCAATATCAGTGCTGTTTAATTCGGCCTGCTTTATAGAAATCTTATTAATTAATGCATCTAATTCATTTTTTTTGGATTCTTTCCATATTTTCTTTTGATCTTCTACCGTTTTAATACGTTTTTTAGAACTTTCGTATTCTGCGGTTACTAGTTCGAAGCTACGATGCCTATCTTTGATGGTTTCCTTGGCCATATTACGTAGTTTCTTGGCATTTTCGTTATAAGTACGGTAAATGTCCAAAGATAGCATATTTTCGACGATTTCACGCTTTTTCGGACCATTGCATTCTAGAAAGCTTCCCATGTTATTATCTGTAAACACTAAAATGTTGACAAACGTTTCATAGGTATACCCAATGAGATCTTCGATGAATTTTTCTGTGGCTGGCATACCTCCCAAGGACAATTCTGTATCGTCATTCCAAATACCATCCTTGCTCTTCCAAATCTGCAAACTGTCGGGTTTTCTTTTTCTGACAATTTTGTAATCATCAATAAGCACCTCGGTTTCCAACTTCTTCTTGGACTGATTATTGATGACCTTCTTTTCTTGTGAAACCTTTGAAGGGTGTTTGATAGTTTTGCCAAATAAAGTGTAGATGATTATTTCTACAACAGAAGATTTTCCGGTGCCATTACTAGCCTTCCGTTCTTCTTCATTATTTGGGTCTATGTCTAAATTTGTACCGCTAATTAAAACGATATTTCCGTATTCGTTAAATTTAAATCGAATGCCTTTTGGGCCGAAACATAAAAAGTTTTTAGCAGCACATTCTTTGATATTCAAACCGTTCATTTATATTCCTCAACAATTAATTCTCTAATTACTGGGACTCTATCCCATTGGTGATAAATTGCATATGGCACATGAGTTTTGCCATTCAACATTAATCCATTTTCAAATATAGGACCATCTTTTGGTAGATCGGCAGTCACTGCCATATTTTCAAATCTAGGGTCTGATAAATGATAATTTGAATTAGGAAATATTCTAAAAAGATAATTAAGTACAGCCTGCTCAGAATAATTCAATACATCTCTGCCCATTAATGATGTAGACCAAATTAGCATGGCAAGATGTTTAATATCATCCCCACATCCTAAAATAGTTCCGCTATTGATGACTTCCCAATCCAAATAAGGCAATTTAAAATCTTTCATCCTTGATTGTATTTTTTCTTGCCCCTCAGCATTCCAATTGCATTCAGAATGCTTTTTGCCTTCAGCTATTAAGCAAACAGAGCAATCTAGTAATTCTAATTCTGCGATGGGGTTTCTTTGAAAAACAACATCCTTGATGTCCATTAATCCTACATAACGATATTTGTGGCTTCCTAAGTAATCAGCCCATATTTTAAATCGATCATGAACTACTGCTTTGATAGACTTGGGGTCAACATCAATGACTTGGAATCCCTGATCTTCCATGTATTCTCTGTCTTCTAGCGGCATGTCATGCGTAAATACAATTTTATCTCCTTCAAATCCACAACGATTTAAAGAATTGACATACGCTTTAACGCCAGGATGCCTAAAGAATTCACGACCACTGGCCCAGGCGATCATCGCATCTTGTGCGATAGTTCTTGGACTTTGTCGTTTAAAAACCAAGCCATTGATGGCAAACCTATCAGCCGCTTGTTCGAAGAATGCAATCGAACGACACATACGACTTGCTTTAGAATCTACGCAATAACCGTACTGAGATAATACGTTTATCCAATGCGATGAATTATCAACAGATAACAACACATAATCCGAAGATATACTTGATAAATCTGTTGTATCATCACACCAAATTACATTATCCGAATATTGTTTAGCGAAAAAATCAAATACCTTAGGATGTTCAGCCATTATTTTTTGCTAATTCTTTTGCTTTAAACTCTTCAACCGTGAATTTCTTATCCTTATAACGGGCGCTTAGTTTAGCCACATTACCATCAATGACATCTTGCATGTCCACATTTAGGATTGCAGCCGCAATTATAATTTGCTCCATCACAGATTCTAACGCCTCTATCAAGTCTGGCGTATAATAGTCAAAATTGGCTGTAATGGCATTTTCTGATTCCAGATACTCTAAAGCATCTAATGAGTTTTCTGCGTATCGTCCAGCACACACGCACATTTCCAACAGTTTATTTAAAGGCAAATTTTCCCTCTTCGACACTTCTACGCTACCCAATTGAAAATCTAATACATTAGCGGCAAATGTGGTATAAAACAACACATCCCCTAATTCTTTGACCATTTCTTGCTTATGTTCCTCTAAAGAAGAACCATGAAACAAAATCTTTTTAACATGATCTAAAAACTCGCCTGACTCAGCACAAATACCGATAGCGGCAGTTTGCAGTTTACTTTCAAGATTGACCGTTGAAGCATCTGACATCAACCCAACGACAAAACGCTCATATTCTACTAAATTCATGCTACATCCTCCATTTGTTCTAAACAACGACTGCCAATTTGCAACAATTTATCTTTATCCAAACTGCCCAACTCAGTGCAGTCCGTATATTTCTTTAGCATTTGATCTCCAGCCGTTAAAATTGATTTTGCTTCGGCTACAGATTTTTTATCTTCATCTAATTTTTTGTGAATAGGCTTTATTTCTAAACTACCAGCTTTGGCGTTTAGAATATCATTTTTCAAATCAACAATATCAGATGAAGCAATGTTAGAAGCCATAATTCTAACAAAATTCTTCTCCAAATCAAAGCTTAAAATATCATCTTTTTCAGTTAATATTAAATGCACTGGACTAAAGGTATTTTCAATATATGTTTTCTCATGCGTCTGCAAGTCATATTCAATGATATGTTTCTTTTGATTGGCCTCTCCAAAATTTAACTGAAGTGGCGAACCAACATATTCAACCGAAGGAGTCAATTTTTGTTCGTTGTGATAATGCCCTAAAAATACCTGATCGTAGCCTTTAAACACATCAGCCGTGACTTTAACCATGTCCCCATCATGTTCAATGGATACATCTGCTGTTGTGCCATGCACCACATTCCAAACCGCTCCATCGACAGCAACATGGGCACAAAGAATTTTAAAGCCCTTCTTCATCTTAATTTGCTTGAGATCCTCAGCGGGATCATGCGTGTAGGGTAGAAATCCAATTTCGTACCCATCGACATCAAGAGAACAAGGCCGATCAACAACAGTAACGCCAGAAATGGCTCGAAGAGGAATGACGCTAGAGATATCCCATTTCTCTAAATGCCAAAGGTCGTGATTGCCAAGCAAAAGAAAAACATTTATATCAGGATATTTGGAGAAGACTTCAAATGTCTTCTGATAGGTAAATACGTCTATCTTTTGACGATCATGAAATAAATCGCCACAAAACAGAATTGTTTTAATTTTTCTTTTCTTAGCCGTATCGAACACCCAATCGAGTACATCTAAACAATCTTGTAATCGATCATAACTTTTCTTATGAGGGTGAATATGTGCGTCACTAAAGATTAATACTTTGCTCATGGCTACCTCCGATAAATAAAAAACGAGCCACTAAGTGACCCGCTTTTTGATTACATCATCGGGGGCGGTGCTTGTGGCGGTGCCCCAGCAGGGGCGGCTTCTCCAGCAGGAGGTTGGGCCAGTTGAGAAGGTTGTGGAGGTGGAGAAGGTTGTGGAGGTTGACCACTTTCTACACCATTAGCATTATCTTGTCCAGGCGGCTTTTCTTTTTTAGTTTCTATTTTTTTGCCATCTAATATTTTTTCTAATACTTCCCAAACTGATAATGGTTTGATTTGAATAGATGGAGTCAACCCACCAGGAGCCCCGCCACCTGGAGGTGGACCACCCATTCCGCCTGGAGGAGGTCCGCCCATTCCGCCCATAGGAGGCATGCCGCCCCCTGGAGGTCCACCCATGCCTGGAGGTCCGCCACCCGGTAAAGCTGCACCACCTGGAGGACCACCCATCGGGGCACCTAAATCCTCATTTAGCAATTGAATCATTTCCCAAAATGTTTTCATGAATGTATATATTGTAGGATGAGGTTTATTATGAATCAGAAAAATCAATTATTGATTATTATTGCAATTCTTTTGATAAGCATATCTTTAGTTTATATCAAAAAAACACAAAAAAACTGGTATGAAACGGATGAATGGGCAGAAAAACTAAAAAAAGCTACTCCTCGACCACAAGTTCCCGATTGGGCTCAACCTAATGAGGAAAAACCCCCACAGCCCCCACAGAAAATAGAGCCAGAATGGAAAGACTATCCAGCAGTCAGAAGTGTTACCAATCTAGGCAAGGTTTTATCTGATATCGATAGTCATATGCCTGCTGGGCATATTTATAAAGATAGTGACAAAATCACCTGGGGCCATGAAACTCTTCATGGAATTAGTTCAAATATAAGACAAAAATACAGTCAAGGTTTCTATGGTGGATTTAAAACAATTCATGGAGAACCCGCTTGGAAAACACTTGAAGGTATTCCTGTGTTTCACAATGGCCAAATTAATGGGTTTTATTGTCTCGATAACAAAGCGGTAATTATTGCCGAGCCTAAAACTACTATCTCTGCAACGGCGGCACTAGTTCCAACGTCTCTACGTGGCGGCGTTTATAGTCTCTACTTAGTTCAACAAGCATCGAGTTGGAATAATACCCCATTATACATCTTAGATGAATGGAATGCATATACGGGCGGCAGCCTAACCAGAAAAGATTTAAATATCGCAGAGAGATCGGAAACAGTTCAATATATGATAGAATTTGATGTTTATGCCACGGCGTTGGCTATGTCTATTAAAAAAAATGATCCAAACTATGATGACAAGCAATTTAAAAACTTTTTAATGTGGAATATAGAAAGATCTATGAGTATTTTAAACAATGAAGCAGGGGCAGTTGATTATTTGGAAAAATTTAAAAAAAATCAAGATGCACAATCACTTCGAGATTTCGCAAAGAATTATTTTGGCGAACAATGGTGTCATAAATATTTCGGAATATAACAAAAAATAACTTGGTCACACATATTTAATGAAAACTAAAATGTATCCATTGTTAAATAAAAACTTCATCGCAGAATGTAAAAATAAAGGGATGTTTCAAAAAGACATAGCAAAAGAAATTGGTTGTAACAGAAAATTAGTTATAGATAGAGCCAAAGAATTTAACGTGATATTTACTAAAAATAAAGTCAAATATCCTGTTAATGAAGATTTTTTCGAAACATGGAATGTGGATATGAGTTATATTTTAGGATTTATAATGGCAGATGGTTTTATAAGAAAATTTGATAATAAAAATTCTTATGAACTCGGTGTAGAAATCAATACAAAAGATATAGAAGTTCTTAATTTCATCAGAGAAAAAATAAGTCCATCCAGACCAATATCTGAAAACACAAGAAAAAATAGATCTGGCTCAACATCGAAATCTTCCTCTTTAAGAATAACTATTACAAAAAAAATGTTTGAAAGATTATGCTCACTAGGCGTCATGCCAAATAAATCTGGTTTTGAAACTGTGCCTAATATTCCTGTTCCATTTTTATGGCATTTCATTAGAGGGTTGTTTGACGGAGATGGATCAATTTTAGAAAGAAAAGCTGGTGGTTTCGATTGGTATATTTGCTCCTCATCTGAAATGCTAATCAAACAACTTAGCAATATAATTCCAGCATGTAAAACAAGAAATCAAAAAAACATTTGGTATGTAACCATAAGAGATAAAAAAAGTATTAGAAATGTTAGAAGCTTATTGTATACAGATGGCTTCTTTTTGAAAAGAAAGCATGAACAAATAATTAAGGTTTAGGATGTTATAATGAGAGTAAATAAAATTGACAAAGCGTTGCTCAGTGCAGTTATATGTGTATTTATAGTTGGCGTTGCAGCTTGGATTGTAAAAGAAAAAACAAAAGAAGACCATCACATTTCGTATCAAACTAGGGAAGCCATAGCTTTGCAGATTAAGAGCTTGGAAAAAGAGCCAGAAAAAGAAGCTCCAGTGCCCCCTAAACCAGAAGAGCCTAAAGAAAAAGAGCTAAAATTACCATGTCCTGCTGTTGTTGGATCTCTAGCTCCTACTTATGAATTTGAAGGTGACAAAGCAGTTCGAACTGGCGCATTAAAAAATCAATCTTTCAAATGCATAGTTATAAAAAAAATAGATGCCACAAATGGCATCTATTTTTTAGTCAAAATGAACGAACCAGATTTCTTTAAAGAATTAAAAATTGTTCAAGAATCTGATGTTAAATTTACTTCCAAGTAACCTTTGTGCCAGCATTCATGGTGTGCGATGAACTAACGCTGTTAGCTTGTCCCAGGTATGCGGATTTATCAACACCAAATTGCGGACCCAAATTGTCTGTAAGCTGTTTGGAAATATTTCCCATTTGAGCTTGTAAATCATTTAGGCTCTCAGCCCCTTGTTGAAGGCTCTCGCCAAATGATTCCTCTGTAAAGTTTGCCACAGCACCCAGTTTATCGCTATACAAACATTCGCTGGAGGTGAGGCCCATGCTACGAGTGGCGTAGTAATTATTGACTCGTTTGGTCGAACGCTTCAAACTTTCACGGGCAGTTTTTTGAGTGCTGTTAGACCAAACACCCATGTTTGCAAGCGGGATTCCAGATTGCTCGTGAATTTTGTGTAAATACTTTTCATCACAACCCACATAACTAATGGTCCAACGACTAGTCGCCCGGCAAGCGTCGATCATCTCTTTGGCAGCCGAAGCCCCATAATGAGGATCTAGCTTATTGTCTTCCCCATCAGAAATAACAATCAATAAATAAGCAGCATCTTTATCGCCTTCAGTAGCCTCTTGCATTTTGACTATGGTGTGACAAATGCCATCCCACATAGCTGTGCCGCCCAAAGGCGAATAAGAAGTTTCATCGGCACGACTAACCGAATCAACAGGAGCGGCAATGTAATGTTCATAAACATTTTCATTGAACGTCACCAATGTAAACGTGATGTCTTGCTCTTTTGAGTTGTTTTGAGCGACTTCAAGTTGCTCGTTATAATGATCAATTGCTTGTTGTTTGATCTTGCCCATTGAGCCACTACGATCTAGCACAATGCCTACGTGAGTTTTAATTTTATTTGTCATAATTAATTCCTTAATGTTAAAAGAACCCGGCCCCGAAATGGGGCCGGGTTTGAATGTTTACTTGTTGTTTTTCCATTGTTTGTTGGCTTGGTAATTACCATATTGCCAATTGTGATGCGATATATAAGCAGGCACTTTTTGCCAAACTACTTGCTTACCTTGCCCAAAAGGGCGAGGACTGTTTTCCTGACCCTCCTCTTCTTTTCCTAAAAGGATTTTCAACGTAGGCAAGCCACCTGTAGATGCCAAACTATCAAACTTCAACGAAGCATCACGATAGCGATTTCGAAGTGTACTCATTGGATCAAGCCCATGAGCAAAATCCAAAAATTTATGTGCATCATCAAAAGAAACGTTCTTGCCTTCAGTGATAAGACGAATAATTTGTCTTACCTCTGAAGAAACGCCTTCCCAACTACGATTCGTTTGATCGCAAGTGCCATCTGGCCGTAATGGACGACCGACATACAGAGGATTTTCATCGACAAAGTTATCGGGCAACTCACCAACTTTAAACACTGGTTTGACAATGCCGTTGACCAAAAAGTCTTTGCGCCCTTTAAAGCCTTGTTTAATTTCATTAAGCAATTGCAAACTAGAGTCAACATCCAAAGTGATGCCAGACTCATAAACAATAAACGAATCTCCTTTAGAAATTTGATTTAAACGAGTTCCTACGGGGTTTGTAGGTTCCTCGGGATCGAAAAAATAAAGCAATTCACGAGGCGACAGATAATTAGCTTTTTTAGCAGAAACAGGACGCACTTCGCCCTGAGCCGACTTAGGTGCGGAATCGCCAACCTCTGTATTGCCACGAAATACTTTGGCAATATCTTTAGCAATTAGCTTTGGCTTAACAGGCCCACTAGTTGGAAAACACTCTAAAATCTCTTCGTATTGAAGTCTTTTTAGACGGTCTTCAGTGGTAGCACCCATCATCTTAAGTGCTTCGAAAAATGCATCAGGATTAACATATCCTGGTTTGTCCACACCGCCGATGGCAGTGTTATGCTCAGCCAGAATGGCGAGCGCAGCAGAGAATTTATCTTGCAATGTCATTGCAATGTCCTTTCGCACCCTTTGGTGCATTTAAACGCAGCCTAACGCTACAAACTTACGATGGCTCTGTCACACAAGCGACTCGCCCCATCAAGCGATACTCTATTATAGTATCTTTTTTTCAAAACGCAAGAAAGATTTTAAGAATTTTATCACTCATATTCTTCTTTCAAAAGATCTTCAAACGGCACCAATCCGGCATCTTCGCCACGAGCCAAGGCTTCTTTGATTGTTTTGATTTCATCAATAATCTCAGCCTTTAAACCCTGGCTTTGATCTGGTCCACCGTAAAAAGAAATCTCCCAATAAATCGAATCCAAGAAATCCAAAAAAGTGTACCACATTCTTACTTTTTTGGATTTCTTTTGTTTGTAGTCTTTGTCATACCAAGTGAAAACTAAATCTTCGTCCAAGGTGAAGGGCAGATCAACCAGTTCGCCCATATGCGACATGCCCACACCATAATTTGTGTGATTGGGCCATTCGCTTTTTGGTCTTTTGCCCTCAATCAACCATTTCTGTTCTTCCGCAGACAAATCGCCAATAGCCCCGAAATCAGGCGAATAGCAAATCCAATCGCTAAGCTCTTCTTTATCATGAAAATCGATGCTACGATTGATTACGAAGTTCCACAATTTATCTTCTCGGGGATTTTCACAAACTTCTTTTGCCTGCTTGTGAAAATCATCAATTTGCCAACACCAAGAATAATTGCCGATGAAGTTTTTCAAAACTTCGTTGTTTTCTACAAATTTAAAAACATCCCCTAGAGTCACATCTTCATCAACATAAATCGGATTAAACAGACAACGAAGAGCATCGCTATCCGAGACTATCCCGTTTATGCGAGTTTCTAATCCATGTTTAGTGAATTGACAACCACTGTATTGGGTCTTCCCAAATAGTGCTTCTAATAATCCCAACAAAGTGAATTCATAATGTTGATTGGCGATTAACACTTCATCATTTTCGTAAAAAGTGTAATTGCCATCAATTTCAACAATGGTGCTGTCCTGCCAGTTGCGAGTGTTGCTGAAACCCAGGTGAACTTCGTGTTTTAGATCGCCATCTTTGATGATTCCTTCGGCATGAATCACCAATTTTTCAGCCGGATCTCCATCACCACGATCCCGATAAACTACGGTATGATCACCACCGGGAAACAATATTGAAAGAATGAATTTTAATTCATGTATTGAATCAACAATGCTACGAATGTCGGCAATGGTGACATTTTCTCCCAATTGCACAGAACTTCGCAAATGATTCCAAATTGAATCGGTTGGTTCAATAGGAATTTCATCATAAAAGAACGCTGATCGTTCTTCTTCTGTTTTGAAAGTGATGATCTTTTTTGTCGCCCGTTCGACAATAGCTATTTGATCGTTTCTATAACGATGGGCTCCTTGACGCTCTCCATTGTGCTGGTGATGTGTGATTTTTCCACCAGCTTCAATTTGAATGTATTCGCTCATAGAAACAACCCTTTAAAAAAACATCACTTCTCATAGCCAGGATTCTGGTTGAAAAAATCTACATTTATCTCTCTGTTTTCACAGAGGGCTGTGTATTATCACTCGCCTGCACCAACCCGGTCCTCAAACGTGTAGCTCACCCACTCAGACCTGTTTGGCTTGCAACCTCGGTAGTTCAAACGGATGCTGCTACACCCTCCTACCTTAAAAGCTATGTTGTCCTGAACTTACCTCTACCGTATTTCTACGACAGCATAGATTCGGAAGTGATGTTTATTTGTAATCGCCATCGGTCCCACGAAAAATCATTACTGTAATGCGATCCATCAGTCCATTTAGCAAACGCTGAATTTGGCGGAACCCAGTACGAATAACATCATAAAATGCTGTCCATGCAAGCGACCAAGGCCAAAAGGTCATCCACATACCAATTCTATCAAGGCATCGCCTAGCTGGAATCTTCACCTGAATGATGCGGTCTTTTTTATTATGCATTCCGCTTGGAGAATAACTCCAATAATCAGAGTCTCTCAAATAAGAGGACCATTCGTCCACTGCTTTATCTGATGTTATATCAGATATGCCTCTTTCATGCATTAAATCCGATCTTTCTAAATCGTATTTCCAACGACGATTAAGATTGAAAATAATCCATTTAATTACACCCCAAACAGCACCTGCTAAAAAATATCCAACAACTGCATAGCCAAGTCTCCAAGGATTTTCGGAAATCCATGCCAAAATAGGTGTTGAAGAAAAACAACTAATTAAGATCAAAGACGCACCCAATGTAATGGCTGCCCAGAGACCCCGTTCTTTTCGTTCAACAGAAAAAGAAATGAATAAAGAGGAAACTACGATCAATAGCCACCATAAAACACTGTACATTGCAAACAAAACGTATACTGGAGTCATTTTTTCACTTTCTTAAAAAACTTCTGTTTCTTTTACGCAAATTAACTTCACATCATCTTCATTATCAGAAGATATGCGAAGTTAATTTGTTTTCATACCACATTTATTTCATATTTATGTTTAATTTGAGCAACACCTACAACTTCAAAAGCAACAAAATTAGCTTTGTTTTCAGCTAAAATTTCAATGCTGTCTTCCCACAGTTGTTTATCAACTGTAGCATAGTGGGAATTGATAGGAATTGTTTCGGTGTAAGCAGGATAGCCATGACCAGGATTAGTTCGACTTCGTTCATCGCCTTCATGATGCACCGATTTTGAATCATATACAATAATAGCATAATGATGGGATTTGGGCACATCCGAAGCACAGGCAATTGGTTTCAATTTCAAATATGGCATGTTTATCTCCTCTGAGAGGATATACCACGAAAATATGAATTGTAAAGTGATCGAGGTGGGACTCGAACCCACAAGCCTTTCGGCACAAGTTCCTAAATTACGGGCTGTTTGACCCAGGACTTGCGTGTCTGCCAATTTCACCACTCGACCAGAGCGGCAGTGTTACATTCAAAAGCTTCTTGATGCGTAACCCCTCTCCTGCCGCTTTCCCCCATGAGTTTAAGTATCGGGGGTGGTATACTATCTTTATTCGAGGTGTCTAACATCAAGACAACATATTTATACCTAATACCAACAAAAACACAAGACTAACGTTCTGAAAAAACACACTTATATTTCGGCTTAGAAAGTCCAAAATTAAGCCTCATTGAACCAGGACTTTTAATTTCCCAAAGTGCTTCAATCAGCTTGTCTTTTTGTTCTTCATTCATCCCATTCAAATGCAAGCTGATTAATGTAAGAATATATTGGGTTCGTTCATCCTCAGAATGATTGATAAATTCAACCATATCTGTGGCTATCAGCCTAATGGGTCGTGATTCAACATATGCTCCATAATCTTCTTCAGTATAAACATTATACGTCGCATTGTGAATCAAATCGATTATGAGCGTTACATATTCATTCTTCAAAGTAATTGAATCGGGGGTCGTCTGTATGACTTTGCACAACCACGATTTGCCTTCACGAGTACCAATGTTAACCAAATCTCCAACTTTTGTTTCAGAAACATGTTTGGGCATAAACCCAGCCGTACAATCTTCAATACTTCTGGATTTCTCGTTTGGCGTCTCGTTCTTTGTCGGATTGTCGTTTGTCATGTAACTGCTTTCCTTTCGCAATGCCCAACTTCACTTTAACTTTACCATTAGTAAGATGAAAATCCAAAGGGATAATGGTAAATCCTTTTTGAGAAGCTTGTGCCGCCCACTTCCTAATTTCTACTTTCTTGAGCAGCAATTTACGTTTGCGAATCGGATTATAAACAGAAAAGGTGTTTCTTTGTTTATATTCATCAATATGAGAATTATTCATCCACAATTCATTATTCTCAATATGGGCATAAGCCCCATCTAAAGAAGCTTTGTGATCCATCAAGCTCTTTACTTCACATCCAATCAACACAATTCCAGCTTCAAGCGTGTCTAATATTTCGTAATCATGAAACGCCTTGCGATTGTTGCAAAGAATCCGATCAATTTTTTTAACTGGCTTGTTCATCGTCTGCTCTCAATGCCGCTAATCGCTTTTCAATTTCTTGATCTTTAACGGCTTTTAAATATTCACTATCAGACGTTTCATTAAGATCAGCTATGCCTTTGGCAACTGCTGACTTGACGTTCAATTCGCTCTTAAGACCGGAAACATCTGATTGGAAATCAGAAGCAGCTTGACGTGCTTCCGCCAAATTTACCTGAAGTCCTCTTAATGTAGCAAATTGATCTAAATCTTTCAAGGATCTCTGCCAATCGTCTGTCATGGATTCAACTTTTTCATGATCGGCCAAAGCAGCATCTAATTCCAATTGTTTACTTGACAACAGGGCTTCTCGTTCAATGATGCGTCCCAACAACTCTCTAGCTGTGGCGTCATCTTCGGCAATTGCTCTGGCATTTAGTGCGGCAATATCATTTCTGATAACCTTGGTCTCTCGCCGCAATTCTTGAATCGCATCTGCACTTTTTCTTAATGCGACCCGAGCGTTTTTAATGAGTTCGGTTTGTTCATTAATTTTTTGCTGCATTGGATCGACAGCAATGCCAGAGCCCAATGACATAATACCAGCCCACCATCTAAACAAGCTCATTGTTTCTCCTTAAATAACAATTCGCAAAGGATCGATTTGCTGTCCCACCCAAAAAGTGAAATAGCCGTCTTGATCCATTTCAACAATATAAAATTCAACTATTTTGTCTTCGCCTTCACCTTCTGTTTCACGCCAAAAATCCCAATATGTCAAAGCACCTTTCGTAGCCTCATTAAGATCAACTTTGCCACTGTGATCTAAATCTTGCAAAGTTACTGTTTTAGCAAGCCAAGGTTTCTGTAAATCATTTACTCGCCAATACTTGGTCTCGCCTTCTTCGAACACACCTTCGTTCGCCTCAAAAGACAAACCTTCATGAAATTCTTTATTGTAAACACATTCACCAATTTTTGACAAAAGCAGTGCATCATGTGTTAATTTAGAATCTGGGTTCTCCATTGGAACCAAACGAATCCGCAATGGTTGTTCTCGTTGCGGCCCTAAATCATAATCCGCAAAACTATGATTGACACCATTGATGCTGCGATTAACTTGACGAATCGCATTAAAAACAAAGTTTTCCTTTTCTAGATCAATCGTATTGATCTTAACGCTGTCATTAATACGCACCCCAAAAGGATTGTAAATCGTATTTTCTACAACCACTTCAGGCTTTTTCTTTTTTGTCAATTTATCCCAAAGCGTAGCCATTTTTTAATCATCCTCAAAAATATTTGCACGAAAAATAAAGTAATAAAGCCCAAACAAAACACCAACAACAAACAAAATAGACAAAATCCAAACTAAAATAGCTCCTGCACTTGAAGGCGTATGCTCTACAGGCACAGGCGTTGGATTAAAAGCTGCCGTTACTGCCGCATCATCGTACATCAAATCAGGATCATCTTTAAATTCTGGATCAATGTAATTTGGATCGGGAGCAGCACCACGAGCTTTAAGAGCTTCAACTTGAGCCGCCAATTGAGTATTTTTGGCTAATTCTTGTTGATAAAGTTGGGTATTCATGGTGTTTTGATTGTTGTACATCCACTGGGCACGGCGTTCAATACTCCAATCTGCCATCATATACCAAAACAAAGGACTATAGCCGCCACCTACGTCAATATAGGGGCGACTCCGATACGTGTCATATCGATCTCCATAATAATTATGGTAATGATTTTCTACACGAGTGGATCGGTTTGCATATTCAGTGGGAGTAACAGTTTTACGAACGTTTGCAACTGTTGGTGATTTAGGATCGACTTTGACCACCTTCCCTGTGGGAGCCACATAACTATCTTTCGGCTTAGTGGCAGCTTTATAAGCCACAGCACTTTCTGCTTTTTTCTGTGAAGTTGCTGCGGCACTATCAAAAGTAGATTTTGGTTTTGAAGAATTAGTGTCTACTACCGTTGTAGGTCGCTTCGATGGTTTAGAAGGAGAGATCGATTTGGGCGTAGAGTCAGAAAAAGTTCGATGACTAGGGGGAGAAGATGGCTTAGAAGGCGACACCGATTGAGGGCGACTACTAGGCTTGAAACTTGATGTTGATGGTTTGGAACTTGAAGGGCGAGAACTTGGTTTTGGGCTAGAACTTGATCTAGAAGAGCTAGACCGGGAACTAGAGCTAGGCTTGGAAGAACTGCCGCTTCCAGGTTTGGCCCATGAATCGCCTGTCGTCAAACCAACAACAAGAACAAATGCGGTTAGAAATTTAATCAATTTCAATTTATCTCTCCTTAAATTAATCATGTCCTTGACCCTTCCACAATTCTTTCCAAGTCTTAGCTTTTCCACCTAACATTTGAGTGTAAACCCCAAGCGAAAAAGACGCATAAACCGTAGTGATGAACAAAGCAAAGCTTACTTGTTCATCCAAATAACCAGAAATAAAGTAGATGCCTATCAATCCAGAGACGTGTGTAATCCAAATGAATAAAAGAGCAATTGAAACTCTGTTCATCATAATCTCCTAAGCGGGTGACATGGGATTCGAACCCACAACCCTTTCGGGCATTTGACTTCCAATCAAACCGCTGGCCGTTCGCTTATCACCCTTATCTAACCAACAACGCTTTCTCCCAATACTCAATCGAGCGAGGACTAATTTCCCCGCCAACAGTTGGTGCTTTTTCCTTCATAAATACAAGCAAATCACCCGCCAGTTTTTCAAATCCTAGAATACTAAGACAACTCAACATTCTGGTGATTCGCAAGGCATTATGATTAACAGGTCCAAGCCAAGTGTATTTTTGTTTTTCAAAATTGATGGCTAATTGGAATGCGTCCAATTCAAACCCATCCCAGAAAATATCAATCCCCAAAAAATAAAGCATTTTCTCAATAGCTTCCGTGAAATTATGCAAGGCTATCGATTTTGCTCCAAATCTATTTTTGAATTCCCGAATATCTTCATCAGTCAACAAAGGAGCGTCAGGATTAAAATTGCTTTCCTCTTTTAAAGGGAACAACCATTGAATGTAATCATGACACATTTCCATCCAATCTAAAGGTTGGGCTAAAATATCAAACAACATCCTGTTCTCTGAATCAGGGCTAATTCCATCATAGAAATCAATAATTTTACTCATAGTGTTTGTGATATCAATCTCAAATATTGGACCGCTGCTTCCTTATCCCCATTCATCGCAGCTTTCCGAAAAGCTTTTATATCTCTGCTAAATTGCGTCTCTTTTGCTTTTTGCTCATCGATCCAAGCTTGTGTTCTGGCAACTACTCGGCCTGCCTTTCCAGGTTCATCCTCGCTAGTAGTGCGATATCCAATATCTTTGAGCTTTTGGTTGTAATTGCCTAGCTCTTTTATAAATTACAAAGTAGCATCGTTGTCCCCAGAACGTGCTTTTTGAGTCAATTTACTCAAAATACGATGATGTTTATCACGTATTTTGATTGCTTCATTTCGAAACTCAGTGTGTGGATCACTTTTCATCCCAACGACCTTTTCGTTTTTCTTCTCTGTATTTTTGATGATCCATCCAGCCATCTTCAGTCAAATAACCCCAAGTGGGTTTCTTGGGACCATGTATGACTAATGTCCAAGTTGGATTCAACAAAGAGAGAATTTTATGAAATTGACCTTTGGCTTTACGAAATCTAATGTCGCCAGGAACATTTAAAAAGGTTTGTGTGGTGACACTACCATCAGTCCGAACTGAATGTAGTTCTTCAATATAGCCGCCACCCAAAATGAAACTGATAAATGGCCAAGGATGATCGTGAGGATGTCCATCTTCATCAGATTTGGCAATATAATGAATATAAATGCCAAACCAAGGCGAATCAAAGAGTCGCCACCGACGAAAATGTAATACCCCAGTCTTACTTGTTATTTCCTTTACTAGAAACAGTCCCATTTTTTTTGCCTTTAAATATTCGCTCCCAATTTTTATCCCATTCTTTTTGACTAATGCTCAAAGGACGAGGGGAATCACCTTTGCCTGCTGCACTTTCACTCATAATCCAGTAATTTTCCTATTTATAATATCATCTATTTCCGCAATATAAGAATCAGTAGATTTTTGGATTTCCACATCCAAATCCTTAGAATCTTGTTTCTGTCTAAATTTTTTGCGAATATTGCGAATCGCAATCTTGGCCTCTTCTGCGAGCTTCTTTAAACGAGCAATCGTTTCTCGTTTTTGATCACCACTCGGTGGCGGAACACTAACTAAAACTCTTGTTTTTGAAAAAGCATACGCAGAAAAACCAGCTTCCACTAAGCATTTTGCTATGTGATTTGTGTGACTTGCATCGTAAGGCTCAACATAAATTGAATCGCCAACTCGACCAGTAGTCGCCACATGTTTAATTGGTGTTTGTTGTCCATAACAAGATACCTTCACAGTATCGATCACCGCAGCAGATATCATTCCACCACGAATACCAACAATGGAATCAGACAAGTTATTTATTGTCTTTTCCATTTGGCTTTTCATTTCATTTATTTCAGCACAAGTTCATTCTCCTTTTCTTTTGATTTTTGATTTTTGACTACAACTAAATTCGATTCTGAATAACTCCCCACCATTCTAACATTTCCTTAAAATCTTCTTCATAAGCAGCAACCTTAAACGCTGCTGCATGGTCTTTGGCCCATTGCGGACAACTTGGCAAATATTCTTGCAAAGGTCTATTCACCCAATCTGGCCTAAGGAATCCAATAGGATTGTTTGGAACAGAATTTGCCGCTCTTTTAACTAAATCGTGAACAGTCGTTTGTTTTTCAAAATATTTATGCCAATCTATTCGTTTTAGCTCAAATATCATTCTATATTCTAGTTTATCGTTACCAGAATATTCACAAGGTTCAACCAAAATTTACCGCAACATCGGCAATTCACTCAGGCTCATCGAACAACACCTTTTTCTTTCGACCGGCTGTTTTTGGTTTGGGAGGAGCCGTAGCATCAATCCCCGCTGCAACCAACAAAACTTTTAATCGTTCTGTTTCCAATGTCAGCACATTAATTGTCGTAGCCTGTCGTACCGTTTGTGCAACTAAATCCTTAATGACGCCTTGTGGATTAGAAGCACAACGATCTTCAAATGCCATGTTTGTCATAATGGACTTATCTTTCCAGTGTATTGTACTCGAACATTATAACCTTCCCAAGTATCAGGAATTGGCCCATGTTTTCTTTTTTGAGTGTATACAATAAGCTCAATATCAGATGCCCCGACCGTACTCAACCAATCTGGTCGTACAGGATCTGATAGATGATCGTTTAGTGAATTTGCAGCTTCAATTGGGCTCAATTGGGGTTGCTTTCTTTAAAAATAACTGTGCCTTCATAAATCCCAAATTGGGACTTTTCATGAAAGTTCCAAGTCTCGGCCTTCTCGCCTTCTCGGAAGTCACGAGTCAGATACCACAATTCTTGATCTTTCCAAGTCGCATTTACCAACTTCTGGCCTGCTTTCAATGGCACTTCTAAGGTTCCACCGAAATTACGAGCATTGCTATTTGCTGTGCAGCCAATAGCGAAAGCCACAGCTACACAAGCCAATCCAAAAACAACCTTCATTTTCACCCTTTCAAAAAGAAAAGGTGACTTCCGATGGCAAAATTATACCACGAAAATCACCTTTGTAAACTAACGACCCATCGCATGACGTTTACACACAATCACGCAATTTTCAGCTTTATTCGGACCACTGGTTAAAAGATGCTCGATGCACATTGTGTCAGAGCAAACACCTTTATTCCTGTGTTCGTAAAAACATCGACGACCAAAAGTATTAGCCACCGACAATAGCAATTTGTATTTTTCTTTGTTCTTTCCGAAATCATCCCAAGCCTTGAGAATCTTTTCTTCGGAGAAGGTGTTGCCTTCAAAATTCTTACTGATTAAGTCTGTTAATTGCTTTCGCTTATCATGATAAATAAGCCAATCAGCACTTCGTGGTTTTAAATGACTTCGTTCAAAACCCAAATACACATCATGAATTGAATTGTATAAAAAAAATTCTGAGAATTTCATATTAGTGAATCTGGATTAAATTCTGTATTTAATTCAGACCAAACAGGAGTTAAATTTTTAATTTCTACTATTGGAGAAGATGCTAAATGACGGGCTCGTTTATCACGTTCCTCATCAGACCATTTTTCTTGAATTGCTTTACAACCATTACGAATAGAAGCAATTGTAGGCTCAAAATAACCCTTGTTTCGGCTCATAGCTAACTCCTTTATCGGTCGTTTAAAATTAACAACTCACTTGGCTTCAACTTGCGGTAATTATAAAGCTTTGTCGTTTTCCAAACTTCTTGTTGCAAAACTTCTAATTCAACTTTTTCCTCATCAGTTATAGAACCATTAATTTCTTTCAAAACTAAGGCCCATCGGCGATCTTCATTCATAATATCCCCATCATAAATAAAACTAGAAAAACGTCAATATCAAAATGCCTTCGATGGGACTCGAACCCATAAGCTCGGTTAAGAGCGACAGATTTTAATCAGTAGACTTGCTAGAGTCCTGTCTGTTGTGTTTGCCATTTCACCACGAAGGCGTAATCGAAATCATAATGCTTGAATAGCTTTTCAAGCAAGTGCAAATTACAATGAGTTTTTATGTGGCAATTCGCACAAAGTAATTTACATTTTCTAACCTCACATTCTTCTAAATAAAAAGCATAAAGCTTATAATATTTCATGGCATCAATTTGCTCACACCATTAATTCTCCAGCCAATTATTTCATTGGTTGCATTGGATCGATACACAGTCAAAACAGGATCAATTTGTTCGGCAATACAACGTTCATCTGATTTAAAAAAAGAGGCGAAATCTCCCTCTTTGTAATATTTAACTTCAGACTTAAATTGAAATTTACTCCTGTTTTCCAGCCATTGATCTAAAATAGATATTTCTAAATCATCATGTCGATTCATTTTTCACCTTTTTATAAAACACAAGAATTCGGCTTGAGATGCTGGATTCAGACTGGGATGTTCTTTTGTCACAATTGTCGAATTCGTTCTGTCGATTAAACAACTAATTTTATCACGATGCCCTGCCAGTGAATTGTTATGATAAACCCGATATGGAATGATTGCGACTCTACCATGCCAGTATTCTAAACCACCATTGCTCATGCGAATGTGAAACCTAGCATATTCAGGAGGTAGTTCTTTATGATAAGAAACTCCATGATAAATTCTTATAGTTTTTTCTTCGGCTGTGCCGAACCATGCTTGATACTGATGTTTTAATTCCCAAGCACCTTCTTCATCTGCAAAATATTTAGGAAACTTTTCTTTTAACTCAGGTATCATCGCCAAAGGAGCTAGCCCCAAAGCCGCCAACATTTCACGTCGCTTCATTTTTCACCTTTTCTTATTCATGGATCGCAATGCATTTCCTGCGGCAATTAACATAACATCTTCTTCTTTCATCGCATTACATCGTTTCAAAAATTGCGATAAAGTTAGATGGCTGTCAACATGCCCATCTCCATATTTCAAACAAACCAAAGGACCATCTTCAGTTTCTTGAATGGAATATAAGAAACCATCATGCCACAAATCTAATTCAGTTCCTTCTAAAAGAGATTTCAGAATTATTAGTGCATTATTCATAAACAGCGATGTGGGAATCGAACCCAGCGGCCTCCACTCTACTTCTTTTATGCCAGTATCAAAATACCCGTAGAGATCATCGCCTAATCTTATTGACTCTTCTTTTCTTCTTTGCGTGCAAATAACTTGTTCAAACGAGTCGTTACATAACGATTCGGATCAGCCTCTTTGTTATCCAAACGATTTCGTTCGGTAACATAAGTTCCATGTTCATCCTTCAAGCAAACCAACTTTTCGTCAGCAAGCTTCTCGGTTTCCTCAACAACAATCATCGATGCATGACTGCCGAAGTGAGATGGAAACTTAAACTTTTCTTCTTTATCATTCCCTTTGGACTTAGCCATTCCACAATTCCTTTGATTAAAATTAGTCAGCGTCTACTGCCACAACAGAATAGAATTCAAGATTAAACAATTTAGAAATTTCTTCCAATTGTTTTTCAGTTAGATTTTCAGGAACTTCAAATTCTTCTAATTCATCTTTGGTTAGAGGCTTGCCAATGATTTCCGACAGTTTTTGACAAGTTTCTTCATCTTCATCAACCAAAATTTCGTCAATGCCATAACAATACTCGCACAATCTCAATCCCGAAAAAAACTTTGAGTTGAGTTTTTGAGCAACATCTAAAGCTTTCTTTTGATCAAAATATACATGTTCGGGCTTGCCACAATCATCATCTGTTTCTGGCTGATGGTAGATTTCATCATTGTATTCATAGCCACGCTCAATAACTACATAAGCTTTTTTAGCCATTTTTGCGACCCTTCCATTTGGTTTTCAAAATCTTTTGTTTAGCACTAAAAGTTTCTAAATAGGCATGTTCCCACTCACACCAAAGATCATTGATGATCTGTTTGATTTCTGGGGTCATGTTTGGTACTTGGGCTTGAATGCGGCGAGCCATCTTACAATAATCGCATTCGCAAATTGAAGTCACATGACACCTAGAACAGAAAGGATTTGACGATCCACAAAAATACCACAGCCATAATGAAAAATAAAGGACCAGCTATAAACCAACCCTTTTCATCATTCTTGATTTTTTCCCAAAACGTTTGATCTTTTTCCGGTCTTTTATTGTAGAGCATTGATATAATCTTCCAATTCTCCAACCGTTTGAATGTGTTCTATGTCATTTGGATGAATTTTAATGTTAAATTCTTTTTCTGCCGCAATAATCAATTCTATAAAACTTAAAGAATCAACTTGCAAATCTTCCAAAAAACGAGTTTTAGAATTTATAGAATCCACATTTAAATTCAAAGCATTAGCTATAACACCATATACTTGCACGATTTAGCCTTTGGTCTTTTTAGGATCATTCCCATAAGTATATTCGTTTTGAATAACGCCATCTTTTCCATGAACAACAACCTGACTCAAAGGATGTTGTTTAGCCAAAAGCTTAGCCTCAGTCAATACATCAGATTTTTTAGATCCAATATGGACAATTTGTCCGCCATGCTTGACCTTCCAAGTCTCATCTTTTTTACCGAACACCACATGATACGTTTTTCTAGCCATTTTTTCTCCAATATATAAGCGGGAACCAAGGGAATCGAACCCTCACCGGAGTAACCCGGTCCTGTTTTCGAGGCAGGTGCAGCAACCCAGTATCTGACCTAGTTCCCAAAGATAACAATTTATCAAAAGATTGCTATAGCAAAATTTCAGTATTCGAAAAAGGATGTCTGAAACAATCGTAGGCTATCCGCAACATCAAACAAAAAAATTTAATCAACATCATCATTTTACAATCAACTTTTTAGTGCCCATTTCAATTATGTCGCCAGTTTCAACTTCTCGATTGAAGTCTTCACAAAAAACACCGTTAACCTTAACGATGCCCATGCAAACCATTCGCCTGCTCTCTGACATGGAAATCATAAACTTGTTTTCCATAAGTATTTTTGCAAGATTCATTGTGATTCCAAAATTTCAATTGCCGCCAAAATACCTGCTTCTCTTTCTTCCACATCCTCATGAGCCAACAAAGGCAAAACTTCCTGAAGGTCTTTTTGATCTTCAGCATTCAAAGTCACAGCCTTCTCACTAATCCATCGAACTGCTTCACTTGCTAACATTTTTAAACCCTTTATCCAAGACTAGTCAAAACAGTAGCTAAGGAGAGATTCGAACTCTCAGCATCTCTGGTTCTAAGCCAAAGTGGTCTGCCAATTGCCTACCTAGCCAAACAAAACATTACAGTAGCTAAGGAGAGATTCGAACTCTCAGCATCTCTCGTTTTGAGCGAAAGTGGTCTGCCAATTGCCTACCTAGCCGTGTTCAACCAATTTCTTATTGTCTTGGGTGATACATCATATAATTTACCTAATTCTGTTATTGTTTTAATCTGTCTCAATTCAATCAATTCTTTTTGCGAAGGACGATTCTTCCTGCCTAATATTCCTCTGCATGCGGTCGAACAAAATGTTTGTGTCGCATTCAATAAAATGAATTCTTTTCGACAACAAATACATTCTTTGATTTGTTTTTCAATCTTGGACTTTGAAATTTTAGGTGTTTTGGGTTTTTTGTATTTTTCGCTATTTTTAAAACACCAATTCTCAGTTTGACTATGACAATTAGGACATAAAAATCTTAAATTTGATTCACTGTTGTCCAAATTGTGTCCATTTTTATGATCTACTTGCAATACTATTTTTTCATTATTCCACCTGTCTCCAAGTCCACATTTTTCGCAATTATATTTTCTACCGCTTTCTAACAAAGCTTGCGTAAGACGATGAACCTTCAACCATTAAAGGAACACGTTGTTGCTAGCACAGAGCGTGTATCTAATAGAAACCGGGATTTTGTCCTGGTGTGTCTGCCATTCCACCACTCAGCTATAAGTCGTTGGGGCAGGACTCGAACCTGCAAAGGTATGATCAATACCGCCAGCCTCTTTTGGCTGGTGCGTCTGCATTCCGCCACCCAACAATAAAGAGGTGTTTGACTTGGTGACTTTCGTTCTCCCAATTACCCTTTACCTCTATTCTTTTTTAATTTTAAGCGGGACGGACAGGAATCGAACCTGCGAAGCTTTAACACCCAGCCGATTTCAAATCGGTGTCCTCGACCAACCGGACCCGTCCCGTATAACTTTTAAATTGTCAAATAGCAAAACTCAGTGGGACGTACAGGAGTTGAACCTGTAAGCCAATATTAGGACTTCGTTTACAGCGAAGCGGGCCTGCCAATGCCCAAACGTCCCATTCATTACGAAAAAATTCCGTATTTAATTCTCAGCAAATCTTCTCTTAAAATTTGTTCTCTATCAGTTCCAATCCAATCTTTTGGACATTCACCACCTGCCAATTGATTTGGAGTATTCATCCAATCATCAGCATCAATAATTACTTCTCTAGCAAGCTCCCAAATATCTTTTGTTTGATCATCATTCATATTCATAGTGTCCTCGACAGGAATCGAACCTGCATGCCTTTCGGCGGTAGCATCTCATACTACTGCGTCTGCCTAGTTTCGCCACGAGGACATTTTTAAATCCATGTTACTAGTTGATCATTTATTTTATCTAACAATTCATCTTTATTACATTGAATTCGCATCCCAGAATTTATGATGTAACAATTCCCATTTTCAGCATACACAGATAAATTAAATCTGCCTTTTAAATTCCATAAGCCAAGATGAGTTTGATTTTGTGAAAAACTTACATCTATTAGACCATTGTCTATTCTCTCGCCATCATACTTTTCTTTAAGTTCGCTAAAAAGTTCTAAATTTTGTCGCCGCAAAATTTCTTGTTGTTGGGTTTGCTCTAAAAATTCTGCTTTTTTCTTGTCGATTTCTAATTGTTGTTTGATTTTTTGTGCTTCAATTTTTTTTGCTAAATCTTCATTCATTACAATTTAACCTTTCTAAGTAATCAAGCGGAAGCGACAGGACTTGAACCTGCAAAGGTGTTACCCCCAACTGCTTTCCAAGCAGCCTCCTGGCCATTCGGTTCGCTTCCGTAAAGTGGGATGGACTGGAGTCGAACCAGTTTCTCATGTGCTTCAAACATGCGCTGAATAACCGTACTAGCTCCCATCCCGTTTTTCAATCAAATCGATTTCTTTTAAATTGCAATCATCAATTTTTTCTAAAGCAATTATTTTCCTGTGTACTTCAGCATGATGTTTGGGGCAAATGGCGAACATGTTACCTATTTCATATTTACCGCCATTACTTCCTTCAATTAATCTGTGAACATCGTAAGTTCTATTATAATCACACCCTATTACCATGCAGCTTGTAAAATGAAATGCATCTTTAAGTTGTTGCAACCTATACTGACCTACGCTCTTATGTTTTCTAACTCCTTTCTTTGTTCCTAATCTATTTCGAGTTATTTTTGCAGCACATTTTTTACTACAATATTTTTTGTTATTTACTTTTTTGAACTCAGCTTCACACACAGGACATACTAATACTTGTTTTCTGTCTTCAAACATACATTGTTTAGAACAATATAAATTTTCTCCATACGACTCAATGGCAAATGGCCTTCGATATATTGGCTTGCTACAAATTTTACATTTTGTGTTTGGTTTTCTAAAATTTTCCATAATATGTATATCGTATACATTTTAGAAAACTTTAGAACAAACCAACATTTGCCTCAAACTTTTAAGCGGGTGACATGGGATTCGAACCCACAAGCCATATTTCAGACCACCGCTTTAGCAAAGCGGCCCCTTACCAGTGTCGGATATCACCCTTAATTTATCTTCAATTTTCTAAATTGCTGTCTATCGCTTTCTTCGATTGCTTTTCTAATCATAATCCCGCACATATCAATTGCTGGTTCTGTATATTTCAGTCCGTGAGCATCGGCAATCTGAAACAAACCACCTTCATGAGCCCACGGTTTCCATGTATCGATTTGTTGTCGGCACATGAATTCAAAATCTCCCATCAATTCTTTATCGCAACTTACATCTTCTAGCCAACTTGCAACAGTTGCAGCACACTCACCATCTCGAACCCGCTTCACAAATTCTTCATACACTTGTTGGTCGGTCATAATTTTCCCTTTAAGTCCATAAAAAAAGCCCCCCGAATACCGTAGCATTCGGGGGGCTTTTACCCTACAGATTTCCTCAATCTATAGTGTGTCCCGAATGCCAGTTGCTAAAAAGCAACGACAGTGAATAGGATAAACTATATAGTGAGGAGA
>Ga0315285_10000484_pt1 | contig 41255 bp, 45 predicted proteins | sample YL17G09_36_MG_FD_203698 | JGI IMG/M metagenome (GOLD analysis project Ga0315285, IMG submission 203698) | Sediment microbial communities from Yellowstone Lake, YNP, Wyoming, USA - YL17G09_36 | ecosystem: Environmental > Aquatic > Freshwater > Lake > Sediment | place: USA: Wyoming | collected...
GGTCACAGTAAGGCCCGTCTTTCGCGTGAAAATGGATTTAGAAAAAGCAGTGCCGCAGGGGCGCACGTGATTATGGTTAGACACGAGAGAAAAAAACAAAAGTCACCAGGACGCCCGCCGGGCACCGCCGGCGGCGGCACGAGAGTCCCGCGAGCAACACACGGCAGGGGGGCCGCCCTGGCGAGGTCGATTCGATCTCTGGCCAAACACATGGGGCGGAACGAGTCCAGTGTGCGCAAATGGGTGGATCGCAGTGACTGGCCATTCTCCCGCGACCCGCGAACCAAGCCGTGGGACGTGGAAAAGGTGAAGGCTTGGGCCGAGATTCAGCTCAAACCGGACCCCGCGGCCGCATATCGCAAGAAGATCAAAGCCCTCGAGGCTGGCACGGGAGAATGCGCGGGGCTAAACATCCTGCTCAAGGCCCGCACACAGGCGACCATCGAGAGGGCGCTGCTGCTACGCCAGCGACGGCTCGCCGAGGCCGGCACCCTGCACGACGTCCAGGAATGCACGAAGCGGCGCCTGCGGCAGATACACGAGGTCAAGGCGGCCCTAATGAGCCTGGGCCGGTCCCTGGCTAATTCGCTTGTCGGCCAGGACGCCGACTCGGCCGAGTTGATACTGCACACCCGGTGCCTGCAAATCTGCGAGGAGTTCGCAAGTGATCGCGAGAGCTAAACCAGACAAGCGGCCCCCCCCGCCGCTGCCGGATACCTGGTCGCCGGCGGAACGCCGGGCATGGCACGTGCCGCCGCCCCTGCGGCCAAGCGCGTGGGCCCAGCGACACCGCACGCTGCACGAAGGAAGCTCCAGCATCCCCGGCCCGTACCGCCTCGACAACGCGCCCTACGCCCGCGGCATGATGGACATCCCCACCCGCCCCGGCTGCGTGCAGGCCATCTGCCAGAAGGGCGCACGCATCGGCTGGTCGGAGGTCCTCCGCAACCTCATCGGCTACTGGGCGCACTACGACCCGCGCCCCGTCGGCCTGGTGCTGCCGAACCGCGACGAGGGCCGCAAAGTCACCAAAGGCGAGATCCTGCCGATGTTCCGCCGGACCAAGGCCCTGCGAGAGCTGATCGGCTCGGCCTCACGCGACGCACTCATCGAGTCGATCGAGCTGATGAACGGGTTTCGCTTGGGCTTGATGTGGTCCGGCAGCTCGGCCTCCACCGCCAGCAAGCTCTTCGCCGTCGGCATCATCGACGAGCTCGACAAGACGGAGGACTGGGCCGGCGACGAGCCGGACCTGGTCGGCCGCATCGAGAGCCGCATCAGCACCTACGCCGACCGCCGCCTGCTGCTGGCCGGATCGACGCCGACGACCACCGGCGGCAAGGTCCACCAAATGATCGGCCAGGCCAGCTTCACGCTCTACTTCCACGTGCCCTGCCCGCACTGCGGGCGATACCAGCGCCTCATCTGGACGCAGTTCAAGTGGGCCAAGCCCATCGACATCGAACGCTGGCTCGCCGCCGCACGCAAGGCCGCCGCGGCCGGCCTCATCGAGTACGAGGATGAGGGACACGTCGAGCGGTTCATCGACGCCGGCCAGCTCGCCAACCGCATCGTCTGGCTGGCCGACATCCACGACCGCATGACCACCGCCCGCACCAAGGGCCGCATGGCGGATGTGCTGGCCTTCGGCCGCGAACACCTCATCTGGTATCAGTGCCAGCATTGCCCGGGCCGGGTCTTCGACCAGCAGAAAACGGCCGTCATCCGCCGCGGCCGCTGGACCACCGAGCAGGGCTTCGTCACCGACTTCTGGGGAAACCGCCACGACGACGCCGAGACGGTCGAGCGCTGGCCAAACGAGACCCGCATCGGCTTCCAGATCGCCACGTGGTACAGCCTGTTCATGCACTGGGGCACGATCGTCGGGGAGTTCCTGCGGGCCGAGGGCGACCTGCAAAAGACCTTCAACTGGCGGACGGAACGGGCCGGCGAGCCGTTCGAGTTCCGCATCAGCCGCATCGAAGCCGGCGTCTTCGCCGGCAAGGTCGCCAGGGCAACCCTCGACGCGGGCATCGTCCCGGCCTGGTGCCAACTCCTGCTGGCCACCATCGACACCCAACAAGACCACTTCTACATCGTCGTCCGCGCGTGGGGCGCCGGCGAACGCAGCCAGAGAGTCTGGCACGGCAAGCTGATGAGCTTCAACCAGCTCGACCAACTGCTGTTTATCCAGACGTGGCCGACCGAAGGCGGGATCGTGCCGCCCCGACGGATCGACCAGGCGGCAATCGACTCCGGCGGAACCGAGGACCGCTGGCTCGACGCCACCAGAACACAACAAGTTTACTCCTATGTGATCCCACGCCAGGGCATCGTACGCGCTATCAAGGGCGCCAGCCACCCAGGCCCCAACCTGTTCTGGCTGATGAAAAACCCGATGTCCAGCGGCCAGAAAACCGCCGTCGTCGACCTGCACGCCTGGATGATCGACAAGCACCGCTGCAACGACCTACTGGCCAGCCTGATCATCCAGGGCGTCCCCCGCAAGGACGGCGGCGCCGAGGAGCCGGAAAAGTGGCTGCTCAACCGCTGCCCCAGCCCGGACCAGCAGGCCAGCTTCGAGGAGTACAACGCGCACATGGCCGCGATCCACAAGGCGCCCGACCGCCCAGGCCGAAACATGGTCGAGGTCTGGAAACGGATCCACAGCGGGGCACGCATCGACTACCGCGACTGCGAAGCCTACCAGATCGCCCTGGCCCACATGCCCCCATGCTACGTCCACCTGCTGCCGCCGGACGATGAATACCTGGCGGCCAAACAGGCCGAGAGCCAGGCCGGCAAGGGCAGGATTGATGAGAACGCGAGACGCGACGCCCGCGGCGAGGACTGGACGCCGAGGCCGCTGTAGGCGGGGAAGTGGACAGTGGAAAATGGACAATGGACAACGTACCACCAACAGGAGAACACGATGAGCGACGACGGCACGGAAGCCCGAGATGAGGCCACGGCGGGCAAACACCACAAACGGCGGATCGACGCGGCGGCCGAACAATACAAGCGGCTCGAATCGGCGGAACTCAACAAGGTCCTGGCCGCCAAACGATGCCCGGCCTGCAACACCGCCGGCTGCTGGGAAATATACAACCGCGAACGAGACGCCGGCCGCGTGCGGTACGTCCGCTGCAAAGCCTGCGGACACTACGACCAGGCGCCGGTAGTGGTGGCGAGGGGAAATGCTCAATGAGCAATGCTCAATGCTCAAGGCCCGACGGGGCCCAACAAGCCGCGGCCCAACCGGCTACCGGCTACCGGCTACTGGCTACCAACACGATCGAACGGACGGCGCCAGGCTGCAACCTGGCCGTCAAGCGCGGCAAGGGAAACTGGCGATACCGGCCCGTCGGGGCAATCCTGATCCGCCCGGCCAACAAACACCGACGCCGCCCACACGTGATCGTCAAGGTCCGCGACGGCGGGCCCGAGGCCGGCCGCTGGCGATACCTGGCCGTGGTGGTCTGGGAACGCGCACGCGGCAGACTGCCGGCGGGCTGGTGCCTGTGGTTTCTCAACCGCGACAGCCTCGACTGCCGCATCGAGAACCTTGAGGCGATCACGATGGCCGAGCGGCTGAGACGCAACATGGCGGACAACCACGACACCTGGCTTGCCAACAACAGGCCCCAGGCCGTAGCCAACGGCAAAAAATACTGGCGGGCGGCACTGGACGCCAGAAGTGTCAAGGCGGCCAGAAGGAAAAGAAACGGCGAGGCGTCACGCAGAGGACGCGGAGAACGCGGAGAACCAAACATAAACGCCGCCAACGGCGGCAAGGGAGAAACCATGAAGCAGTTGACAGTTGACAGCGGACAGTTGACAGCGAAGGGGAGCAAACGGAAGGCGGCACCGCCGACGGGGAAAAAGAGCGGCCGGGGTCGATCACCTGCGAGGCGCCTCAGGGCCATGCGCCCCGGGGCCCGGACCCTCGGCACCTTGGCTCGGGACAAGGAAGATGCCGCAATCGGCTCCGTCCTCTGCTCCAGCAGAAAAGAATGGGAACGCATCAGCCCGGCACTGATGCCGCTGGGGATGCCGATCACGCAACTCCACGCGGACCCCGACAATGCCCGGCGACACCCGGATCGCAACATCGAGGCCATCATGGCCAGCCTGGCAAAGTTCGGCCAGCAGGCCCCGGCGGTCTTTGTGCTGCGCAAAGGGAAGAAGATCATCATCAAGGGCAACGGCCTGCTGGCGGCCGCGAAGGCCCTCGGCTGGACGCGGCTGGCCGCGGTGCGGAGCGGACTGGCCGAACAAGACGCGAAAGCCTACGCCATCGCCGACAACCGCACGACCGACCTGTCCGATTTCGATGAGGAGCTGCTGGCGGCACAGCTTGCGGAACTCGACGAGGCGGACTACGACCTGGCGGCTGTTGGGTTTACCGATGCGGAGATGCAGGACCTGCTCAAGGACGCGGGCCTTTACGACGGCGGCGACGGCGAGGAGGGGGAGGGAGAGGGCGGCACGCGAAAACGCGGAGAACGGATCGCCCTGGTCATCGTCGGACACCTGAAGTTCGAGCTGCCCCGCGTCGAGTTCGACCGCTGGCTGGCGGCCGTCGAGGCTAAGGTCGGCAATGACCCCGACCGTGTGGTCAGGGAGATCAAGAGGAGGCTGAAGCTCAGTTGACAGTGGACAATTGACAATGGACAACGCGGAAGCGGGGGACAAGGGACAGAGGACAGCATGGCGAAGAAGACGGCAGCAGTGCGGCCGGTGGTGATACGGCCCGGCGTGGAAATCTACAAGGGCGACTGCCTGAAGGTGCTGGCACAGCTCGATGAGGGCTGCGCGGAGATGGTGTTTACCGATCCGCCGTTCGGGCACAACAACAACGACGGGGATCTGATCGGGCGGCGGGAAGAGGCTCTCGGACGCGGGAAGGCCGGGGCGGCCAGGCCGATCGACAACGACGGCCCGGAGGCAAACGAGATCTTCCGGGCCGCGCTGCCGCTGATGAGGCGGGTGCTCAATTCGGGCTGCTGCTGCTGCTGCGGCGGCGGCGGCGGACCCGACCCGCAGTTCGCCCGGTGGAGCCTGTGGCTGGATGAGGTGTTCCGGTTCAAGCAGATGGTGGTTTGGGATAAGGGGCCGATGGGCATGGGCTGGCACTACCGCCGCAGCTATGAGACCGTGCTGGTCGCCGAGGTGCCCGGCAAGTGCCGCTGGTACGGACATAAGCGGGTGGAGAACATCATCCGACCAGGCCAGTACGGGATCCGCAAGGTGATCCCCACCGACGACCAGCACCCCACCGAAAAGCCGCCGGAACTGGCCAAGGCGTTCATCGTCTGGCACAGCAAACGCGGAGACACGGTGGTCGATCCGTTCATGGGAGCCGGCAGCACGGGCCTGGCCGCGATGCGGCTGGGCCGGCGATTCATCGGCATCGAGCTGGATCCGAAGTGGTTTGACAAGGCCCGCGAGAAACTGTACAAGGAAGTCGGCAACCCATGAACGCAATCTATGAACCAAGAGGGGCGGCGGCGGAATACGCCCCACTGGCCTGCAACCTCTACCGCGGCTGCGGACATGGCTGCAAATACTGCTACGCCCCCGCCTGCCTGCGAATGGGCCGCGAAGAGTTCGCCAGGCCCGCACCCCGGCCGGGAATCCTGGACGCACTGGTTAAGGACGCCGCAAGGCTGGCTGCCGATTCGACAAGCTCACGGCAAGCCGGTGCTCCCGGCGCGCCGGGACCCATCCTGCTGTGCTTCACGTGCGATCCGTACCAACCGATCGAGGCGGAGCGACAACTCACGCGGGAAGCAATCAATATCCTCGGCGAGGCCGGCCTGGCGATCCGCGTGCTGACCAAGGCGCCGGGCCTGGCGATGAGAGACTTTGACCTGATGCGCCGCTACCACGTCGAGTTCGGCGTGTCGCTGGTCTGGCACAATGATGACCGGCGGGCGGAATGGGAGCCGCACGCCGAGAGCACCTACCTAAGGCTCGTGGCACTGGGAGAGGCACGCGCGGCCGGCATCGACACCTGGGTGAGCATGGAGCCGGTCATCGATCCGCACGAGGCACTGGCGGTCCTGCGCGAGATCGCGGGGAAGGTGGGCGTCGTCAAGATCGGCAAGATAAACCACGACCGCACGCTCGAGGCGGTGGTGGACTGGCTGGCGTTCACCAGAGAGGTGATGCGGATCTGCCAGGCCGCCGGGCAGCCGTACTACATCAAGAACGACCTGATGCGGGCCTGCGGGGGCGAGCCGGGACTGGACAGCCCCCAGGCGTGGCGGCCGGCGAAGTAGGAAGGCGGAAGGCGGAAGGCAGTTGATAATGGACAGTTGACAGTGGGCAACGGCCGTGCCCGACCCGGAAACCCCCAAACACCAGTCGCGGCGACACGAATGCCGCCGCCGGCACAACCAACCACGGAAATAGGAGCAACAACGATGGGACCGGAAAAGATCGCGGAACTGAAACGTTTGGTGGAACTCCTTGCACAACACATCGGGGCGGCGTGCATGTATCTCATCGGCTCAACAATCAGGACGTGCGGCAATCATGGTTTAACGGTCGGTATGCCTCAGCCTGACGGCCGGGTGAAGATGGCACTGGCGATCGATTGCGATTTCAAGGCGACCGGCGATGGATGTATGGATCTCGTCTCCGACGGCGGGGCGATCATCGCCGTTGGCTGCGAGTTTGACCGGGCCAAGATTGCATGCCTCAATGGAGGGGTCATCATCGACGTCCCGTGCGAAGAATGCGATCTGCTCCTTGCCGGGCTGGAGGTGGCGACAGGCTCCAACGCCATTACCCAAATCACCCAATTCGCCGATTACATCGACTTGCTGGAAGATGAGTTCCGAACGAGGCGGGCAACCCCGAAACCTGACCACCGGCCCGGCAACGGTAGCCGATAACCGGTAGACGGGCGGAAGGCGGAAGGCAGTTGATAATGGACAGTTGACAATGGAAAGTTGACAGTGAACCGCGGCCAAAAAGGAAAGCCAATCATGTGCGGCGACCAAAATCAGCAAACGGCAAAATACGTTCACGAGCTTTGTGTCGAGATCCGGGCCGACCTGTGCGCGGGACGATACCCAACGCGCTATGCCGAGTTTAAAGAGATCGCACGCGGCCTTGGCGAGCATCCCAATCATGAGGCCCTGGCCCTGCTCTACGTCGACTCCGCGGAGTTGATCGAAGAAATTGCGCGTGTGCAGATCCTACTTTTGACCGTGGGGACCATCGAGAAAACCGTCCTGCAGAAATTATTGGACAGTCAGACCCGGCGCCTCGATTCCCTGACGTCCCGCATTGCCAAGCTGTTGTAGGCCACGGCAAAGCAGGCGACGGCGCGGCGGAAGGCGGAAGTCAGAAGGCGGAAGGCGGACAATGAACGACTTTATGACATGGCTGTTTCAATCACAGCGAGTCCACGACGTCATGTCCGGCATGGCGGCGGGTTGGGCTATGGCCCTGGCATACATGATTTTGTTTCGGTGGTGGGCGCGGAGAGGGTGATTTCGCCCGGCTACCGGCTACCGACTACCGGATACTGCTTTTCGGGGGGCAAAAGATTCATGCAACGGCGTTGCAGCGCGCCTATTTCCGCCGGCGGCGGAAGTGCCGACGCTAGAGGCAATGACGCTGACGCCCGGACAGATCGACGCCCTGCCGGATTACACCAACGCACAGATGGTCAAGGCATTGCGCCTTCTCATGGTCACCATCTCGGCCAACCCCGCGGCCGAGGTCGAACAGTTCGGCCGGCGATGGAGCGTCCATAACCTGACCACGCTGGAGAACACGATCGCGGCATTCGAGAAGCGGGCGGCGGCCGATGCAGAGGCCGCGGCCGCCCTGGCCGGCACCGGCGGATACGCCCCGACCGTCTCATACCAGGAGCCGCAAGTGTGAAGAGTGGACAGTTGACAATTGACAATGGACAGCCGCGGCGAGGCACGATGGCCAGGCTGGCCGGCCGGATCGCCGAGGCCGCGGGACAGGCGGCGGGCAGATTCGACAAGGCCAGGGGCGATGCCCAATCGCAAATCTCAAACCTGTCGGAGAAACCCACCGGCCGACTCGACCACACCTGGAGCGCACGAAACTCCGCGACGGCGCGCGCCTATGAGGCGGCTATCGAGAACCGCGGCACCGCCGACTGGCGGGCCGGCCTGACCACCGCCACCATGGCGATCATCGAGGGGCTCGACACCATGCTCGCCCGAAGCCGCTGGCTCATCCGCAACGACGGCTACGCCGCCAGCGCCCAGGGCGGATACCGGCGCCGAGTCGTCGGCGGCGGGATCACCGCACGAGCATCGGCGAGAAACCCCGACGGCGGGGCCATGCTCAAGGACTACAACGCCGCGCATGACCTGCTCTGGAACGCGTGGGCCTTGGACCCGCGACTCTGCGACGTCGAGCAGACCAAGTGCCTGGCCGAAAAACAGGCCGTCTGGATGGATGAACTCTTCGCCGCCGGCGGACTGCTCCTGCGAGCAGTCTATACGCCGCGAAAAGACGCCGTCGGACTGGCCATCCAGGAACTGGAATACGAGCAGCTCGATAAGAGCCTGACGAGCTCCGGCGCCAACGCCGTCTACAACGGCATCGAGACCGACGCGTACGGCGCGCCCGTCGCCTACCACGTCTACGCCGCCGCACACCCGCTGGAGGAGATGCCCAGCGCAACGACGCGGCTGCCGGCCGACACCTGCTGGCACCTGTTCCGCAAGAGCCGCATCCGCCAGCGGCTCGGGGCACCGATGATGGCCGCCGTCATGCCGGCCCTGCGAAACCTCGCCATGTACGAGCTCTACACGCTCAGCAAGGCCCGCACGGAAGCGGCGTACCACGGATTCGTCGAGGAGGCCCCCAACACCAACGCATCCATCGACCAGATCCGACAACGCATCAGCGGCAAGCCGCCGACCGGACAAGCCGACAACCCCGACGAGATGCTGGTGCGCGTCGAGAACGGACTCTTCCCCGTGCTCAAGAACGGCCAGAAGATCTCCTTCCCGACGCCGCAGACGCCCAACAGCGTCTACCCGCAGTACGTCGGCGAGAACCTCAAGAAGATCGCCGCCGGCACGGGGCTGGACCTACCCACCGTCACGCGATGGTACGCCGACGGCAACTTCAACACACAACGCAAGGCACAGCTCGAGATGGAGGCCGAGTGCGAGGCGATCCAAGACATGCAGTTCATCAACGGGGCCCTGCGCGGCATCCGCGAGCTGTGGACTGAGATCGCCGTGGGAGAGCGAAAGCTCAACGCGCCGCGATACGCCGAGGCGCGATGGCGGGCCGCGTACCTCACCACCAACTGGCAAGGGCCACCCGTGCGCAGCGTCGATGAGATCAAGGACCAGGCCGCCTGGGACATGAAGTACCGCAGCCTGAGGGGAACGCCACAAGAGTACTGCAACCAGCAAGGGCGCGACATACGCGACCTGCTGAGCGAGTGGCAGGAGTTCTTCGCCATGGCCGAGGAATACGACCTGGGCGACGTGCTCGATAAGTTCTTCGGCAGCCCCACCGCCAACGCGCCCAAGGCCGGGATGCAGCCCGACGGCACCGGGCCGGGCGGCGAGCCAGGCGACGCGGGAGGCGCGAGAGGAAACGGGAACCAGGAACCCGGAACCCGGAACAACGGCGACGGCGGGCTCTCGCGGATGATCGTGCGCGAGCAGGTGCTGGCAAGCCTGCTAGGTGAAGGCGGCGATCACGGCGGCAACGGCGACGGGAGACGATGATGGCGAAAAAGAGAAAGGCTGATTTCTGGGACAGCCGCGAAGCGCGCCTGATAGCAGTCCGGCTTGCCAGGTTCGGAGTTCTGCCGGAACCCGTTGTAAGGGGGCTGGTCAAGAACACCATGGCCCAGAGAGCCATCGACCACGGCGTGGCGCTGAGACGCGGCACGGTGAACCTGGCCGCAATGACGACACCTGATCGCAAATCTCAAATCTCAAGTAGCGTGATCCGCCTCGAGGCCAAGCTGGTAAGCGGCGAGTTCAGCGTCGACCGCGCAGGGGCCGGTGCCCTGCGAAACGTCAGCATCATCTCCGCCGGGCCGGCCATCGGCCACGGCTTCATCGTCGACGACGCGATGCTCCAACAGGTGGCGGACGCGATCAACAACTCCCCCAACGGATTCAAGGTCCGACTCGGCCACCCATGGCTCGAGGACGGCGTGTTCTACCGACTCGGCCGGGCCGTCAAGGGCGCACGCGTCGAGACCACAGCCAACGGCAACAAGGTCCGCGGCGACATCGTCTTCGGCAAGTACGCCGCGAAAAGCCCCAAGGGCGGCGACCTGGCCGGCTACGTGATGGACCTGGCCGATGAGGACCCGGCGGAACTGGGAGTGTCGATCTCGTTCGAGCCGGACCAATACGAGGAACGACTCGACCCCGCGACCGGCGAGCCGATAGCGCCGGCCGGCAGAATCAAGAAACTGCTGGCGGTCGACATCGTCGATGACCCGGCGGCGAACCCCGACGGGCTGCTCTCCCGGACAAGGGACAGTGGACAGTTGACAATGGACAACGCCGTCACCCCTCCAGTGTCCACTGTCCACTGTCAACTGCCAACTACCACAAACCAACCAGGCCGCGAGCATGGACGCTCCGGCATAACCAACGAGCAAGGAGAATCAGACATGAATCTCAACATTAGACAGCGAGCGTACCTCACCTCGTGCGGCCTGGCAACCGATGCCACCGACGAGCAGATCAAGACCTTCATCACGGAACTCAAGGCCGGCCAGGTGAAGTACCTGACCAGCCTGCAATCCACGGATGAGGACAAGACGCCGGCGACGCCGGCCACACCCACTCCGCCGGCCGAGCCGGCCAAGGGCGACACCGACGACGCCGACAAGGCCGCCGAGAAGGCGCTGTCCGGCGACCGCCAGCGACGCAAGGACATCCTTGCCCTGGCCATCGGCGATAAGCCCGCCGTCAGCCTCGACGCCGCCCAACAGTGGGCCGACGACGGCGTGAGCCTCGCCGACGCCCGGCGCCTGGCCGAGCTGGCCAAGACGCTGACGCCCATCCCCACCGGCCGCGTCGAGGGCGGAACCGACCGCAACCTGGCAACCATCGCCGAGGGGATTTCCGACGCACTGCTCCTGAGGGCCGACTGGGGCGGACACGCCAAGCCCCTCATGACCTTTGACCGCTACACCGGCCAGGCCGAACGCGACGCCGAGGGCCGAATCATCGCACGCAAGCCCGGCCCGCGAGCCGAGCAGATGCGCCGACACTCCGTGCCGGAACTGGCCAAGCACTACCTCGCCGCCGTCGGCGTCAGCGGCAATAACCTGTCCGCCATGTCCGGCGGCCAGGTCCTCGAACTGGCGAGCTGCCGCCGCGATCAGTTCGGCCAGCGACTACGCGAGGCCGGCGGATCCGTCGACCTGGCCATGAGCACCAGCGACTTCCCGTACATCCTGGCCGACGCGATGGGCAAGGTGTTCCTGGGAGGATACAACCTCGCGCCCTCCACCGGCCAGCTCTGGACCCGACGCATGACCGCCCGCGACTTCAAGGACGTCAAGCTGCTGAACCTCTCCGACGCCCCGGCCCTTCAGAGCCGGGCCGAGGGACAGGGCATCTCGTTCGGCACGATGTCCGAGAGCCGCGAGGTCGTCGCCCTGGCCGAGTACTCCAGCGGCCTGATCTGGACCCGACGAGCACAGATCAATGATGACCTCGGCGTCCTGCGAGACGGCGGGGCAATGGCCCTCGGCGCGATGGCCCGCTACAAAGAGGACGACGTGGTCTACGCCATCCTCACCGCCAACGCCGCCCTTGCCGACGGCATCGCCCTGTTCTACGCCACGCACGGCAACATCTCCAGCGGGGCAAGCACCGCCGTCTACGCGGCGGCCGCGCCGGGCGTGCACCCGACCATCGTGCAGCTCTTCCTGGAGTCCGAACAGGCCCCCGTGATGAAGCAGGAAGTGCTGTGGGACACCGACGACCTCAAGGTCGCCGTCCGGCACAGCGTGGCCGCCAAGGCCGCCGACTACCGCGGCCTGTACAAGGACCTCACCGGCAATGCCACCGTTGCCAGCCTGGCGCTCATCGTCCAGGCCATGGCCATCCAAACGGCGCCCGGCGGGGCGTTCCTGAACCTCCGCCCGACCTTCATCCTCTGCCCAGCGGGAGTCAGTCAGGTGACCTGGTCGCAACTCGTCGGCTGCAGCGTGGACCCGGCCAAGAACAACGCGACCAACAACCCGTTCTTCAACCAGCTCACCGTCATCGGCGAGCCGAGACTCAACTAATGGACAATGGACAGTGGATAGTGGACAGCGTTGTCCATTGTCCATTGTCAACTGTCAATTGAGAACACGCCCACCCGCCGGGCTTTTTGAGAATTGGCGGGCGCGGAACCGGCAGCGCATACGCCGGCACGAAAACCAACACGCACGGAGATCGAGACATGAAAACGTATCGCGGAGAAACAAGACGCGTACTGTACGCCAACGCCGGAGCAGCCATCCTCAGCGGAGCCGTGGTCCCCTTCGGGTCCATGATCGGAATCGCGGTGACCGACATCGCGGCGAGCACCGGCTCCGGCATGGTCGAGGTCGAGGGCCGGCATAACCTGGCCGCCACGGCCCTGGATGTCTGGGCCCAGGGCGACCTGCTGTACTGGAACACCAGCACCAAGAAGCTGACCACCACCGCGCAGTCCCTCATCGCCGGGCACGCCGCGACCGCCAAGGCCACCCTGATCGCCACGGCCGACGTGCTGCTGGCCCGCACGGCCCTCAACGCCAGCGTGGCCGACAGCGTCGTCGTCGGGGCAATCACCGGCAGCGACTCCAGCCTGGGCATCGCCGGCATCGCCGGCAGCAGCGGGGGCGGCGGCGCCGTGGCAATCGTCGGCGGGGCCGGCGATAGCGGGGCCGGCGGGGCAACCAGCCTCACCGGCGGGGCCGGATCGGCCGCCGTGGGCGGGGCATCCAGCGTCGTCGGCGGGGCCGGCGGCGCGGCCTCGGGCGGCGGAGTGGCCTCCCTGACCGGCGGGGCCGGCGGGACAACCAGCGGCATCGGCGGGGCCGCAAGCGTGACCGGCGGGGCCGGCACGGGCACCGGGGCCGGCGGGGCCACCACCATCGCCGGCGGAGCCTCCGGGACCGGGTCAATCGGCAACGGCGGCGCCGTGGCCATCAACGGCGGGGCCGCAACATCGACGGCTGGAACAGGCGGAGCGATCACGATCACAGCCGGCGTCGGCACGACGACGGGCCTTGGCGGCGCGGTCACCACCGTATCGGGCGCCGGCGGCAATACCACTACCGGCACGGGCGCGGCCGGCGGCGCGATTGCCACCACATCCGGCGTCGGCGGAAACGCCACTACCAGTGGTACGGGCGGCGCCGGCGGCGCGATTGCGATCACGACCGGGGCCGGCGGCACGACGGCAACCGGCACTGCCGGCGCCTCGGGCGCACTTACCCTGGCGACCGGGGTCGGCGGCGCGGCATCGGGAACCGATGGTGACGGCGGGGCCGCGGGCGCCATAGCCATCACCGGCGGCGTCGGCGGAGCGGCGGCAGGAGCCGCGACCTGTGTTGGCGGGGCCGGATCGGCGGTCACGATCACGGCCGGGGCCGGCGGCGCGGCTAACGCTTCCGGCAATACCAGCGGGGCCGGCGGATCAATCATCCTGGCCGCCGGGGCCGCGGGCGCGAGCAGCGGCGGAACGGTCGGCGTCGCGGGCATGATCCGGACGCAGAGCCGAATGTCGTCAATGGCCACCGTCACCGCGAAAACGACCGCCGCGACGCTGACCATCGCGGAACTGCTGACCGGAATCCTGACCGGCACGCATACCGTCGGAGCGACTCAGGCGTACACGCTCCCGACCGGCACGTACATGTCGGCCGGCTGCGCGTGCGGCGACGGCGAAGGCTTCGAGTGGTCGCTGATCAACCTGTCGGCGGCGGCGGCCGATTCGATCACCGTCACTGCCGGCGCTGACCATACCATCGTGGGCCCGGCGATCGTGATTTCCGTTCATTCCTCGACGGGCGGCGCGATCACCTCGCAAGGGGTCTCCTCCAGCCGCTGGTACTCGCGGAAGACAACGGCCAACACCTGGGTGACCTACCGGCTCGGGTAACAGTTGACAATTGACAGTTGACAATTGACAGCGGCGAGCCGGGGTCAGTTGACAGTTGACAATTGATAATTGACAGCGGCGAGCCGGGGTCAGTTGACAGTTGACAATTGACAGTCACAAGGCTTCGGGGCTTGCGGCGAACGGTTCACCGCAAGCCCCGAGGCAAACAACGCAAGGAGTACGCATGAGCAAACTGTCCGTAAAACTGGCGGCAATACGCCGCCAACACAACGTGGCCGGCGACTGGGAGATGACGATCGAGCTGCTCCGGGCACTCAAGGCCGGCGAGGTCCAGCTCGACCATGTGATCCTGACCGACGGCGGCTGGAATGTCGTCGAGCCGGCGCCCGAACTGAAACTCGCCGAGCCGGCGGAACCGGCCGCCGAAACGCCGCCGGCCGCACAATAAACCTGTTCCCCGTGGCGGTCCTGGCGGCGGCGGGAACGGATGCCCGCCGCCGGCCAGGGCCCGATGGGGCGGCGACAGTTGACAGTGGACAATGGACAGTGGACGGCGGACAGGTACGGAGAGCCGGCATGGATGAGACACAACAACTCTTGCGGATCGAAAACAAGCTGGACCAACTCGGCGAGGCTATCTCCGCCATCAAGAGCAACCAGGCCAGCGACCTCCAACGGTTCCGACAAGTGGATGACAGACTGATCGCCGCGGTCGCCGCACGAGCCGCGGCCCTCGAACTCCACGCCGCCGGCTGCGAGGTCAAGGCCAAGGTGACGCATCTGGAAAAACGAATCGACGCATCCGACAACCAGGTCAAAGGGGCCTGGTGGGCCGGCGGGCGAATGTGGGCGGCGGCGGTCGCCGTCCTGGTAGTGGTGGATCTGGTTTACAAATTGTACGCGGCGGCGAAAAACTAGCCGCCCGGCAACCAGCAAGGAGCAACTCATGCGCGGCACCGTAAAGTGGTTCAACGAGAAAAAGGGCTATGGGTTCATCACCGGCGAGGATGGAGTCGATGCTTTCGTGCACCTCCACGCCCTGGGCGATGACGCCGACGCCGGCGACATGACCGAGGGCCGCAACGTCGAGTTCGAGACCGAACAAGGCCCCAAGGGCCCGCGGGCCAAGGGCGTCAAGCTGCTGGCGATCCTTCTGCTGGCGGCGGCCGGCGCCCTGGGCATGTCGACGACGGCGGGATGCTCCGGGCTCCAGGCCCGCGGCCCGATGACGGCCACCATTGACACCAACGCACAGCTTGCCGAAGAGATTCGGCCGCAGGCTCTTGTCGGCGCCCTGACGGTCGACCAGTGCATCGTGACGCTGGCGGAGAACTCCGCGAAGTTTGACTGCTACGCCCTGGCCCGCACAACCAACTGGTTTGCCTACGCTTTCGGCGATAAGACGATCTGGTGTACGCCGACCTACGCGAAATCAAAGAGGCGGTCAAGCCGCCCCAAACGGCGGCAAAACCTAAGAAGACCGAACATGAATGAGATAGGAAAGGACCCGTTGGGTTGCGGTGATTTCCATTTGGAAGATGGAATATATTTCGGCCGGCGCGAAAAAGGAGCCGTCATCATTTACCGCAAGCCCACGGATTCCTCGGAGCCGGAGATTCTGGTGCAGACCGACGCGGACGGTTGGAGTTCGGTGGTCCAATCTATGTCCTCCTATGGTAAACGCCCATGAATCTGGCGACGAACGATGACCGCTCAATCGTGATAGTGATACCAGGAGCGATCAGCATTCCCGGCGGCATAATACCGGGCGGCACAGGAACAGGGAGATAGGACCATGAAGCGACTGATGATTGTGGCTTTGCTGGGGCTGATGCTGCTGCCGGGATGCAGCGAAGTGCTGTTGTCACAGAAGTATTCTCTGCTTCTGGACACTACCGCCGACATGTCCATCGAGACGGCCCGCCGCGCCAACGCGGGTACGCTCTCGCCGGAGTTGGCGGCGGCGGCGCTGACGAAGCAAGCGCATACCTGGTACGCTTTCCAGTGCGGGCGGAATAATGTGAAGGCCGATCCCAACCTGCCGAACGTGGGCGCATTGCCGACGCCGCTGCTGCCCGCACCTGCCGCCCCGATGCCGCCGTTGCCGATGTCGGGTAAACCCATATCACTGATGCTCCTGCTGCCCGTGAAGGAACTGGAATATGACTGAGATGCTCGACAAACTCTTGGCGGCGACGCCGGAGCTATTCAAGCCGCTGGTTCTGAAGTACGGACCGGCCTTGGCGGCGATGACGGCACAGGAGTTCTGCGATTGGCTGGAGCTTCTCATAATCGGCCGCAACGATGAGGCCTGGCGGCGCCTGCTGGCGAAGCTTTCCAACGCGGACCTGATGGCCGAGTGGGATACACTGAACGCCAAGTGGGATGCGGCGGCTGCCTCGAACGCCCAGCGCGTGGCCCTTCAAAAGGAAGCGACGCTGGCGGTGCTGAGGGTGCTGCTTGGAGTGGCCCTCGCGGGCCTGGGCTTTTAACGCCTGGGTCGCTTGGAAACTCTTACTGAGGATGATACGCATGGACAAGCAGACAATACTCTGGATTGTTACCGCCGCACTCCGACTGCTGGCCGGGGCCGTGGCGGGCAAACTCGGATGGGATGCGGCAACGCAGGAAGCCAACGTGCAGACCGCCGCCGGGGCCGTGGTGGCGCTCGTGCTGGTCGGCATAAGCGTTTACACCAGCGTCAAGGGCCGCAAGACGCTGCTGGCGACCGAGCCGCCGAAGAAGAAAGTTGACAATTGATAGTTGACAGTTGAGAGCGGCAACCTTGCCCACTGCCCACTGTCCATTTTCAACTGTCAATTGGAGCAACGCGACCAATGGCAAGCGACATGGCGATCCGAATGATGGCGATGCACCAGCAGCTCGGCCAGACCGAGACCGTCAGCTATCTGGTCACCGGCCAGGACGCCCGGGCCATCCAGGCAATCATCGACCGCGGCGGCATGGAGGCGTACATGCAGGGCATGGCGCCAGGCATGACAATCTCCGTCCTCAACGACGCCTCGGTGGGAATCGACGCGGCAACAATGGACGTGGGCGCCGACCGGATCGAGGCCGCCGAACGCGTCGGCGGAACCGCGACGGCAAGAGGGATACAGAGAGTCATCAGCCAGGACGCCGACTGGCTCACGCTGGCGGTGCAGTAGAAGAAAGGCATCCGCAGATTGCGCAGATTTCGCAGATAGAAACGGCAAGAGGTTCTTCTTTTGACCATCCGCGAAATCCGCGAAATCTGCGGATAGAACGATGAACATCCAAACCCCGAATCTGGCTGCCGCGAACAGGGCAGGTGAACAATGCCTGAAGTGGAAGACAAACCGACCGAGGAGCAATTGACATGAAACTGTTACACGATGGCAAGGCCGTACTGGCGATCATCAACGACAACGTCGGCGATCCGTTGCTGGTGTCGCCTGATGTCGCGGTGTTTGAGAGCGACGCCTCTGCCGCTTTGCGGGACGAGGTTGCCCGGCTGAACTTGGCGAACCCCGCCGAGTGTGCGGTCTTTATCGCCGCCACGGATAGCGACCGGCGGGCTTACGAGTTGCTCAAGACCCGCAAGACGATTGACGCGGAACTGGCAACGCTGACGCTCTCGGAAAAGGCCGCCAGCGACGTGGCTGACATCATCGCCAAGAAGGAAGCCTGATATGTCAACGCAACAGGTATTACTACTGCCGGGGACGCTGATCTCGTTCAAGGACACTTCCGGCGACGTGGTGTGGACCCCAGCGGATACGGCGCTCGGTCACGGGCGAATCTCCGCCGTGTGGGACCGTGGGACCGGGGCCAAGCCGATGCTCTACCGTTGGGAGGCCCGCGTCAAGTGGGTTGCGACCCCGGCGGCTGGCGATGAATGGCGGCTGTACCTGGTGCGGTCGTCGGCGTCAGCGACTGCCGCGAACACTGACGGCGGGTTGACGTTCGGTGATGCGGACCTGACCAGCGAAACGGAACTGAGCACGCACTGCAAATACGTCGGGCGCGTGGTTGCCGCGGCGGCTGACGCCGCCAAATGCACCCACGGCGTTGTCGAGATTGCCGACCGTTACGTGGCGGTCGCGGGTTGGAACGCCTCGGCGACGAAGGCCATCGGCACGACCGACGCGGACATGGAGTTCACCCTCACCCCGCTGATCGACGAGATACAGGCTGCCTCCTGATGAGAAGAGCACGAACCGAAAGACCGGAGAACTTCGAGGTGGACCTGAGCCACCCGCTGATGCGCGGCGCGGTGCTGCTGGGCCTGGGGCAGGCTCATCATTCAATTCGCTACCGGGATGAGTCGCAGTACGGCAACCACGGCGTGCTGACGAACATGGACCCTGCGACGGATTGGCTATGGGGGCCAAAGATAGGGCGATGGGCTCTGGATTTTGATGGGAATAATGACCATATTGCCGGATTGACCAAAGTTCCGTTACCAGTTACATGGACATATGCGGCGTGGGTGTATATTGCAGCCTATCCAGCTGTATCATCTTCTAGTCAAGGTATTTGTATGGTTTTCTCCGAAGACCCTGGTAGTACTACCACGGATAGAGGACTTGGTATAGAGACGGCTGCTCAGGGTGGGCGCGTGACCGTCTACCAATATGACGGCGGCGCAAAATATGGATATGGTCCTGCGGTTCCCCTTGCGGCATGGAATCATTTGGTAGCGAGTTATGACGGGACCAATTTACGAGCATACTGTAATGGCATTGTGGGTTCTCCAGTGGCATCCGGCACTGGCTATACCGGATACAGTACTCCTGAATTAGTGTTAGCACATGTTGCCGCTGCTTATTTGTCAGGCAGAATGTCTGATTGCTTATATTGGCCCCGTGTCCTTTCCTCCGCCGAGGTCATGCAGCTTGCGGACCCGTCGAACGTGATGCTGAGCGGGGCGATCCGCGAGCCGAGGCCGAGGCGGAACTTCGCGGGGTGGCGGCCCAGCGTCGGCGTGCGATACGGTGGGGCGTTGAGAGCAGGTTGTTCGGGCGGCATAGGCGTGCGGCGCGGCGGGGCGCTGAGAGGAGCATAGATGGCTGCGGAACTTTCATTTCGACATACAGCGACGGGGGCGACGGTGAAGGCGACGATCCGCAAGCAGTTGACCGTCGGCGGCAAGGTGCAAATGTGGCATACGGACGGGACGCCGGGCTGGGAGGACATGCTCGCTGCCCACTGGGCGTACTACATCTTGACGATGACAGAAAGTGAAGTAGGTGCCAGCTACGTCTATGTCGGCAACTGGCCCGCGACGCTGACGGCGGCGGGCTGGTACGTGGTGGACTTCTACGAAGGGGCGACCATCGCGGGCACGCTGGCGGGCACGTTCCTGGGCTATTGGGACGGGGCGACGTTCGGCCTGGGCGGGGCGGATGTGCGGACACAGGCTGGCGGGCGGTACAAGGTGGCGTCGGTTACGGGCAACTGGGCCACGGCGGCCACCTGGGGCGGCGAAGTCCCGGCGGCGGGCGACAACATCATCATCCGAACCGGCGTGACGGTTACGGTAGCCGCTACCTTGGACTTGGCACAGTTTGGCGCGCTGGAATTGCAAGGGATGGGGGGACTGGACATCGGCGAGGGTGCCACGGTTGCAACTCTGCCTGTGGGCTGGACGGTGGACACCAACTACGGCACGGTAACGAACAACCACGGCACGGTGACGAACAACTACGGCACGGTGACGAACAACTACGGCACGGTGACGAACAACTACGCCGGTGCCACGGTGACGGACAACCGCACCGGTGCCACGGTAACGGTCAATGACGGCACGGTGACGAACAATGACGGCACGGTGAACAGCAACTCGGCCACGGTGGCGTACAACCACGGCACGGTAGCGTACAACTCGGACGTGGTGACGGACAACTACGTCACGGTAACGGACAATGACGGCACGGTGACGAACAACTACGGCACGGTGACGAACAACTACGCCGGTGCCACGGTGACGAACAACTACGCCGGGGCTATAGTAGGACTCAATTTGGGCACGGTAACACACAACGAGGGCATCGTCAACACGGTGCAGACCGGCTCCGCCGCCGCGCTGGCGGCGTATGACAGCAACGGCGGCGTTGCCAAGCAGGCCAGCGTGGGTGCAATCGCAACCATCCTGGCTGGCATCACGAGCCTGGCGAACTGGCTGCGCGGGCTTTACAACAAGCGGGCCATGAACTCCGCAGCCCTGGCGGAAATCCAGGACACCACGGGCACCTTCGACCCGACGACCGACAGCGCGGAGGCCATCCGCGACAGCCAATTGACGCAAACCCAGGTTAGCGGTGGAGCCTACGACCTGACGAACGCCACCTACGTTGCGGCACTCAAATCAGGGCTGGGCACCGTTCCCGCAAGCGGCAACTGGGCCATTGTCGGCAGCAAGATGGACCTGGCGGACACGCTTAACTCGACAGGTGTTGCCGCCCTGAAGTCCGGGCTGGGCACCGTTCCCGCAAGCGGGAATTGGAACACCGTCACCCCTGACGCGGCAGGCACGGCGGCCTCTATCGCGGTGACAATTGCGGGCGCGGGGTGGTCGGCCAGCACCGATACGCTTGCGGCCATCCGCGATGCAGTCGATGGCATTTCTGCCGGCAGCGGCCTGACCGCCCAACAGACCCGCGACGCCTTGAAGCTCGCGCCGTCCACCGGAACGCCGGCGGCGGGAAGCGTGGACGCGGAACTTGACGCCATCGGACTCAAGACGGCCACCATCGGCAGCGGGCGGATCACCTACGCCTCCACCGTCGGCGAGGCGGCACTGGCCACGATCTGGGCCGGCGATGACTACCGCGCCGCCGACGGCACGCAGTTCAGCATCACCGTCACAGACTACGCCGGGCCCAGCCTGGCGACCGCCACGGCCGTGCTGCGAATCATGGACTCCGTGCAGTACCTCTCGGCGGTCGACGGCGTGTCCGTGAAAGCCGACCTGGAGGTGCCCGCCACCATCACCACCAACGGCACCACGATCACCCTGGCCGCCGACCTGACCGCCGCACAAACAGCCGCGCTAACAACCAGCCCGCCGGCTGCCGGGCGAAACTACATCTATGAGTTCGTATGCACCCTGGCCAACACGCACGTGGGATACCGCACCCACGGCCAGTTGACGGTGAAGAAGGCGGTGAGCTAGTGGACAATGGACAATTGACAATGGACAGTGGAGGCAATGGACAGTGGACAATGGACAATTGACAATGGACAGTGGAGGCAATGGACAGTGGACAATGGACAATTGACAATGGACAGTGGAGGCAATGGACAGTGGACAATGGACAATTGACAATGGACAGTGGAAAACGGAGCCGGATTGGCCGGCGAACTGTCAATTGTCAACTGTCAACTGTGAATTGAAAAACATGGCACTGGTGAACATCAATATCGGGCTGACGGAAGCCAAGCTGGCGGAAATCAACGCCATGCTGGACGGTGTGCCCATGGGCTTCCAGCGAGCCTTGAGCAGGGCGATCAACAAGGTCGGCGTCGCGGCCCGCACGCAGGTACTGCGGATGATCGTGAAGGAGATCAACGTCACGCAGACGGAACTCCGCGACAAAAACATCCGCTTCCGCCGCGCGAGCTTTGACAAGCTGTTCGCCATTCTGGAGGTCAAAGGCAATCGCATCCCCCTCATCAAGTTCGGCGCACGCCGGACGAACAAGGGCGCCAGCTATGCGATCCGCCGCGGGCAACGAACCGTCGCCCCCCACTCGTTCCTGCAAACCATGAAAAGTGGACACCGCGGAGTGTACTTGCGGACCGGCGAGCCAACGCTCGGGCGACGACTCCGCCGGGGCCGCGGACCCGGATCCGGCATGGCGGGATTGGTGCGCCCGCGATTCCCGATCACCGAACTGGCGGGGCCATCCGTGCCGCAGGTGGTGATCGACGCGGAAGAGTTTGCCAACGGGACATTCGAGCGGCTGATGGGAGAAAAACTGGAAAGCGAAACGGATGTCCAGGTGGGACTGATTCTGGAGAGGCATGGAAAGGAAGCCAATGCGGCGCCGTTCTGATTACAACTTGGCGAGCCGCAGCCGACGGCCGAGGGCCTGCGCGGCGTACCGGGCCAGCGTCTCAATGCCCGTGTCGGCGGCGCCGCTCTCCATCTCGCTGATGGTCTGCTGGCTGATCGCCGGGCTGCATGCCGCCCCGGCGGCTGCCTGCGAAAGGCCGAGCTCGGCACGCCTGGCGGACAGGGCCGCCCTTACCTCCGCCGTGCTGTCGGGCGATTTCATGGCATCATACCTCCAGGCCGCAGGGGATGTCGGTTTGCAGGCTGTTGGCGTGTATGGGCTTGATCTTGAAAATGGCCCGTTCCTCCAGGCCGCAACGGCCGTGGCGATAGGGGCCGTCCGGGCGGCGGATAATCAGACCCTCGCCGCCACGCAGGCGGACCTCGCGGTACAGTCGGCAGAGGTCCGGCCAGGCCGCCAACGGCCGCTGCTCCAGGACCGCGACGTGCTCGATGCCGGACAGCAACCCGAGGGCACGCTCGTGGCGGGCCAGGAACGGCGTGACGGCATCGCCCTCGAACTCGCCGTAGTCCACCGCGTCAAAAACCAGGTATTGCAGACCGGACAAGTCGCCGGCCGTGGCGAACAGCCGGTCTTGAATCTCACGCGGGGCCAGGCCGGGAATCCAGAACTCGCCGTCGAGCACCAGGTTGCCCTTGTCGGCGACTGCCTGAAGTTCAGCCAAATAGCCGGGCAACGCCTTGGCCCGCCAGGTGCATCCGCTCCGCGACCGGCTGCCGAAGCCGGGGTAAACCAGGTTTCGCACCCCGTCAATCTTCTCACTGGCCAGGACGGGCCAGCCGATCTCCCAGGCGTGCGGCACGCGGGTGGGGGCCAACATGCACTGCCGCAAGGTCGGCGGGGCGATCCCAATGGTTATCATAACCCGGTCCATGTTGTCATTATCGCCAAGAGGCGATAAGAAGTCAAGCGAAAATCGAAAATAAATTATGCCCGAAACACTGAGCGTCAAGGAACAGATCACGGCGGCCGTGGCAACCGCCCTGGAGGCGATCTCCGTCGCCAACGGATACCAGATCGACGTGGGAGAGGTCGTCAGGCCCCGGCGAACCGGCGAAAACTACGCCCCGCAGGCCTATGGAATCTCCGTCTTGCAGGGTGCCGAGGAGCCGTCGACGGGAATCGAGCCGTCGACCAATCCGCCACTCATCGCCTGGGACTTGCAGATTCAATGTGACTGCATGATCCGCCTCAGTGAGGCCAGCACCACACCAATGGACAAGGCCCTCAATGCATTCGAAGCATCTGTCCGCAAGTGTCTGATGGTCAACCAGAATTGGGGCGGCCTGGCCCTTTACACGGTGCTCGGGCCGACCATATACCCCGCGGCCAACACCGGCGTCGAGGGCGTAACCGTGATGGCGTATATCACGTACCAAGTGAGTGAACTTGACCCGTATGAACAGAGATGACAGTTGACAGTGGACAATTGACAGTGGACAGCGAGCGGCGGGCGGCCGCCGTAAGCGGCATCCGCCGGATCAGACGGATCGGACGGATGAACAACAACAGGAGAGCAAGATGAAACTGGGCAAGATCAGACTCGTGCGGATCGGAATCGAGGCGTCCGGCAAGGGCGTCGCTTCCTCCGCCATCACGACCGAATGCCTGTGCTACGACCCTGAGCCCAAACGCGATGACAACTACATCCCCCGCGAGGCGGCCTTCGGCCTGGCCGGCACCATGAAGGGCTGCCGCGGACCCTCCACCGGCAAGATCACCATCCGCCGGCACCTGACCGGCAACGGCTCCACCGGCCTGTCAGCCGCCGACACCGTGCTGCTCCAGGCCTGCGGGATGCTGCTGAGCACCCTGAAGTTCACGCCGGAGACCGATATCGCCGACCAGAAGACCATCACCATCGACTGCTGGCGCGATGGGCACAAGGAACGACTCACCGGCTGCATGGGAACCTGGAGCATGGAGGCCGAGGCCGGCAAGCCCGTGATGATGACCTACGAGCTGTCCGGCAAGTATGAGGACCTCGGCGATGAGGACACCCCAACCGCCTCGGTCGATAAGACCCTGCCGTTCAAGGGCGCCAGCGCCACGTTCACCATCGACGGCAAGGGCATCGGCATCAACAAGTTCACCCTGGCCGCCAACAACCCCGTCGTGATGCGCGAAGATATCGCCGCCGCCGGCGGGTTCCTGTATTTCTTCATCGGCGCGGGCAGAAACTACAAGGCCATCGCCGACCCGGAAGTCGAACCCGTCGCCACGTGGGACCCCTCAGCCATCAGCGAGGCCGGCACCGAGGCGGCACTGAGCATCATCGTCAAGGACGCCACAACCAAACTCACCATCGCGGCGGCGGCCTGCGAGATACTGCCGACCAACGTCGGGGTCCGCGGCGAGACGCTCATCTGGGATGCCCTGAACATCCAGATCAACGCGACTACCAAGGACGCGGAGATGTCCATGGAGTCGGCGGCGGTGTAAGCCAATTGACAATTGAAAATTGACAGTTGACGGCGGGCGACGGGAGCAATGGACAGTTGACAATTGACAGTTGACAGCGGCGGAAACAATGGACAATGGACAATGGACAGTTGACAGCGGCGGAAACAATGGACAGTTGACAATGGACAGTTGACAGCGGCGGAAACAATGGACAATGGACAATGGACAGTTGACAGCGGCGGAAACAATGGACAATGGACAATGGACAGTTGACAGCGGCGGAAACAATGGACAGTTGACAATTAACAGTTGACAGCGGGCGAGCGGGCCTTGGATGCGTTGTCCATTGTCAACTGCCCACTGTCAACTGCTTACGGAGCGAGCGTATGCCACTAGCATTGAGCGCAAACGAGACTTGGAACTACTACCTGCGGACAGATCGGCCCAAGGGCCCCGATGGCAAGCCGCTGCCTGTCCCCGCCGACGGGCTGGGGGCCGATGTGCCCTGCATCGTCCTGCACCACCTGACGGGCCGACAGCAGCGGGTCCTGGCCGCCGCACTGGACACATTCGAAAAGCTGGCGGAGAACGCGGCGTCGGCGGCTTCGGTGGAGTACGTCGACGCCTGCTATACGCTGGCCAAGGCGGCGGGGATTGCCGGCTGGAATATCCGCGGCCGGGATGGCAACTGGGTGCCGCAGGACGCGGAGCTGGAGGATGTGCTCCAGTTCCAGGAAGCACGAGAAGTGGCCTACGCCGCCTGGCGAGGCGGCCTGACGCACGGTGACCTGGGAAACTCCGCCTCGCCGTCGAGTTCCGCTGGGGATGCATCTGCAAACCCGGCCGGTGCGACGGCGTAAAAAGAAAAAGCGGAACCGGGAACCGGGAACCCGGAACCCCGTGCGAAGAGGCGCCGACGGCAAAAACGCCATACGAAACCGAATGCCCGGCCTGCGGCGGCCGAGGCGACGCGGACTGCGAGCTCTGCGGCGGCAGTGCCGCCCTGAGCCTTCAGGCTTGCCCCAGAGAGGCGATCCCCAGGGCGGCCTGGGAAACGGTCGACGCCGCCGAGATGTACGCCAAGGGCCTGCCCCCAGAGCACGGCGGAACACTCGACCAGGCGGCGGACTTCGTAAAAGCCTGCCGAGTGGTGTGGAACGAAGAATCCCGCTGCAAGCGGGAGTTGACAGTTGACAGTTGACAGTTGACAACGAAGAGGCAATGGACAATGGACAATTGACAGTTGACAGTTGACAACGAAGAGGCAATGGACAATGGACAATTGACAGTTGACAGTTGACAGCGAAAAGCGAAACGGCCTCCGCGGTGCCGTTGTCCATTGTCCATTGTCCATTGTCCATTATCAACTGTCGCGGAGCGACACGTGGCCAAACGGTCAATCGAAATCGTGATCTCGGCGGAGAACCGAACGGGCACGGCTTTGCAGCAGGCCAAGGCCGAACTCGCCGGCTACGCGGCTGACGTCAAGCGGATCCAGTCCAACATCGCCGCCGCCACCCGGGCGGGCGACACCGGCGCGGCCGCCGGGCAAATGGGCCTGCTGGGCGGGGCCCAGGAACGCCAGGCGACACTCAGGCAGGAAGTCGAGGGCCGGGCCGCCCTGTCGGCCAGGCTCGCGGCCTATAAGGCCGAGCACGCCGCCATCCGGGCCAGCGTCGGGGCGACGGATGAACTGGCCGGCAGCCATGCGAAGGTTTCCGCCGAGATAGCCCGGAGCAACGCGGGAATGGAAAAATCGGTCTTGGGGGCCATCAGGTTTGGGAAGGCCATGGTCGCCGCCCGTATTGCCACCGACGCAATCGAAGCGGTCGCGTCGGCCTTGGAGGGCGACTTTTCTAAGGCCGCCGCTGCGCTTGAGCGAACACCAATCATCGGAGAACTCATCGGGGGTGGTAAAGCAGGATTCCACCTCGGCAAGGCACTGGCGAGGAATGTGGATGAAAAGTTACACCCCAATACGGTTGTGGAGGAAGCGGTAAGCCGGGGGCTCAATGAAGCCTCCGCCGCAAAAATGAGTTTGGCGCAAATTACCGATGAAAGTCAGCGGCGGGTGAGAATTGCCGGAATGTCGGAGGAGGAGAAAGGTCTCTTCCTCTTGAATGAGGAACGGAAAAAAGCCATTGCTGGAATCAAGGCCCTGGGAATGGCGGAAGAGAGACTCCTTACTGGCAAGCCCCAAGAGGCGAAGGCACTGGCTGCCATAGAAAGCGAATACGACTCGCGGGCGGCCCGAATCAAACAAAAAACAGCGGACGACCACGCCGCAGATGTAATTGCCGCCACGAAAGAAAGGGAAGACAGAGAAGCTGAGGAGCAGCGAGCAAGAGAAAAAGTCGCGGCGGATCAGGCGGCGAAACAGAAACGCAAAGAGCAGGCCGAGGACCTGGAAGAGACCCGCCAACGCGAGCGGTTAAACGTCGAGTACAACAACATGCTGTCGGCAGCGGCGGCAAAGGGGGAGCGAGAAGAGCGCGCGGCCGCCGCAACGCGAGAGGCGGCCAATGCGGAATATAACAACATGCTGGCGGCAGCGGAAGAGCGAGCGGTCGAGCCGATGTTCCGCGGCGGGGTGGCGGCGTTCGACCGCGGGTTCCTCACGCAGGCGCCGGGCAGCACGTTCGACCAGTCGGCCACCGCAACCGCCACGGCCAAGGCGACAGAGACAACGGCCAAGGCAACGGAGAAAACCGCCAAGGCCGTCGAGACGCTGACGGCCCGCCAAGAGCTGCTCTTCCGGGAACTGCTGACCGCCTGGCGGCCAGGGAAGGTGATTAACTTCTAGCCGCCGCAGGCGGCGGAAGGCGGACAAGGGAAGCGGGAAAATGGACAGTGGACAGTGGCAATGGAAAATGGACAGTTGACAATGGACGGCGGACAAAAACAACAAGCAGTTGACAGTGGACAATGGACAATGGGCAGTGAACGGGGGATCCCGTCTGACGCTGTCAACTGTCCATTATCAACTGTCAATCGCCCCACTGTCCTGCGAGTGGCCGAGGGACAGGCGTGCACCGCCGACGATGGCACGCCCTGCCGAATATTCTCGGTGGTGCTGAGCCGAACCGCCGGCGAGGACCTGGGAATCGTGGCGACAGCCGTGGACCCGCGGCGGCGGTCCATTGTCAATTGTCAACTGTCCCCTGTGCGCGTCCCCGCCCCAGGCGAACCACACCCGACGCTGGCCGGCTACGTCGCCAAGGCCCCGCTGATCTTCAGCGTCGGTTTGCGCAGCAAGGACGGCGCAATGCTCGCGGCGTGCAGCAACTTCTACAACGTCCGCGTCCGCTACACGGCCGCAATCGACAATGGACAGGGGACAATGGACAGTGGACAGGGGACAATGGACAGTGGACAGGGGACAATGGACAGTGGACAGGGGACGATGGACAGTGGACAGGGGACAATGGACAGTGGACAGGGGACAATGGACAGTGGACAGGGGACAATTGACAACGCGGAACCGGATCCGGCCGCCAACCATCAACTGTCAACCGCCAACCGTCAACTGCCCACTGCCCACTGCCCATTGTCAACTGTCAACTGTCAACTGCCAACTGGCCACTGCCCATTGTCAACTGTCAATTGTCAACTGCCAACTGGCGAAGCGACCGTAGGGAGCGAGCCATGAGCGTGGTGAGCATCACCGAAAGCTGGAGCGGGATCACGTGGTCGGGCGATTCCAACCAACGCACCACCGTCCGCGTGTTCCTCGTCGAGACCGACACGCCCGGCCGCGGCGTGTTCACGTTCCCCATCAGCAGCGGCGGGGTCACCGTGCCAAAGGAGGGCACGGCCCATCCCGACATCAGCCAGTTCAGATCCGGCGTGCCGACTATCACGGCCCAGGGGCCGACGCTGTTTGAGATCCGCATTGGGTACTCTGCGGCGGGGATCGCCGGCGGATACGAGGCCGAGAACCCCTACGCCGATCCGCTGAGCCAGCCGGCCGACATCTCGTGGGAGGATGAGGACGGCACCGTCCAGTACGACGTTGACCTGGAGGGCCAACTGGCGATGAATACGCTCGGGGAGATGTTCGACCCGCCCATGACGCGGCCAATATCGGACCCGGTGCTGGTTATCGAGCGCAACCAGGCGGCGTTCAGCCCGCAGACCAAGCTCAACTACCAGGACACGGTAAGCGATGGGCAGTTCTGGGGCGCGGCGGCCGGGCAGCCGCGCATGGGCAAGATCCGGGCGCGCAAGGTCCAGGCCAAGACGGCCTACTGGCGAGTGGGGTATCGCGTTGTGTTCCGAATGCAACTGCCGCCGTCCACCACCCCCGCCAACGCGTGGAAGCGACAAGTGCTGGATCGGGGCACAATGTACCGTGGCAATGATGACGTTCTGTACGGCACGCCAAACGGTGAGATTGTGCTGCTGGATGAAGATGGGCACAAGACCACGAAGGACAAACCACACTGGCTGTACTTCACGGAATACAAAAGCGTGAACTGGGGGCCGCTCGGAATCAACAGCGGCGATGTTGGGTAGGACGAGGGACAGTGGACAGTTGACAGTGTACAATTGACAATGGACAGTGGATAGTTGACAGTTGACAATGGACAGTTGACATCGGCAAACGCGGCCCGCGAACTGTCAACTGTCAACTGTCAACTATCAACTGTCAACTATCAACTGTCAATTGAGCAGAGCGGAGCGATGCGGCCATGACTGAAGGATACGAGCTCAGCGAGGATGCGGCACGCAGGACTGCCGCGGCAGTGCGCCGCGTCGAGGCGATGACGCCCGCCGCCGGCGCCGCCGCCACCAGGGGGCGGAACGTCCCCTACAAGCCCGCCTTCTACCGCCTGGCAACCAACGAGGGCGACGGTGAGTACACCTGCCGACGCCAGGCGTGGGATGACGACGCCAAGGCGTTTGCCGATGTGGCCGAGAGCCACCAGGCGGAATACGACGTCGATGTCACCGCCTACGATTACCAGGAGCGGGCCGACGGCGTGGCCGGGGCCGCCGATGTCGGCCAGATCGTCCGAGGCTGGAAGATCCACGTCGGCGGGGCAACCATCAAAGACGGCCAGTGGATCACGCTGGTCGACGTGGGGGGCGGCACGGCAGATTCTCCGCTGACGCTTGGCCCGTCGGCCAGCGACATGGCCAATCTGAGCTGGTCGCCGACAACAAATCTGGACGCGGCGGATTGGGACCGCAAAGACCAGGGGGCCAAGGACGGCGTGAAGATCCCGATCTGCGTGCGCTACCACTTGAGCGCCTCGCTGACCATGCACCACGTCATGCGGGACTTCACGTTCGACAACCAAGGCGCGTTGAGGTCGATCGGAGCCGAATCCCTGATCAACCGCAACATGGACGGCAACCCATGAGGTCGCGGCATCACGGCACGGGAATGTACCCGAGCTTGCACCAGACGATGGCGATCTGGACGCCGATCACAACCATGCAGCCGGCGGCGACGATAAGGACGGCCAGCAAGGCACAGTAGGAAATGTATAAAGCAATCTTCACGCCCCGATTATAGGCGCACCGGGGCCAAAAGGCAAGGAGTAAAACATGGCTATCGCGGACAACACGTTTCTGGGCGCGGGCAACAACGGCAAGCTCCAGAGCAACGCCAACTGGTCAGTGCCCCTGGCGGCGGATCAGAACCTGATCTTCCCCGCCGACGCACCGACCACATACACGCTCAAGGGCGACCTGGGCCTGCTGGCGTTCAACAGCCTGGTCAACCTGTCGGCGTGCGCATTCGGCGGGCCGTCCGACAGCACCGCCACCAGCACCCACACGTTCGTCGAGGCGGACATCAGCGTCGCCAACAACACGATCACCGAGGCCAACCACGGCCTGACCACCGGACAGACCATCGTGTTTACCACGACGGGCACGCTGCCGGCCGAGCTGACGCCGGGCACGACGTACTACGTCATCGTCGCGTCATCCAGCACCTACAAGGTCGCCACTACGCTCGCCCTGGCCATCGCCGGCACGGCCATCGACCTGACCGACGACGGCGACGCCGGCACACACACCGCCACGTTCCAAACCTACGTCCCCGTGCGGGTCAACGTCGGCTTGGCCGATGGCTTAAAGACCAACCTGTTCGACGACTACGGCACCGGCACGCGGTACTTCAACGTCACCAACGCCGTTAACGCCAATATCCAGGGCAGCGGCGCCGTCGAGCTGGACGGCATCAACAACACCACGCTGCGAGTGACCAACACCGGCACGGTCGCCGTCGGACCCTCGGCGACGATACCCTGCGAGTTCGACGCCGTCGCCTTGATCGACGGCAGCGGAACGGTGTCCCTGGTGAACCTTACCAAGCAAAACGGCGACGCCGTGCCCATCAGCCGGATCGCCGGCACGGGCAAGCTCTACACCTACAGCCGCCTGAGCAACGTCTACCAGACCGCCCGGGAGTGGCGCCACTACGACAACGGCGTGGCAACCCACCAGAACGGCGCCGTCGCGGCCATCTACCAGGCCGGCGGAACCTGCTACTACAACTCCATCGGGGCGCTGACGGCCCTGGAGGCATACGGCAAGATGGACTTCTCGAGCGAGGACCTGCGGGCCAAGGTGGCATCCACCGGCTGGAAGTTCTACAAGGGCGCCGTGCTGAGCGACCCCAACGGCATGGTCGATTTTACCAACCCGTTCCAAACCCCCTACTGCTCGCTGAAGGATGTGTCCGTCGACGTGGGCTACCACAAGAAATACACCGTGGCGGCGATATGAGCCCGCCGGGGCGGGCCGGAGCCCGCGGGGGCGGGCTTAATGCTCAATGCTCAATGCTCAATGCTCAATGCTCAATGCTCAATGCTCAATGCTCAATGCTCAATGCTCAATGCTCAATGCTCAATGCTCAATGCTCGCGTGCCCGGGCGGAGTGGCGACCAGGGCCATTATCAACGCCACCAGCCAGACGATGGGGATGAACACGCCGAGGATACCAAGCGTGTTGATCCCGTCGGCGTTGGCAAGCCCGCGAGATCGGGCAACCGCGCCGGGGATCGCCGCAAACGCGATGACGGCACAAAGGCCCATCGCCGCCATGGCGAGCATCCATAGCAGCTCGGTGTACCGCCAAGGCAACGCCGCCGCCGCGACAATCCCCAACAAGCCAAATAGCAACGCCGCCAGCGCAAACCCCCAAATCAGCTTGCGGGCGCTGGACTGAGCCTGCCGCACACGCTCGGCATGGGCCGACGCAACTCTGTCCGAATACCAGCCCGCCGGGACATCCGGCTTGTATGGGCCGGGCACGGGCACGAGGGTGCGGCAGGTGGGACATGCCTCGAACTGGCCGACGAGACTGTCGGGGACGGACATCTCCTGCTTGCAAATCTGACACGCGAATCTAATCATGGTTTCTCCTTTGGAGTGGTAGCCGGTAGCCGGCAGCCGGGAGCCGGTTGGGCGCCGGCGGCACGCAGACAGGCCCGGCATGGCTTGTAGCCCTCGGCCAGGGCGTCGGCGAGGTGATCGAACGACACGCGATTGGCGGGACTGGCGCGGCCAATATGACCGCAGCCGGCCTTGTGAACGGTGTGAGTGGTGCGGGTGCCGACGTACGACGGGGCCGTCGCGGGGCCGCTCCGGCTGCATCCGGCGACGACCCCCGCCAGCAAAAACAACGCGACAAACAGGATTCGATTCCCGTTTCCCATGGCCAGATTATACCACGGCGTTTGCGAGTAACAAGGGGCCGCGAAAAAAATAATTGAAAATCGGTGAAATTGGTGTTGACAGCATAGCGGCTGAGTCGATAAGGTCATCAGCGTTGCATCGGGAACTAAACGAAATCGAACAGGGACAGGCATGGTGGCACAACCGCAATTCGATCCGACTCCGGTGATCCGGGCCATGGCCATCAAGGGCTACAAGCTCGAGACGCTCGCCGCGAAGGCGGGCTGCTCGATCAACGCCATCTGGAAAATCACCAACAACAAAGCCACGCGCCCCAAATACCTGCACAAGGTCTGCAAGCTCCTCGGCGTCGCCGTCGAGGACTGCTACCCGCTGCCGGAAACCGCAAAATGACGCGCCACACGCCAGATATATTATCGGACCTTGCCCGCGACAGGATGACCTGGACCGGGCCTGATTCGCAACTTGGCCGCAACGGCCATATTCTACCGTCGTGGGCATGGACCCGCCGACTTGTAGGATGGAACCTCCTGCCCCGCTGCCGTTCCGCCGACTGCGGAACTTTCGGGGGGCCTCCATCATGGCCATCACCGCGTTCTGCCCCGAGTGCCACGCCTTGTGGCACTGGCAATACCCGACCCCCTTGCGACTGTGCAAATGCCCGGCCTGCAAACATCCGCTCGCCCCGGCACGCCGGGCACATCCACGATGGCGCGGCCGGGAAGTGCCGGAGTACCAGGTCGGCAGCTTCGACGTGCGACGGGAACTCTACTGCCGCCGCGTCGCTGGTTAAGCCCGCCGCCGCCGCGGCCTTCAAACATGCTTGCAACGGCACAGCCGACAGGCCAAGCCGGGAGGGCCGCCAAGCATGATCGACCACCGCTGCCTGCTCTGCCGCGAATACCGCGATTGCCTGGGCGCCTGCCCCGGGGCGGTCATCGACGGCGGCAACCTCGATGCCGTCGGCGGGGCGCTGGCCTGCTGGACGCCGATACCCGCCGGCGGGCCGGAGATCGACACGCTGTCCGGCGACCTGCTCGATACCTACTCAACCGGCCCGGGGTTTCTTGGCCTCGTGGGTCTCCTTTCCCCCGGGCCGGATTTGTTACCACTAACGGGCGGCGGACAGCGGACAGTTGACAGTGGACAGTTGACAGCGCCACGCGCGGCCCGCGAATTGTCAACTGTCAATTGTCAACTGTCAACTGTCCTGGATGTAGGCTCCGCGAGAGGCTCTGGCGAGCCAAGGCCGGCGGCGGTGACCTGTGCCTGCACCACAGGCGCCGCCCCCCTTGGGGGCCCAAGGCCGGCCGGCTGTTCGGCGGGCGAGCATGACAAAAATCTTCGCTGCCGGTTCGAGTCATCGGGGTCTGCCGGCGTCAAGTCGGCCACGAGCCGAGTTGCAGACTCCCGTGGCAGCCCGATGACTCAGCCGAGCCCCATGCGACTCCGCGACCGGGCCGCGTTGGGCGTCTCCATCATCTGTATTTGTTGCGTCGCGTCGGCGGTCACGGAAGGCGCGCCCAGAAAAGAGCCGGCCGCCCAACAGGGAAGGATGGGCGGCCGGCTTGGAGTTTCTGCGCTCTCAATTGAGAACGCAGGAAACACGACCGCCGGGCTGAATTGCCTCCTCGCCGCGATGCGGCAGGTCGAGTCGCGGGGCGATGACAACGCCGTCGGCGACGGCGGGGATTCCATCGGGCCGTACCAGATCCAGCTCCCCTACTGGACTGACGGCGGCGGCGATGCCGGGCGATATCGGCTGGACGCCTGGTTCGCCGACCGCTGCGAGCCGATCATCCTGGGCTACTGGCGACGCTACTGCCCGCGGGCACTGGCGGGCGGGGACCTGCAAACACTCGCCCGCACGCATAACGGCGGGCCCAAGTGGCACGCAACCCCGAAACGCCGCGCCGCGACGGCCGAGTACTGGCGCAAGGTCAAGGCCGCGATGGAGGCCGGGGCGGAGGAACCGGGAACCCGGAACCGGGAACCGGGGAACGCGGAGGCCACGCGATGACTATGACCAGCATGATGGTGTACCCGGGCTGCCGGGGATGCTCGTATCTGGCCCCGGCGGGAAACTGCCTGGGCGCCGCCAACAAGCCCCGAAACTGCCGCGAAGGAGAGCCGCCCTTCTGCCACTCCACGGGCCGGCCCGGAATGAAAATCGCCGGCAACAACGCCGAGCTGATGGATCTGACGTGCGGCTCGTGCACGGATTTCAGCCACAACGGCGGACGATGCCAGGGCCAGGCCATCAGGCTCGGAACGGAAAACATCACGGCGTTCCCGCTGTGCCGTGAGGCGGCAAAAGCAGTACCCGGCAGCCGGTAGCCCGCAGCCGGTAGAAAGGAAAGGATGCCACGATGAAACAGGAAACGGATTCGCAAGGGCGATTCACCTCCCCCGATACCCAATCGCGACGCCGGGCCGAGGCGATAGAAAAAACCCTGGCCGGCGGACACATCGAGGGCGCGGGCTGGCGGATGGAGTTCCTCCGGCAACTGGCGCGGGCCAGGGCCGACGGCCTGCTGACGGCCGAGCAGATCCAGAGGCAGCTCCCGGCCGACCTGCTGCTGGCCGTCGAGGCACTAGCCGCGGAACTGGGATCCGGGAACCACGTCATGCCGCTGGTGGTGCTCGGAAACGACTGGGACTTCGGCGGCCGCGACATGAAACTATGCGATGCGGAGGATCCTCTGTTCGCGCTCCGCCTCGCCGCATTCCAGGATGCCAGGCCTGGCGGCACTGTCTATCTGGGTGAGCGGCCGCCGAGCGGCGAGTTCCTGCTGTTCGCCGTTCTTTTCGTCGCTGCCGGCATAGTGATGGGCGCGTTCGCGGCCTGGCTGGCCTGGGCACGATGAAATGACAACCGGCCTGGCCAGGTTCGACGTGCCCGGCCTGCGGCGAATCCTGCGAGCCGTGAGGATCGGACTGGCCATGCCGCCGGGCAAGGTGCATCGGGCAGGCGAGCAGGCGGGCGGCGCCGGCAGCGATGTGCAACTGACGCGGAAGCTGGCGGAGATCTGGGCGGAACTGTATGGCCGAGGCGGACGCCGCCTCGTGGAGCAAATCATGGACGATGAGACAGATGACGATGGACCGGGGCCGACGGACCTGCCCACCGAATCGACGAGCACAGGGCAAACCGAATGCGCGTACCCAGGCTGCCTCCTGACCGGCAAGGGCAAGGATGGAATGTGCGTCAAGCACTGCATCGCCCTGGGCCGCGGCGACCCGGAAGCGAGGGAGGCCGCACGGCAGTTCCACGCTGTGAGAGACAGGCAACCAGAGCCGCAGCACGACGCACACTGGCGGGGCTATCCCACAAGGCGGAAGTCAGAGGCAGTTGATAATGGACAGTTGACAGTGGGCAACGGCCGTGCCCGACCCGGAAACCCCCAAACACCAGTCGCGGCGACACGAATGCCGCCGCCAACACCACCAACCACGGAAACAGGAGCGACAACGATGGGACCGGAAAAGATCACGTGCGAAAAGTGCGGGCGGCAGTTCGACCCGCGAGGGTACGCGGGGCATGGGCCGATGTGCAAGGGGCCCGACGGCGGCAAGACCGGGCCGCGATGCCCGGATTGCGGGAAGCGCTGCAAGAACGAGCGGGGACTGAACTGCCACTATGTCAAGACCGGACACGGCGGGGCAATTGGCAGTGGACAATTGACAAGGGACAACGCCCGGCCGGGGAGGTCTAAAGTGCCCCGTCGCCCATTGCCCACTGTCCATTCTCCATTACCCATTGCCCCGCCGCCCGCCGGGCCCGGGGCCGTGGTATGCACCGTTTGCGGGCGATGGTTCAAGTCGGCCCACTCCCTACGCTGCCACTGGGGCAAGAGCGCGTGCGGCAAGGCGAAGGCGCCGGCAGTTGACAGTGGACAATTGACAATGGACAACGGCGGAGGCCGAGTCCCCCACTCTCAACTGTCCACTGTCAATTGTCCATTGCCTGATGGCATCGCCGCCGCCGGCCACGCATTCATGCGGCTGGCGGAACTGCTCGGCCTGGCCGACCAGGTCGCCGACTGCCCGCACCCCGATGGCCACCTGTTCCTCAACACCGCCAACGGCAAGGCCGCCATCGTCGAAGCCGACGGCAGCATACGAGCCGCGGAGGTGATCGCCAGGTGAAAAAAGGCAATGCCAAGAATGCCAAGAACGCCGAGAACGCCGAGAAGGACGAGGCCAGCGTCACGCTATCGAGCGGCGGTGAGTCTGTGACGGTTTCCGAGAAGACCTTCAAGGGCGTATGCGCCGGCTTTCTTGGCCTGGCCCGACGCGCCGGGGCGGAAGGGGAAACCCCCAACATCATCGCCCCGGCCGTGCCGCCGACGGAAACGGGAAACGAGACCATCGGCCCGGCGTGCCTCGAGCTGCGGCAGATCGCCCAGGGGCTCATCGACGTGGTCCGCGAGCACCGCCACCTCCAGGATGCACGGATCCTGCTGCTGGTAGTCGAGAAGCCGGCGATGGAAAAAAAACTTGCCGAGGGCAAGCAAGTGTCCATCGGCAAAGCGGCCAAGGCGCGGACCCTGGATCGGCTGCTGTCCAGCGTGAAGACCCTCGATGACTGGAGGCTTGATGACGACGGTGTTGAACAGGCGCACTACGAGCGGGCCGACTTCATCATCCAGCTCAACGGCGACTGGCTGGAGGCGATAGGCTGGCCGCTGACCGACGGCAGCGAAGATATCGCCCTGGCCCAGATAGACCATGAGCTCTGCCACTGCGGGGCCAAGATCGCCGGCGAGTTCATCAAGCCGGCAGAGCTGGCCGAGAGGGTAGAGGCGCTCGGCGATGACCACATTGAAACGTGCGAAGATGTGGTGCGCGACGGGGCCATCCTGGTCCGCTACTACTGGCGCGGCGAAAGCGGCGCCTACAAGTGGGCTACCCGCAAGCACGACGTCGAGGAGTTCCACGGCGTCGTCGAGCGGCACGGCGCCTGGGACAGCCAGTTGACGAAACTGGTCGACGTCCTGGTCGAGCGCGAGGACCTCCCGCTGCTGAGGGAAGTTGACAGTGGACAGGGGACAGTGGACAGCGAAAAGAGATCGGCGGCGGGGGCACTCATGATCGGCCAGCGTCTTGCTGACCGGCTCGCCGGCGTTGGACAAGCGAATTGATTCGCCTTAGCGAAGTCGCCGCGGCGGACTGTCAGACAATCAAACCACGTGAAACGGGAACCACACCAAACCACAAGGAGCACACGATGGCACGCAAGAGCAAGAGCACGAGCAAACCGACGGAGTCACATCCAATGCACGAGGCACGTCATACCATCGACACGGGCAAGCTCGACACGGCAGCGCTGTCCACTGTCAATCCTCCATTGCCCATTGCCGCCCGCCCCCCGCACGCGGACCTGACGCTAGTCGAGATCGGCTCGATCGACGCCGGCCGCAACCTGCGGACCGCAATCGGCGAAGATACGCTGCCGGGCCTCCAGGACTCCATCCGCGAGCTCGGCCAACTCCAGCCGATCATCGTGCGGCAGGCCGGCAACGAGCTGAGGCTCATCGCCGGACACCGACGACTGGAGGCGGCCAGGCGGGCCGGCGAGAAGTACATCGAGGCCCGCGTCTACGCCGGCGACGGCGCTACCGACCTGTGGGAGGCGAGGGCCCGGCTGGCCGAGAACGTACAACGGCTGGACCTGAACCACATCGAACTGGCCGGGGCCTACGGCCAGGCCGCCGACGCCGGCCTGAGCGTGCGAGAGATCGCAGAGGGCGCACACGTCAGCGACGACCACGTCCGCCGCCACCTGGCCCTGCGAAGACTCTGCCCGAGCGTGGCGGAACTCGCGGCCAGCGGAAGGCTGCCCGTACAGCAGGCGGAACTCATCGCCCGAGTCGGAGATCCGGCCAGGCAGATCGGACTGGCCGGGAACGCCACGCGGCTGGTCTGGGAATCATCGCCGGGGGTATGGCGGACCCGAGCCGCGGGCAGGTGGCGCGGCGGCAAGCTCGTGACCGACGCGGAGCAGGATGTCGACGACCGCGATTTTGTCGAGCCGATGGAGTCGCTCCGCGCCGAGGTCGGGCGATGCATGCGGGGCATGGCAGCCTGCGGCTGGCCGAAGGATGAGCAGTACGCCGGCAGGCGGGCCTGCGCCGGCTGCCCGGACAACACGCTGACCTACAGCGACCAGCCGAAGCTCTTCGAGGGCATCGAGCCGCAAGGCTCCGCCAAGAAGGGCCACTGCACCAACGAGGAATGCTATGAGGCCAAGCGGACCGCGTGGGACAAAGAGCGGGCGGCCAGGAAGAAGCAGATCGAGGCCGAGCAGAAGAGGGCGATCACCAAGGCGAAGTCCGCCGGACTCGCCGTGTGCGCGGCCGACGGCTGCGCCAAGGTCCTGGCATCGGGCCAGCAGCTCATCATGGTCGACGGCGCCGGCATGTGCCCGGCGTGCGCCGCCAAGGCCAAGAAAAGCGGCGAACGAGGCGGCGTCGGTGGACGTGGTGAGAGCTGGGAGGCGAGAGAGAAACGCGCCAATGCGGCGAAAAAACGATTCCCCGAAACGCCCGAGCAGCGGCTGGCGGTGGCGCTGCACAAACACGGCGTGGCACTGGGCGAGATGATCGGGACGGCGATTGCCGAGGGGCGAACCGGCGCCGAGAGCGACTGCCGCAACGTGGCCGAGATGGTGATCTGGGCGATGGGGCTTTGCGCCGACTATTACGATTACGTGTTGCCGCGGGGAAACCGGCCCGCAATCGATGATGTGCTGGGCGCGGGGATCTCCGATGCCGACCACGCCGCCTGGTGGAACGTCGCGATCGGCGGCGTGCTGGCGGATGCGCCGGGCCTCGAATACGTCGGCACAGAACGCAACGTGCCGCTTCCGGCGGCGGAAATCGCGATCATCGGCGACCTGGAGCGGCTGGCCAAGGCGTGCGGACTGGAAGTGCCGGTCCGCCCAACGGCGGAAGTCGACAGTGGACAATTGCCGAAGTACGCCGCCGCTAAGGCGGTAGCCGGGAAGCCGAAGAAACGGCAAGGGACCAACGCAGAGCACGCAGAGCACGCAGAGGGAGAGAAAGACGAGGATGCCAAGCCGGCGGCGAACTTCTTCTGCACGCGGGATTGCCACGGCTGCCCCGTTGGCTGCGCCACACCCGGCGACTTCCACGAACGGATGCGGAACGCCATCGTCTCGGGCAAGAGGGCCGAGGCCGAGCCGGCGATAGAGCGGTGCGCGGACCTGGCGTTCCTGAAGGAGGCCAAGGCAAAGGGCCTCAAGGGCGACTGGCGACGCGCGGCGGTCGCCAAGCGGATCGACCAGCTTCGAGAAGATGCGGCTGTGGCCGCCGACCGCGAGGCGTTCCTCGACGACGACCGGGCCGGCGACGACCTATGAGCCGGGGCTGACCCTGGCCGGCGGGCACACCGGATATCGGGCGGCTGCAACAAAGCCCGTACACCAAGGACCCCGCCGGCCGGGCAGCATTATGTGCAACCCATGACGGACCAGCAGGGAACCGGACACGGATGGCCAACAGGCGTCGAGCAAAACCAGCCACGAGAGACACCGAGCCGAAGCGGAAACGCCGCGCGGCCACGGCCCCCCGTCATAAGGTTCCGCCACGGACCGGACTCGCCTTGCGAAGGGGCACCATAGGCAAGCCCGACAGCCTGTGCTGGCGGATATGCAAGTGGCGGCCCTTGTACGCGGTGCCAACCGAGCCAGGCAGCGATGCCGAGCGGTACGCGATGATGTACCCGATGCAATACGTCAAACTCTGGTGCGGCCCCACGACCGCGAAAGGGACCTTCGTCGACAAGCAACTGGCGGCGATTCGCGCCGCCGGCGGGCAGGAGCTGCTCGGCATCGCCACGCAACTCCTGCGCATGGCCGCATGCGCCGATAGGTTCGGCGGGCGGCTGGTCGATCACCTCGGGCACCCGGCGGGCCCAGTCGAAATCGCCGTGGCAGTCGGTGTGACTACCCGTCAAATGCAGGCCGCCCTGCGAAAGCTCAGCGGCCCCAGGATCGCATTTGTCGAGCAGTCGCCCTGCGAGCCGGTCGGGACGCCGATCGACGCCAGGGCGGCAGCCAGGGCCGCTCACACGCCTAACGCCGGCGACGACCGGCTGGGACCGGCCTGTGGTGGGCCGGGGGAGCCGGGGACACCCCCCGGTCGCCAGGTGAATCGCGACAACCGCCAGGAGGGCGGACAGGCACCAGGGACAGCGCGGCAACGCGGAACGGGCGTCGAGTTCACTCCGCCTGTGAGCGGGCTACCTGATGCGTGCGGACCGCCAAGAGACGGCGCCAGCGGCGCGGGGTACGCCGATGGGCATGCCGATGACAACCCCCAAGAGCAAGAGCAAGAGCAAGAGAAAGGCCCAGAGCAATCGGCAGGGCAAGAATCGGCCGCGCCAAAAGAGAAAAGAATCGGCAAGGTCGGCAATGGACAAGACACGCAGGCGCGGGCGCGCGAGGGCGAGACCACGAGCCAGAGCACGGCCGCGAGCCAGAGCACGGGGACGAGCCAGCCGATAGCCGAGGAGCCGATTGAGCCGACCGGGGCCGACCCCATGGCAGTGGCAAGCCAGGGCGGGCTGGCTCGTGAGATTGAGATTGAGTGTGTCGATGCCGCCCCGCTGCCGACAGGTAACGCCAGAACCCCCACCCTCAACGCCGTCGACCCGCTGACGCTGGCAGTCTACGCGCGGCTTTACCCGACCGCCCAGTTTGAGTCCACCGAGTCGCTGAAGGCGCGGGACGGCCGGGGTCTGAGCATGCGGCAGTTCCGGGCAACTGAGCAGGGCGAAATCTCCAGCGTGATCAACGCGGCGATGGCGGGGGCCACCGCGGCGCAACGATCAGCCCTGTGTGCGTGGTGCATCTCGGCGGCTGAGGAGGTCTATCGCCGCGACCACCGTAAGAAGCGATATAAACCAATCGGCAGCGTATGGACTTGGCGACTGAATCGGCACCGTAACGGCGCAGCCAGTGGCTTGGCCGGCGCTTCGGGTCCTCCCTAGGGGGGCCGGCCCATACGGGTCACAGCAAGG
>Ga0315285_10000485_pt1 | contig 41108 bp, 40 predicted proteins | sample YL17G09_36_MG_FD_203698 | JGI IMG/M metagenome (GOLD analysis project Ga0315285, IMG submission 203698) | Sediment microbial communities from Yellowstone Lake, YNP, Wyoming, USA - YL17G09_36 | ecosystem: Environmental > Aquatic > Freshwater > Lake > Sediment | place: USA: Wyoming | collected...
TTGACCCTGCGGCCATGAGTCGCGCCTTCGTGAAAGCGGCATGCGGGAAAACTGCACGTGCCGTTTGGGCGGCGGACGGAGGCCAGCGCCTTCGGGTGCGCCTCCTCCGACCCGACACCGGGGAAGCCGCCGAACAAGGCCGAGGAACCGGCTGCGGAGGCGGGGGAGAGAAGGGGGCTGGCCAAGGGGAACTCGCTCGGGCGTAACACGCCCCGGACGCAGCGCCGGGCCGGCGTGCCCAGCGCGCTCGAGCGGGTACGTCAGGTAGCGCGAACGGACAGGAAGCAGCGGTTCACCGCGCTCCTGCACCACGTCTACGATGTCGAGCGGTTGCGGGCGGCGTACGCGGGGCTCAACCCGCGGGCGTCGGCGGGCATCGACGGCGAGACGTGGGAGCACTACGGACGGGCCTTGGAGGCCAACCTCCGGGACCTGGCCGGACGGCTCGCGCGGGGAGCGTACCGGGCGCAGCCCGTGCGGCGAGCGTACATCCCGAAGGCGGACGGGTCCGCGCGCGGACTCGGCGTTCCCGGGCTGGAAGACAAGCTCGTCCAGCGCGCCGTCGTCGAGGTTCTGAACGCCATCTACGACACGGACTTCCTCGGCTTCTCCTACGGATTCCGGCCCGGGCGCAGCCCGCACGGGGCCTTGGATGCGCTGTCGACCGGGCTCCTGACGAAGAAGGTGAACTGGGTGCTCGATGCCGACATCCAGAGCTTTTTCGACACCCTCGAGCATGGATGGCTGGTCAAGTTCGTCGAGCACCGTGTGGGCGACCGGCGCGTCGTGCGGCTCATCCAGAAATGGTTGAACGCCGGCGTGCTGGAGGATGGGGAGCGGACGCGGAGCGAGGTGGGGACCGTCCAGGGCGGCAGCATCAGCCCGCTCCTGGCGAACCTCTACCTGCACTACGTGTTCGACCTCTGGGTCCACTGGTGGAGGCAGACGCAGGCGAAGGGCGACGTCGTCGTCGTTCGTTTTGCCGATGACTTTGTCGTGGGCTTCCAGCACCGCCATGAGGCCGAGCGGTTCTGGGCGGAGCTTCGTGCGCGGTTCGCCAAGTTCGGACTCCTGCTGCATCCCACCAAGACGCGCCTCATCGAGTTCGGCCCGTTCGCGGACCGGAATCGGCGCAGTCGTGGCCAGGGCAAGCCGGAGACATTCAACTTCCTCGGCTTCACCCATATCTGTGGGAAGAAGCGAAGCGGAATGTTCACGGTGCTGCGGCAGACGATCCGACAGAGGTTGCAGGCGAAACTGCAGGCGGTGAAAGCCGAGCTGCGGCGACGCATGCACTCCCCTATCCCGGAGCAAGGGGCCTACTTGCGCTCGGTCGTCAGCGGCCACGTGCGGTACTTCGGCGTGCCGATGAACGGCCAGGCCATCAGCCTCTTCCGTCGGGAAGTCGGGCGGTTGTGGCGGCGGATTCTCTTGCATCGCAGCCAGACCCACTGTCTCCCGTGGAGCCGGATGACGCGGTACATCACCCGGTGGCTTCCGCCCGCCCGCATCTGTCATCCCTACCCGCTCGTTCGCCTCGGCGTTGTCACCCAAGGCAGGAGCCGGATGCGGTAATGCTGCACGTCCGGATCTGTGGAGGGGGTCATGAGCAATCATGATTCCTACTCCGACTCAGCGCGATTGGACAAGGTTCGACTTGCGTGACATGATCTCTATTCTGCGCGCAAGGCGACTATCGGGTCCAGGCGGGCAGCCCGCCGGGCGGGGTAGGCGCCGAAGAAGATGCCCACGGCTGCCGCGACGCCAAAAGCCAGAAGGAGCGCCAGGGGCGAGATGGCGGTGGGCCAGCCGGTGACGCGCCCGAGAATCAGCCCCCCGGCTACCCCCACGACGCTCCCTATCAGACCCCCAGCCAGGCTCAAGCTGGTGGCCTCGAGGATGAACTGGAGCAGAATGTCGCGCCGCCGCGCGCCGACGGCGCGGCGTACCCCGATCTCGTTCATCCTTTCGCGCACCGAGATGACCATCATGGCCAGGATTCCGACTCCCCCTACGAAGAGGGAGATTCCAGCCACGCTCCCCAGGAGGAGGCTGAAGGTCTGGCTGGTCTCCTGCGCTGCCTCCAGGATCTCGGTCTGGGTCTGGAGGATAAAATCATCCGGCCGACCCGGCCGAATCCGGTGCCGGTCGCGGAGCAGTTCGGTCACTTGCCGAGCCGCGGTTCCCATCGCCCGCTCGTCTCGGGCCTGGATGTAGAGGCTGCTGAGATGGGTGAGGTTGAACAGTCGCCGCAGGGCCGTGGCGATTGGGATGAGGATCTGGTCGTCCTCGTCAATGCCGGCGTAGTTCACCCCTTTCGGCTCGAGGATACCGATCACCTCGAACGGCACGCTCCCGATGCGGATGGTGTCGCCGACCAGACCTCGGTCCGCGCCCAGGTTCGCCAGGACCGTCTGCCCGACGACGGCTACCCGTTGGGCACCCTGCACCTCGTCCGCGTCGAAGAATCGGCCCGCGATGGTCCGGAACTCCCGCACGGTGGGGAAGTCCGCCGAAGTCCCGACGATACTGGTGTTGCTCGCGCCCGTGCCGTACTTCACAGCGAGCTTCCGGCTCTGGATCGGGGCTATGCGAGCCACCGCCGGACACTCCTCTGTTATTGCCTTGGCATCTCGGAGATCGAGCGTCGCGACATTGCCCACGAGTTGGGGTCGGCCCGCAACGTTCTTGAGTTGGCCAGCACTCACGATGAGGATGTTGGTCCCGAGGCCCTGGATCTTCCCCAGCACCTCGCGCCTGGCCCCCTCGCCCACGGCCAGCATGACGATGACTGCCGCCACTCCGACCACGATGCCCAGGATCGCGAGGAGTGCCCGGAGCTTGTGGGCCGTGACCGCTTTGAGGGCGATGCGCGAGCCTTTCAGGAGGTGCATTGCCTCGGCCCCTCAGAAGATCAGGATCGACAGGAGAGCCGCCACGCCGACGATTACCAGGAGGTCAACTTTCCGCCAGAGGGCGATGAAGGCCGCAACGGCCAGTGCCCAGGTCTTCCACTCGACCAGCGACGCCTGACCGAACTGCAGCAGGACGAACACGAGCAGTCCAATGAACCCGGCCAGGACACCCCGGATCATCCACTGAACGGTCCGCAGCCGCTTGATCCGATCGAAGTGGGGCACCGCGCCGACCAGCACCAGGAACGAGGGGAAGAAGACGGCGAGGGTGGAGGCGAGTGCCCCCACCACCCCCGCGATCCGGTACCCCACGAAGGTGGCGGTGATCATGATGGGGCCCGGCGTCACCTGCCCCAGGGCGATGCCATCAATGAACTCCCGGGTGCTGAGCCAGCCCAACCGGCCCACCACCTCCTGCTGGATCAGCGGGATCAGGGTGAACCCGCCGCCGAACGCCAGCAAGCCCAGCTTCATCAAGAGCAGGTTGAGCTGCCCCAACACCGGGTCCCAGAGCTGTGGCCCCCACACCAGCGCAGCCCCGACCAGGGCGGCCACGATCCATCCACGTGCCCTCATGGCTTCCTCGGGGCCGATTCCGCTGTCCGAGCGTCGGCGAACCGGTACAGGGGAATTGCCAGGACGGCGGCCCCCAGGAGGACCACCAGGAAATTCACTTTGAGCAGCATGCCCAGCAAGGCGAGTGCGGCCAGCAGGAAGCCCTGCCATCCCTGCAGCGTCGTCCGGCCCAGAGTGAGGCAGGCGTTCAGCACAATCGCCACCACGATGGCACCTAGCCCTCGGAAGAGGGCCTGGACCACGGGAATGGAACCGGCATGAAAGTACAGGGCCGTGAGCAAGGTCATCGTGAGGAAGGCCGGCAAAACGAAGCCGAGCGCTGCCACCAGCGCCCCCGGGATACCCCGAAGGCGATACCCGGTGTAGGTGCACATCTGGACCATAGTGGCGCCGGGGATCACCTGGCACAGGGCCATGCCTTCCTTAAACTCCTGGTCCGAGAGCCACCGGCGTTTGCCGACCAGATCGCTCTTGAGATAGGCCATCATGGCCGGCCCACCATAGGCGGTGGCCCCGAGGCGCAGGAAGGCCAGGAAGAGATTCGACAAGGAGAGGTCCGACATGCGTCGATCTCCTTTGCTAGCCCCGAAGGGCCTCCACCGGATGCAGGGCGGCGGCCTTGCGGGCCGGCTGGACGCCGGAGACCAGTCCGACGATGCCGGCGAAGACCACCGCGCCGATAATCGCCGGCCACGAGATCGCCGCCGGCCAGCCCATCAGGCGCGAGGCGGCGAGGGCCCCACCGACGCCCAACAGGACGCCGATGAGTCCACCGGCCGCGGTTACGGCTCCTGCCTCCAGGATGAACTGCACGAGGATGTCCCGGCGCCGGGCGCCGACGGCGCGGCGGAGGCCGATCTCTTTCGTCCGCTCGCTCACCGAGATCAGCATGATGTTCATCACGATGAATCCGCCGACCAGGAGGGAGAGGGCGGCGACGATGGCGAGGAAAATGGTAAGCGTCTGGGAGGTCCCCGTCAAGATGCCGAGCATCTGCTCCGCGATCCGGACGCTGAAGTCATCCGGCATGCCCGCCGCGATGTGATGGCGCTCCCGGAGGAGCTGCTTTACTCGCTCAGCCGCGCCAGGCACCTGTTGTCGCCCTTTGATCTGGACGACGAGTTGCGTCATGTTGGTCACGTTGAAGAGACGCCGGGCTGCCGTGGCCTGAGGGATCAGGATGCGGTCATCCAGATTCCCGCCCCCCGGGCTCACGCCCAGGCGCTTCTGGAGGCCGATCACCTTGAACGGCACGTTCTCGATGCGGATGGTCTGGTCGAGCGGGTCGGCATCCCCGAAGAGAGTCGCGGCTGTGTCTTGCCCGAGGACGGCCACCCGGGCCGTCGAGGCCTGTTCCTCCGGCCCGAAGAACTCCCCCCGGGCCACGGGGGTCGGGCGGATCGCCGGATAGTTCGGCGTCACCCCCCACACCATCGTCGTGGTGGACTGGCCGCCGAACTTGATGGCCACTCCCTGTTTGGACTGGACGAGGGCCACGTCCTGGACATTCGGTACCTCCGCCTGGATCGCCTGGGCATCCTCGGCCGTCAAGGTGGCCGGCACGGTATCCACGCCGCCCATGCCCCGCGTGACCCCGCCGCCCGGCACCACCATCACAGCCGCGAAGGCCGCCATCTTCTCCATGCGCTGCATGACCTGCACCTTGGCCCCCTGACCCACGGAGATGATGACCGTGAGGGCGGCGATCCCGATGAGTACCCCGAGCATCATGAAGAAGGTGCGGAGCTTGTTCCCCGTCAGGCCCTTGAGGCTGACTCGCACCGTGCTTACAATCTTCATGGTCGTCCTCCCGTCCCCACCGTCGCCGGCGCCTCATCCGGCCGGCTCTCCCAGACGACCTGGCCATCTTTGATGTGAATGGTGCGTTCTGCATGCCGAGCGATGTCCGGCTCGTGGGTGACGAGAACGATGGTCCTCCCCTGCCGATGGAGTTCTCCGAACAGGGCCATGATCTCCTCGCTCGCCTTCGTGTCCAGGTTCCCGGTGGGCTCATCCGCCATCAGGATGGCCGGATCGGTGACCAAGGCCCGCGCGGCGGCTACCCGTTGCTGCTGCCCGCCCGACAGTTCCGTCGGCTTGTGATGCGCGCGGTCGGCCAGTCCCACACTGGCGAGCGCGGCATTCGCCTTTGCTCTGATCCCGCCCTCGTCCCGGTAGATCAGCGGGAGTTCCACGTTCTCGAGGGCGGTGGCCCGGGGCAGTAGATTGAAGGTCTGGAAGACGAAGCCGATCTTCCGATTCCGGATGGCCGACAGGGCATCATCGTCCAATCCGGCCACCTCTTGTCCGTCCAACAGGTATGACCCAGCGCTCGGCGTGTCGAGGCACCCCATCAGGTTCATCAGCGTGGATTTCCCACAGCCTGACGGCCCCATGATGGCGACAAACTCGCCCTTTTGGATGTGAAGGGAAATCCCGCGCACGGCCGGCACCTCCACGTCGCCCACGCGGTAGGTTTTTTGGATCCCGTCCATTCTGATCATCGTCGTACGCTCCCTTCGCCTGTCGCTTACTTCGCCCCTGGTGGCAGGGTCTGCTTGGTTGGAGCCTTCCCGCTCTCGACCTCGCCCACGACCACCCGCTCGCCTTCCTTGAGCCCGCTCAGCACTTCGGTGAAGTTCTTGTCCTTCCAGCCCGTCTTGACTGGGCGCCGGGCAAAGCGATCCCCTTCCTGCACAAGGACCACGCGCTCCCCATCCTCTCGCCGGACCGCCTGGTTGGGAACGGTCAGGACCTTCTCGCGTTTGGCGACGGTGATGGTGGTGTTCGTCGTCATGTCAGGGCGGAGGAGGCCCTCCCGGTTGTCGATGGCGACGACGACATCGTAGGTCACGACGTTCTGCTGGATCAGCGCCTTGGGATAGATGGCCGTGACCTTACCGCTGAATTCCTTGTCCGGGAAGGCATCCACGGTGAAGGCCGCATCCTGCCCCACGTGCACCTTGCCGATGTCGGTCTCGTCCACGTAGGCATCCACCTGGAGGCGGTTGAGGTCGATGATCGTGACGAACGTGGGGGCCTGCGGTGCGGCGCTGCCCGAGGTTACGGTCTCGCCCTGCTGTGTGGACACAGAGGCCACGACACCGCTCATGGGGGCGGTGATGGTCGCGTAGCCCAGGTTCGCCTCGGAGATGCGGAGGGCGGCGCGGGCCTGCTGCACCTGCGCCTCGGCGTACTGCAGGTCCTCTACAGTGTACTTCTCCCGGATCAGGCTGAGCTGCTCGCGGCTGCTGTGCACCTGGGCCGCCGCCACGTCATAGTCTCGCGCGGCCGTGTCCACGACCTGGAGGGCAATGCCGCCATCCTGATAAAGCTGCCGGTACCGGTCCACGTTCACCTGGGCGAGGAGACGGTTCGCCTCCGCCTGCCGGACGGCGGCCTCGACCGTCTGGATTTCCTGGGCGCGCGCCCCGTTCCGTACCGTAAGAAGCTTGGCCTCATCCGCTGCGAGATCCGCCCGGGCTTTTTCCACAGCGGCGCGTAGGTCGTCCTGCTCCAGCCGCGCGATCACCTGACCGGGCTTCACGCGATCTCCCACCTGCACCGCAAGCTGCTCCACGCGGCCCGGGATCCGGGAGCCCACCTTGACCTCGGCCCCGACCATGGCCTTGATCGTCCCCGTCGCCGTCACTGTCGCGCTGAGATCCCGGCGCGTGACCAGCGCCGTCGCCGGGCCAGTGGCTCCCGCCGGCCGTTTGAACGCATACCACATCGCTCCCCCGGTAGCCACGAGAACCATCACAGAGAGGACGATCCAGAGCAGTTTCCTTTTCGTAGGCATCTTATCCTCAGGGCTCCAGGCGGCCGGACGGGCCGCCGCCCATCCACCGAGGGCGACCGGTTTCATCCCGCAGCTCCAGGACGGTGCCGGTCCGCTGATTTGCGATCCGGGCCGCGGCCAGGTGTAGTTGCCCCCAGCGATCCATCATCTTGGAGCCCTCGACGGTGAGGATATCCCCGCTCCGAATGTCCGCATGCAGCTCAGCCAGATACCAGCCCGGGCCCAGCATTACGGTGAAGGTCTCTCCGCTGGTTTCCAAGCGTAGGGTCGAAGGGCCACCTCGAGGGACGATATTCACCTGGGTCACCGTCCCGATCACCTGGATAACTGTGTTCCGGTCGTAGCCCGGATTGATGGGAGACCCCCACCACCAACCCTGGGCCGCGGTCGCGGCGGGGACCCCCAGCATCACCCCTGCGAGGGAACCGGCCAAGAGAAATGTCGCGACGTGCGGATGGGGCAGGTGCGCGTGCCGGGCGTGGCACCGGATCCAGGAGATCGCATGGTGCATCCCTTCTCCAATCCGCAGCAGCAGGCCGAAGAGCAGTAGTACGCAGATGACGCCCCATATGAGCCATTCGATCAGGGTACCAAACATTACCAGTTCCGCCACCATGGCTTACCCCGTTCTCACCCCGGCGTGAGACTCGAGTGGCACTGGAGGGGAGGTTGTCCTCCCCTCCAGTGATTGGTGTGGCTACCAGCGGGGACCGAAACCCATCCCAGGACCGAAACCCATGCTGGGGCCGAAGCCACGACCAGGACCAAAGCCGCTGCCCGGGCCGAACCCAGGCCCCATCCCGGGCCCGAACACCGGCATCTGCGCCCGCTGCTCTGGAGTGAGCGTCTCCGCGACCGCCGTCCGGGCGGCCAGCGTCTTCTCCTGCATCTGGGCCTGGAGGGCCGCGATCTCCTTCTGCTTGGCCGCGATCTTCGCCTGGTCCAGCACCGGCTCCCGGAAGAGCGCCCGCAGCTCGGTCTGCTTCGTGAACATCTCGTTCCGGACTTTCGCCATCTCGGCATACCGGTCGCCCTGGATCTTCTGGATCTTCGCGACCTGGTCGGCGCTCAGGTTCGGCGCGGCCACGCCCGGGCCGTACCCGTAGCCGAAGCCCCGCCCCCATCCGGGCCCCCACGCAAAGGCCATCGAGGCCGTCAGCGCCATGAGCCCAACCAACCCGATTACCACCAGCGTCTTCTTCATTGTCGTTTCTCCTATCCGCTGTTGCGGATCTTGGGGTTGCGTTCGGCAATAGAAAGGAGCAGGGGGCGTGCCATCTTCCGCGTCGGGGTCGGTCAGCATGGCAATTGAACAGGCAAAGCTGTAATAAGGGGGAGTTACGCGAAAGAAAGTTGTGGCAAGTATTGGGCGCTAATCGGGGAGAGTGGACGGAGAGTGCGGACTTGGCAGTGCCGACTGCCGATTCAGCACGAGGAGAAGCTAGTCCTCCACTTCCTGGTCTGAGGAGATCCCGTACTCGCGTAGACGGGTGTAAAGCGTTCGAAGGCCGATGCCGAGCTGCTCGGCAGCCGTGCGCCGATTGCCCTGACAGGCGGTCAGCGCCGCCAGGATGGCCTCGCGCTCCAATTCCTTCAGGGTTTTCCGCCCGGCTGCTGTCGGAGCCGGAGATGCCGGAACGAGATTCAGATGTGCGGCGAGGATCTGCTCCCCCTGGCAGAGAATGGCCGCCCGCTCGACGACGTTCTGGAGTTCCCGGATGTTCCCGGGCCATCCATATCCCTGGAGCAGAGCCGCCGCCTCCTCCGCGAAGCCCGCAATCCGCTTCCCCAGGCGGCCTGTCACGTTTCGCAGGATGTGCTCGGCGAGAGGGAGAATGTCGGACGGACGCTCGCGCAACGGCGGCAGGTGAATCGGGAAGACACTGAGGCGATAGAAGAGATCCCCGCGAAACGTGCCCGCGGCGACCATCTGCGTGAGGTCCCGGTGCGTCGCCGCGATGACCCGGACGTCCACGGTCACCGTCTTCGTTCCTCCCACGCGCTCGAGTGTCCCCTCCTCCAGCACCCGCAGAAGCTTGGCCTGAAGGGCAGGGCTCATCTCGCCGATCTCATCCAGAAAGAGCGTCCCCTCGTGGGCCAGCTCGAAACGACCCCGCCGCTGGGCCACGGCCCCGGTGAAGGCTCCCTTCTCGTGGCCGAACAACTCGCTCTCCAAGAGGGCCTCGGCCAGGGCCGCGCAGTTGACCGCCACGAAGGCCTGCTCGGCTCGCGGGCTCCAGTGATGGATGGCCCGCGCCATCAGCTCTTTTCCCGTCCCCGTCTCGCCGGTGATCAGGACCGTCGCATCCGTGGGGGCCACGGAGCGCCCCAGGTCCAGGGCGGCCTGCATCTTGCTATCTCCAGCGATGATCTCGCCGAAGGGGAACACGGCCTCGGTGGCCTGACGGAGGGTTGTCGCCTCGTCAGCCACCCGCTGCTCTTCCAGCACCCGCCGCACGGCCAGGCGCAGCTCGTCGGGGTTCGCGAGCGGCTTCAGCAGGTAGTGAACCGCCCCCTTGCGCATAGCCTCAACGGCCCCTTCGACCGTGCCGAACGCCGTCAAGATGATCACCGCCGTGCCGGGATCGTCGCGCTTGACCTGTTCCAGGAGTTCCAGGCCGGAGATCCCGGGCATCTTGAGATCCGTGACGACCAGGTGGTAGTGGCGCTTCGCGATGAGCTGGACCGCCTCCTCCCCGGTCGCGGCGGCGGTCACGTCGTGCCCCTCATCCTTGAGAACGGACGAGAGCAAGAGCCGCATCGCCGGCTCATCATCCACCACCAGGATGCTGCCCTTCAGCTTAGCCATGCGCTGGACCCTCCACTGGAAGCGTCACCAGGATCGTCGTTCCTTCCGGACCGGTCCATGCGACGCGGATGAGCCCCCCGTGCGCCTCCACAATCTGGTTACAGATCGCGAGCCCGAGCCCGGTTCCCTTCGTCCGAGTGGTGTAGAACGGCTCGAAGACGCGCGGCAGGTCCGCCTCGGGAATCCCCGGCCCCGTGTCCTCCACGCTGATCTCGACCCACCGCCCAGTGTGCATCGGAGAGGGTGATGCGTACTCAGTGGCCTTATCCCCTGCCCCCGATTTCTGAGTCTTGGCCGTAATAGTGAGGGTACCACCGTTCGGCATCGCCTGAAGGGCGTTGAGCACAAGGTTGCCGAAGAGCTGCTTCATCTGCTCAGGGTCGGCTATTGCCTTGGAGAGCAGATCGCTCATCTCCAGGCGGGCCTTCACTCCAGCGGCGTCCGCTGCCGGGTGTGCTAGGGCCATCACCTCGCGAAGCGCGGCCGAAAGGTTCGTCGGCTGAAGTTCCGGTGGCCGGGGCCGCGCATAGGTGAGGAGATCGTTTACCAAGCGCTCCAGCCGGGTGGCCTCAGCGGCGATCGTCTGCGTCATCTCCGTCTGGGTGGGGTCCCCCGTCCGCTTCTCCCCCAGGAACTGCGCCAATCCCTTGATGGCGCCCAGCGGGTTCCGGATCTCGTGGGCCAGCACGGCCGCCATGCCCCCCAGCGCGGCGAGTCGCTCTTGTCGGGCCGCCTCTTCCTGCAACCGGAGGTACCGTCGGAGGGTGCGGATCTGCCAGACGCTGAGACCCACTAGGACCAGGACGAGGACGCCGACGAATATCACTTGGGCCTGAGCCTGGTGGACGATCTGGCGCGCAGGCGCCGTGTGGAGGGCGAGGCGGAGGATGCGGAATCGAGACTGAGTGGCGTCTGCTTTCGCGCCGGGCCCTCCGGACGGGACATGGAAGGGCATGGTCAGCTCGTAGACGGTTTCCCCGGTCCCGAGAATTACCATCCTGCCAATGAGTTGCCCTGCCTCTCGGACACTCAAGAAGGCCGCGTCCTCCAGCGGGGTTCCAACCAACCGGGGGTTGGTGTGCGCCAGGACCGTCCCATCCCGATCAATGATGGCAACGAAAGCGACCTCCCGCTGGTGCTGCTCGGTCACCAACTCCTGAAGTGCCGGGCCCTCCCACGCGCTCCGAGCCCGCGCCTCCGCTGCCAGTTCCAGGCCGATGCTCACCCCCTGGTTCCGCAGCGTTTCCTCCGCGACCCGGATTGCGGTGCGGTAGTTCAGCAATGTCACCGCGACGAGGCCGAGCGAGAGCAGGAGAACCACGACCAGCAAGCTGCGGACCGGGGGCCGGCCCCGCGCCTTTATCCAGGGTGAGTGCAGCATGGAGGATGTCCTTGGCCTCTGTCCTGTGTGCCGGTGATGGCATTGTACCGCAACGCGCGGGGAAACCGCCAGCCCCGGTTAGGAGCAGACGCGTTCCGGCTGTCACAAATTCGCTCTAGCGTCGCGCCGTTTGTATGATTTGTACTACCTGAATTTTGCACGACAATTGGCCGATGCCGCGTTCAGTGCGGCTCCGAGAGCTCTCGGGATCTACCCCATTGGGTGGTGCAAAGAATTTTTTGCACGGTGGTTTCGACCAACGGCACCAAGGGAAATCAAGACCCCATTGTCTTGACGTGCAAAATTCAGGTACTAACAGGCAAGGATTTTGCGGTCTTTCGGCTGAAGCTTGGCTCTATACTTCACGCGGAACCTTGCGCTTTCCACAGACTGTATCTCCAGAGGAGATGAGACGGTGAAACCCAAGCTGAAGGTGTGGGTCGTTTTCGGAGATGGAGTGAAACTGGGCGATGGCCGCGCCCAGCTCCTCGAACTCATCAACGAGTTGGGGTCGATCAAGAAGGCGGTCGCCCGGTTCGGAATGTCCTACCGAAACGCCTGGGGATACCTCCGGGAGCTGGAAAAGGCTGCGGGGTTCAAGATCCTCGAGCGAACGCCGGGAGGGGGGCCGCGGAGCGGCACCAGGCTGACAGAGGCGGGGAAACAATTCCTGAAGCAGTACTGGCGGTTCAGACAGGGGGCGGATGAGGCGATCGGGCGTCACTTCGCGAAGTCCTTCAAGAAGGGGTAGCGCTTTTTTTGGGCTTTAGCTATGCTCTGGAAAGCATATACGACCGCGGATGCGAGCGGAGGAATGGCCAATGAAGATCGGCGGGAATGCGTATGATCTGCGGGAACTGGCCGGGGCCTTCGGCGACCTCGGCACCCTGATTCCATTCTTGGTGGGATACATCACCATCAGCAAGATGGACCCCGTCGGGGTCCTGGTCGCCTTTGGACTGTTCAAGATCATCGTCGGCCTCTACTTCAGGACCCCGGTCCCGATCCAGCCGATGAAGGCCATTGGCACGGTGGCGATCACCCACCCCGGGGCGATCACTCCCGGCGCCATCTGGGCCTCGGGGCTGTTCACCGGCATTTTCTGGCTGGTGATGGGGGTCACGGGCGCCGTCACCTGGATCGCCAAGATCACCAGCCGCCCCGTCGTCCAGGGCCTGGTCCTTGGCTTGGGGCTCGGATTCATCCTCGAAGGGGTCAGGATGATGGAACGGGATCCTCTCCTCGCGGTGATCGCGATCGCCGGGACGTTCGTCCTGCTCTCGTATGAACGGGTCCCGGCGATGTTATTGCTCCTCGGCTTCGGTGTGACGGTGGAAATGATCCGGGAGCCGTCTCTCCTCTATGAACTCGGGCGGCTTTCCTTCAAGCTGCGGCTCCCCGAATTCGCCTTGTCCAAGATCGGATGGGAGGATCTCGCGACTGGCGTGTTGGTTCTCGGTCTGCCTCAGGTGTCACTGACATTGGGCAATGCCATCATTGCCACCGTCGAAGAGAACAACTCCCTCTTTCCGGACCGGCCGATAACCGTCAGGGCAGTTGCCATCGACCACGGGATCATGAACCTCGTGGGAACCAGTCTCGGCGGCGTCCCCATGTGCCACGGGGCCGGAGGAATGGCGGGCCATGTCCGATTCGGGGCTCGGACCGGTGGCGCCCTCGTGATCCTCGGGAGCTTGGTCCTATTCACAGGGCTCTTCCTCGGTGACTCGGTGGCGACACTGTTCAAGCTCTTTCCAAGAGCGCTTCTGGGTGTGATCCTTCTGTTTGGAGGGCTTGAGCTGGCCTCCGGGGTTCAGGGGCGCGATTTCCAGAAGGAAGACCGCTATGTCATGCTCCTCACCACTGGAGTGTCCATGTGGAACATGGGGGTCGGCTACTTGACGGGCCTCGCGCTCTGGTATGCCTTCCAGCGGGGCTGGCTGAGAGCCTAAAGCTCTCAAGAATTGGACAAATCGCGGACGGTCTCAGCCCGGATTTCCCCTTGACAGGGGTGGGACCCCGTGCTAGAAAACCGCGGACCTTATTCCTGATGTTCACGAGGTTCGCGCAGCCCTGGCTCAGGGCTTTTTTTGTGAATCGAGCAGGCTCACAGATCGCGGCCTCTCTGAGCCCGCCTTGCTTCTGCGACCCGCTCACCGCTCGTTTCTGGCTCCAGGGGAGGAGGCCCCATGGCAGCGGATTACGCCTACGTCGGCTTCTTTCTGATCGTCGGCGTCCTGTTCGTCATCCTGAACATCGAGATCATCTCTCGCATCATCCGTCCTCATAATCCCAACCCCCAGAAGCTTACGACGTATGAATGCGGCGAGGAGCCCATCGGCACCGGCTGGGTCCGATTCCACGTCCGGTATTATCTCTACGCCCTCGTGTACATTGTCTTCGCGGTGGAGACGGTCTTCCTGTTTCCGTGGGCCATTGTCTTCCAGGAGCTGGGGCTCTTCGCCTTCCTGGAGATGATGGTCTTCATCGGGATCCTGCTGGTGGGCCTGGCCTATGCCTGGAAGAAGGGCGCCCTCGAATGGGCTTAACTGGCAACTGGTCAATCTGGCAACTGGGCAACCTGGAACCCCTGGTTGCCGGATTGCCGGGTTGCCAGATTGCCTTGGTCTGAGATGAGGCCGGAAGAGTTGCTGGACCAACTGAAACAGAAATTCGGCGAGGCCATCACCGAGGGTGAGGTGAAGGGGGTCGAAGTCCGCCTGACGGTCAAGCCGGAGTCAAGCTGGGAAGTCTGTCGCTTCCTCCGGGACGTGGGCTTCGAATACCTGAACTGCCTCAGCGGGGCGGACTGGATGAGCCATCTGGAGGTGGTCTATGACCTCTCCTCGCTCCAGCACCCCAACAAGGTGCACCTGCGGGTTCCGCTCAACCGCGAAAACCCGGTGATCCGAACGGTGACCAACATCTGGCGGGCCGCCAACTGGCACGAGCGGGAGTGCTACGATTTATTCGGGGTCCGCTTTGATGGGCATCCGGACCATCGGCGGATCCTGCTGCCGGAGGACTGGGTGGGATACCCCCTCCGGAAGGATTATGCCGACGAGCGGCTTGTGCCCTACACGGACTACGGCATGGAGGAGAAACTCCCCAAGCCCGAGGCGGCGGCGGGCGCACCCAAGGCGGCCAGCCCCCCCAAGGCCCCCGCGCCTCCCCGTCCAACAGAGTCATAGCGCTGGGCACTCCGAGCCCATCGCCTGGCGGAAAGTAGGCGGGCCAGGACGCCCGAGCAAGATAGGGTGGTGCAAGATGGAAGGAGAAAGACCCATCCCCATCGGCACGACGGCCGTGATCGAACGGACCGGCGAGACCATGGAGGAGATGTATCTCAACATGGGGCCGCAGCACCCGTCGACCCATGGGGTGCTCCGCCTCTTGTTGAAGCTGGACGGCGAGTACATCACGGACTGCATCCCCTACATCGGCTACCTCCACCGGTGTCACGAGAAGATCGGCGAGAACCGGAACTACACTCAGGTCATTCCGTACACCGATCGCTTGGACTATCTGGCCTCCATGTCCATGAACTTCGGGTACGTCCTGACGGTCGAACGGCTCATGGGCGTGAAGGTGCCCGAGCGGGCAGAGTACATCCGGGTCATCATGGCGGAACTCCAGCGAATCGCCAGCCATCTCATCTGGCTGGCGACCTTCGGCCTCGACCTGGGGAACTTCACCATCTTCATCTACTGCTTCCGCGAGCGGGAGATGATCCTGGACCTGTTCGAGGCGGCGAGCGGGCAGCGGCTGAACTACAGCTTTTACCGGATCGGCGGGGTGGCCATGGACTTCCCCGACGATTGGGTGGCGAACTGCAAGGCCTTCCTCGACTGGTTCAAGCAGCGCCTCCCCGAGTACGACGCCCTCATGGGTGACAATGTCCTGTTCCAGAAGCGGGCTCAGGGCGTCGGGATCTGCGATCCCAAAGTGGCGGTGGACTATGCGTTGAGCGGCCCAATGATCCGCTCGTGCGGGATCCAGTGGGACCTGCGGCGGCACGATCCCTACTCCATCTACGACCGCTTCGAGTTCGAGATCCCGGCCTTCGACACCTGCGACGTCTGGGCCCGGTACATGGTTCGTCGGCGGGAGATGGCGGAGAGCGCGCGCATCGTAGAGCAGGCGCTGGCCCAGCTCCCCTCGGGCGAGGTCATGGCCAAGGTGCCGAAGAACATCAAGCCGCCGGCCGGGCAGATCTACTGCCGGACGGAGAGCCCGCGGGGCGAGCTGGGGTTCTACATCATCAGCGACGGATCCACGAAGCCGTACCGGTACAAGGTCCGCTCACCGGCCTACGTCAACCTGAGTGCTCTGCCTGAGATGCTCAAGGGGTGTCTCGTGGCAGATGTGGTGGCGGTGCTAGGCAGCGTGGACATCGTCCTGGGCGAGATTGATCGGTGAGCCTGAGCTCCCATGCTTCCGCCTGCGAAGCTGGAGCGATGTGACGGGCCATGATGACCTTTGCCTATCTGGTCGAGCGCTTTTATGCAGTCACGGCGGCCTGGGGCATCCCCTGGATCATCCCCACGCTGGTGGTGATGACGATCGTGGCCGGCGTCGTCCTCGGCTACATCGCCGTGGCCGCCATGTTCCTGATCTGGTGGGAGCGGAAGATCAGCGCCCACATCCAGGTGCGCTTTGGTCCGATGCGGGTCGGCGGCTGGCACGGCTGGGCCCAGAGCATCGCCGACGGCATCAAGCTGCTCCTCAAAGAGGACATCATCCCCGCTGGCGCAGACAAGGTGGTCTTCGTCCTGGCGCCCATGGTGGTGTTCGCGGCCGCCCTCGCGGCTTATGTCACGATCCCCTGGGCGCCGGGCCTGATCGTCCGGGACCTGAATATCGGCATCCTGTACATGGTTTCCATCTCGTCCCTGGTGGTGGTGGGGATCATCATGGCCGGCTGGTCTTCCAACAACAAGTACTCGGTGCTGGGCGCCATGCGCTCGGCGGCCCAGGCGGTGAGCTACGAGGTGCCCCTGGTCCTGTCCTTGCTGGGCCCGGTGATGATCGCCAGCACCATGAGCATGGAGAAGCTCGTCGAGGCCCAGGGCGGCTGGTGGTTCGGCATCCTGCCGAAGTGGTTTGTCTTCCCCCAGATCGTGGCATTCCTGGTGTATTTCACCTGCGCCCTGGCGGAATGCAACCGCCTGCCCTTCGACATCCCCGAGGCGGAGTCGGAGCTGGTCGCCGGCTTCCACGTCGAGTACAGCGGCATGCGGTTCGCCATCTTCTTCCTGGCGGAGTACGCCAACATGTTCGTGGTGGCGGCCATCGCCACCACGCTGTTCTTGGGCGGATGGCAGGGCCCCTGGCTGCCGCTGCCGGGCCTGCCCCGCGAGGTGGCCCACGGCCTCTTCGGGCTGTTCTGGTTCCTGGTGAAGTGCTACTTCCTGATCTTCGTCATGATGTGGCTCCGGTGGACCCTGGCCCGGCTGCGGGTGGACCAGTTGATGGATTTCGCCTGGAAGGTCCTCTTGCCCATCGCCTTTGCCAATCTGATCATCACGGGCTTGGTGCTGGTGCTGGGGAAACAGGTGCTCCTGTACGTGTTCGGGATCGCGATCCTGCTTCTCGTCGCCATCGCGCTGGCAATTCGCACCGTGGGCAAGCCGGTGCGGGTCGAGAAGGCGTAGGCGCCGACAGGCCGGAAGGATGAAGCGGCCATGACGATCAAGCTCGCCATCTTCTACTTCCTGGCGGCGTTCACGGTGTGGGCGGCGGCGGTGGTGGTCCTGGGCAAGAACATCGTGCGTGCGGCCGTGGCGCTGATCTTCAGCTTCTGTGGCATGGCGGCCCTGTACGTCCTTCTAGATGCCGAGTTCCTGGCCGCGGTCCAGGTCCTCATCTACGTCGGGGGGATCACGATCCTGCTGCTCTTTGCCATCATGCTGACCAGCCGCATCGGCGCTAAGACGGCCCGGGTCATAAACGACCAGGCGTTCCTGAGCGGCATCGCGGCTGTCGGCCTGCTGGTTGGGTTGATCTACGCGTCCACCTCAGGCATCGCGGCGATCTCCGGGCCGCCGCGCCTGCCCGTACCCGAGACTGCCCCCTTCCTGGGGCGGGCCCTCCTCACCACGTACGCGCTGCCCTTCGAAGTGGTGTCCGTCCTGCTTCTGGCCGCGATGGTGGGGGCCATCATTTTGGCAAGGAGAGAGTAGAGAGCCGAGAGGGCTCATCGCTCATGGCTCATAGCCGGTACCATGAGCCATCAGCCAAGAGCCATGAGCCACCTCAAGGCTGGCGGCTGACCGCTGAAAGCTGAGAGCTATCATGATTCCGCTGAGCCATTACCTGATCCTGGGTGCGATCATCTTCAGCCTGGGGGTGTTCGGGGCGCTCACCCGGCGGAACGCCATCGCCATCCTCATGTCCATCGAGCTGATGTTGAACGCCGTGAACTTGAATTTCATCGCCTTCGCCCGCTACCTGCCCCAGACCCTGCTCCAGGGGCAGGTCTTTGCCATCTTCGTCATCACGGTGGCGGCCGCGGAGGCGGCGGTGGGCCTGGCCATCGTCCTGGGGCTGTATCGCAATTTCAAGACGGTGAACGTGGATGAGATCAACCTGATGAAGTGGTGACGTGAAACGTGAAACGTAAGACGTGATCGCCATTCACGTTTCACGTTTTACGTTTCACGAAGGGTTTGCGCATGCTGAAGCTGATCTGGCTGGTGCCGGTCCTCCCCCTGGTTGGTGTAGTGATCAACGGGATCTTCGGTCGATGGACCCGTGCTCGTGCGCACCTTTTGGGCGTAGGGACGACCGGCCTCTCCTTCCTGATTGCTCTGGGCATCTTCCTCCAGACTCTCGGCGGGGAGACGCTGAACTGGGACGTTTACTCGTGGGTCCCGGTGGGGGAGTTCCACGCCACCGTCGGCTTCCAGGTGGATCCCCTGTCCGGCGTGATGATGCTGGTGGTCACGTTCGTGGGATTCCTGATCCACGTTTACTCCGTCGGCTACATGCACGGGGATCCAGGGTATGCCCGGTTCTTCACCTATCTGAACCTGTTCATGACCTCGATGCTCATCCTGGTCCTGGCGAACAACTACCTGCTCATGTTCATGGGGTGGGAGGGCGTGGGCCTTTGCTCGTATCTCCTGATCGGGTTCTGGTACCAGAAGAAGTCGGCGTCCGATGCCGGGAAGAAGGCCTTCGTGGTGAACCGGATCGGGGACGCGGGGTTCCTGTTGGGCCTTTTCTTGATCTGGCAGACCTTTGGGTCGCTGCACTACGCCGATATCTTCCCGGTGGTCTCGGAATTCCACGATGCGCTGATGCGGCCCTCGTTCCTCGGGCAGAACGTGGTCACCTGGATGACCCTGATGCTGTTCGCCGGCGCAGTCGGCAAGTCGGCCCAGTTGCCTCTGTACGTCTGGCTGCCGGACGCCATGGAGGGGCCGACGCCGGTCTCGGCCCTGATCCACGCCGCCACCATGGTGACCGCGGGCGTGTACATGGTGGCCCGGTCCAGCGCGCTGTTCAACGCGGCGCCGTTCTCTATGGAGGTGGTGGCCTGGGTTGGAGGCCTCACGGCGGTCTTCGCCGCTAGCATTGCGTTAATCCAGAATGACATCAAGCGGGTGGTGGCCTACTCGACCATCTCGCAGCTCGGCTACATGTTCCTCGGCTGCGGGGTAGGCGCCTATGCCAGCGCCATCTTCCACCTCGCCACTCACGCGTTCTTCAAGGCCCTCCTTTTCCTCGGCGCCGGTTCGGTGATCCACGCCCTCGGTGGGGAACAGGATATCCGGAAGATGGGCCAGCTCAAGCAGAAGCTCCCCATCACCAGCCGGACGTTCTACTGGGCCTCGCTGGCCAATGCCGGAATCATCCCCCTGGCCGGCTTCTGGTCCAAGGATGAGATCCTGGCGGCAGCGTTCGCCGGGCACCACAACTTCCTTTGGGCACTCGGGTCGACCGGCGCGTTCATGACCGCATTCTACATGTTCCGGCTGTATTACACGGTGTTCGAGGGGAAGGACAACGTGGACCACCATGTGGCCCACCATGTCCACGAATCCCCCCCAGCGATGGCCTATCCGCTCATGGTGCTCGGCGTCGGGACATTGGTGGTCGGGGCGCTGTTCGGCTTTCCGCCCGACCACGGTCTGTACCACCGGTTCGTGGAGCCGGTATTCGCGGCGGCCGGAACGGAGGCGCACGCGATCAGCCTGCAGACCACTGTTGGCCTTGCGGTCGTAGCGACTGCAGTTGCCGCGCTGGGCATCTGGGGGCTTGCCCGGTCATGGTACAAGACGGGCGACAACCCGGCACCCGCGCAGGCGGCGGAGCGGTTCCGGGGGCTGTACACGCTGGTCCTCAACAAGTACTGGGTGGATGAACTCTACATTGCCGTCTTCGTGGACTTTGGGAAATGGGTGTGCCATCGGTTCTGGACCGTGGACGCCAAGGGCGTGGACGGCGCCGTGGATGGCACGAGCTGGCTGACAGTCTTCCTGAGTCGTGCTTCAGCGCGATTCGACTTCCACGGAGTGGACGGCCTGGTGAACGCCATCGCCGACGTGATTCAGGGGGGCAGCCAGGCCTTCAAGCGCATCCAGACGGGCGTGATCCAGAACTACCTCCTGGCCATGGCCATGGGGATCTTCGTGATCGTGTCCCTGTATTTCTTCTTTTAGCCCGCCGCTTCGCGAATGCGCGGCGCGCATGTCGCGAAGAGCGCCCACAGGGCCGCCCCAATCCCAACCCGCCTGCGGCGGGTTGGGATATGGCGGGGCAAGCCGGCCTCGGGCAAGCCAGCAAGGAGCGGCCGCATGACCGTGCAGGGCAATATCCTCGGGTTTCCGATCCTGTCGCTCATCACCTACCTCCCCCTGGTGGGAGCGATCCTGCTGCTCTTTGTGGGGCGGGAGCGGATCGGGGTCATTCGCAACCTGGCCTTCATCTTCTCCCTGGCCAGCTTTGCGGTCTCGCTCCTCCTGCCGGTCTACTACGACCAGTCCACGGCGGCGGTGCAGTTCCCAGAGCAGATCAAGTGGATCCCCAGCATCGGGGTGACCTACTTCTTCGGGCTGGATGGGATCAGCCTGTGGCTGGTCATGCTGACCACGTTCCTGTCGCCCATCGCCGTCCTGTGCTCTTATGAATCCATCAAGCACCGGACCAAGGAGTACTACATCTTCCTCCTCATCCTCGAGACAGGGATGCTCGGTGTCTTCGTGGCTCTGGACTTCTTCCTGTTCTACGTCTTCTGGGAGGTCATGCTGGTCCCCATGTACTTCCTCATCGGGGTCTGGGGTAGCGACCGGCGCCTGTATTCGGCCATCAAGTTCTTCCTCTACACGCTCTTCGGCAGCGTGGTCATGCTGCTGGGCATCCTGGCGGTCTACTTCTATGCCGGGGCCCGGCTCGGGCATTACACCTTCGACGTGTTGGAGCTGATGAAGGTCGCCTACCCGAACACGCCCGTCATCAACATCCTGGGGGCGGCCCTCAGTTTCCAGGACCTGGTGTGGCTGGCCTTCGCCCTCTCCTTCGCCATCAAGGTGCCGATGTTCCCCTTCCACACCTGGCTGCCCGACGCCCATACCGACGCCCCCACGGCCGCCTCGGTGATCCTGGCCGGGGTCCTCCTGAAGATGGGGACCTACGGCTTCCTCCGGTTCAACCTGCCCATGTTTCCCGAGGCCAGCCAACACTTCGTGCCGCTGGTCTTCGTCCTGTCCATCATCGCCATCATCTATGGGGCGATGGTTTGCATGGTCCAGCCGGACATGAAGCGCCTGATCGCCTACAGCTCCGTGAGCCACATGGGCTTTGTGATGCTGGGCATGTTCGCCTTCAACGCGCAGGGTGTGCAGGGCAGCCTCTTGCAGATGATCAACCACGGGCTGTCCACGGGTGGGCTCTTCCTGATCGTGGGCCTGATCTACGACCGGCGGCACACCCGGCTGATCTCGGAGCTGGGGGGGCTCTCCCGGCAGATGCCGATCTACGCCACGCTCTTCGCCATCATCATGTTCGCCTCCATGGGGCTCCCCGGTTTGAACGGATTCATCGGGGAGTTCCTGATCCTCATCGGGGTCTTCCAGGTCCGGTGGTGGTGGGGCGCGTTCGCCGTGACCGGCGTCATTCTGGGTGCGGCCTACATGCTGTGGCTGTACCAGCGGATCATGTTCGGCGAGATCACCAAGGAAGAGAACAAGACCCTGCCCGACCTGGATGCCCGCGAGATGGCCACGCTCTTGCCCATCATCGCGTTCTGCTTCTTGATCGGCCTCTACCCAGCGCCGTTCCTCAAGGCCATGGAGGTCTCGGTGGCCAACACGATCCAGACGGTGAAGAAGGGGGCGGCGGGGAAGGCGATCGGCCCGAAGCAGGCGGCGGCCCGGCAACCAGGCAACCTGGCAATCCGGCAACCTGGCGACTCGGAACCCCTGATTGCCCAGTTGCCTGATCGCCAAGTTGCTCCATCGAATGACTCTCGACTCTCCGCTCACGGCTCTGTGGTGTTCCGATGATCCCCCCGTTCAACCCTGCCGACCTGATCCTCCTGGCGCCCGAGATCGTCATCACGGTCACCGCCCTATTCGTGCTGTTCGTGGATCTGGCCGCCCGCGGTCGCGAGCGCATGTGGCTGGCCGGCCTCTCCGTCCTGGGCGTCGTCATCGCGATGGCGCTGGTGGCCCGCCAGGTGTCAGAGGGACCGTCTCGAGTCCTGGCCTTCAGCGGCCTGCACGTGGTGGACTACTACGCCAACTTCTTCAAGGTCGTATTCCTGCTGAGCGCCATCATCGTCATCCTCCTTTCCGCCCGGCACGTCCAGGAACAGGGCATGGATACGGGCGGATTCTACACCCTCCTGCTGTTCGCCACCCTAGGAACCATGCTGATGGCATCCGCGGCCGATCTCCTCTCGCTTTTCGTCGGGCTGGAGACCATGTCGGTCTGCACCTACGTCCTGTGCGGCTTCCTCAAGCGGGACCAGCGGTGCAACGAGGGAGCGCTCAAGTACCTCCTCATGGGGGCGTTCTCCACGGGCGTGGTCCTGTACGGGATGGTCCTGCTGTACGGCGTTGCCGGGAGTACCGACCTGGAGGCAATCGCCAAGGCGGTGGGCATGGGGAGCTTCCGCAACCCGGCGCTCGTCATGGCCATGGTCCTGCTGGCGGCGGGATTCGGGTTCAAGATCGCCGCCGTGCCATTCCACATGTACCTTCCCGACATGTACGAGGGGGCGCCCACGCCCGTGGTGGCCTTCATGGCCGGCGCGGCCGAGCTGGCGGGCGTGGCGGTCCTGGTGCGGGTCTTCCTGATAGCCCTGCCGGATTTGCAGGTGGACTGGGGGCTCCTGTTCTGGGTGCTGGCGGTCCTCACCATGACCATCGGGAACCTGGTGGCCATCGCCCAGGCCAACCTCAAGCGTATGCTGGCCTACAGCACCATTGCCCACATGGGATACATCCTGATCGGGCCGGTGGTGGGAAGCCAGCTTGGCGTGGCGGCCGTCCTCTTCTACAGCCTGGCCTACGCCTGCATGACGATCGGGGCCTTCGGGATGGTGGTCCTGCTCGCGCGCGGGACGGTGCGGGGGGATCAGATCGACGACTTCACCGGCCTGGCCCAGAGGAGCCCGCTGGCCGCGGGCGTCATGCTCCTGTTCCTCCTGTCCCTCACGGGGATCCCGCCTACCGGTGGCTTCGTGGGGAAGTTTTACCTGTTCGCGGCTGCAGTGGATGCCGGCTACATCTGGCTCGTGCTCATCGCAGTGATCAACTCCGCCATCTCGCTCTTCTATTACATGCGGGTGGCCATGGTGATGTACATGCGGGAGCTGCCACCGCAGGGAATCGCCCTGAGTCGGTCACCGGCCCTGTACCTCGCCCTGTTCCTGGCCGCGGTTGCCACGTTGATCCTCGGCATCTTCCCGGGCCCGGTTCTGGAGTTCGCCCGGGCGAGCGCGGCGGGAATCGTTGGGTAGCCCCTTCCTCTCGGCGATCTGGCAATCAGGCGCACCCAGGGGGTACCCGGCAATCCGGTAATACCCGTTGCCAGATTGCCCAGTCGCCGGGTACCCCCTGGGTGTGCCTGATTGCCAGAGTGGCCGCGGACCTCCGCGTTTTTTCAGCAATCACCGCTCCTCGAGCCTGTCGTGTTGGGGTCAGACACCTCAGGAGAAAGACCTCAGGAGAAAGGCTTGACACCGGGGAGATGAACGGATAGAAAAGGGAGGCTTTGTCGCCTCCCGGTGCTTCGCGCCCGGCCGGGGGCGTGTCATGCCCAACGAAGAACCCTCGGTCCTCAAGCAACTCGCCCGGTTAAGCACCATCGGCGTCACCCTGGTGGCGGCCACGGCCATCGGTCTGGCGATCGGATACGGGCTGGATCGGTGGCTCGGCACCAGCCCGTGGTTGACCCTGACATTCACGCTCTTTGGGATCGCCGCGGGGTTTGTCAATCTGTTCCGGGACGTAGGCCTGATAGGGCGAGGGCGGCAGTAGGCCGGCGGGAAAGCCGGAATTGCCGGTTCGAATCCCAGGGAACGTGGGATTGCTCATGGCAACGGAAGCGACGAAGAAACGGTCAGGCGGGAAGGGGATCTGGATCCTGCTGGGGATCCTGGTGGTCGTGAACCTTGCCTTGGGGATACGGTTCGCGCCCCGCCACGTGGAACTGGAACATCCGGCCATCGTTCAACTGCCGAACTTCCTGGCCTTCCTGGGCGTCCCGGGTGAGTGGATGCCCCCCCACATCACCTTCACCTGGCTGGTGATGGCGATCCTGGTGATCGGTGGGGCGTTGGGCACGCGGGCCCTCCGTCCGGTCCCCGGCCCGCTCCAGAACTTCGTGGAGGTTGTGATCGAGGCGTTTTCCGGCTTGCTGGATCAGATGATCGGCCGGCAGGGGCGGCAGTTTCTCCCCTTCATTGGTACGGCCGGGCTGTTCATCCTGACGAGCAACCTCCTGGGCAACATCCCGGGCTTCCGGCCGCCGACGGCGAACTGGAATACCACCGTGGCCCTGGCGGTGACCGTCTTTCTCTACTACAACTATTGCGGGATCCGGAAGCACGGGCTGCTCAACTACCTGAAGCACTTCTGCGGCCCGGTACTGCCGTTGGCGCCGATAATGTTTGTCATCGAATTCATCGGCCACCTGGCCCGGCCGGTCTCCCTCTCCATCCGTCTGTTCGGGAACATCTTCGGTGAGGAGAGCGTCATCGTCATTCTCCTCTCGCTGGCCTGGCTGGTGATGCCCTATTTCATCTGGCTGGGGATCATGCTGCCCCTGAGCCTGTTCACGTCTGTGGTGCAGACCTTCGTCTTCATCATGCTGTCCATGGTGTACATCGCCGGCGCTGTGGAGGAGGGGCACGGCGAGGAGCATCACTGAGATCGGCCCGGCGTGAACCGCGAACGCCTCCAGGCGAGGCCGGATGGCCCACTGAGGCCTGGTGAGGTGCGCGAAAACATTGCAGGCCGACGGACATAGCAGCACAAGAGAGAAAGGAGGGAGTGGATGGGCGGAATAATTGGACGGGCGGCATGGATGGCCATGGGGATTCTTCTCCTCCTGGCCGGATCGGCCTATGCGGCCGAGGCCGGGGCGGGGGGCGGTGGCGTCATTTCGGTAGGGGCGATCAGCATCATCACCGGGGGATTCGCCATGGCGATCGCCTCAGCCGCGGCCGCGATCGGGCAGAGCCGGGCCATCGTGGCTGCCTTGAACGGCATCGCGCGGCAGCCGAGTGCGGCGCCCAGGATTCAGGTGGCCATGATCATCGGTCTGGCCCTAATCGAATCGCTGGCGATCTACGTGCTTCTCATCTCTCTGATCGTCTTCTTCGTGAAGCCCTTTGGCGGGTAGAGTCGTTCGGGGGGACCCCGGGGTCGAACCGGCCGGTCCCCCCTGTTTTTTGCCTTCGCAATGTGTGAAGCTTCACATGTCTCTGCGGTAGGCGCCCCGCGGCGGGCGCGCGTGAGTCTCCTGGCATGCTCCTGGATTACGTCCCGATCTTGATCCTGGCGATCCTGGCCACCCTCTTCGCGGGGGCCAACATCGTCCTCTCCCTGCTCCTTGGCCCACGCCAACCCAACCCGGAGAAGCTTTCGCCCTACGAGTGCGGCATCGTGCCGGTGGGGACCGCCCGGGAGCGGTTCTCCGTGAAGTTCTACCTCGTGGCCATGCTCTTCATCATCTTCGACATGGAGATCGTCTTCCTATATCCCTGGGCGGTGGTCTTCAAGCAGCTCAAACTGTTCGGGCTCATCGAGATGGGGGTCTTCCTCCTGATCCTCCTCGTCGGGTACTTCTACATCTGGAAGAAGGGCGGGCTGGAGTGGGAATGAGGGCCTAGAGCCGGATACCCAGCCGAAAGGCTGTGTGGCCGAGACGCACGGGGGCCGAGACGCAGGGGAGCATGGGAGCACGGGAGAACAGGGCGGGATGAACAAGGCGGAGGAACGAGCAGAGGGGGCGGCGGCGGAGAGCCTGGTGCTCCAGCGGCTGGGGGAGCGGTTCGGCGACGCCTTGCTGGAGGTGAAGGTCTGGCGGAACGAGACCACCCTGGTCGTGCGCCCGCAGGACATTCAGAGCGTCTGCCGGTTCCTCCGCGACGACCCGGACCTCGCCTTCGACTTCCTCTCGGACGTGACGGGCGTGGACAGACTCAAGCTGCCGGAGTCTTCGCCGCGCTTCGAAGTGGTCTATCACCTGTATTCCCTCCCGCACAAACGGAGGCTGCGGCTCAAGGTCCGCGTTGGCGAGGGAGAATCGGTGCCCACGGTGACCGGCGTATGGGAGACCGCCAACTGGCACGAGCGTGAGGTGTACGACTTGTTCGGCGTGCCCTTTGACGGGCACCCGGACCTCCGCCGGATCCTGATGCCGGACGATTGGGAGGGCCATCCGCTCCGCAAGGACTACCCGGTGGAGGCATCGCCCAAGTGGTGGGAGGAGGAGCCCGCGTGACGACCGCCCCCTCCCACACCATGATCCTGAACATGGGCCCCCAGCACCCCTCGACGCACGGGGTGCTCCGCCTCGTCCTGGAGCTGGACGGGGAGGTGGTGGTGCGCTGCGTCCCCCACATCGGCTACCTGCACACCGGGATCGAGAAGGGACTGGAGAGCAAGCGGTACCAGCAAGGGATCCCCCTCACCGACAGGCTCGATTACCTCGCGCCCCTCTCCAACAACTTGGCCTACGTCCTGGCGATCGAGAAGGCCTTGGGCATCACGGTGCCCGAGCGGTGCCAGACGATCCGGGTGCTGCTCACGGAGCTGACCCGGATCAAGAGCCACCTGGTCTGGCTGGGCACCCACGCCCTGGACGTCGGCGCCATGTCCGTCTTCCTCTACTGCTTCCGCGAGCGGGAGCAAATCCTGGACATGTACGAGGCGGTGAGCGGGCAGCGCATGATGTCCACGTATTTTCGCGTGGGGGGGCTTGCGGCGGACCTGCCGCCTGGCTTCGAGCAGCAGGTGCAGGCCTTTCTCGCCGCCTTCCCGGACAGACTGGCGGAATACGAGGCGCTCCTCACCCAGAACCCTCTCTGGCGCCAGCGCACCGTGGGGATCGGGACGATCTCGCGGGAGGACGCCATCGCCTTGGGGCTCTCGGGCCCGGCCCTCCGGGCCTGCGGGGTTGCCTACGATGTGCGGAAGGCGCACCCCTACTCCGGCTACGAGCGCTACCAGTTCGATGTTCCCCTAGGGAAGACCGGCGACGTGTATGACCGCTACATGGTCCGCATGGCGGAGATGCGCCAGAGCCACCGGATCGCCTTGCAGGCCCTCGCGCGCCTCAAGCCGGGGCCGATCAACGTGGCCGACCCCAAGCTGATGCCGCCCCCGAGGCATCTCCTCAAAAAGTCCATGGAGGCCTTGATCCACCACTTCAAGCTCTACTCCGATGGCTTCAGCGTCCCGCCCGGGGAAGTGTACCAGGCCATCGAGGCCCCCAAGGGAGAGCTGGGCGTCTACCTCGTGAGCGACGGGTCCCCGCGGCCCTACCGGGTCCACTACCGGGCCCCCTCCTTCGTGAACCTCCAGGCCCTGTCGCGGATGGTCGAGGGGAGACTCGTGGCGGACGTCGTCGCCGTCATCGGGTCCCTGGACATCGTGCTGGGGGAGATTGACCGTTGATCAGGCAACGGGACCACGCGAGATGATCTCGGAGGAAACGAAAAAGCGGTTCGACGAACTGGTCACGCGCTACCCCGAGAAGCGCTCGGCGCTGATCCCCATGCTCCATGAGGTCCAGGCCGAGGTGGGATACCTCTCCCCCGAGGCCATCGACTGGCTCGCCCGCTACCTGGGGCTCAGCCCGGCCGACGTGATGAGCGTGGCCAGCTTCTACGACATGCTGCACCTGGAGCCGGTGGGGAAGCACGTCATCTACGTGTGCCAGAACCTCTCCTGCTCGCTCCTGGGCGCCGAGCGGCTGATCCGGCACCTGGAGAACCGGCTGGGGGTCCGGATGGGGGAGACGACTCCGGACGGACTCATCACGCTGAAGCGAATGGAGTGCCTGGCCTCCTGCGGCACGGCGCCCGCCATTCAGATCGACGGCATCTTCTACGAGCGGATGACGACCCAGAAGCTTGACGAGCTTCTGGAGAAGCTGCGGGACGGCCGTCTCGAGCGGTCGAGGGCGTGAGCGGACAGGCCTGCAAGCGACCGGCCCTGGAAAGAGCGGCATGGCATTCGAAAAGATCCTGACACGGTACAAGGACATCCCGAACTACACCGGGACGATCGACGAATACATCGCCCACGGGGGCTACCAGGCCCTTCCCAAGGCGCTCCGGGAGCTTCAGCCCGCCCAGCTCATCGAGGAAGTCAAGAAATCGGAGCTGCGTGGGCGCGGCGGGGCCGGGTTTCCCTGCGGTGTGAAGTGGGGGTTCATCCCCAAGGACTCGTCGAAGCCGAAATACCTGGTCTGCAACTCAGATGAGAGCGAGCCGGGGACTTTCAAGGACCGGATGCTCATCGAGGAAGAGCCCCACCAGCTGATCGAAGGGATCGTCATCAGCAGCTACGCCATCGGCTGCCACCTGGCCTTCATCTACTGCCGGGGGGAGTTCGTGCACGGCGCCCGGGTCCTCCAGCGGGCGCTCGCCGACGCGTATGCGCGCGGGTACCTGGGGAAGAACATCCTGGGCAGCGGCTTCGATCTGGACGTGTACGTCCACCGGGGCGCGGGCGCCTACATCTGCGGGGAGGAGACCGGCCTGCTGGAATCGCTGGAGGGGAAGCGCGGCCAGCCCCGCATGAAGCCTCCCTTCCCCGCCATCTCGGGCCTGTACCGCTGCCCGACGGTGGTGAACAACGTCGAGACGCTGTGCAACATCCCGCACATCGTGATTCGCGGGGCGGAATGGTACGCCGGCATCGGGCCGTCCAAGAGCACCGGGCCGCGCATCTTCTCCGTGAGCGGGCACGTGGAGCGGCCGGGCAACTACGAGCTGCCCATGAGCATCACGCTGCGGGAGCTGATTTTCGAGGACGCCGGCGGCATCAGCAACGGCCGGCGTCTGAAGGCTGTCATCCCGGGGGGTTCTTCGGCGCCCGTCCTGACGGAGCAGCATCTGGACGTGACCATGGACTTCGAGTCGCTGGGGGCGGCCGGGACCATGGGTGGCTCGGGCGGGGTCATCGTCATGGATGACACCGTCTGCATGGTCCGGGTAGGGGAGATCGTCTCGCGATTCTACCATCACGAGTCCTGCGGTCAGTGCACCCAGTGCCGCGAGGGGACGGCCTGGCTGCATAAGATCCTGCACCGGATCGAGCGCGGGCAGGGGCGCAAGGAGGACCTCGACCTCCTCCTGGACATGTGCGACAACATGAAGGGGAAGACCATCTGCGTCCTGAGCGACGCGGCGGCCATGCCCATCGAGAGCTACCTGAAGTACTTCCGGGAAGAGTTCGAAGCCCACGTCCGGGAGAGGGCGTGTCCGTTCGAGGGGAAGGGCGCTTCTTGAGCTTTTCGTCGTGACGTGAGGAGTCGCGCTGGAGAAGAGTCACGGCGCGTTGAAGGATATCCTGATGCCGACATTGAAGATTGACGGGGTCGAGATCGCCGTTCCCGCCAACACGACCATCCTGGAGGCGGCGAAGACGGTGGGAATCGAGATCCCCAATTACTGCTACCATCCGGGGCTCAGCGTGGTGGGGCAGTGTCGCATGTGCCAGGTGGAAGTGGAGAAGATGCCCAAGCTGGCCATCGCCTGCAACACCCCGGTGGCGGACGGAATGGTCGTGGCGACCCGCTCGCCCAAAGTGGAGAAGGTGCAGCGGGCCGTGCTGGAATTCTACCTGCTGAATCATCCGCTGGACTGCCCTATCTGCGATAAGGGTGGCGAGTGCCCTCTCCAGGATTACACCCTGAAATACGGTCCGGGCGAGAGCCGCTCTGTCGAGGAGAAGGTCCAGCGGGCGAAGCATCAGATCTTCGGACCCCACATCGTCTTCGACGCAGAGCGGTGCATCCTGTGCACCCGCTGCGTGCGGTTCTGCCACGAGATCCCCAAGACCGGGGAGCTGGGGGTCTTCTCCCGGGGCGATCGCTCGGAGATCAACCTCTTCCCGGGCAAGGTCCTGGACAACGCCTACTCAGGGAATGTGATCGACCTCTGTCCGGTGGGGGCCCTGACCTCCCGGCAGTATCGGTTTCAGTCGCGTCCCTGGGACCTGGTGCGCCACACCGAGAGCATCTGCCCGCTGTGCAGCAATGGCTGCAACATCATCCTGGATGTCCGCCACCGCCAGGGGGGCGAGGAGTTGCTCCGCATCCGGCCGCGGGAGAACCAAGCGGTCAACCGCTGGTGGATGTGCGACGAGGGGCGGTTCACCTTCACCTATCTGCAAGATCCGAAGCGGCTCCGCGTCCCGCTGTGGCGCGAAGGGGGCCGGCAGGCGGAGATCGGCTGGGATGACCTTCTGGACAGACTGGCGCGCGAGATCCGGCGCGTTGCGGCCGCGCACGGGGACGGGGCGGTCGGGTGCATCGTCTCCTCCCGCCACACGAACGAAGAATTGTTTTTGGTCCGGCGGTTATTCCGGGAGATCCTGCGGTCGCCCCATCTGGATCATCGCGTCCGCCCCGTGCAGTTCCAGGAAGCCGATGCCTCCGAGGACGGGATCCTGCGGCGCACCGACAAGAGCCCCAATAGCCGGGGGGCGCGCGACCTGTCCGTCCTCCCAGGCCGGGAGGGGCTGGACACGCCGGGGATGATCGCGGCCGCCGCGGAGGGACGCCTGAGGGCCCTGTTCGCCTTCGAGGAGGACTTGGTGCGGGAGCTTCCGGAGCGCCCGGTCAAAGAGGCCCTCAGCAAGCTTGACCTCCTGGTGACCTCCAGCCTCTTTCCCACCGAGACCACGGCGGCCGCCCACGTCGTCCTTCCAGCCCTGGGCTTCGCCGAGAAGGAGGGGAGCTTCACAAACCATCAGGGCCGGATCCAGAAGATCCACCGCGCGCTCACGCCGCCCGGCGCCTGCCGAGGCCTGGCAGAGGTGCTCCGGGGCCTGGCCCGCCAGTTGGGCTGGGACCTGGGCGACATCGAGCCGGAGCGGGTCTGGGCCGCCATCGGAGACATGCCGGGGCCATACCAGGGGATCGGGTGGAGGGAGTGGAAGGAGATCGGGCCGCTGGGGCTGTTGCCGTAATCGTGAAACGTAAGACGTGAAACGTGAAGAGTGAACCGTGACGCTTTAACCTTTCACGTTTCACGCCTCACGAAGACGAGTCGGGTATGCTTGAAGCGTTGATCATCATGCTGGTCAAGGTTGGGGTGGTCTTCGGCGCCCTGCTTCTGACCGTGGCCTACATGACCTGGATCGAGCGGAAGGTCATCGCGGACATCCAGGTCCGCCTGGGTCCGATGCGGGTGGGGCCGCACGGCCTCCTGCAGCCCATCGCCGACGGCATCAAGTTGATGTTCAAGGAGGATCTGATCCCGAGCCAGGTGGACCGGACGCTCTTCCTCATGGCCCCGGCCCTCAGCATCATCCCGGCCTTCATCGCCTTCGCGGTGATCCCTTTCGGCGATTCCACAACGCTCTTTGGCCTCGTATCGAAGCCGGTGCCCCTGTACATCACCGACATCAACGTGGGCGTCCTGTACGTCTTCGGCATCACCTCCCTCGGGGTGTACGGGATCGTCCTGGCGGGTTGGTCCTCCAACAACAAATACTCGCTCCTCGGCGGGCTGCGCTCGTCCGCCCAGATGATCAGCTACGAGCTGTCCATGAGCCTGTCGGTCGTGGGCATCCTGCTCCTGGTAGGCTCCCTGAGCCTGGTGGACATCGTGAAGGCCCAGGTGGGCCTCTCCTGGTGGTTCGGCGTCCTGCCGGTCCCCAACTGGTTTCTGTTCAGCCAACCCTTGGGATTCATCATCTATTTCACCTGCGCCCTGGCGGAGACGAACCGCGCCCCCTTCGACCTGCCCGAGGCGGAGACGGAGCTGGTGGCGGGATTTCACAGCGAGTACAGCTCCATGAAGTTCGCCATGTTCTTCATGGCCGAGTACGCCAACATGATCACCGCGTCGGCCGTCGCCACGACTCTGTTCCTGGGAGGCTGGCTGGGACCCATCGGACCGTCGCCGGTCTGGTTCATCGGCAAGGTTTTCCTCCTGTTGTTCTTGTTCATCTGGTTCCGGGCCACGCTGCCGCGCTTCCGCTACGATCAGCTCATGACTTTTGGGTGGAAGCGCCTGCTGCCCCTGGCCCTCCTCAACACGATCGTCACGGCCATCGTGGCGGTGGGGCGGTAAGATGGAGCTGGCCCTCTTCGCAGGCCTGGCCCTGGTGGCGAGCATCTCCGGCCTGCTGGTGATCATGCAGCGGCACGCGCTGTACAGCGCCCTCTTCCTCATCATCACCATGGGATCGCTGGCGGGCTTGTACATCCTGCTGGACGCCCACTTCGTCTGGGCCGTCCAGGTCTTGGTGTACGCCGGAGCCATCATGGTGCTCTTCCTGTTCGTCATCATGCTCTTGAATCTGCCGCGCGAGGAGACCCCCTGGGCGCCGCGCGACCTGAAGCGCATCCTGAGCGCCATCGTGCTGTCCGTGGCCCTCATGGTGGAGCTGGTGGTCGTGGTCGGCCGGCATTTCACGCTGACGCCCGCCGGCGCCGCCCCGGAGGGATTCGGCACGACCCAGATGATCGGGCGTCTGCTCTTCAGCGAGTTCCTGTTCCCGTTCGAGATCACGTCCATCATCCTTTTGGTAGCGATCGTGGGAGCGATGGTTCTGGCGAAGAAGCATCTCACATAGTGCAATGAAAATTTTCAAACTGACAACCGACAACGGAAAAGCAGAAAGACCCCCCAGTTCGCCGAGCCGTCACTTGTTCATTGTCAGTTGTCGGTTGTCAGTTTTGCATTGAGCCGGAGTTCCTGATGCAAGTGCCGCTGTCGGCGTATCTGATCCTGAGTGCATTTCTCTTCGCCGTGGGGGTGATCGGTGTCGCCACCCGGCGGAACGCCCTGATCATCTTCATGTCCATCGAGCTGATGCTGAACGCCGTGAATTTGACCTTCGTGGCGTTCTCCCGGTTTCTGAACGACATGGCGGGGCAGATTTTCGTCTTCTTCGTCATGGCCGTGGCCACGGCGGAGGTCGCGGTGGGCCTGGCCATCATCATCGCCATCCACCGGAACCGGGGGACGGTGGATGTGGCGGAACTGAACCTTCTGAAGTGGTGAAACGTGAAACGTAAAACGTGAAACGTGAAACGTAAAACGTGATGCCGCTCACGTTTCACGCCTCACGTTTCACGCGTTGTTCGTCGTGGAGTCGCGATGCTTGACGCGTTGTGGATGATTCCGATCTGGCCGTTGCTGGGCTTCCTGGCCAACGGCTTCTTCGGCCGGCGGATGCCGAAGCGGACCGTGGGGATGGTCGCCTGCGGGAGCGTGGGGCTGTCGCTCCTGGCATCCCTCCAGGCCGTCTGGCAACTGCTGGGGATGCCGCACGACGCCCGCCGGGTGGAGCAGGTGGTGGCGTCCTGGATCGCCGCGGGCGACTTCCGCGCGGACTGGGGGCTTCTTTTGGATCCCCTCTCGGCCGTCATGATCCTGGTGGTCTCCGGGGTCAGCTTCCTGATCCACGTCTATTCCATCGGGTATATGCAGGAGGACCCCGACTACCCCCGCTTCTTCACCTACCTCAACCTCTTCACCTTCTCCATGCTGATGCTGGTCCTGGCCAACAACTACCTCCTGCTCTACGTGTTCTGGGAGGCGGTGGGGTTGTGCTCCTATCTGCTCATCGGCTTCTGGTTTGAGAAGAAGTCGGCCGCCGACGCGGGCAAGAAGGCATTCATCGTCAACCGAGTCGGGGACTTCGGCTTCGGTCTGGGCGTGATGCTCCTCTGGACGACCCTAGGGACCCTCCAGTATGAGCAGGTGTTTGCCTCGGCGCCGGCGCAGCTTCCGGCGGGCGGGGCTGTTGTGACGGGCATCACGCTGCTTCTGTTTGTTGGTGCGACCGGCAAGTCGGCCCAGCTTCCGTTGTATGTCTGGCTGCCAGACGCCATGGAAGGGCCGACGCCAGTTTCGGCCCTGATCCACGCCGCGACCATGGTGACGGCCGGGGTGTACATGGTGGCCCGGTCCGCCCCGCTCTTCGAGCTGGCGCCCCTCTCGCTCACGGTGGTGGCCTGGATCGGGGGCCTCACGGCCGTCTTCGCCGCCACGATCGCCCTGGTGCAGAACGACGTCAAGCGGATCATCGCCTACTCGACGATCTCGCAGCTCGGGTACATGTTCCTCGGGTGCGGAGTGGGGGCGTACGCCAGCGCCATCTTCCACCTGGGGACCCACGCCTTCTTCAAGGCCCTCTTATTCCTGGGCGCCGGCTCGGTGATCCACGGGCTGTCAGGCGAACAGGATATCCGGAAGATGGGCGGGTTGCGCAAGCACATGCCCATCACCGCCTGGACCTTCCTGATCGCGGCGCTGGCCAGCGCAGGCATCATTCCCCTGGCGGGGTTCTGGTCCAAGGACGAGATCCTGTACGGGGCCATCGCCGGAGGCCACGTGGCGGTGTGGGTCCTGGGGGCCGGCGGAGCATTCCTCACGGCCTTTTACATGATGCGCTGTTACTACGCGGTCTTCGAGGGGCAGTCGCGGGTTGAGGAAAAGGCGGCGCATCACCTGCACGAGTCGCCGCCCGTGATGACGGTGCCCCTGCTGATCCTGGCGTTCTTCTCGGCGGTCGTGGGGTTCGCCGTCGGTTACCCGGCAGAGCACGGGGTATATCACCGGTTCGTGGAGCCGGTCTTTGCCACCGCCAAGGGGGCTGCCGCCCACGCAGCGCCAGTGGGGGATATCCCCATGGCGATCATTTCCTTGGCCATCGCCGTGGCGGGGATCTTGGCGGCCCTCCGTTTTTATCACTGGCGCCCGGAGACCCCCGCCCGGATGGTCGAGCGATATCCGGAGGCGTACCGGGTGCTCCTCAACAAGTACTACGTGGACGAGCTGTACGATGCGCTCTTCGTGGAGCCGATCCGGCGTGGCTCCTTCTGGCTCTGGCAGAAGTTCGACGACCTCGTGATTGACGGATCGGTCAACGGCGTGGCCACCGTCGTCCGGGTGGGAAGCGCAGTGCTCCGCCGCGTCCAGACGGGGTACGTCATGAACTATGTCTTGAGCTTCATTGTGGGGGTCGTGACCATCCTCGGGTATCTGGCGTTTTGGCGATGACTAGGACCAGAAGGCAGAAGGCAGAAGGCAGAAGGCAGAAGGCAGAAGGCAGAAGGCAGAAGGCAGAAGGCAGAAGGCAGGATGCGAGCGGGTGCGGGTCGCCGATGGCCGCCTGGCCGTGAGGTGGGGACGGACCGGTGAGTAATTTTCCGTGGATTTCGACGGTCGTTTTCCTGCCGCTCGTGGGGGTGGCACTCCTGCTCCTCGTGGACCGGCAGCGCGAGGCGGCCATCAAGCACCTGGCCTTCGCCGTCTCGGTGCTGACATTCCTGGTGTCCCTCCAGCTCTACCGGGGCTTCCAGCTCAATGTCCCGGGGATGCAGTTCGTGGAGCGGAAGCCGTGGATCCCCGGGTACGGCGTGCAGTACCTCGTCGGTGTGGACGGGATCAGCCTGCTCCTGGTCCTGCTCACCACGTTCCTCACGGCCATCGCCATCCTCTCCTCCTATACGGCCATCACGACCTCCGTGAAGGAGTACATGATCTGCATGCTCCTCCTGGAGACGGGGATGCTGGGGGTCTTCGTGGCCCTGGACCTGGTCCTGTTCTACGTCTTCTGGGAGGGGATGCTCATCCCCATGTACTTCCTGATCGGCGTCTGGGGCGGCCCGCGCCGGATCTACGCCACCATCAAGTTCTTCGTTTACACGATGGCAGGTGGCGTCCTGATGCTGGTGGCCATCATCGCCCTGTACTATCTCAACGGCGGCCGACCGGGCGGGGAGTTCACCTTCGACCTCCTCAAGATTTACGGCATTGAACTCCCGTTTTCGACCCAGGCTTGGTTGTTCCTGGCCTTCGCCGTGGCCTTTGCCATCAAGGTTCCCATGTTCCCCTTCCACACGTGGCTTCCCGATGCCCACGTGGAGGCGCCCACGGCCGGCTCGGTGATCCTGGCGGGCGTGCTCTTGAAGATGGGGACCTACGGCTTCCTCCGGTTCGCCCTGCCGCTCTTCCCCGAGGCAACCCGGTACTTCACGCCCCTCTTTTCCTGGCTGGCCATCATCGGCATCCTGTACGGGGCGCTGGTGTCCATGGTCCAGCCTGACCTGAAGAAGCTGGTGGCGTTCAGCTCCGTCAGCCATCTGGGATTCGTGATGTTGGGGATCTTTGCCCTGACCATCCAGGGGGTGGAGGGCGCGATCCTCCAGATGATCAATCACGGCCTTTCGACCGGCGCGCTGTTCCTCATCGTGGGGATGATCTACGAGCGGCGCCACACGAGGATGATCGCGGACTTCGGCGGCCTGGCGCGGATCATCCCGGTCTTCACGGCGTGCTTCATGATCGTTACGCTGTCCTCCATCGGGCTGCCGGGCCTGAACGGCTTCGTGGGCGAGTTCCTCATCCTGGTGGGGACGTTCCGGGTCAATCGGCTGTATGCGGTCCTGGCGACGGCAGGCGTCATCCTGGCTGCGGTCTACATGCTCTGGATGTTCCAGCGGGTGATGTTCGGCACCGTGACCCACGACGAGAACCGCCGCCTGCGGGATCTCACGCCGCGAGAGATCGCGGTCCTGGTCCCGGTGCTCGTGTTTATCGTCTGGATCGGGGTCTATCCCCGCCCGTTCCTCACGACGACGGAGGCCTCGGTCAAGCAACTGCTTGCCCAGGTGCACATGCGGTACCGGGCGGAGCAGGCGGCTCCCTCTGCCGGACCCGCCCTGGCCCTGGCGCAGGGCGAGCCAGTAACGCCCAAGGGAGGGGAGCGGCGCCATGGGAATTAGCCTGCCTCCGGTCTCCTGGGGCGCCCTGCTGCCCATGCTCTTGGTCACGGGGACCGGACTATTGATCCTGATCCTCGATCCCTTCACCCCGCCGGGGCGGCGGGACCGCCTGGCCGTCCTCAGCCTCCTGGGGGTCGTCGCCTCGGCCGGGGTGCTCGTCCTGCAATGGGGGCGGTCCGAGATCGTCTTTGGCGGCATGCTGGCGGCGGATGGCTTCGCCCAGTTCTTCAATCTGCTCTTCCTGCTGGTGGCGGGCCTCACCTTGCTGATCTCCATGCCCTACGTCCGGCGCGCCGGGATGGATCACGGGGAGTATTACGCCCTCCTGCTCTTCAGCACCCTCGGCATGATGATCATGGCCAGCAGCCTGGACCTCATGACCATCTTCCTGGGGCTGGAGACCCTGTCCATCTCGCTGTACATCCTGGCGGGGTTCCTGCGGGAGCAACTCAAGTCCAACGAGTCGGCATTGAAGTACCTGCTCCTGGGGGCCTTCGCGTCCGGCTTCCTGCTGTATGGCATTGCGTTGGTGTATGGTGCCACGGGGAGTGTCAACCTCAAGCGAGTCGCGGAGGTCGTGGCCTCCGGCAAGGTCGCCAGCCCGACACTGCTGATCATCGGAATGGGCCTCTTGATCATCGGATTCGGCTTCAAGGTCGCCTCGGTCCCGTTCCACATGTGGACCCCCGACGTGTACGAGGGCGCCCCGACGTCGGTGACGGCCTTCATGATCGCGGGCACCAAGGCGGCGGCCTTTGCCGCGTTCCTGCGAATCCTGATGACGGCGCTGCCGGCCCTGCAGCCCGACTGGAGCCGGGTGCTCTGGGTCCTGGCGGTGCTGACCATGACGGTGGGAAACGTGGTGGCCATCGCCCAGTCCAACATCAAGCGGATGCTGGCCTACAGTTCCATCGCCCACGCGGGCTACATCCTGGTGGCCCTGGTGGCGGCCAGCAAGTTGGGCAGCGGCAGCGTCCTGTTCTACCTCGTGGCCTACACCTTCATGAACCTGGGGGCCTTCGCCGTGGTCATTGCCCTGGCGCGCCAGGACGGGGAGCGGGTGACCATTGACGATTACGCCGGGTTGGGGTTGAAGTATCCCTTCCTGGGCGCCGCCATGGCCCTGTTCATGTTCTCGCTGGCGGGCATCCCGCCGACCGGCGGCTTCATGGGGAAGTTTTACATCTTCAGCGCGGCGATCCAGGCGAACTACATCGGCCTGGCCATCATCGGCGTGTTGAACAGCGTGATCTCGGTGTTCTACTACCTGCGGATCACGGTGGTGATGTATATGAGTCAGGGGGAGGCGGAACCGGCCGCGGGTCGCCTGTCGCCGGCCCTCGCGCTGGCCGTCCTCATCGCCATCCTGGGGACGCTCCAGCTCGGCCTGTTCCCCTCCCGTTTCCTCGAGGTAGCCCTCCGGTCGGTCGGGGCGCTCCTGGGGTGATCGTCGCCCACCGCACCGCCATGGGCTGAGAGAGTGGTGCCATGAAGCCGGTGAAGATCCCCGAGAAGACCATCACCCGTCTGTCCATCTACCTGCGCTGCCTGGAAGAGTTGGAGGCAGACGGCGTGACCTCCGTTTCCTCCAAGCAACTGGCGGAACGCTTTGGGTTGAACTCGGCGCAGGTCCGGAAGGACCTGGCCTACTTCGGGCAGTTCGGCGTGCGGGGGCTGGGCTATTACATCGCCGAGCTCAAGCACAACCTGGAGCGCATCCTGGGATTGAAGCAGGATTGGGAAGTGGCCCTCGTGGGCGTCGGCAATCTCGGCTCCGCCCTCATCGCCTACAAGGGATTCCAGGCGCGCGGCTTCCGGATCAGCATGGCCTTCGACAGCGATCCGCCCAAGGTAGGCCAGCAGATCGACGCGGTCGTGGTCATGGATGTCGCCAAGCTGGTGCCCACGCTCCGCAAGAAGAAGGTCAAGATTGCGGTGATCGCCGTTCCCGGGGCAGTGGCCCAGTCGGTGGCCGACCTCCTGGTGGATTCCGGGGTGACTGCCATCTTGAACTTCGCGCCGACCCAACTGGCGGTCCCAGAGGGGGTCAAGGTCCAGAACGTTGACCTCTCGGTTTTGCTGAAGACCCTCTCCTACCACACCATCCGCACGGCCCACACCTCTCCCCGGCGGGTGGAGCCACGGACGACGGCGTAGCCACGACCGACCCGTCTCCCGCCATCGTGTCCCCTTCGGGGTCACGCCTCTCTTACTTCGGCCAGGAAGACTATGTCCTGGCGATCGGTGGACTAGCCCTACCTACTCCTTCTCTTCCACCCTGGTTCCCAATCCCTGCCCCTCGATCCCTTCCCATGGCCCTTGCATCCCCACACCGCTTCCTGATATAAGCCACCCAGAACGCATAGCCCTCATCCGGGTGGCGCACAAGGCGCAACGCTATAAGGGCGGATTATCAGGTTTCCTGATCGAATTGCGCTGTGTGGTGAACCGTCGGCAAAGACTACGATCTCCCACCTGCCCGCCATCCGGCTAGGGGTATTATCTGTTGGTCTCCCTCCGCTCGGACAGCAGCAGGGCATCGCGGCGATGCTGAATGATCAGATGGCGCAGGTGGAGCGGGTGCAAGAGGCCGCAAAAGAAGAACTCGCCGCCATTAAGGCCCTGCCCGCCATCCTGCTGCGCCGGGCAGTTTCCGGCGAGCTTTGAAAGCCTGCCTTTGATCGCTGCGGGACTTTGAAACAAACACGCGACGGCTTTTCAAAGCTTGCCGAAGCCACGGCACCGCAAGAATTTTCTGTGGTGAAAAGCGAGGACGTGCTATATTTTCGACATCAGAGGGATTCGAAAATAAGTGGTCGGCCTATTTTCACCGCCGAAAATAAGGAATATGTATGGTTGCGAATGATAAGGGAGGGGATAACCGGCGGGTGATGCCCCCCGGGCGGAAGGTCCGTTGCCCCGGAGGGTATACGGCCTTCGTCCCTGATCCCCTCCCCCCTGCGTTGACGTGGACGCCTGATCTGGTGCGGGCGCTCTCAGATGCGGACCGGGGCATCGGTCGGTTGGCGGGGGAGGGTGGACGCCTGCCGAACCCACATCTCCTTATCCGTCCCTTCGTGCGACGAGAGGCGGTCCTGTCCAGCCGGATTGAAGGGACGCAAGCCACTCTCGGAGAGTTGCTGGCTGCGGAGGCCGGAGCTGTCGTCTCACGCAGTCCGGCGGATCTTCGTGAGGTGGCCAACTATGTCGTGGCGCTGGAGTACGGTATCAAGCGCCTTCCGAAGCTGCCGCTTTCCCTGCGGCTTGTCCGCGAGCTTCACGCTCATCTCATGAAGGGCGTCCGCGGCAACCAGGCGACGCCTGGCGAGTTTCGGCGGTCGCAGAACTGGATCGGTCCCCCGGGATGTACCCTGTCGAACGCGACCTATGTGCCTCCGCCGCCTGGCGAGATGATGGGCTGTCTCGATGCCTGGGAAAAGTTCCTTCATGACACCACCCTTCCCCCACTGGTTCAGGTGGCGCTTGCGCACTCTCAATTTGAGGCCATTCACCCGTTCCTGGACGGGAACGGGAGGGTCGGGAGATTGCTGATCACGCTGTTCCTTGTAGAGCGTGGAATAATGCCGACGCCCCTCTTGTACCTGAGCGCCTTCTTCGAGGCGACGCGTAGGGACTACTATGATCGGCTGCTCGGAGTAACCGAGCGCGGCGAGTGGGGGGGCTGGATCGAATACTTTCTGAACGGGGTCGCTCGTCAAGCGGAAGACGCGCTGAACCGAGCAGAACGGATCAATGAGTTGCTGAAGAAGTGGCGGATGGCCGTTGCGGGCTCTTCCTCCAAGGTTCCAGCGACGTTGGTGGATCGCCTGGCGGAGAACCCGTACTGGACGGTAAAGCGGGCGGCGGAACGGTTGGGGGTAGCCTATACGACCGCCCAGCGCGCCGTGGAGCGGCTGGAGTCCCTGTCTATTATGACGCAAACCACAGATGCGAAGCGCGATCGGCTCTATTGCGCGAGGGCGATTCTCAGGATTCTCGAAGAACCTGCCAACCTGGTTCCCCTGAGGACATCCTGATCGCTCGTCGGCTGCGGCCAAGTGGCAATAGCCGGATCCCGGCCACCCAGCCCCAATCCGAAATTCTCAACCGCCAAGGACACCCAGCGCCGGCGCTGGGTACCCGGAACGCCAAGACCGAAATGGCTGATTGGGGGGAAGGAACGGAACTCCT